>WNFF01001769.1_pt1 | contig 26903 bp, 31 predicted proteins | sample 5400441 | NCBI WGS metagenome assembly WNFF01 (sample SAMN13153345, study PRJNA577476) | soil metagenome | isolation source: 120 cm saprolite under Douglas fir tree site 2 hole 3 replicate 1 | place: USA:California | collected 2015-04-18
GGGAATTTATGCAGCGCCCGTCGTGGTGCGCACGCTCAACTGATCGCTGAGCACGGGGGACGCCATGACTCCTTGGGTCAGTCTGCTGATCGTGCTCGTGATCGGCATCGTCGCCGGATTGATCTACGACCGGCTCGCCGGCCCCGGCTGGCTGACGCGCCAGGTCGCCGGCTCGCGCCGCAGCATCGTCACGAGCTCGCTGGTCGGCATCGCCGGATCGTTCATCGGATTTCATGTCGCCGGCCTGCTGCGGCTCACGATCGGCGGCTATGGCGGCTATGTGGGCGCGTGCGTCGGGCCGCCGTGATCTTGTGGATCTGGCGGATGGTCAAATGACCATGCGGGCCCGGTCGAGGCTTTGCCGGCTGGCTTGCGCGCTCGCGTTTGGTCTCATGCTCTCCGCCTGCGACCGATGCGGCGACTTCATCTGGAACAAGCCGCCGGGGCCGACTTATTGCAAGGGCGGCCCGGCGCCGAACTCATGATGTGACGACGGCGCGCTGCTCAAGACCGAGGCGATCGCTTGACCGAAGCGTCGGACGGCGTGACGCCGTCCACGCTCATCTCGCCGGCACCTCGATCGGATTGCAGTTGCGCCGGCCCGAGCTCATGCATTCGTCGGCTTGCCGCGCTTCGAGCATGGCGTTGACGAGCCAGATGCCGCTGCCCACCAGCACCAGGAAGCCGACGAGAAGGACGATATTGGCGGTCCTGCGGTCCGCCTCGGTTTCCTCCTTGGGATCGCGCTCATTCATCACGGGCGGCCCGCTCACGACGACGCCATCGTCTCCTTCACGGTCGCGACCAGCTGCTTGAGCGTGAAGGGTTTCGGCAGGAACGGGACCTTCTCTTGCTCGGGGGTGTTCTCGGAGAACGCATCCCCGGCATAGCCCGACACGAAGATGAACTTGAGCTCAGGTTTGCGGCGTCGCAGCTCCTTGAGCAAGGTCGGGCCGTCCATCTCCGGCATCACCACGTCCGAGACCACGATGTCGATCTCGCCGTCGTGACGGTCGACGATCTCGATCGCCTCGACGCCGTTGCCCGCCTGCAGCACGGTGTAGCCGCGCGACGAGAGCCCGCGCGCATTGAGGCCGCGCAGGCCTTCCTCGTCCTCGACCAGCAGGATCGTGCCCTGCCCGGTGTCGTCGGCGGCAGGCGAGAGCCGCATCGCCTCCTCGGCGGCCGAGAGTGCGCCGCTCACGGCCGGCGCGGCCTTCGACGGCGACGCCTCCGCGACGGCCGGCACGTGGCGCGGCAGGAAGATGCGGAAGGTCGTGCCCTTGCCGACTTCCGATTCCGGATACACGAAGCCGCCGGTCTGCTTGATGATGCCATAGACGGTGGAGAGCCCGAGCCCGGTCCCCTTCCCCACTTCCTTGGTGGAGAAGAACGGATCGAAGATCTTGTCGATGACGTCGGGCGCGATGCCGGTGCCGGTATCGGCGATCTCCACCAGCACGTAATCGGCCGGCGCCATGCCCTTGTAGGCGAAGCGCCGCGCCTCCTCGGCGGTGACATTGGCGGTCTTCACCGTGAGCTTGCCGCCGTTCGGCATGGCGTCGCGCGCGTTGACCGCAAGATTGACGATCACCTGCTCGAACTGCGAGAGGTCGGCGCGCACCGGCCACAGGTCGCGCCCGTGCACCACCTCTAGCGTGACCTTCTCGCCGATCAGCCGGCGCAGCAGCATGGAGAGATCGGACAGCGCCTCGCCGAGATCGAGCACCTGCGGACGCAGCGTCTGCCGGCGCGAGAATGCCAGCAGCTGGCGCACGAGGCTCGCGGCGCGGTTGGCGTTCTGCTTGATCTGCATGATGTCGTGGAACGACGGATCGGTCGGCTTGTGGGCGTTGAGCAGAAAATCCGTCGCCATCATCACGGCGGAAAGCACGTTGTTGAAATCGTGCGCGATGCCGCCGGCGAGCTGGCCGATCGTGTCCATCTTCTGCGACTGCGCGATCTGCTGCTGCAGGCTGCGCTGCTCGGTCGTGTCGAGCGCGTAGAGGATCGCCGCCTCGTGGTCGCCGTCGGCGTCCTCGACCGGCGTGACGTAGAGGCGCGCCCAGCGCTCGCCGTCGCCGGCGAGCGCCGCGTCGATCGGCGCGATGTCGCCCTGCCCGCTCGCCGCCTTGGCGATGGCGGTCTCGATGGCGGGACGGTCGCCCGCGTTGACGACGTTGAGGATCGAGCGGCCGGCCGTGTCGCCCTTGAGCACGCCCTGGAAGAGCCGCGCCGCCGGCGCATTGGTGCGGCCGATCTGTCCGGTCTTGTCGACGGTCGCGATGGCGAGCGGCGTGTTGTGGAAGAAGCGCATGAAGCGCACTTCGGCGGCACGCAGCGGATCGCTGCCGTCGTCGCGCGCGCGGTTGAGCACGAGCGTGCGGGAGGCGCCCGGCGCGCCGTCGGCCGCGAACGCGACCTTGTGATAGAGCCGCACCGGCAGCGTCTTGCCGCCGCGCGTCTTGAGGTCGAGGTCGAGCACCTCGGTCTTCACCTCGCCGGGCTCGGCGGTGAGCGTGGTCAGGAGCGCGACGCTGTCGCCCGGAACGATGTCGGCGAGCTTGAGGCCGGCGAAGCCGATCTGCGCCAGGTCATGGTCGAGCCAGCCGGCGAGCGTGGCGTTGAGATAGCCGATGTGCCCCGACGCATCGACCGAGAAGAAGCCCGCGGGCGCGTGGTCGAGATAGTCGATCGCGTGCTGGAGGCCCTGGAAGGCGGTCTCGTTGCGGTCGCGGTCGCGCGTCACGTCGGCGACCGACCAGACCGTGGTGCGCGCGTCGCGGCCGCTCTCCCCGAGCGGCCGCACGCGCAGCCGCAGCCAGCGCGCGGGCTCGCCGCGCAGGCCGGCGACGCGCACTTCCTCCTGGAGCCGGCGGCCCTCGCGCGCCGCCTTGACCAGCCGGTAGATCGCCTCCGAAACCTCGGGATCGCCGAGGAAAGCGCGCTCGACCGGCCGCACGTCGTCGGTGCCGACCGCGTCGGTGAGCGTCCGATAGGCGGCGTTGGCGTAGATGACGCGGCCCGCGTGATCGGTGATGAGGATGCCGTCGGTCGCCCCGTCGGTGACCGCGCGCAGGATGGGGCTGCCGTTGTCCTTGCCGGCGACCTGCAAAATGCCGGCCGCGGTCGCAAACAGCGAGAAGACGCCGATCATGCCGAGGATGGCGAGCAGCGCGAGCACATAGGGCTCGGCCTGGGTGCGTCCGACGAACATCAGGCCGACCGCGGCGCCGATCAGCACGATCGCGACGAGCAGCACGAGGCCGACGCTACCGCGCCGTTCGCCCGGCATCCTGTCGGTCACGTCCTGCGTCGCCATGTCGACGTCACATCCGGTTCGCCCCTGCCCCTCAGTGCCTCACACCGGGCGGTCTCGCAAGGGGTTCGCCATCCGGCCCAGGAGTTTGACGGTCAACCCTAACGCCGCGCCGCGCCGTTGAGCCGCAGCACGTAGCCGATCACCTCGGCGACCGCCTTGTAATGCTCGGGCGGAACCTCGGCGTCGATCTCCACCGTCGCGTGCAGGGTGCGGGCGAGCGGCGGATTTTCGACGACCGGTACGTCGTTCTCCTCCGCCACGGCGCGGATCCGCAGCGCGATCGCATCCTGGCCCTTGGCGACGCAGACCGGCGCGTTCATGCCGCGCTCGTATTTGAGCGCGACGGCGAAATGGGTCGGGTTGGTGATCACCACGGTGGCGCCAGGAACCGCGGCCATCATGCGCTTCTTCATGCGCGACTGACGCAGCTGCCGGATCTTGGCCTTGATCTTCGGATCGCCTTCCGACTCCTTGAACTCGTCCCTGATCTCGCGCAGCGACATTTTCTGCCGCTCGTACCACTGCCGGTACTGAAAGAGGTAGTCAGCCGCCGCGATGATGGCGAGAACGGCGACCACCGCGCCGAGCAGTTGCAGCGACAAGAGCTGGGTGAAGGGCATCACCGCAGCGGGATCGGTCGAGACCAGGCTTTCGAGCCGCTTGCGTTCCGGCCAAAGCAGCGCCGTGAGCAGCGCGCCGATCAGCGCGACCTTGGCGACGCCTTTGAGGAAGTTGGAGAGCGCCTGTTTGGAAAAGAGCCGCTTGGCGCCGGCGAAGGGGGAAATCTTCGAGAGTTTTGGCCGCAGCACCTCGGCCGACCAGACCAACCGGTGCTGAATGACATTGCCGCCGACCGCGGCCAGCGCGAGCAGCAGAAACGGAATCGCGACCGCCGCCATGGCCTCCACCCCGATCTGGTGAAAGAGGCGCATCATCCCGCCGCCGTCGGCCGGCACCCGGTGGGCGTTGGCGAGGATGCCGCGGAAGGTGGCGACGAGCTGCGAACTCATCGCGCCCGAGAAGGTCAGCAGGGCGAGCGCCGAGGCCGCGATGACGAACCAGGCATTGACCTCCTGGCTCTTGGCGACATCGCCGTGCTTGAGCGCGTCCTCGAGCCGCTTCTGGGTCGGGTCCTCTGTTTTCTCGGTGTCGTCGCGTTCTTCGGCCATCGCGGGTCATTGTCCTCCCGCGTGCGGCGCGAGCTCGCGCAGTACGCCTTCAACGCTGCCCAGGAAGGTCGTCATCATGGCGCCGAGGACCAGGAGCAGGATGAGGAAGCCGACCAGGATCGACAGCGGCATGCCGACGAAAAAAACCTGCATCTGCGGCATCAGCCGCGACAGGATGCCGAGACCGAGGTTGAACAGGATGCCGAAGACGAGGAAGGGCGCGGAAAGCTGCACACCGATGCGGAAGGCGCTCGCGATCGTCCGGGTGGTCAGCGCCGCCATGTCGCCGGTGAGCGGCACCTCGCCGGGCTGGAAGAGCGTGTAGCTGTCGTCGAGCGCGGCGATCACCAGATGATGCAGGTCGGTCGCGAAGAACAGCGCGATGCCGAGGATGGTCATGAAGTTGCCGAGGAGCACGCCCTGCTGCCCTTGCGTCGGGTCGACGGTGGTGACGAAGCCGAGGCCGAGCTGCTGCGCGACGACCGACCCGGTGACCTGCAGGGCCGAAATGGTGAGCCGCGCCGTCATTCCCAACAGCGCGCCGATCAGAAGCTCCTCGCCGAACAGGATGAGCACCGGGCCGAGCGCGCGCAGGTCGACCTGGTAGGCGGTGCGGTGCAGCGGCAGCATGACCGCGGCGAGCACGAGCGCGGCCGTCAAACGCACGCGCGTCGGGATCATCATCTCGCCCAGGCCCGGCAGCAGCATCAGCATGGTGCCGACGCGGGCGAACACCAGAAGGAAGGCCGCCGACAGTGCGGGCAGGAACGAGATGTCGACGCGCATCGCGTCGGTCAGCCGCCGGCGATCCGCGCCGCAATGCGGGTCATGTGGCTGTGCAAGGCGTCGGCCATGAACGGCAGCGCAACCAGCATCGCAACGAAGATCGCGAGAATTTTCGGCACGAACACCAGCGTCATTTCCTGGATCTGTGTGAGCGCCTGAAAGAGCGAGATCACGACGCCGACCAGGAGGCCGACCAGCATCAGCGGGCTCGCCACCAGAACGAGGGTCAAAATGGCGTCGCGAGCGACGTCGAGCACTTCCGCTGCGGTCATGTCTTGTCCTGTCGAGCGCCCCGATCAGATCGGCATGCGCATGATTTCTTCGTACGCCTGGATCACCTTGTCGCGCACCGAGACGAGTGTGGAGATCGCGGTCTCGGTCTCGGCCACGGCAGTGACCACGTCGACGATGTTCGCCTTGTTGCCGCCGGCGACGAGCGCCTGGGTCTGCGCGTCGGACTTGGCGCCGGCCGCGCTCACCGCGCCGACCACGTCCTTGAGCACCTGCCCGAAGCTCGGCATGTCGCCGGCCTTTTCCCCCACCGTCTTGGCGAGACCCTGGGCCGGATCCGGGAGCCGCGCGAGCTTGGCGTAGGCGCTGGCGGCGATTGCAGGCGTTGCCATGATCACTCTCCGTTTCAGCCGCGCAGGATGTCGAGGGTGCGCGCGATCATGCGGCGCGTCGCGCCGATGACGTTGACGTTCGCCTCGTAGGAGCGCTGGGCGTCGCGCATGTCGGTCATTTCGATCAGCGGATTGACGTTGGGAAATTTGACGTTGCCGGCGGCATCCGCCGCCGGATTGCCGGGCTGGAACTTGATCTGGAAATCACCCGGGTCGTTGCGCACCGGACCGAGAGAGACGACGCGCGCGTCGAGCGCGCGATCGAGCTCGGCGCGGAAGGTCGGCACGCGGCGGCGATAGGGATCGCCGCCGCGCGTCTGGGCGACCGAATCGGAATTGGCGATGTTTTCCGAGATCACGCGCATCCGTCCGGCCTGGGCGCGCAGCCCCGAGGCGGCGATGGCGATCGATTTCATGAAGTCCACGGGCCACCTCCAGACATCTTCAAACCTTGCCGACCGCGCTCTTGATGAGCCCGAGGCTGCGGCTGTAGAGCGACGTCGCCGCCTGGTAGTCCATCTGGTTCGCGGCGACCTTGAGCATCTCGTCCTCGAGGCTCACCGCGTTACCGGTCGGCCTCACCTGATACTGCCGGTTTTCGCTCGGGAACCCGGGCGCCGCATTGGAACCGGCGAGGTGTGCGGCATCGGTCCGTACCAGTTGCAGCGGGCCCGGCCCCGGAGCGGGCAAAGCAAATTTCGGCTCCACGAGGTCGTTTGGCCGGTAATTCGGCGTGTCGGCGTTGGCGACGTTTTCGGCGAGAACGCGCTGGCGCTCCTGGTGCCAATGCATGCGGGTGCGCAGCATGGAAAAGATCGGAAGATCGGAAATGGCCATGGCCCCTCCCCGCGTGCGATCGCGAACAGGGCAGATTTTGCCGGGCGCATGGTTAATGCCGCGTTAAAAGCGCCCGCGGCCGGTAGTTGCCATTAATCTGCCGTTTACCAAGAAAATGGTCATTCCAGCGGATTGAGTGGGGCAAAACCTCGTTCCGTGTTAATCGTTCGTTAAAGGCTGCGGCGGCAAATTTTGCCGTCGCTGTTAACCATATCTCGCGGGCCGGGTGGATCGGACCTGAACGGGGCGCGGAGCGCGGAGAGAGCTGATGTTCGAAGCACTGTTCGGCACCGATCTGCCGCTGCCGCTCAAATTCTTCATCGCCTTCGTGCTCGTCCTCGCGCTGATCGGGGGAGCCGCCTGGCTGGTGCGCCGGTTCGGCGCGGGCGCGCTCAATGCCGCCGCGCTGCGCGGGCGCCAGCCGCGCCTCGCGGTCATCGACGCCGCGCAGGTCGACAGCCGCCGCCGGCTCGTGCTGATCCGCCGCGACAACGTGGAACACCTCCTCATGATCGGCGGGCCGACCGACGTTGTGGTGGAACCCAATATCGTGCGCGCCATTCCGACGGCGCCCGCGCGCGAGACGCCGCCGGCGCGCGTCACCGGCCTCGCCGACACCCTGCCGCGCGCCGTGCCGCTCGCCGAAGGCTCCATGTGGCCGCTGCAGCCAGAACCCGCCCCGCGGACGGCCCGCACGGCGGCGCCCGCGTCCGAGGAGAACGCCAGCTGGTCGCCGCCGCCCGAACCGGCACCGTCGCCGACGCGCGCATCGCAGGACAACGCGCCGCGCGCGCAGAATTCGGAGCGCCTCGCCGGGCTTGCGGCAGACCTCTCGCGCAGCTTCACCGCATCCGAGCCGATCGCCGCGCCGCGCCGAAGCGCCGAGCCGAAGCGTGCCGCCATCAGCGCGAGCGAGGACCAGAATCTCGCCGACATGGCCCACCGGCTGGAAAGCGCGTTGCAGCGTCCGAAGCAGGCTGCGGACGGCGCATCAGTCGAGCCGATGATGCCGCGCGGCGGCGACATTCCGAATCTCGAACCCAAGATGCCGCGCTCTGACAATAAGCCGAAGCCCGCCTTCGACAGCCTCGAGCAGGAGATGGCGAGCTTGCTCGGCCGTCCGACCGGAACCGGAAAGACGTGACGTCGATCCTATCCGGCCGCCGTGTTCGTCTCGCGACGATGGTGGCCGGTGTAGGAGCGGCGCTGATCACCGGGCTCGCGGCGCCCGCCGCCGCGCAGGACATCAGCATCAATTTCGGCCAGGGCGCCGGGCTCACGGAGCGCGTGATCCAGCTGATCGCGCTCCTCACCGTGCTGTCGCTCGCGCCCTCGATCCTGGTGATGGTGACGTCGTTCACCCGCATCGTGGTGGTGCTGTCGCTCCTGCGCACCGCGCTCGGCACCGCAACCGCGCCGCCCAACGCGGTGATCGTCTCGCTCGCGCTCTTCCTCACCGCCTTCGTGATGGGGCCCGCGTTCCAGCAGGCCTACGACATCGGCCTGAAGCCGCTCATCAACAACGAGATCACCACCGAGCAGGCCTTCGAGCGCTCGGCCGAGCCGGTGCGCGCCTTCATGCTCAAGAACGTGCGCGAGAAGGACCTTCACCTGTTCATGGACATGGCGCGCGATGCGCGGCCGGAGAAGCCGGAGGACCTGGCGCTGCGCATCCTGGTGCCGGCCTTCATGATCTCCGAGCTCAAGCGTGCGTTCGAGATCGGCTTCCTGCTCTTTCTGCCGTTCCTCATCATCGACCTCGTGGTCGCCTCGGTGCTGATGTCGATGGGCATGATGATGCTGCCGCCGGTCGTAGTGTCGCTGCCCTTCAAGCTGATCTTCTTCGTGCTGGTCGACGGCTGGAGCCTGGTCGCCGGCAGCCTGGTGCAGAGCTACGGCACGTGAGGCTCAGCGCGCGGCCTTGCGCGCGGGCACCGATCCGGTGGTGCCGGGCTGCGAGGCCGGCGCGCGCGACTGGTGCGCCGGGCCGAAGGCGGCATCGACCGGCGTGAAGGAGCCGGTCTCCGGATAGCGCCCGCGCATGTCGCGCAAGAAGGCTTCGAGCGTGTCGACGGCGGCGACCGAGCGGGCGATGTCGCGGAACTCAGCGCTGCCGACCGCCATCGGCCCCGTCAGTATCTCGAAGGCACGGCGATCGGACCCTTCGGCCATCTTGACCGCGTACTTGCCCTTGAAGCGATCGATCCCCAACTTGTCCTCGGCGAGCGCGTAGCCCATCGCGGCGCGCAACAGGTCGCTGCGCTCGGCATCGTTGAGCGGCTGCCAGTCGCGCCAGCGATCGCCGTAGATCAGCTCGATCTGCTCGGCCGCCTCGCGCCAGCGCTTGGCCGCCCACAGGACGTCCGAGCGCAGGCGGATCGCCTCGCGGCCCTCGACATTGGCGATCACTTCGAGCGCGACCTCGTGGCGGCCGATGTCCGACAAGGAGCGCGCTTCGAGCAGCAGGCGCTGGTTGCGCAGTTCGTTCGACAGCTCCGCGATGCGCGTCGCGTTGAGCGTGGCGAGCGCACGGTCGGGCTTGTGGTTCATGAGGTAGATGACGGCGAGGCGGATCGCGACCTGCGCACGCGCCGCGCCCTGCAGACGGTGATCGACCTGGTGCTGCAGCAGCTCGGCGGCCTGATCGAGCAGATCGACCGAGACGAGGCGATCGGTCAGCCGGCGGATCATCTCGTCGCCGCGGCGGCCGATCGGCGTCAGCTCGCGGAAATCGTAGAACAGGCTCAGCGCGTCGATCGCCGGCATGGCGTCGCCCTTGCCGGCAAGGAACAGCGTATCGAAAGTCGTCGCGGCTTCCTCCTGGATGGCCCCGCCACACGGTGGTCAAGTGCTCAAGCTCGGATACCACCTCCGCCCGCTTGAGATCGCCGAGCTGATAGCGCAGCACCGTTTCGCGCAGCCGGCCCTGCGCGGCGGCGGGCCGGTTCGTCGACTCGGCGGCGGCACGATAGGCCGCGAGCGCGTCCTCGTTGCGGGCGAGCGCCTCGGCCAGCCGCCCGTTGAGCACGGCGATGACCGGCTCGAGATCGGGCGTCACACCGAGCGTCTCGAACTCGTTGAGCTCGTTCGCTGCCGCGCCGAAATCGCGCGCCTCGACCGAGGCGCGCACCGCTTCCGTGAGCACGAGGCGTTGCAGCTCGATCGGCAGCGTGCCGATCGCCGCCTCGATTCCGCGGAATGCCTCGCGCGCCTCGGCCCATTTGCCCTGCTTGGTGTAGGCGACCGCGCGCCAGAGCTGCGCCTCGTGCTGGTTGCCGACGAGCGGATTGGCGAGATCCTTGAGCGCCTCGTCGGTGCGCGACAGCATGATGTTGGCGACCGCGCGCATCACCAGGCCGGTCGTGTCCTCCTGGGTCGGTCGCTCGTCGCTGAGCATGACGTCGAGCACGGCCTTGGCTTCCGCATACATGTCGCGGGCGAGATAGAAGCGCGCCAGCTCGAAGCGCGGCGCGGAACGTTTCGACTCGGGTGCCGAGGCGGCGACGTTGATGAGCTTAATCTGGCGGTCGGTAAACTCCGACTCGCGGTCGAAGCCCCATAACTGGGAATCGAAGACGAGCGGTCGATAGCCGGTGACGCGGCGACCCAGGATGCCGCCGGAGGACAATGCGAGTCCGCTCGGGCGACCGATGACGATCTTGTCGCCGGTGAGCTCCGTCGTGACATCGTCGGCAATCGGCTGGAGGACGACGCCGTGGGTCGAGGCGAGCGTGCGGAACTCGACAAAATCCTGCGACTTGAGAAAGCCGCGCGCCGGGCCGAGGGCGGTGACGACGACGAGTGTGTCGCCGACCTCGGGATCGCTCAGGCGGTGAATGGTACGCGGATCCTCGAACGGGATGATCGCGGTGGCGCGCGGCGCTCCCACCACGTTGCGGGTGACGCCGAGCGGCCGGGTCGGCTCGAGCGCGACGTCGCCGACCGTCACGGTCCAGAACGATCCTTCCTCGGCGAGGCTGGCGAGCCGCGGCCGTTCGAGGGAGATGCGCACCACCTGGCCGTCGCGCGACGGTATGATGCTCGCGCCGCGAATGGTGCGCGTGCTGTCGTTGCTCAGTGCCGCGAGGTCGATCTTGGCGGGGCTGTCGAACACGAGCCACAGCGTGTCGGCGCGGCGAAACACCGCCGCCGGCGTCGGCGCCGCGAACGGGAAAGTAAGCTTGAGATTGTCGCCCTGGCGGCGCACCTCGACCGGCACCGGAGCGTTCGGATTGCGCGGACGCATCGTCTCCGTGCGACGCCCCTCCGAGACGGCCGGCGCCGGCGCGGCTGCCGGCGGATCGGCGGGCGGGGCGGCGGCGAGTTGCGGCGCCGGCGGTTGGGCCTGCGCGGCCGGACGGGCGGGAACGTCCGCATCGGCGGCTTGCGGCGGCGGGAATGCCAGGGTGGGCGCCGGTTGGGGCACCGCCGGCTGCGCCGGCATGGTGCGCGGCGCTTCGAGGCCCGCGATCGGAGGCCGCTTGGCCGCGGCCGGTTCGGCCTCGGCCGGCGGGGATGGCGCGACCATCTCGACCTGCTTGCCCTCGCTGATCATGACGTCGACGACGTAGTTGTTGTCCTCGCGGAAACTGCGCACATCGACCTTGCCGATGAAGAGAAACGAGACCGATGCGTTCTGCGCGCCGGAATCCGACTCGATCGCCTCGATCATCGGCGGCAGCGGCGATTTCGCGGCGGCGAGGTCGAACCGCAGCGGCGCGTCGAAGACGAGCTTGAACTGCTCCTTGTTGCGCTCCGTCGAAACCGTGATCGGCTCCGCAAGCTCGAAGACGTAGCGGGAAAAGGTCGGCTGATGAGCGACCCGCACGCGGGTGAGGGGGACCTGGCGCTCGCGCGCGACGACCCGCTGCTGCCGTTCCTTCTTCTCCGCTTCGCGAGCGCGCTTTGCGAGCTCTTCGACCACCTCCTGCGGCAGCCCCGGCGGCGCGGCGGTCCACGTGTCCGGCAACAGATCGACGAACAGCCGCTCGCCCGCCATCATCGAGTTGAGCGTGACCTTGCGCGACAGCGCAAGGCGCACGCCCATGCGGTCCGGGTCGCTGCGCGCGGCGCTGACATAGCCCGCTGCGTTCAAAGAGAGGCGATCGATCGCCGCGCTCACCGGCGTCTTGAAGCTGATCACCAGCACGTTGTTGGCCATGCGCACGTCGGCATCGATCTCTTCGCTGAAGCGGAAGACGATGCGGGCATAGCCGCCGCTCATATTGACCGTGATCTCCGCCTTCACCGGCTCCGCCGCCGCGGCCGGCGCGCCAAGGAAGCCGAGCAGCAGGGCGGTCTGCAACAGAAGGACGGCGGAGGCAGCGCGCACCGCGCGCCATCCGCGCAGCGCGCACGCACGGCCCGCGGCCCGCGTCACCGTCCTGGTGTGCGATCGGTCGGTCATGACGCGGATACGCGCCGGTCTCCTTGCGGGCGCAGTTCCTTAAACGCGCCTACTCGCCCGCAGCCTAGGCGCTCGCGTTTAACGACGCGTTAATCCATCCGAAAATAATCGACGCTATTTCAATGACTTACATCGTAGATGGGGCATCCGATCGCGGCCGGATGTCGACGCGGGAGCGAGCGACGACGTGCTCGTGCGCGGCGGGTACGGCGCGCACCCGTTTCGGTTTCGCGGTTCGCGAAGCCGTTACCGGCGCGTAAATGAGGCTCACCCAACGGTGCTTTGTATGTGACCCGCGCGAGCGCTACGACCCGATGCGGCGGGGGCCAAAGACATGCGGCCGTCCGCCAGCCGGAGTGCCGCAATGGAGATGCACCAGATCCGGTATTTCCTCGTGCTGTGCGAGGAGCTGCACTTCACCCGCGCGGCGGAGCGCTGCAACGTCACGCAGCCGTCCTTGACCCGCGCCATCAAGGCGCTCGAGGACGAGCTCGGCGGGCCATTGTTTTGCCGCGAGCGCGCGAACACGCATCTCTCCGAGCTTGGCAAGATCGTGAAGCCCTACCTGCAGGACGTCTATTGCGGTTCGGAGAATGCGCGGCGCAAGGCGCGGGAATTCACCAACGACAAGACGATGCCGCTGCGCCTCGGCCTGATGTGCACGATCGCGCCGAACCATCTGCTCGACTTCGTCAAGGCCGTGCGGGTCCATCATCCGGTCGTCCGGCTGCAGATCACCGACGCCGCGGCGCCAACCCTGCGCGACTCGCTCATCGCGGGCGACCTCGATGCCGCGATCTATGCGATGCCGGCGGCGCCGCTCGACGATCGCCTGCACTACATGCCGCTCTACCGCGAGCGCTTCGTCATCGTCATGGCGGCCGATCATCGGCTGGCCGAGCAGAAGGCCGTCCGCGTCCGCGATCTCGACGGCGAGCGATACCTCTCCCGCGCCAACTGCGAATACGACGCGCCGGCGACCAAGATCTTCGACGAGCAACGCGCGAATTGCGAGACCGTCTACGAGAGCGAGCGCGACGACTGGATATTGGCGATGGCCGCGGCCGGCCTCGGCATCGGCTTCATGCCGGAGCTGAGCGCCGGGCATCCCGGCATCGTGGTGCGGCCGCTGGTCGAGCCCGAGTTCTGGCGCGAGATCTCCCTCGTCACGGTGCGCGGACGGCAATATTCGGCGGCGGTCGGCTCGCTCGTGCGCGAGGCGATGCGCGCGTGCTGGAATAGCGAGAACGCGCCGACGGTCAGGGCGCTTCCTGTCACCCGCGGCAAGGGCCGCGCGGCCTGACCGGCATGCCCGGCGCCCCCGGCGCCCGACGATAGCCGATCGCTATCGCCACGATAGAAAGACGGCATTTCCGTTGCGGTGCGCGCTTTGGGACCTTGTTCATGGCCGTTCCAGCTGGGCGGCTGCAACCAAGCTCCAAGGAGAAGCGACATGTCACCTTCCAAGATCATTCTCGCCGCAGCGGGGCTCGCCGCGGCGTTTGCCACCACCGCGGTGCGCGCGGAGGAGGTTCGCGACGTGCAAGAGCGGCACGCGATGTACCTCGACACCCAGGGCCGAATGCACATGATGGCGCTCAATGCCGCCGGCCACGGAATGCTGATGAAGCACGGTCGCGCGCTGCCCGCCGGCGCGATGGTCTATCGCAGCGGCGGCCGGTTCTATTTCCTGGAGAACAAGAAGATGGGCCGCGGCATGATGTTCGACACCATGGCGCAGTGGACCGACGACCGGCTGCTCGGCGGGCGTAATTAGACCAATAGTGTCAGTACGTGTTGGCGGGCGGCCGCGCTAGCGCGGCCGCCCTTCGATCTTCGGCAGCGCGGCGGCGGGTTGCGCCCGGTCCGCTCCCGTCGCGCGATTGGCAAGCTCGACCGTGAGGCGCTCGGCCATGTCCGGCTGCATCTGCGCCATAATGTCGGACATGCGCCGCGGATTGATCTGCGAGACCACCTCGACCAGGATGCGCATCTCGAGGCGATCGAAAATCTTCGCGGCGTCCTTCGCGCGCATGTTCTCGTACATGGTGACGAGACCTTTCAGGCGCTGCGCTTCCGCCTCTTCCTTTTTCTGCGCCGCGCCGTTGAGCTGCTGCTCGCTTTCCTTGAGCTCGTTGACGCGGCCGTCGAGACGCTTTTCCGCCGACTTGAGCAAATTCTCGCGGATTTCAAGCTCGCGCGCGCGCGCGTCGAGCTCCTGCCGGCGCTCGCCCAGACGCTCGAGGATCGCCCGCTCGGCCGGCGATGCCGGGCGATTGGCGTCGAGCTGGACCGCGGTGCCGCCCCCGGCCGGCTGGGCGGGCGCGGGTTTTGTCGCTGGCGCAGGGCTGGCCTGGATTGCGGGCTTTTCGGGCTTCTTCTCGGTCTGCTTGTCGGAATCGATCGAGCCGGTGACGTCGGGAAAATTGAACATCTCCTGCGCCCAGGAGGGCTTGGGGCGCGGCGCGATCGGCTCGTCGAGGGTCGCGGGGGTCGCGGGCGACACCTGACCGGGCTCACCCATGATCTGGCTCAGCGTGGTGCTGAAATCGAAGTCGGCAAGCGTATAGCCGCCGTCGAGCACGATGCCCGTCAATTTGAGGAACAGCAGGCAAACGGTCGCGAACAGGACGACCGGAATGAGACGGAAATCGCGCAGGAACCGCTTCATGCGGCGCGGCCGCCGACCCGCGAGCGGGCGCGGTCGGCGAACGCCTTTGCGGCTGCGACCACGGCCTGCGGGTCGGGCGCCGGCGCTTCCGGCCGCGTCGCGGCCACGATGCGCGCCAGGCGGTCCAGGATCTCCTCACCGGATTCGAGCTGGCGCTCCATGTCGGCCGAGAAGCGTTCCGCGGTACGCAGGCGCTCGCCAAGATTCTGGTCGCACTCGCGCACCGTCATCTGCAGGCCGGCGATGGCGCGCTCCGCGATCTCGGTCGCGGTGATCAGCTCGGAGATGGTGGCCTTGAGCGCCTGCTCGTCGGCGCGCAGCCGCTTGAGTCGCTTGTTGAGCAGCACGCAGTACGCGATCGTGAGCACAAGCAGGACCGCGACCAGGCTCTCGATGATCAATCCGAAACCGTGACTCACGAGGCCTCCAGGCGGTTCGAAGTTTCACCCGCGTTTTCGAACATGGCGAATGTCGTGCGCGGCCTGCGCAGGGGCTTGGCGACGCGCACCGCGACCCGGTCACCGACGCGGCCCATGCGGCCTTCCGTGAGGATCACGTCGCCGCATCTGACCGAGACGAGCGCGTCGCGATCGAGGTCGAGCGTGAGCGTGTCGCCGACGTCGAGCTTCATGAGCTGCTTGAGCGGAAGCTTCGCTTCGTAGAGCACCGCATCGACGGCGATCTCGGCCTGGCCGATCTCAGTGGCGAGATGGCCCTCCCAGATCGGATCACGGCCGAACTTCTCGCCCATGAACATCTGCAGCAGCACGTCGCGGATGGGCTCGATGGTCGCGTAGGGCAACAGCAGCTCGACGTTGCCGCCGCGATCCTCCATGTCGATGCGCAGCCGCACCAGGATCGCCGCGTTGGCGGGCCGCGTGATCGCGGCGAAGCGCGGATTCGTCTCGATGCGGTCGATGTTGAACTTGACGGGCGACAACGGCTTGAAGGCGAGCTCGGCGTCGGCCAGCACGACCTCGATCATGCGCTTGACGAGGCCGGTCTCGATCGTGGTGTACGGCCGTCCCTCGATGCGGATCGCGGTCTGGCCGCGCCGGCCGCCGAGCAGCACGTCGATCATCGAATAGATCAGGTTCGAATCGACCGTAAAGAGTCCGAAATTGTCCCACTCCTCCGCCTTGAACACGGCGAGAATCGCCGGCAGCGGGATCGAATTGAGGTAGTCGCCGAAACGCACCGACGTGATGCGGTCGAGTGAAACCTCGACGTTGTCCGAGGTGAAGTTGCGCAGCGATGTCGTCATCAACCGGACCAGCCGGTCGAAGACGATTTCGAGCATCGGCAGACGCTCGTAGGAGACCATCGCCGAGTCGATGATCGCGCGAATGCCGGAATTCTGGTTGATGGATACGTCGGTCATACTGAACCCGAGGAGCGTGTCGATCTCCTCCTGGTTCAGGATGCGCTCGGCGCCACCCTTGACCGCCGCGTTGAACTGGTTGCCGTCGTCGATCATCGCGGCCCACTGGGCCGCCATTTCATCGCTGACGACCTCGGCCGGGGCGGCCGTCGCCTCTCCGGCCGGATCGGCCTCGAGTGCTTGGCCCCATTCGGCGGCGAGTGCGTCCTGATCGACCTGGTTCTGCGGCATGATCGTTCAGACCGTCACTGGACCACGATTTCCTTGAACAGCACCGCGTTCACCTTGTGCGGGGAAATCGCGGCATTGACCCGGCGGGTCAGTTCTTCCTTGAGACGGTAGAGGCCGGCGGAGCCATCGAGATCGGTCGGCCGCAGTTCGCGCAGATAGGTCTGGAACGTGTCCATGACGCGCGGCATCACCGGCTGGATCTGCTGCATCATCAGCGGATCGGGAAGCTCGAGCACGACTTTCACTTTGAGATATTGAGTGCGGTCGCTGCCCGTGTTGGAGAGATTGACCAGCACCTCGGGCAGATCGACGAACACCGCGGGCTTCGCGTTCGCGACGCCGGCCTTGTCCTTGGACCCGCCGAACAGGAACCAGCCGGCCGTTCCGCCGAGAAACACGACGGCCGCCGCGGCGATCGCAATTATTTTTGTTTTCCAGGAGAGCGCCCACTTCGATGCGGACTGCTGGCCTTCCGCCCCCTCTTCGGCGGCGGCGGCATCCGCCTCGAGTTCCTTGTCCGCTTCTTTGGCCTTCGCTGCCATGTCGAGCCCCGGTTCGCGTCTTGCTTGAACGGGGCCGCCGATGGGTGGGCACGAGCAACAAAGCCGCGGGCGCGACCCCGTGCGCCCTTCGCCGAAAGGCTAGAGCGTCAATGGTTAACGGGACCTTTCCCGGCCGGGGGAAGCAGGAAAAATTTGCCGATCAGAGGACGCTGCCGTGGCGCTTTCTGCCTTGCGCGCCGCCACTGTATTTTTCTGAACCCCTTGATCCGTCTGGATTTCCCGCCGTGGCACGCCGCCTGCTTATGGTTAACGCGCCGTTCGCTTGGGAGAGCCTGCGGCGGATGGCGGCGGGTCCGTTTGGGAGAACGGCGCGCCGCCGGAAAAGGGGAGAACACCGATGGAGAATACCCTCCTCGTCGGATTGTCGCGGCAGATGGTGCTCGCGCGCGAGCTCGACGTCGTCGCCAACAACATCGCGAACCTGAACACGACCGGCTACAAGGCCGACAACTCGATGTTCGAGCAGTTCATGATGCCGGTGGCGCGCGAAAACCGGTTCAGCGCGCTCGACCGCCAGATGCGCTTCGTCAACGATCGCGGCACCTGGCACGATCTGCGGCAGGGCTCGATCCAGCAGACCGGCAGCCCGCTCGACCTCGTGATCGACGGCGCCGCGTTCTTCGCGGTGCAGACCGCGGCCGGCGAGCGCTACACCCGCAACGGCTCGTTTCAGATCAACGCCCAGGGCCAGCTCGTCACCAGCGACGGATCGCTCGTGCTCGGCCAGAACGGTCCGATCGTTTTTCAGCCGCTCGATCGCCAAATTTCCGTCAGTCCGGACGGACGCGTTTCGGTCGTGGAGGGCGGCGACAGCCGCACCGACTCGCTGCGCGGGCAGCTTCGCCTGGTGAGCTTCGCGCAGCCTCATCTTCTGCAGAAGGACGGCGCCAACAATTTTTCCGCTCCCGCCGGTGTCGCGCCGACGCCCGACATCAACGCGCGCGTCATCCAGGGATCAATCGAGAAGTCGAACGTGAACGGAGTCGTCGAGATGACGCGCCTGATCGAGATCACGCGCGCCTATACCCAGATGTCGCAGCTTCTCCAGCAGCAGGGCGACCTGCGCAAGAACGCCATTCAGCAACTCGCCGAAGTTCCGAACTGACGCGAGCAAGGATCAGGGGACCACACCATGCGAGCACTCCACACCGCGGCGACCGGAATGATGGCCCAGGAACTCAACGTCCAGGTCATCTCCAACAACATCGCCAACATGCGCACCACCGGATACAAGCGACAGCGCGCCGAATTCCAGGACATGCTGTACGAGCACGTCCGGCGCATCGGCACGCAGACCTCGACCCAGGGCAACATCCTCCCCGTGGGCGTCGATCTCGGCTCCGGCGTCAAGACGGTCGGCACGCCGCGCATCATGACGCAGGGAACGCTGTCCCATACCGGCGCCGATCTCGACATCGCGATCCGCGGCGAAGGATTTTTCAAGATCCAGCTGCCCGACGGCACCTTCGCCTACACGCGCGACGGGTCCTTCCAGATGGATGCGCAGGGTCGCATCGTCACGGTGCAGGGCAATCTCGTCCAGCCGGGCATCACGATCCCGCAGAATTCGACGTCGCTCACCATCAACAGCCAAGGCCAGGTCTCGGTGATCCAGAGCGGCAGCACGACGCCGACCGTGCTCGGCCAGCTCACCCTCACCCGTTTCATCAACAAGGCCGGCCTGCTGCCGATCGGCGACAACATGTTCACCGAGACGCCGGCGTCCGGCACGCCGCAGGACGGCATACCGGCGACCGACGGCATGGGCGACCTGCAGCAGGGCAATCTCGAGCAGGCGAACGTCGAAGCGGTCACCGAAATCTCCGATCTGATCGCTTCGCAGCGCGCCTACGAGATGAACGCGAAGGTCATCACCGCGACCGACCAGATGCTGCAATCGGTCTCGAACCTCTATCGCTGAGAAAGATCCCAGCCATGATCCGCGCTTTCGCCCTCGCCATTCTGCTTGCCGCCGCCGCGCCGGCGGCCGCGCAGGTCAGCGATGCTCCGCTGCCCGGCATTCCGACGCTCAAGAAGGCCGTGACGGTGCCCGGCGAGGTCGTGCGCATCCGCGACCTCATCGACAATGCCGGCCACGTCGGCGATGCGGCGATCTTCCGCTCGCCCGACGTCGGCACCACCGGGGCAGTGTCGGTCGAGACGGTGCTCGCGGCGCTGCGGCCCTATCACCTCTATCTGGTCGACACGCGCAATCTCACCGAGGTCGAGGTCACGCGCGAAGGCCGCCTGATCGGGCTCAAGGATATCGAGACGCGCGTCGCGCGTGCTTTTGCGGGGCAGTATGGCCTGGGCGAGGCGAAGAACCTCACGGTCACGCTCGATGCCACGGCGCGTCCGATCACGCTCGAACCCTCGGGCGGGGATCTCCATGCATTGCGCGCCTCGTTCGATGCGCGCTCCGGCCGCTTCGACATTACATTCGAGGCGCCGGGCTCCGCGATGCGACGCGCGCCGCTGCGCTACACCGGCACGCTGGTCGATACGGCCGAGGCCGTGTTGCTCACGCGCGCGCTCGCGCGCGGCGACATCGTCAGGGCGTCCGACCTCTCGGTCGAGCGGCGGCCCAAGGCGGAGCTTGCCGGCGAGATCATCGCCTCGGTCGACCAGGCGGTCGGACTCTCGATGCGCCAGCCGCTGCGCGCAGGGCAGCCGTTGCGGCGGACCGATCTCATGAAGCCGGAAATGGTCCGGCGCGACGAGACGGTGACGCTGGTCTACGAGGTCCCGGGCATCCTGCTCACCATCCGCGGCAAGGCGATCGAAAGCGGCACCGAAGGCGACGTCATCAACGTGCTCAACATTCAATCGAAGCGCACCGTGCAAGGCGTCGTCAGCGGGCCCGCCCGCATCACCATCACGGCGACCCCGCCGCGCCCGCAGTTCACCGCCGCTCCGCAAACCCTGGCCTCGCGCCTGACCCAAGAGTGAGGAACATGTCGACCTGTGTCCTGATCATGCGTCCGCTGCCGTTCGTCGGCGCCGTTGCGCTGTCCTCGCTGCTGTGCGGCTGCGCGGCGCTCGACCGGATCGCGCATATCGGCGAGCGGCCGGCGCTCTCCGCGATCGAAAATCCGACGGCCGCGCCCGGCTACAAGCCGGTACAGATGCCGATGCCGACGCCGCAGCCGGCGACCTACAGTCCGAATTCCCTGTGGCGCAGCGGCTCGCGCGCGTTCTTCAAGGATCAGCGCGCACGCCAGGTCGGCGACATCCTCACCGTCACCGTCAACATCACCGACAAGGCGGTGATCGCGAACGAGACCCAGCGCAGCCGAAACAACACGGAAGATTCGGGCATCACCAATTTCTTCGGCCGGAAGAATCTCCCCTTCACCAACCAGCCCCTGCCCGCCCGGCTGCTGACCGCGGATTCGATCTCGAACATCGACGGCAAGGGCTCGGTCAATCGCCAGGAGGCCTTGCAGACCAACGTCGCGGCGGTGGTGACGCAGATCCTGCCGAACGGAAACCTGGTGGTCGAAGGCAAGCAGGAAATCCGCGTGAATTTCGAAATGCGCGAGCTGGTCGTCGCAGGCATCGTGCGTCCGGAGGACATCCAGAGCGACAACACGATCGACTCGAGCAAGATCGCCGAGGCGCGCATCGCTTATGGCGGTCGCGGCCAGATCACGGATGTTCAGCAGGCGCGCTACGGACAGCAGGTCTTCGACGTGCTCCTGCCGTTCTGATGCCAGGCATCAGTGATCAGGTATCAGGGATCGGAAATTTGCCGCCTGTTGTGATCCCCGATCTCTGATCACTGATACCTGAGCTCCCCGCCGTTCCACGTTCCCGGGACGGAACGGCGCAAAGACGCGGCCTCCGGCGACTCCCCCGCCGGAGGCCGTGCTCTTGACGGGAATCAGATATCAGAGATGAGGAATCGGCTCTCTGATCCCTGATACCTGATCCCTGATCTCTGGCATGACGACAGCAAGACGCACGGACCTTCGATCCGAGCCCAAGCGGGACCTTGCCGGTTTGCTGCAAACGGCACGCGCGGCGCACGCGACAGGCGCGTTCGCAGAGGCAGAGCGGCTCTACAAGGGCGTGCTTGCGCATGCGCCCGACGATGCCGATGCGCTGCATTTGCTTGGGTTTCTTTATTATCAGCGCGGCCGGCTGCGAGATGCGCTTCCGCTTTTGAGCGCAGCCGTGCAGCGCAATTGCGGCGACGCCGACGCGCTGTGGAATCTCGGCCTCGTGCTTCACGGGCTTGGGCGTCCCGAAGAGGCGCTTGCGCGCTACGCCGGCGCGCTCGCGCTCGACCCGCATAATCCTGATCTCGTCAATGTGCACGCCGCCGCGCTCCTCGATCTCGGCCGGCCGCAGGAGGCGCTCGCGCAAACGGACCGTGCGCTTGCGATCAAGCCCAACCATATCGAGGCGCTCGGCAATCGGGGCAACGCCTTGGTCAAGCTCAACCGGCCGAACGAGGCGATCGCGGTCTACGACGCCGCGCTGCGCATCGCCGGCGACGACACCCAGCTCCTCACCAATCGGGCGCACGCCTTGCGCCGTCTCGACCGTGTCGGTGACGCCGTCGCCGATCTGCAAAAGGCCATCGCGCTGCGTCCGGATTTCGCCGAGGCGCATTTCGAGGTCGCGATGGCGCAGCTGGCGCTCGGCGATTTCGACGGCGGCTGGGACGCCTACGAGCGGCGGTGGGCGACCGCCGCCTTCGCGCCGCACCGCCGTTCGTTCAAGTCACCGCTGTGGACCGGCGAGCAATCGCTTCAGGGCAAGACCGTGCTGCTCCATGCCGAGCAAGGCTTCGGCGACACCATCCAGTTCGTGCGCTACGTGCCGATGGTGGCGAGCCTCGGCGCGACCGTCATCCTGGAGGTGCAACCGGAGCTGACAACGCTGCTGTCAGACACCAGGGGCGCGGCGCGCGTCATCGCGCGCGGCGAAAAATTCCCGCGCTTCGACCTGCACTGCCCGCTGCTGAGCCTGCCGCGCGCCTTCAAGACGCGCCTTGCGACCGTACCGGCAGAGATTCCGTATGTCCGGGCATCCGAGGCGCGGGCGCAGAGCTGGGCGCGCCGCTTGCCGACGCAAGGTGCGCTGGCCGGCGTGGCCTGGGCGGGCCGGCCGTCGCACCACAACGACCTCAACCGTTCGCTTCCCCTCGCCGCTCTTGCGCCGGTCTTTGGCGCAACCGGCGTGCGGTTCGTGAGCCTGCAACGCGATCTGCGCGAGGGCGATGCGGCGATCCTTGCCGATCATTCGAACGTCATCGATTGCAGCGCTGAACTGCACGATTTCGCGGACACGGCCGCGCTGATCTCGCGGCTCGACGTGGTGATCACGGTCGACACCGCGGTCGCCCATCTTGCGGGCGCGATGGGCAAGCGGCTGTTGCTGCTCCTGCCCTACGCGGCGGACTTCCGCTGGCTGCGCGGGCGCAGCGACAGCCCGTGGTATCCGAGCGCAACCCTGCTCCGGCAGCCGAGATTCGGCGACTGGGATGGCGTGGTCGGGTTATTGATCGAAGAATTGCGGAAAATGACCGGCGAGACGGCGCGCTCGTGATCGCCTGAGCGGCGGTATCCCGTGCCTCAATCGTCGCGATAGACCCGCTCGCGCCGCTCGTGGCGCTCCTGCGCTTCGATCGACAGGGTCGCGATCGGCCGGGCTTCCAGCCGCTTGAGCGAGATCGGCTCGCCGGTCTCCTCGCAGAAGCCGTAGGTTCCGTCCTCGATCCGCTGCAGCGCAGCGTCGATCTTGGCGATCAACTTGCGCTGACGGTCGCGCGCCCGCAGCTCGATGGCGCGGTCGGTTTCCGAAGATGCACGGTCGGCGAGATCGGGGTGATTCTGATTCTCGTCCTGGAGGTGCTGGAGCGTCTCCTTGGCCTCCTTCAAAATGTCGTCCTTCCAGGCGAGCAGCTTGTTGCGGAAATACTCGCGCTGGCGCTCGTTCATGAAGGGCTCTCTGTCCGACGGCCGGTAGTTTTTTTCTTTCTCCGCGCGCATCGACTTTACTCCGTGCATATCGCCTCCATTGCGCGGGCACCCCCCTCGCGGCGCCGCCTTATACAGTTCGCGCCTGCCGGCGACAACTGTCCCGGCGAGGATTTCGCATCGGATCAGTGACGGATATGCAACTCTGGGAGGCTTGGCAGCAGGAACCGGCCTGAGCCCGGCGGTCAGGCGGCCGTGCTGTCCATCTTGGCGAGCTCCACCTCGACGCGGAGCTCGATTTCGGCCAGCACGCCGTCGAGCTTGGAATCGCCGGTCTCGTCCTTGAGGCCCGCGGCAGCCGCCTTGAGTCGCGCCAGGGTGGCCTGATCGAGGCGACCGGAGAGCAGGCCGAGCTTCAATTCATCGAGCGCGTCGAGCGCGGTGGTGCCGCGCTTGAACGCGCGGCGCCGACGTTCCTCCGCGCTCTCGATTCCCTGCAGGGCGATGAGGGCATCGATGCCGCCGACCGTGCGCACCCCGGCGCTCCCGGCAGGCGTCGCCTGGGCCTGCTCCTGCGGCAGCGCGAATGGACTGTTCGCGGAACGCCGCGTCGCGGGCGCCGCGCTCGGGGCAGCCGGTCCGTTGGGTCCGTAGATCCGCATCGCAAAGCCCCTGTTCGGCGGCGAGCCTCGCCCCCGCATGGTTAAGGCCGGGTAAATGCCCGGCAAAATTTGCCTGATTGGGCAAGGCGTTCCCCGCGCGGCCCGCACCAGCCCGCCCTGCTCGCGACAGGTTTGTTTTCAAAATCAATGGATTAGACGAATCGGCCGAGCTGGCACGGCATTCGCTTCAGGGATGGGGGTCCGACCTCATCGGGGAGCAATGGATGGCGAGGACGTACAAGCTCGCGCTGGCCGTGGTCGCGGCCGCGTGGGTCCTGACAACGGCCATGCCGGCGCAGGCGACCTCGCGCATCAAGGACCTCGCCAATGTCGAGGGGGTGCGCCAGAACCAGCTTATCGGCTACGGCCTCGTCGTCGGTCTCAATGGGACGGGCGACACGATCAACAACTCGCCGTTCACCCGGCAGTCGCTCACCGCGATGCTGGAACGCCTCGGCGTCAATATTCGCGGACAGACGCTGCGCACCGGCAACGTCGCGGCGGTCATGGTCACGTCGAACCTGCCTGCCTTTTCGACCCAGGGCACGCGTATCGACGTCACGGTGTCCGCGCTCGGCGACGCCAAGAGCCTGCAAGGCGGAACCCTGCTGGTGACCCCGCTGCTCGGCGCAGATGGCAACGTCTACGCCGTCGCCCAGGGCTCGCCCGCGATCGGCGGGTTCCAGGCCGAAGGCGACGCCGCCAAGATCGTGCGCGGCGTGCCGACGGTGGGCCGCATCTCCAACGGCGCGATCGTCGAACGCGAGATCGAGTTCGCGCTCAATCGCCTCGGCCAGATTCGCCTCGCGCTACGCAACGCCGATTTCACCACCGCCAAGCGCATCGCCGCGGCGATCAACGATTTCATCGGCATGCCGACCGCGGAGCCGCTGGATTCCTCGACCGTGCAGATCTCGGTCCCGCCACGCTTCCAGGGAAACGTGGTCGCGCTGCTGACCGAAATCGAACAGCTGCAAATCGAGCCGGACCTTCCCGCCAAGATCGTGATCGACGAGCGTTCGGGCATCATCGTGATGGGTCGCGATGTGCGCGTCTCCATGGTCGCGGTGGCGCAAGGCAATCTCACCGTCACCATCTCCGAGACGCCGCAGGTGAGCCAGCCCGCACCTTTCTCGCGCGGACGGACGGTCGTGGTGCCGCGCACGCGGGTCGGCGTGCAGGAAGACGGCCGCAAGCTCGCGCTGGTCAACGAAGGCGTGTCGCTGCAGCAGCTGGTCGACGGCCTCAACGCGCTCGGCGTCGGTCCGCGCGACCTCATCGCCATCCTGCAGGCCATCAAGGCGGCCGGCGCCATCCAGGCCGACATCGAGGTCATGTGATGACCGCTCCGGTGCCGCTCGCCATCAATCCGATGCTGCAGGGCATCACCAGTGCCACCGGTCCCGCGGCCGATCGCAAAGGCTCGCGGGAGGCCAAGGCGTGGGCGCAGGGCCAGGAGTTCGAGGCCGCGTTCCTCAACTCGATGTTCCAGCACATGTACGCCGGCCTCGGAGGCGAAGGACCGTTCGGCAACAGCACCGGCGTCGGCGTCTGGCGCTCGTTCCTGACCGAGCAATACGCCCAGAGTTTTGTGAAGGCCGGCGGCATCGGCATCGCGGCCCATGTCTACCAATCGCTGCTCGCGCACCAAGAGGCGCGCGCCGGATGACGCGCGAACACAACGGAGAATCGAAGCCATGAATCAGCAGCCCATTCCGATCGTCCGCGCGGCAACGCCGCGGCCGATCGGCAGCCCCGCCGAAGCCCAGCAGGTGATCGGCCACCTGAGCGACGTGATGGACGCGCTGCTCGGCGTGGTCGAGCAGGAGACCAAGCTGGTGCGCGAGGGTCAGCTCAGCCAGGTGGCGCGGCTCGAGACGAAGAAGAGCGAGTTGGCGCGCCTCTATCTCGCCGATACCGCGCGCCTGCAGGCAAGCGGCGCCTATCTTGCGAAGACGCTGCCGGCCGTGCTCGAGGCGCTGCGTCAGCGCCACAACACGTTCCGCGCCCTGTTGCAGCTCAATCTCACGGTGCTGGCGACCGCCCACGCTGTTTCCGAGGGCATCATTCGCGGCGTGTCGGACGAGCTCACCCGCAAATCCGCGCCGCAGACCTATGGTGCGTCGGGGCGGCACAATCTTCCCAATGCGCGGCACGCGCAGCCGATGGCGGTCAGCCGCTCGCTGTAGATCCGTACGGTGGCGTCGCGTTGCGCCGAGTGAGTGATCAGTTCGGGGTCAGTGGTCCGGTAGCGGTTCGAGTGCGGGTTCGAGTTGACGGAACAGCGCGGCCACGGCCGCGCTGTTCTTGTTTTCGATGCACGCCGAGGTGTGCGCTCAAAAATCGTTGCAAGTTGAAGGGATTAGGCAGGTGGCGCTTAACTATATTCCCTTACGAAAGCTTAAAATGACTGCCTTAAAACGACGGCGAGCACGGAGGTTCCCACGAGCGCAGCCAGGAGGGCTGGCATGGATACGGGAATCACAGTCAGGCCTGGAGCCAGCGTCGTCCTCCCGGACCACGCTGCGGCGCCGGCTGCCGCGCCTCAGCCCACTTCGACCGAGCTTCCGCCGGCAAAGACCGTCACGCCGGTCAGCGCGCGGAACGACCTCCCGGCGACGACGCGTGACGTCGTCATCGATCCGGCGACCCGCGAAGTGATCTTCAGGATCCTCGACGCGCGCTCGCGCCAAGTGCTCCGGCAGGTCCCCGACGAGGCGCTGCTGCGCGTGCGTGCCTACGCGCGGGCGCTTGCGAACGAGGAAGCGCGGGCACACCCGCAAAATCGCGCTGACCTCCACGTCTGACCTGCTCCCGGAGCGAACTTCCCGAGCGCCCGACCCGCCCGTCGGCTGATGCCGGCCGTCGCGGCTTCAAATCTATATTGGGCTGTTACAAGAACTTAACCTTAATCAAACGTAATACTTGATGGTTACTGCAGACTTGCGAAGCAGTAACTCCAGCAATTCTGGTCATTCTCTATCATTAACTACCTTCTTTTACTCGTAATTACATTCCCACATGCGATCAGGGACGCTCGATCGAAAACGATCGAAACCCGCCAGTATGGCGTTTGACCAGAAAGGTGCGACCATGTCTGACATCATTCTTTCGAGTGCAATCCGCTCGAATCTCACCTCCCTTCAATCGACCGCTCACCTCATCGGCCAGACGCAGACGCGTCTCGCGACGGGCAAGAAGGTCAACTCCGCGCTCGACAATCCGATCAACTTCTTCACCTCGGCTTCGTTGAACGCGCGCGCAAGCGACCTCGGCAACCTGCTCGACGGCGTCGGCAATGCCATCCAGACCATCCAGGCTGCG
>WNFF01000841.1_pt1 | contig 26882 bp, 19 predicted proteins | sample 5400441 | NCBI WGS metagenome assembly WNFF01 (sample SAMN13153345, study PRJNA577476) | soil metagenome | isolation source: 120 cm saprolite under Douglas fir tree site 2 hole 3 replicate 1 | place: USA:California | collected 2015-04-18
GGCTCATTGGCCGGACGCCCTTTTTCTTTTCCGGAGTTTGACGAGACAGCACCTCGAGCGCTCGGTCCAGTTGCGGGTCAGTCCCGTCTGCGTAGCGGAAATCGAACGGCACCTCGATGTCCGGAGCAACGCCGCGGCCCTCCAGACGCTCGCCGTCGACCCTGCCCTCGGACATCGCGATCACCAGAAGCGAGCCATCGCTTAAACAGGAGGGCCCTCCCCCGAGGTACGCGCCCGCGGTGCGCTCCCCGATGAGCCGAGCCATGCGGTGCTTCTTCGCGCCATAGGCGATGGTCTCCTTGCCGCTGCGCGTACCGCCGTTGACGAGCAACACCGCCGGCTTGCGGACCTGTTGATCGAATGACTGCCTCTTGCCGTCGCGACCGACGGATTCGAGCAGCGGCACATCTTTCCAGAAGACTCCGAGGAAGCTCCCGGAGGCACCGCCCCACCCGTCGCGGATGTCCAGCACGAAACCGTCCACGCCCTCGGTGTTGGACTTGGCGATCGCATCCAGCAACACCTTCTGGAATTCAATCGTCGCCCAGGACCACATGTGGATATAGGCGATGCGATGGCCATGGTGCTCGATGATTCGCCAGCTGTCGGCGGTCGCCTGGCGAAGCTCCTCCTGGGGTCGCGCCGTCTGCGGCGTCACCAGCGCCGCAATCGCCGGAGCCCCGCGCGCTCGCTGCACTTGCAGCGATACCGGTTTGCCCGCTCGGCCGGCGAAGGAGTCGACCGGGGAAAAAGGTTGGCCATCGGCGGCCAGGATGCGATCGCCGGGCCTCAGACCCGCCTCGTCGGCCGGACCGCCGACATAGACGCCACCGACGAACCAGCCGGCCTCGACCTGCTTCCAGAAGACGCCGATGTCCTCGCGCGCCACCGGAAAGCCTGGCGTCTGTTCCCTGGGACAGACGCGCTCGAGCATCTGCTCGAAGAGCGAAGTCCAGAACCAATATCCCGGATCCGACCGGGGATAGTAGGTCGTGTGGGAGGTTTTCAGGGTGGCGACGAGCTTGCGGAGGATCGCCGTACGCTCCGCGGGGACATCGGTGGCCGCGAATTCCCGCCGTGCGCGCGCGACCGCCGCGTTCCATCCCACCTGCTCGAGCCACGCGGGCGAATAGAACCTTGCCTGGACAATACCGGCGATCTCATCGACCAGGCTCCCTGGCGCGTGCGAGCCGCCGTCCGCGGCATCTTTCGAGCCCGGATTGCCCGGTGGCAGAGATTGCGCCGCGGCCACCAGCGCGACGCTCAGACAAGCTCCCACGCATGCGCCAACCATCGGAAGTAGCCTCTGCATGCTCGCGTTGTAACAAATTCTCACGCTTGGATCGGAAGCTTGACACGGTCAAACTGCCGGAGTGAGTTCTCGCGGACCGGGCTATCGGGACCTGGACCGCTTTGCCAGGGGAGGAAGGAAAGATGAACCGGAACTTCATTGTGGCCGTCACCGCGCTTGCGGTCGCGTTGCCCGCCGTCGCCATGGCTCAGGGCAAGAACACGCTCGTGGGCACTTGGTCGCTCGTATCGGTTGTGTCGAAAACGGAAAAAGGCGAGGTGAACAGCGCCCTCTACGGACCCAAGCCAAAGGGATTCGTCACCTACACCGCCGATGGCCGGATGAGCGTGGTGCTCGCCGAAGATGGACGAAAGGCGCTCTCGGTGAACGACCGGGTGTCGGCGCCGATGGAAGAGAAAGCACAGGCTTTTTCGACGATGAATGCCTATGCCGGCACCTATATCTTCAGCGGTGACAAGGTGGTTCACCATGTGGAGGTGGCCTCGGTACCCAATTGGGTAGGCACCAACCAGGAGCGTACCGTGAAGATGCAGGGCGACCGGGTGACTCTTTCCACCCCACCTCTCTCGAGAGGCGGCGTGATGCACACAATCGAGCTCACGTGGGAGCGGGTAAAACCCCGATAAGCCTGCCCAGCGGACCGGGCTGTCTGACGCTTCGCTATCTCGCGCGACTGCGCAGGCAAACGCGAGTCCGGCTGCCGCGGAGAGCTGTTGACGTCCCGGCATTCGGGTGAGACTCATCCGGATGCTTCTCGGCGAAGCACGCCGCGACGGGAGGACAGATGCCGGATGACAAGTTGAACGAGAAGGCGACCCTCGATGTTTTGAACGAGATTCTCGAGCTGGAGTTGGCGGGAGTCGTGCGCTACCTGCACTATTCACTGATGGTCTTCGGTCACGCGCGCATCCCGATCGTGGCCTGGATGCGAAAGCAATCCGATGAGGCTCTCGCCCACGCCGCCGCGGCCGGAGAGCACGTCACCACGCTCGGTGGACATCCGTCGCTCAAGATCGGCAAGCTCCTCGAAACCCAGCGCCACAACATCGATGAGATTCTCCAGGAGGCGCTCGAGCATGAGCAGGAGGGCGTCGCCCGCTACCGGAAACTGTTGGAGCTGGCGCAGGGGCGCAGCGTGATGCTGGAGGAATACGCCCGGCGGATGGTCCACGACGAGGAGTTCCACGTTGCCGAGCTGAAAAAGATGCTGCGGCCGCCCGGCACGCTCGACGCGCGGCGGTAGAACGTTTTCGCGGTCAACAGAGCCTGACGCTACGCTGACCTCTCCGCGTCTTCCGCACGGATACTTGCGCGAGCCGCGTCGCATTCCTCGCAGCCGTCTCGGGGAGGGCAGAGAAAGACGAGCGGATCCGAGGCGAGGTGTTCCACCGCGACGGCGACGATGTCGCGCGATCGGCAGAGGCGGGCATCGGCGTTGCCGACCTTGCCTTCCCGCGCGCCAGGCTCCCACCTGCTATTGGACCGTAAATACTTTGATCGCCAACCGTGCGCGCTCGGCGCCAGTGCTCGCGATCAGGTGATAGACGCCGGGCGACTGTGGAGCGGTGTAAACGCCCGAGTTGCTCACGCTTCCGCCCGAGGGTCCCTCTTCCACCACCCAATCCACCACCGCGTTCCGGGCCGCCGGTCCGTCCACTCGAAGCGGGAGCACTGCACCGATGTTGACGCGCGTGGCGTCGGCGCTGACGCGCAGAGCGCCGCTCTCGGACTGCGCCGCGGTCGCTTGCCACTCTTCCGCCACCGGCTCTTCGCCGCTGGTCGATGAGCAATTGTCGCCCACACAGCTTGCCACTTTCGGACTGCCTTTCGCAGGTGGCGGACAACCGACGCAAGTCGAGAACATCGACTCGAAGAACATCCCCGCCGGCGCATCCGCGCTGGCGAAAACAGGATGGGGGACCCCGTCGTCGGTGTAGAAGACGGAGAAGTAGTCTCCAACCATGCGACCTGAGATGGTTTCGGGCAGCCAAGTAACAGACATCGGTCCAGCCACATCGATTGGATTTGACCAGGAGGCACCGCCATCCTGAGACGTAACAAATCCCGCGCTCAACTGGCAGGTGGAGGACGTGCAGTTGGCCTGGGGATAGTAGTAGTAGACCAGTGCCAACCCGACCGTGGTTCCAGAGCTGTTTCGGTCCACGCCAATGCCGGGAAGAAAATGATCGGCAGTGCTCGTCGCCTCATCGATCGGCACCCGGGCGGGAGCCGACCAGGCGACCCCATCGGCGCTGCTGGTGATCGCGATGTCGTTCGAGCGGCAGGAAGCACGGAAACGACAGTCCGTCCAGACGACGTAGATTCTGCCGTCGCCGTCGATCGCCGCGGAGGGCAGATTAAAATCGCGAAGGCCCCCAGCAATCGAGTGCTCGTTCATACTTGTCACGCTGAATGACGGGCCCCAGGTGTTTCCTCCATCGTCGGAGATGAAGGCGCGAATGGCGGAGAAGGTCGAATAAGGCACCACCACCCTCCCGTTGGGCTGCACCAGCGGCTGGCCTCCCAGTCCCTGCGCGGCGTCCGCCGTCGTCGCCGGAGTACTCCACGTGGCGCCGCCATCGGTGGAGGTACTCATCAAAATCCGATCGCCGTCGGCGACGTCGTCCCATTCGATGTAACAGTTGCCGAAAAAGGGGCTGGTCGGCGAGTTGTCGCAAGTAATCCAGGGTTTGTCGAAGGATCCGGAGGAGGTCGAGTACACCGTTATCGGATTGTCCCAGCTCAAACCATCCGCAGAGCGGCTGACGAAGATTTCTTGATTCCCGAAACCCACCGGCATGGTCTCGACCAGCCAAAGCCCAAAAGCCGCGTTGTACGCCAACGAAGTATCCGTCACGCTCTCATATCGGTCTCCGCCGGCCCAGATGGTAATCCCCGGGAGCGAACCCTCCTGCCAGGTGGCGCCCGAGTCGGTCGACGTTGCAAAGCCAATGTCGCTACACCCGCCGCCGAAGAAGCGACCTTGCTGAAACGTCGCAACGATGGTTGAGCCATTCGCATAAATCTGGGGTTCGACCTCGGTCATGTGTTGACTGGTCGAATTGGTGAAAGGGTCCGAGCTGATCTGCACGGTGTCGGCCGAGACGTCGGCGGCGCAAAGGAAGCAAGAAAATCCGAGGAGAGCGAGCGCGCGGTGTGAGTCGAGACCTGGAATCATGGGCGGCGCTGTACCACCGCCTCGAAGCCCCGTCAAAGGAGACCTGAGCAAGCAATTGCGCGATGAGTCACGCGCGCCCTCGGCCCTATTTGTTTCAATATCGTCGATTTCAAAATAAACATCGCGACGGCGCCCGCGGCCCGTTTCAAGATCCGGCGGTGACGTTCACGGCGGTGACGTCCACGATGGTGGCCGGCCCGCTGACGTTGGGCCTTACCGCAAGCTGGCGGGAGTGAAATGGGCGAAGCGATCTCCGGTGGCCCACGCTGAACAAGGCGGTCCCCGGGAGCCGCTGGCGCACCAGGCGGTAGAGTCGCGCCTCGGTCGCCTCGTCCACTGCCGAAGTCGCCTCGTCGAGGAAGAGCCAGTCGGGTTTCTGGACGAGGGCGCGGGCGAACGCGATCCGCTGCTGCTCGCCCGGCGAGAGCTGGAGCGCCCAGTGGCCGGCTTCGTCGAGCCGCCCTGCCCGCTCGGGCAACCCCACCGCCTCGAGCGCCTCTCGCAGCGTCGCGTCATCCACGCCGCCCGCCGGCATCGGATAGCTCACGACGTCCCGCAAGGTGCCGATCGGCAGATAGGGTTTCTGAGGGAGAAAGAGAATCCGGGCCTCGCGCGGAACGCGGATCTCGCCGCGTCCGAAGGGCCAGATTCCGGCGATGGCGCGCAGGAGCGTGCTCTTGCCAACGCCCGAAGGCCCCCCGAGCAGCGCGGTGTCACCGGGTCCGAGCGAGAGGTTCACGCCCGCGATGAGCGGCTGGCCGTCGGGGAGATCGATCTCCACGCCCTTGAGGGCCAGCCGCGGGGTGGCCTCGTCCGTGCGCACGATGCCGTCGCCGTTCGCGGCCTGGCTGCGCACGCGCTCGAGGGCCCGCTCGAAGCCCACGAGCCGCTCCACCACCGAGCGCCACTCGGCGATATCCGTGTACGAGGAGACGATGAAGCTCAGCGAGTCCTGCACCTGGCCGAAAGCCGTGGCGGTCTGGACGAGCCCACCGAGGAGAATCTCCCCCCGGAAGTAGTGCGGGGCGGCGACGATGAAGGGGAAGATGATCGCCGCCTGCGAGTAGCCGGCGGTGAACCACGTCAGCCGCTTCTGCCGACGCATGATTCCCCAAAAGTTGCGCACCACCGCGCCGAACCGCTCGCGAAAGCCACGCATCTCGTCCGCCTCGCCATGGTAGAGCGCGACGCCCTCGGTGTTCTCGCGGAAGCGGACGAGGCCGAAGCGGAAATCGGCCTCGTACCTCTGTTGGTCAAAGTTCAGCCGGATCAGTGGGCGGCCGATCCGGTTGGTGAGCCAGGTGCCGATGATGGCGTACGCGAGCGCGGCCCACACCATATAGCCGGGCACGGCGATCGAGGAGCCGCGGAACGAGAGGCTGAGCGGTCCCGAGAGCATCCAGAGGATCGCCACGAAGGAGACCAGCGTCAAAACCGCCCGCAGGCCGCCGATGGTGAGCGAGAGAGTGCTGCCGACGAAGAGGCGCAAGTCCTCGGCGATGCGCTGGTCGGGATTGTCGGTCTCGCCAACCGCGAGCTGCATCCGGTAGTAGGCGCCATCGAGCAGCCACGCGCCGAGGTAACGCTCGGTGAGCCAGCGCCGCCAGCGGATCTGGAGCATTTGATTCAGGTAGAGCTGGTAAACGGCGACGACGATGTACAGGCCCGCAAGCCAGGAGAAGCGGACGAGCTGGTGGACGAAGACGGTGTAGTCCTTGTCCTGGAGCGCGTTGTAGAAGCTGTTGTTCCACCGGTTGATGAGAACACTGATGTAGACCATTCCGAGGGTGAGAGCGACGACGCCGGCGAGCAGTCCACGGGCGACCCAACGATCTTCCGAGCGCCAGTAGGGGCCAGCCAGGGCCCAGGCATCACGAAGCTGTCGGTGCAGACGAGTGTGGGAAGGCGCGGGTCCTGATTGGCCGTGTTCAGTCACGACGAGGCCTGCGCGACGAGCAGGCGCGGTCCGGAATCACTGGTTGAGGAATGCTTCACCGGATCCTCTGTGGAGGTTTCGTTCAACGGTCGATGCAACCAATGCAACCGATGTGCCCGGCGGGAAGGTCCCGGAAACAGTCTCTACCAGCCGCGTCCGGGCTTCTCGCTGTGCAGTGATCTGACAGCCGTTGTCGAATTAGGACCTATAAGCCCTACTCCGCTCGGCACAGGATCCGGTCGGCGATTTCCCTCGGCTAGACACCATTGCCCGCAGTTCACGCCAACAAAACCGCGCCGTGTTGCCGCATCGCCGTCTCTTGACGACACGATTTGTAAAAAACCTACCGTTTTGCGTAACTTTCTTCACTTTCGCTCGGCCCGGAGGATTCGCTCGGCAGATGCGCTCGCCCCTGGCGGCGCGGGGGCGATTGCCATCCGGCGTAACCCTCCGCGGCCAGCCGAGTCTACAGTCTGCCGGCCTGCCCTTCCGCGCCGCCGGACGATGAGACCGCGGGAGAAAAGGAGGCACACGCATGCTCTTCAGCCCGCTCACACTCCGCGGAGTCTGGAAGCACGCACGCATGTTCTTCAAGCCCGCTCGCGCTCCGGGGGAGCCCGAGCGTGATCATCCCGTGGCCCCTCCCGCACGAGGGGGCGAGGAAGTACCGATGTCGACCGGCAAGCTGCTCTGGCTCCTCGCGGTCGCCGCCGGTGCTTCGGTCGCGAGCCTCTACTACTGCCAGCCTCTTCTCGCGCTGCTGGCCGCCGATTTCTCCACGACCGAGCGCGGCGCGGGACTCGTCCCAACGCTCACCCAGGCTGGATACGCCGCGGGGATGTTGCTGGTCGTTCCTCTGGGCGACACCGCCGAACGGCGCAGGCTGATCGTCCTCGCGGCGCTCTGCTCGGCGGCGGCGCTGCTCGCGGTCGCCGCCGCGCCGAGCCTTGCCTTTCTCTGCGCGGCGAGCTTCGCGCTCGGGCTCGTCAGTGTCGTGCCGCAGCTCGCAGTGCCCTTCGCCGCGGGTATCGTGCCCGCCGCCGAGCGAGGCCGATCGGTGGGGAAGGTGATGTCAGGGTTGCTGGTGGGGATCTTGTTGTCGCGCACGGTGAGCGGCCTCGTCGGCGCCCACCTGGGCTGGCGCGCGATCTACCTCATCGCTGCGGCGGTGACCCTGCTCCTCGCTCTGGCCCTTCGCATTTTCCTTCCGCGTCAGGAGCCCGCGCTGCGCCTCTCGTATCCGCGGCTCCTCGCCTCGCTGCCGGGCCTGTTGCGCGAGCCGCTCCTGCGCCGCCACGCGATCCTGGGGGCGCTGGCGCTGGCAGCCTTCAGCGCTTTCTGGACCACGCTGACTTTCCTGCTCGAGGCGCCGCCCTTTCGCCTCGGCAGCGACGCTGCTGGCGCCTTCGGCGTCGTCGGCGTTGCCGGGGCGCTCGCGGCGCCGTTCGCGGGCAGGCTCGCGGACCGCATCGGCACGCGCGCGGTCAATGGCCTCGCGCTCCTGCTTGTGCTCGTCTCCTACTGCGTCTTCGCGGCCGCGAGCACGTCGCTCGTCCTGCTCGGAGTGGGCGTCGTGCTGCTCGACCTCGGCGTGCAGGCGAACCACATCTCCAACCAGACGCGCATCCTCGGTCTCTCCGCGGACGCGAGGAACCGGCTCAACTCCGTCTACATGGCCATCTACTTCACTGGCGCCGCGGCGGGCTCGGCGCTCGCCTCCCACGCCTATGCGTCGTGGCGCTGGGCGGGCGTCTCGGCGCTGGGAATCGGGCTTTCGCTCCTCGGCCTGGCGGCGTTCTTCACGCTCGACAGCGGGGCGGCGAAAGAGGCGGACGCCGCGGCCACCAGATCGCGTGAGGCTGAGACGTTTCCTCATTCCAGACCAGCGGGAGATACGCTGCACTAGAGAGAGGCGGCGGAAGATTGGTTGGCCGACCCTGTGAGCGTCCGTCATTTCGACTCACGGAAGCGAGAACGCCACCAGCGAATCTCCGAGCGTTGTGCCGAGCTTGCCGTGCCCCCCGGCGGCGATCACCACATACTGCTTGCCCCCGGCTTCGTACGCCATCGGCGTTGCCTGGGCGCTCGCGGGCAGCTCGAATTTCCAGAACTCCTTGCCGGTGTCGATGTCGAATGCGCGCAGGTAGTTGTCGCGCGCGGCGCCGATGAACACCAGCCCTCCCGCGGTGGTGATCGGCCCACCCAGGTTGAGGGACCCGAGGCGGGCCGTTCCGGGAAGATGCGCGATTTCCGGCATCACCCCAAGCGGAACCTCCCAGCGCAATTTGCCGGTGGAGAGGTCGACCGCGGAAAGCGCGCCCCACGGCGGCGGATTGCAAAGAGTCATTCGCGGCGTGATCAGCGGTTCCCGCCGCAAGGCATACGGCGTGCTTTTCATCGACGCAATTTCAACCATCGGACCCTTGTCGCCGGACTTGAGCTGATCGCGCGGCACGAGGGTGACCACGAACGGAACCCGATTCGTCGCGGCGATGGCGAGGCTGCGCTCCGGATCATAGGCCACCCCGCCCCAGTTCACGCCGCCGACGTTCCCGGGAATGATCAGGGACCCGCGCTCACTGGGCGGGGTGAAGACGCCTTCGTTTCGAATCTGCGACAATCGTTCTTTGCACCACTTCAAGTCCTCGGGCGAGGCACCCCACGTATCCTCCGGGGTAAGCTTCTGCGGCACCAGAGGCTGAATCGCTACCGGAAACGGCTGCGTCGGCCAAGACTGCTCGCCCGGAACGTCCGACTTCGGAACCGATCGCTCCTCGACCGGAAAGATCGGCGCACCGGTCTCGCGGTGAAAAACGAACAGGTTCCCCATCTTGGTCCCTTGAACGACCGCCGGAACGTCGACGCCATCGCGCTTCAGGGTCACCAGCATCGGCTGAGAGGCAACGTCGTAGTCCCAGAGGTCGTGATGGACCACCTGGAAATGCCAGGCCATCTTCCCGGTTGACCCGTTCAGCGCCACCAGGGAGTTGGCGTATCGATTGTCTCCGGGCCGCAGGGCGCCGTAGTAGTCGGGGCTCGCGCAGCCGGTGGGAATGAACACCAGCCCCCGCTGCGGATCCACCGAGAGGATCGACCAGGCGTTGGCCGCGCCCGCATTCAAGTCCGGGGCAATCGGATCCCAGCTCCAGCGCAGCTTGCCGTTTCGCGCGTCGAAGGCGCGGACCCGTCCGCTCGGCATCTTGGCGCGGCTGTTGTCGTTGATCGATGAACCGACGACGACGACATCTCCGATCACCGCCGGCGGCGAAGTCATGTGGTATTCGCCTGGGCTTGCGTCCGCGATGCCGTCCACGCCGGAGGCGAGATCGACCTGACCATTCTTTCCGAAATCGGCACACGGTTTGCCATTGGCGGCGTCGAGAGCGATGAGTCGGCTGTCGAGCGTCGCAATGAAGATCCGCCGCTGGTGGCCAGCGCGGGAATCGAGCCAGGTGGCGACGCCCCGGTTGATCAGGCCATCGCCGTAGAAGAGGTTCAGATCGATCTTCGGATCGAAGATCCATCGCTGCTTCCCGCTTCCCGGATCCAGTGCGACGACGCGATTGAACGGGGTGGAGAAGTACATCGTGCCATCGACGACGATCGGGGTCGCCTCGAAAGCGCTCTTCATTTTCGTCTTGGTTCCGTCCGCCACGTCGCCAGTGTGGTACGTCCAGGCGATCTTCAGCTCCGAGACGTTCTGGCGATTGACCTGGGCGAGCGGCGAGTGGCGCATTCCGCCCGGGTCGTTCCCATAGGTCGGCCAATCGGTGGCTGTTTTGCCTGCGGCGGAAAGACAAGCGAGGCTCAGAAACAACGCGGGCATCGGAAGGCTCATCGGGCGCACCTTACTCAAAACCCGAATTCCAAGGAGCGCTTGAGTCAGACTATCGCCCGCGACTTTAGAGCCTTCAGCGGAGGGCACACAGAAAATCTCCGCGAAGAAGGCCGCGACGCAAAAGAACGGGCTCTTTACAAGCGCAAATAGGCGGAGAGTGAATCATGGCAAGAGCAAAGCAATTGAAGGCGAAAGAGAGAAAAGATGAGATGCCGGCGCCGGAAGCGTCCGATCGGGACGTAGCCGAATTCTGGGAGACGCATTCGGTTGCGGACTACTGGGACGATCTGGGGCCTGCCGAGCTGACGAAAAAACCTGGCCCTCGACAAGTGGTGACCCTCCGGCTCGACTCAAAGGCTGTGGACGCTCTGCGCGCCCTCGCGCGGGGGCAGGGGATGAACTACACGGCGCTCGCGCGCGGTTGGATTTCGGAACGTCTGAAGGCCGAGCTGCGCGCCAGAGTTGCGGCACGTAGACGGGCCGCGCCGCGTTCCAAAGGTGCTTTGAAAGGAGGGTGAAAGATGGCTCGACAACGAAGACGAAGACCGGACAGGATGGGTAGCGTCTACCAGGGCGGGGGCCAGCCGACTTTCAAAGGGTCTCCCCTTCCCGCGGCCTGAAGTTAGTCACGAGCACGCCAACGCGAGGTTGCTGCCAAGCGTGGAGCCACGCTCGGCAACGTCCTAAGCCCCGAGCCGTCTCAGCGCCAGCTTCAGCACGTCTGCGCGGCTGCGCGCGCCGTGATCGGTGCCGATGAGGTGATTGCCGATCAGCAGCGAGAAGGAGAGCAAGCATCGGGCCTCGACGTCGCCCGCGTCGGCGCAGAAGGTGGCGAACAGCGAGCGCAGGTAATCCATTCGCCGGTTGTCGAGGCGTCGGAGGCGCTCGGCGACCTTCGGCTCGCGTCGGGACCAGTTGCGGACTGCGAGGTCGATCGCCAGCAGCCCGTCGCTGGAAGAAGTGAGCTCGAACGTCCGCCGCAGCTTGGCCCTGGCGTTGCCGCCCTCGCGCTCGACACGCTCGATCACCTCATCGGTGGTCGCCCGCTCCCACGTGTCGAGCATCTCGGCGAGCAGCGCGCGCCTGTCGTCGAAGTGCCAGTAGAAGCCGCCCCTCGTGACGCCGAGCGCCTGCGCCAGCAGCTCGATCCGAACGGCGTCCGGCCCGCCAGCGGCAAGGGCCCGCAGACCCTCTTCGATCCACTTGCTGCGAGGCGTGCGTGTCGGGGCGGCCATCGTCTACCTCTATCGGGTCTGCGCCGCATTGACGGCGCCGCAGATGATGCCTATCCTGCATCCATACACAACTGTATGGATGCGCTCGATCGTGTGTCCACGTTGTTGGGAAGAGGTAGCACCATGCCGATGTGCGATGCGTATATACCGAAGGGTGCCTTGCCGGAGGCGGCTGAACGCAAACTGCTGAGCAAGGTCACCGACCTGTTGCTCCAACACGAGGGAGTAGATCCCAACAACCAGTCCGCACGGGCGCTCGCCTGGGTCTTCGTTCATCGCCACGAGATGTACGTGGGCGGAGCCCCGGCCGAGTTGCCGCACTACCGGTTCATCTGCCGGGTCCCTGAAGGCCAGTGCGACAAGGAGCGCCGCGCGGCAGTTACCAAGGCGATGACCGAAGCCCTGGTGGAGGCCGAGGGCGCCAGGTGGCCCAACCCGGAGGGGCGCGTCTGGGTCTTCACCTTCGAGGTGCCGGACGGCACGTGGGGGGGTCTCGGCGGGCGCGTCATCACTCTGCCGGACATCGCCGAGCATGTGATCGGAGAGGCCGGTCGCCGTTACGGCGAAGAGCGCCTCGCCAAGCGGCGTCGCGAGCAGGCGCGCGCGCTGCTCGAGGCCGCCCAAGGCTGAGCAGGCAGCACTTTTGTGAAGCTCCCGGCCCAACGCATTTGCCACTCGATCTTGCAGGACTTGAGTCCACGAATGAGGCTCCCGAACACTGCGCACACTTCCCGGCCCTGGAGGATCCATGGGCTAACCGCCGACTTCCGGCTCGAGGACGTCTGGGCACTGCCGACGCCGGGCGGCCCAGACGACTTCCCTCGGCTGGTGCAGCTGATGGCCTCGGGTGACCCGTCGCGAGGCTCCTCCCGCGTCGTCCGCACGCTCTGGGCGCTCCGGTGGAAGGTCGGGGAGCTGCTCGGTTGGGACGGCCCTGGCCGCGGCCACGCTTCCACTCGGCCAACGCTCCGCAGCCGGTTGCCGGTGGATCTGCGGGACATCCCATCAGGCCCGGACTTCACCACGCTACCCTTCACCTCGCTCTACCTGATCGACGACGAGTGGGCCGCGGAGATCGTCAACAGGACTGTTCACGGGGTGATGCACGTCGGCTGGGTCCCGGACGAGACAGGTGGTTACCGCGGCCAGATGGCCGTTCTGGTGAAGCCAAACGGACTGCTCGGGACCTGTTATATAACCGTGATCGCACCGTTCCGGCACCTGATCGTGTACCCGCGGATGCTTCGAGAGCTCGGGCGGGCTTGGCGGGCGCGCAAGGCCTAAGCATTTCAAGTAGACGAGATTCGATCTTGCAGGTTTGCACGCTGCAAGCTTCCTGTCGAAGCGGGCAGATACGTTGCCTGACGAGTAGCGCGAGCAACTGCGCGCGAGCAAGGTCGCCACAATGCGAAGTTGTGGACGATCTGAGTAGGGTGCTTCCACCCCTGGTTATCGCCCTTCGTGAAGGACCTCTTGTACCGATCAGACTCTTGGTAATTCGCCGATGCCCGAGTTCCGATTGACATGCACAGACGGAAAGTAACAGTATCCACGGGCTCTTCGTCTGGATGAACCGGGCCAGCAAGTCACGTGAAGGAGGGAACCAGCGATGCAATCTAGAATGGTGCTGGTACTTCCCGTAGCCGTTTCTCTCATGGCCTGCGGCGGGAATCCAAGCGGCGCCGCGAGCCATTTGACGAACCGCACTGCGACGGTGGCTGTCAGCGGCCGCTCTTTTCGACTCAACGGTCCGTCTAACGGCACCGGTTGGACCATCAACTCACCCATCCCGGAGCCCCTAGGAGTGGCCCAGGGCGCAACGGTAGCCTCCGGCGATGGTTCGCGGATCTACCACATCGGCGGGATTACCGGGGCAATGACTCCGACGAAGAAGGTAAGGGTCTACTCGCCCGCGGATGACACCTGGTCCGAGGCAGCGGACATTCCCGTCAGCACGGGAATTCGCACCTTCGGGGCCGCGGTCGAGTTAAACGGTTTCATCTACGTTTTCGGTGGCGTGGACGAGACAGGTGCTTTGGACACCGTCTGGATTTACGACGAGGAGATGGATACGTGGTCGCAGGGGACGAACATGCCCGGCCCTCGGTTTGGCTCGGCGGTGGTGATCGATGGCACCACCATCTGGGTAGTGACGGGAGGGCAGAGTCTGTCTCTGGATTACGAAACCTCCTATGCCTGGCAGTATGACCCGAGTACCGATGCCTGGCTCCAGGATAAAGGGGTTATTGCAGCCATGGGCAGATCGCGCGGCGCGTTCCTTCCGAACGGCGACCTCCACCGCCTTAGTGGAGGCTTTGACCGTGTCACGCATGTGGGTGTAAACATCCACCAACATTACACGTTTTCCCGACCGCAAATTCCTTTCGGCGTCACCGACGCGGCAGTCGTCACGGACGGCGTGCGAATTTTCGTGGCAGGAGGCGGTGGCGGGCCCGCCCCGCGGGCTCCCGGACGTACCCAGATTTTCGACACCGTCCGGCAGACCTGGTCGCTCGGGCCAGCGATGCCGTCCGGCGTGGACAACACCAGTGGCGCGATTGCCAACGGAATCTTCTATGTCATGGGCGGGTACGATGGCGCGACTCCCGTCTCGGTCAACTATTCGCTGCCGCTCTCAACTGTCGGAGCACAGGAGATTGTCTCGACAGGCCCGATGATTCCCGATACGGCCGAAGGTTCAGACAACCGCGAGCTCGGCATTGACAGTCAACTCGATGGGACAGGCTGGACTATCCGCTGGCCTGTCCCGGAAGGAAGTGGCGGTGTTGCCCAGGGCTCGACTGTGGCGTCCAACGACGGTTCGCTCATTTACCACGTCGGCGGCTGGGTGACTGGCGGGGTGTATATATCAAACAGAATGAGGGTCTACTCCCCCGTCGATGACACCGGTGATGCCTCGGCGATGATGTCCCCTTGGTGGGATGCCGCAAGCGTTCCGGTTAGCGATGGAATTCGCTCCTACGGTTCCGCCATCGAACTAAATGGGTTCGTCTACATTTTCGGCGGCGTCTTTGGGCCAGGTGGCGTGTTGAATACAACCTGGATTTACGACGAGGCGAACGACGCATGGCACCAGGGCACAAACATGCCCGGGTTTCGGTTTGGTTCGGCAGTCGCGACCGATGGCGCCGTTTTCTGGGTGATTGGCGGCTACAACTCAGGCCTGGGCGCGGAGAACACGGTTTGGAGGTATGACCCAAAGGCGGATGCATACTCGACCGGCTTCAGAGACATGCCGCAATACCTGGGGCGAATCCACGGCGCCTGGTTACCGGATCGAACCGTCCATGTACTGGGCGGGGCGGAAGCTGGCAGCCTCGACAATCATCTTGTTTACGACACCGTGGCGGATACCTGGTCTGCGGCGCCGCGCATTCCTTTTGGCGTCCAGGACCCAGCGACCGTCACTGATGGCAAGCTCATTTACTTGGCCGGCTCACCCGACGGCCGGTTTCCGTTACAGCCAGGACATACCCAAATCTTCGACCCTGCCACGAGCACCTGGTCAGAGGGACCGCGAATGCCAGGTCCTTGGGGCCTAGACAACACCAGCGGCACCATCGCCAATGGAGTCTTCTACGTAATGGGCGGAGAGTGGGGTGGAGGAATCACGAATTCGCTTAGTTACTCGATTCCCATGTCTGAGCTCAACCCATCGACTCCGTGAGGATTTGGCTTGTTGTTTCTCACTGACACAATCCACATCCTCATCGCCCCACCCCGTCGAATTTAGTTCGCCACGCCCGCAGGAGTTCGGTAGAGCTCAAAGAATCGGTGTCCAGGCCCCGGGCTGAAGTTTTCAACTTCGAAAGTAATGGCGCGACCCGTCCCTGACGGGACGTTAAAGGCACCAGTTGTGGAATAGATGGAGTTAGCGGGGGTGGCTTGGTCGTCGAACGTCACCAAACATCCAGACGCAAATTGACAAATAAAGCGAAATGTCACCAGCTGCCCCACGGTCCATTGAACACTGCTCGAATCTGGCAGAGGGTTCAATACGTTCACCGTTGCCGCGAATCCAGTTTGACCATCGTTGATTGTCATGATGTACCGCGTAAAGGACATGAAATCAACATTGAGCGGCACTGCACTGGTTGGCGTGCCACCGCGGATTGACGTGATGAACACATCATTGCCATTGGTCGCGTCGACGATGCCGGCGTTCGCGTTCTGAAACCCATGCAGCGCCGCGCCCCGCACGGTGTTCTGAGAAGTACGGATGTTTGCGGACGACGTCAGTGTCGGATTAAGGTAAAACGAGTAAAGACCATTGGCGGCACCGCTACCCGTATCATAAATCATGTTCCGCATGACATCGATGTCAGATGCAATGCCGCTCAGACTAATCGCGTGCCGGTTGATGTTTGTGTTACCAATGGCGCCGTCCCTGCCCGCATCAACAATGGTATTCTCGATGATGCGTACGCGCTGCACGGGTCTTGGCACGGTGGCAGTAGAAGCAGAACCAACCCTGATGCCGCTCACCGGCGAATTCGTTATGATGTTGCCGCTAATTACGGCGTTCGAGAGATTCGTCATCGTATAGAGCTGAATACCTCCGGTCCCCAGAGAAGCATTGTCTGTGTACGTGACGGTTTGGCCCTCCATTGAGATGATGTTGTTGCTGATATCAACCGAGTCTACATCGCCGCCAGTTGCGCTATTGTACCGGATACCGGCAAAAATGATGTCGTTCGGCGTCGTAGTCGTGCGTGCGCTGTTGCAGACATGAATGGTATTTCCTGTGATGGACAGGTTCTGAATGGTCCGTGGCGAACCGAGACCGGTCATTGCTATACCAGCCTGGGCACAGGTGACCGAGTTGTTCGCCACGACGACATTGTTTGGGCTGACCACTGTAAATCCGACGGCTTGAGATGTCGGCAGTATATTAACCATGCTGGCGTAGTTGTTTGCGGTGTTGTTCGAGATGGTGCTGCGGCCTCCGTGGGTCTCGATTGCGGTGCCCGCGCTTTGACCAATGGCTGATGCGAAAAACGTGTTGCCAGTCACGACCTGCTGCGCACCTTCCAGAAACACTCCCGCATTGGTATACGGCGTATTGGGATACATCGTACCAAAATTGAAGTAGTTGTTTGTAATGGTCGCGCGAAGATCGCCGGTACTCTCTAGGTGTATCGTGTGCATCGCACCCGTGGGATCAAAAGACATGCCCGACACAGTGATTCCATTGACGCCACCTACTGAAGTCGGAATATCGATGACGTGCGGCCCGTCATTAGTAAGAGGAACCGGGTGTCCGAGCGGATTTTGATCAACCGCAAAATCCTTAATCACCACGTTAGAGAGAGCAGCAGTGGCCCCAAAAATAGTTAGGTAACTTCCGCTGCCGCTCTTCACCTGAAGGAGGGACTTATGACCAGTTCCGCGGATCGTCAGGTTGCTGCAGAGGTTAAAGACCCGAAGGTTAGGACTGATTAGGCAGGTGCCCGGCTGGATGACAACCTCACCTCCACCCGCGGCGCAAACCCCATTGTTACCATTGATAGCATTACCTAGCAGATCGGTATCTCTGTCGTCACCGAAACAAGTAACGGTCACGGAGGCCCCGTCACCATAAGCAGCAGTCGCGCGAAGGAAACAGACAGACAAAAGCAAGAAAAGGCGTCTCATTGTATCTCCTCTGCGTAAAATCCGAGTGAGCGGCGCACTGTCTGACCATGACGTCTAAAGAAATTGAACAACCCTTGGTGCAAGCCACATTTCGGACCCTACTAGTTTGTCACGGGGCCCGGAGTTCGATAGAGCTCGAAAAACTTGTGCGTGCCGATATCAGTAGCCGACTTTTCCACTTGAAACGTTATGGCCCGACCCTTGGAGCTATCGATGAGAATGTTGGTAGGCTGGCTGGGGAGGCAAGTCTGCTCGCAGGCTCCAGCGTATGGGGGCTCGAACGTAACCAGACAGGCTGGGGAGGACGTGGACGCGCAGAGAAAGCGAAACGTGACCACCTGACCCACCGACCATTGCGCCCATAGTGCGCCATTCGAGTCTGGGGAGCGCACCGTTAACGCACCGGCGGCATTTCCAATTGTCGTAATGTACTGAGTAAACGACATGAAATCCACTGACAGCACGGCATTTTCAACAGTGAATGGTGGAGAAACAAGCACATCGTTCGCGTTTGTCGCATCCTTGAGAACGCCAGCGCTGTGAGGAGCATCGGATTGAAAGGAATGCAGCGGCAACACCCCCGAAGCTGGATTTACGCGCACCGTGTTCTGGGAAGTGCGGATGTTTGTCGACCCGTCGCCTGGCTGCAAATACAAGGCATTGAGACCCCACCGTGGATTGGCAGCACCTCTTGTCGCCGTGTCGTAAATCATGTTTTGCGCGATATCTACATCTTTGAGGGTTTCAGAAATGCCGATCGCGAGGCGGTACGTGGAGGCGGCCTGCGAGTTGTTCCCCGCATCAACGATGATGTTGTCAAGAATACGCATGCGTTGCACGATGGGAAGTGGCGGTGTACCAGTGTCGGAAACCGACTGGACTCGAATGCCGCTCACGGGCGAGTCCTTGATGATGTTTCCCTTGATGAGAACGTTGGTCAGATTTCCAATCTGATAGAGCAGGATGCCGGCGGTTAGCGGCCAATTGAGTGGGTTAGACGCGCCATCTTGTTTTTGCATGGTAATGACATTGTTGCTGATGGTAAGCCCGTCCACGTCGCCCCGATAACCCCTTGCTTCGTTCTTAGGGGGGGTACAGTTTGGTGGTGTCCAGACGGTCTGGATGCCAGCATACTGCCCAATACCCATGGTGCTGGCGCGATCTGCGTTGCACACGTCGATGGTGTTGCCAGTGATAGACAAATTTCTCAGTGTAGTGCCTGTCGTCGGCCAAATCACCATTCCCGTGTCGGCGCATATCAGTGAGTTGTTCGCGACGACCGTCTCGTTTGGCTCGAGAGATGTTGGACAAGTATAAATTTGTTGGCCATTACAGCTCAACGGCGGGCACGCACCGTAGCTGGGCAGTATATTCAGCCCCGTCACATAGTTCTTAATGGTGTTATTGGCAATCACATTCCGACCACTCAGGGTTTCGATGGCGCAATTGGGAACGTAGGATAAATCCGTAACAAACGTATTTCCGGTAATGATTTGTTGAGAACCCTCTGCCAAGAGTGTCGACACGTCGTAATTACCGCTTGGTCCACCGTTCCTGACAAAGTTAAAATAGTTGTTGGTTACCGTTGCCTGCAGTGAGGCAGTCGGGCCGATGTTGGTTAGCCATACCGTGTTAAATGAATCAGTTGGATCGAAGACCATCCCAGAGACGGTAAACCCGGTCGTTGCCACGTGGGTCGGCTCGCCGACGGTTACGGCATCGTCGCCGGGGTAAATGACGGAGTGGGTGCCATTAGCTGGAATCGGCGATGGGTTAGCGCCGACATTCTGGTCGACGCGAAAGTCTTTGATGGTGACGTTGGAAAGCGTACCAGGACAGGTGAGTGGACAACCGAAGGCCTCGAAGACGGACGTGTAGTCCCCCGTGCCCCCCGTGTTGGCTGCAACCTTTAGGACCGATTTCGGGCCAGCGCCGCGAATTGTGATGTTGTCGTAGAGGTGTAAGAATGCGTCGGCCGATGTTTGCTGCCTGGTAACATGTCTCGGCGAGATGATACAAGTCCCGGGCGGAATAATTACCTCGCCGCCGCCGTGAGTCCCCACATAGTCGAGAGCGCAATTGATGGCGTTCGTGTCGTCGGTCGTGCCATTGCAGGCCGCGTGACAGTTTGCGACGATGTCGAGCGAGTTCCTCGTGCAGTCTGTAGTACAGCTATAGGCATCATTGACGCGCGCGAACAAAAACAGCAGAGGTAAGAATATGCGTTTCACTGTATGCGCTCCTTGGGTAAGAATTGCGCAGAGAAAGCCGATGCACCGCTCTTGGGGGGCGGCATTTCATGAACGAAAGAAATACGTGGACCGCACTGCTTCCGACGCAGCACGCAACGTGAACACGGTCGAGCGTCGACGAGAAAGCCTTATGAACCCGAGGTGAAGTCTTGTCAACAGCATTATTCGGGCCGGGAGTAGCGTCTTAGCGTTTATTCCGTAACAGTTCTGTGACACTGAGTGCGCCAGCGTTTGCGCAAAGCAGCCGATCGGCACGACGAATAGCCCGGCGAAAAGTCGCTCGCGTTGGCGAAGCCTGTCGATAGCTGGTAGCCGTGATCGAACCGGTGACCTCTTGAATGCCATTCCTAAGATGCCGGATAAAACCCAAAACCTGGTCACGCGAGCCCGAACAGAGCCCGTTGCCGTTCAGGTATCCGGGAGCACCTCAGCGAAAAAACGCGATCAACTCGGCGTATGTCTCATCTGGTACCTGCTCAGCGGGATAGTGCCCGCAGGGCAGCATTTTCCCGCGGACGTCGATCGCCCGTTCCCGCCACGCCTCGATCGGCTTGAAGCTGCGGTTCACGTGGCTTCGCTCGCCCCAGAGGACGAGGACAGGCATCGCCAGCTTCTGATCGAGATCGGCCTCATCGTGAACAAGATCGATCCCCACCGCCGCCCGGTAGTCCTCGCAGACGGCGTGGATGTTTTCCGGCGTGCAACAACGGATGTACTCGGCGAGTGCCTCGGGCGTAAAACCAGTCATCCCGACGCCCTTCTTGTCCAGCTTTCTTCGGATGTATCGCTCCAGCCCGTAATTGATCAGCATCTGCTCGGGGTAGTCGTACGGCTGCGCCATGAAGAACCAGTGATACGAATCAATCGCCCACTCCTTGGTGATGTGAGTGAGCACGTGGCGGGTGGGGACGATGTCCAGAAACGCGACGCGCTTCACCCGCTCGGGATAGTCGAGCGCCATCCGATGCGCGACCCGCCCGCCCCGGTCGTGCCCGCAGACATAGAACGAGTCGAAACCGAGCGCAGCCATCACCTCCAGCTGATCGCGCGCCATCGCACGGAAGGAGTAGCCACTGTGATCGGCTCCGCCCACCGGCTTCGAGCTGTCGCCGTAGCCGCGCAGGTCCGAGGCAACCACGGTGAAATCCTCGGCGAGCCGCGGCGCAATCCTGTGCCACATCACATGCGTCAACGGATTGCCGTGCAAAAGCAACAACGGCGGGCCGACGCCCCCATAGCGCAGGTGGATGCTCGCGCCGGAAACGTCGATCTGCGCTTTCGTCATGCCCTCGAACATCGGGGTCACCCGCTCAAGCGACTTTCCTGCGCAGCAGGCGCGTGAGCTCGCCCACATCCTTGAGCTCTTCGATCTTCCAGGCCAGCTCGAGGACCTTGTTCGCCTCGGCGCGCGTCAGGCCGCCCCAGACGGCGCACTCCCGGAACTTCTCCTCGAGCTCCGCGTCGCTCATTGGATTGGCCGGGCTTCCCTTGCCGAAGTCCGCCCTGCCCTTGACCACGGTCCCGTCGTTGAGCTCGACCTCGATCAGCGTCGTCATCTTGTCGAAGCCCGCGGCCTCGGCCTCCGGGTGCATGCCGAAGCTCACCCGCTGCAGCATCGCCTGGACATCCGGCCGGTTCACCACCTCGTCGGTGAATTGCTCCAGGCCGCCTTTGCGCTCGACGAGCAGGATGGCGATGCAGAACTCCATGCTGAATTTCGCCTGGAGCTCGTTGCGTGGGCGGTGGTGGATGAGCGCGTTGGGCATGTTGTGGTTGGTGCCGACCGATATCCGCTTCACCCGGTCCGGTCGAAGGTCGTGGCGCTGGACGAGGTCGAGCATCACCGCCATCCCCGGATGGGTGAGCGAGCCGCTGGGGTGCGGTTTGATCGATACGCCCGGAAAATGGAACGTCCACGGTCGGCCCAGCTTCCCGTCGATCATCTCGGGGCTGTAACCGCCCCCGGCGGCGCGGAAAAACCCCCTGTCCGCTTCCAACCCGTTCGGCGAGGCGGTCAATCCCAGCTTGGCCAGCTCCGCCGCCACCACCCCGCCCTCTGCCGCGTGGCCGGCGTGAAACGGCTTGGTCATCGTGCCGAAGTTCTCCCGCAACCCCGACGCCTGGGTGGCGCCGATGCTCAGCGCGCGCCGCGTGGCATCGCGATCGAGGCCGAGGAGCTTGGCCGCCGCCGCCGCCGCGCCGATGGTCCCCACCGTCCCGGTGGTGTGGAAGCCGTGCTGGTAGTGGCGGGGGAGGATCGCCTCGGCCACCTTGGACTCGACCTCCACGCCGACCTGATACGCGGTCATCAGATCGAGCCCGCTGCGCCGGTCGCGCTCCGCGAGCGCGAGCACCGCCGGCAACACCGGCGCGGTGGGATGGGTGAGCAGCCCGTAGACCCGGTCCGTCGCGATCGCCAGCTGGGTGTCGTCGTAGTCGTCGGCGTGGATGGAGACGCCATTGGCGAACGCGGCGAATCGCGCGGGCACGCGCAGCTCGGCTCCGATCACCGCGCTTCCGCTGTCCGAACCAATGCCGAGCGAGGCGAGATAGCGCCGGACGATCCGGCCGGTCTGCGAAGCCGCGCCGGCGAGCGCAAGCCCGATCCCGTCGATCACCGAGCGCTTGCCCAGATGGGCGACGTCCTTGGGCACGTCGCGCGCGCTCGTCGCGAGGATAAAGCCTGCGACCTCATCGGTGAGGGAGGCCTTCTGGGGCGCTGCTTCGGGGGTTGCGGGCATGGTTCGTCCTTTATTCAGGAAAGTATGTTCGCGGCGGGCTCGACCGGAAACCGCGGAAGACGAAAAGCCGCGCGCAGAGCCGCACCGCCTGGTCGAGAGCGCCGGTGGACGCGACGCCCTTGCCGACGATGTCGAAGGCGGTGCCGTGCGCCGGAGTGACGAAAGGGATTGGAAGGCCCGCGGTGACGGTGACGCCGCGGTTGAATCCCTTGAGCTTCGTCGCGATCTGACCCTGGTCGTGGTACATGCTGAGCACGCCATCGTATTCCCCGGCGAAGGCCTTGAGGAAGACGGTATCTGCGGGATACGGCCCGCGGCAGTGGATCCCGCGGCGGGCGGCCTCGGCCACCGCGGGTGCGATGATCTCGATCTCCTCGCGGCCGAAGAGGCCGTTCTCGCCGCCGTGGGGGTTGAGCGCCGCCACCGCGATGCGCGGCCGCGTCATCCCCGCGCTTCGCATCGTCCGATCGGCCAACAGGAGCGCTTCGCCGATGCGCTCCGTGGTGATCTGATCGAGCGCCGTCCGGAGCGAGACGTGCGAGGTCACCCGCGACATCCAAAGGCCGTCGACGACGTTCATCTCGCCGAAGGATCCGCGGTGGCCGGTGAGGTCGGCGAACAGCTGGTGCTCGTCGGCGAAGCGCCATCCTCCGGCATGGAGCGCGGCCTTGTTCAGCGGTGCGAAGACGATGCCCTCCAGGTGGCCCGCGAGCGCAAGGCGGATGAGGTACGCCAGCGTTTCCCCGCAGATCCGCCCGGACTCGGCGGACACTTCGCCGCGGCGGATCGATCGGGGATCGAGATTGCCAAGGTCGATCAGCGGGACCTCGTCACGCGACCAGTCGACGTCGTCCGGGGCGGCGTATGTCTTCCAGGCGACGCTCACCCCGGCGTCTCGCGCGCCTTGCTCGAGCACCCGCGCATCGCCAACCACCAGAAGCCGGGCGGCGTCCGCCAGGCGCTGCCGATCGGCGAGGACCCGCGCGCAGATCTCCGGCCCGATTCCGGTGGAATCGCCGAGCATCAGCCCGAGCACGGGCAAGCCGCTGTTGGGGGGTCGGCTCAGGTCGGCCTCCGGTCGGTGAAGCGGTAGACGCTCGCGATCAGCGCGAAGGTGATCACCAGCATCGAGGTCGACAGCACCGCGATCGGCCCCCAGTCATTGCTCTCGCGCAGGTCGAACATCGTCACCGAGATCGTCTTGGTGCGCGCGGTGAACAAGAGGATGGTGGCGGACAGCTCCCGGATCGATCCGATGAAGATGAAGATCCAGGTGGCGATCACGCCGTTTCGGATCAGCGGCACGGTGATGTCGAAGAGCGCGCGCAGCCGGGTGGCGCCGAAAATGCGGCCGGCATCCTCGAGCTCGGGATGGACCGCCCTCAACGACGCCGAAATCTGCTGAAAGCCCACCGGAAGCTCCTTGGTGAGGTAGGCGAGGAAGATGATCCACAGCGTGCCATACAGCACCAGCGGCGGCCGGGTGTAGCTCAAGAAGAGCCCCACCGCGAGGACGATGCCGGGAATGGCCACCGGCGCGGTCGCCAGAAACGAAAGCGCGCGATGGCCCCAGACCGACTTGCGCAGGCTGAAGTAACCCACGGCGGTGACCAGGATTGTCCCCGCGCTCGCCGCGGCGATGCCCAGGACGAACGTATTCTGCAGCGCCAGCTGCGTCTGGCTGAATTCGAAAAAGACGAACCGCCAGTGCTCGAGCGTCAAGTTGCCCGCCAGCGGCCGGGCCCAGTTCTTCACGAAGGAGGTGCGCAGCAGCACGCCGTAGGGCAGCGCGATCGAGCAGCCGAGGACGAAGGCGAAGAGCGCGAGCGCCGGAATCTTCCAGGCGCCGAGGCGAATCCGCTGCTGGCCGCCGCCCTTGCCGCCGATCACCGCGTAGCTCCGCCGGCCCATGATCGCCGTCTGCGCTTTCAGTAGTCCAATCGTAATCGGCAACAGCGGGAGCGAAGCCGCGGCGGCCAGCCCGAGCCGGGGAGGAAACTGGAACAGGCTCCAGATGGTCATCGACTGCAGAAAGGCCACCAGGAATCCGGCCAAAAGCGCCGGCAGCGCCAGAGGCAGGGTGATGTGAAGCGCGGTGCGCCAAGGCCTGGCGCCGAGCATCGCCGAGGCCTCCTCCAGCTCGCTGGGAATGGAGTCCAGGCTGTTTGCGACGAAGGTGAACACATAGGGGAACGTGTAGAGCGAATTGACGAAGACCATTCCCCAGGCCGAAAAGATGTTGACCAGCGGCGACGCTTCGAACGGCTTGAGCCCGAACAGCGCGTAGTACCACTGGTTGATTAAGCCGGCGTTGGGGCCGCCGAGCAGCACCCAGGCGAACGCGCCGAGGAAGGGAGGCGTCACGAAGGAGGCGAGGATCAGCATCCGCAGCAGCCGCTTGCCGGGGAGGTCCGTGCGTGACACCAGCCAGCTCATCGGCGCTGCCGCGGCGACGCACAAGAGCCCGACCGCGGCGGAGGTCCAGAGCGTGGTGGCCAGGGGTTTGACGAAGGCGGGGTCGAGGACCAGTTGCCGGTAATGCTCCAGGCTGAAGCGGCCCGCGTCATCCCGAACGCTGGTCAGCGCCAGCCAGAACATCGGCAGGAGCACCAGCCCGGCCAGGAGCAGCACCATCGCGATCGAGAAGGGCGCGGTCCAGTCCAGCGACCGCGCTCGCCCCGGCTCCGGCGTGGATTCGATGGCGGCTTCGGCCGGCTTCACCGGTAAGGCTCAGTTGCCAAAGAGCAACGTGTAGCGCTTCTTGATGTCAGCGATCTGCGGCAGCATCTCTTCCGGGTTGTCCGGGAGCATCTTGATCTGCGAAAGCGGCGTCCGCCCCGCCGGCTCCTTGACGTCGGGATGCACCGAGCGCAGTCCCCCCTCGTTCACCGCAAGCTGCTGGACCTTGCCGGTGAAGAGGAAGTTCTGCAGCACCCGCGCCGCGTTGGGATGCGGGGCGGCCGCGAAGATCGCGCTGGGCGAGGTCACGAACGGCGTGCCTTCCTTGGCGTAGACGATCTTCACCGGGCTCTTGGCGTCGATCTCGATGAACATGTTGTACTCGTTTCCATCGACCATCACCGCCCGCTCGCCGCTGGCGATGCTCTTCGGCGGAGCGGTGGTGGACTGCAGCTGCTGCACCCCTTGCTTCGACAGCTTCTCGAAGTATTCCCATCCGAGCGCCTTGGTCAGCGCATGGGTGCCGGTGAGGCTGGTGCCGCTGTAGCTGGGATGCGCCTTGACCAGCTTGCCCTTCCACTTCGGGTCGAGCAGGTCGAGGTACCCGGTCGGCGCGTCCTTGGGCGAAATCAGATTCGTGTTGTAGGCAATGACATTCAGCGTCGCGCGCCAGGTCGCGTAGCAGTGCTCGGGATCCTCGTACTTCGCGGGGAAGCGCTTCACGTCGGGGGGAGTGTGCGGCGCGAGCCACTTCTGCTGCTTCCAGAAGAGGAAGTGCGAAGCGTCGGAGGAATTGACGACGTCGACGTTCTTGATCCCGGACTGGTATTCCTGGTTGACCCGCTGGAAGACCCGCTCCGATCCGGCGCGCTCGACGTCGATCTGGATTTTCGGGTAGGCGGCGCGAAATGCCTTGGCCACGGCCTCGGCGACCTTGACGTCGACCGACGAGTACCAGACGACCTTGCCCTCCTTCACCGCGGCGGCGACGAGCTCCGGCGTCGTCTCCTGCGCGCCCGCCGGGGACGCGATCGCGCAAGCCAAAGCGAAGGTCCACAGCGCCGTGAGATGGATCGACCTCATCATTTCTCCTTCGGTTTTCATTGGACCAGACCACGACAGCGTTCGGCGCGAAAGCGAATCTTCACTTTCGATCCGCGGGGAAGATCGAGCGAGGCGGGCGCCGCGACCAACAGCTCCTGCCCAATGTCGACCAGGTAGTCGCGGTGGCTGCCGAGATACGTTTGGCCGCGGACGACCGCGCTCAGTGTGTTGGCGCCGTCCGCCTGCGGGTCGGGCAAGAGCTCGAGATCGTGCGTCTTGACGCAGAAGCTCATCTGCTTTCCCGGACCGGCGAACTCGCCCTCGCCGATTTGAAGGGTGCAACCGCCGACTTCCACCGCATTTCCCGACAGGTGGATGGCGTCGATCACGTTGCTGCCGCCGAGGAAGCGCGCGACGAACTTCGAACGCGGCCGATCGTAGACGTCCCGGGGGCTGCCGATCTGTTCGATCCGCCCGGCGTTCATCACCGCGATCCGGTCGGCCATGGTCATCGCTTCCACTTGATCATGGGTGACGTAGATCGAAGTGGTGCGAAACTCCTCGGCAGGATGTCCGGCTTGGAGGTCAGCGCGCGCGCCAGGGCCACGCGCTGCTGCTGTCCGCCGGAGAGCTCGGATGGGTAGCGCTCCCCCAGCGCGGCGAGCTTGGTCGCCTGGAGCACCGCCTCGATCCGCCGGTCCCGCTCGGCGGGCGCCACCTTCTTCATCTTCAGGCCGTAGCCGACGTTTTGGCGCACCGTCATGTGCGGCCAGACCGCGTAGCTCTGGAAGATCATCCCCATGTTGCGCCGCTCGGGCCGGATCACCGACTTCGGCGAGGACAGCACCCTCCCCCCGACGCGGACCTCGCCGGCGTCCGGCTCGATCAGGCCGGCGATCATCCGCAGCGTCGTCGTCTTGCCGCACCCCGATGGCCCCAGCAGGCAGATGAACTCGCCCTGCTCGACGGAGAGCCCGACCGAGTCGACGCTGAGCACGCCGCCATAGCGCTT
>WNFF01000978.1_pt1 | contig 26881 bp, 29 predicted proteins | sample 5400441 | NCBI WGS metagenome assembly WNFF01 (sample SAMN13153345, study PRJNA577476) | soil metagenome | isolation source: 120 cm saprolite under Douglas fir tree site 2 hole 3 replicate 1 | place: USA:California | collected 2015-04-18
AGTTTCACTTCTGGGTCACGTTCCTCGGGGCCTATGCGATTTACTTCCCCATGCACTATATAGGCCTGCTGGGTGTGCCGCGCCGGTATTTCGAGATGGGCGATATGGCTTTCGTTCCGCAATCGGCCACGACGCTGAACGGCTTCATCACCATGGCGGCATTGATCGTGGGCTTCGCCCAGATGGTGTTCCTGTTCAACATGATCTGGAGCCTGTCCAAGGGCAAGCCGGCCGGCAGCAATCCCTGGCGGGCCACCACGCTGGAGTGGCAAACACCCGAAACCCCGCCGGGGCATGGCAACTGGGGCAAGGAGTTACCAGTGGTCTACCGCTGGGCTTACGATTACAGCGTGCCAGGCGCCAAGGAGGATTTCGTGCCCCAAAACCAGCCGCCAGTCCCACGAGCAGCTTAGGGAAACCCGGGCGGTGAGCATCACGATACTATTCGTCCTGGTTCCCATCGGCGCCATCATCGCATGGTGGCTATCGCAGCAAAGGTTGACGGCCAAGCCCTGGTTGGAGGTCGGCGCGATCGGCGAGGTCCCCGGCACCGGCGCATTGTCCTCGCCTGCAGCGACGATCGGATTGGGTGTGTTTCTCGCCGTCGTCAGCTCGTTGTTTGCGCTCTTCATCAGCGCCTATTTCATGCGAATGCAGGTGGCGGACTGGGCGCAAATGCCCGCGCCGAAGGTGCTGTGGTTCAACACGGGCGTGCTGATCTTGAGCAGTGTCGCGCTGCAATACGCGCAGGTTGCGGCACGCAGGGGACGGATGGAAGGCGTCGGAGACGGCCTGATTGTGGGAGGCCTGTTCGCCTTCACATTCCTGGTCGGGCAGCTCTTTGCGTGGCAACAGCTCAACGCCGCCGGCTACTTCTTGGCGACCAACCCAGCCAACGCCTTCTTTTATCTGCTCACCGGGCTGCACGGGCTGCACTTGCTGGGCGGCCTGGTGGCCTTGGTCCTGACGATTGACAAAGTGTGGCGAGGCTTTGAGCTTCCCCAGGTGCGCTTGAGCGTGAAGTTGTGCGCCATCTACTGGCACTATTTGCTCTTGCTCTGGCTTGTTCTATTCACTCTGCTGACGCCGTGGGTAGGCGATTTCGTCGTCATCTGTCGCCAGTTGCTGAGCTGAGGAGGACTAAGAGCAAATGACAGACGCAGCGCTGGCAAATACGGGTGCAGCCCCCACGCGGCCTTCAGGCTGGCAAGGCATCGCCGCCGACTGGTCCTCCGACCAGCGAGCGTTCAAGAATGTCTCCTGGGGGAAGGCCATGATGTGGATCTTTCTCCTGAGCGACACCTTCATTTTCAGCTGTTTTCTGCTGTCCTACATGACCGTGCGGATGTCGACGACCGTACCCTGGCCCAATCCGAGTGAAGTCTTCGCTTTGACGATCGGCGGTACGACCATCCCCCTCATCCTGATCGCCATCATGACCTTCATCTTGATCAGCAGCAGCGGAACGATGGCCATGGCCGTCAATTTCGGCTACCGCCACGATCGCGTCAAAAGCGCGGCGTTGATGCTGGTGACCGCGGCATTTGGCGCCACATTCGTCGGAATGCAGGGTTTCGAGTGGACCAAGCTGATCATGGAAGGGGTGCGGCCTTGGGGCAACCCGTGGGGCGCGGACCAGTTTGGCTCTAGTTTTTTCATGATCACGGGCTTCCACGGCACCCATGTGACGATCGGAGTGATCTTCCTGATCATCATTTCGCGAAAAGTGTTGCGTGGAGACTTCGACCGCGAAGCGAGAGGCTTTTTCACCAGCCGGAAGGGGTACTACGAGATCGTCGAAATCATGGGCTTGTACTGGCACTTCGTCGATCTGGTGTGGGTGTTCATCTTTGCCCTTTTCTATCTTTGGTGAGGCGACACATGGCACAGGTAGGCGCAATGGCACAGGCAGTCGCACACGTCGAAGGACAACAACACCCGATAAAGCTTTATCTCGTGGTTTGGGGATGGCTGTTTGTCCTGAGCACTTGCTCTTATCTCGTCGACTACTTCGGTCTCCATGGATACCTCAGATGGTCTCTCATCCTCCTGTTCATGATTTTGAAGGCAGGCTTGATTGTCGCGGTTTTCATGCATATGGCCTGGGAGCGGCTGGCCTTGATGTATGCCATTCTGGTCCCGCCAGTGTTGGTGTTGGTGTTTGTCGGCATCATGGTGTTCGAATCGAACTACACGCTTTTCACTCGGATTATATTTTTTGGGGCGGGGACCTAGCGCCTGTTTTCAGTTAGGGAATTTGCCAAGGGCAATTGCACCTGAATGAGTTTGTGGGCGCGCGCGCAATTTTCGAATCCAGCGTGGCGGCCTGTCGAAATTTTCGAATCCAAGGGCGGCGCAGCGCGCAACTTTGGAATTGAAAATTTCGACAAGCTCGCCAGAAACTTCCTCGCTGGCGTTCAACTTGCTTCCGCCCTTATCACAAAGTCGATCGCGGCCTCAGAAGATCAGGCTAAATCCAGCGTCGGTGTCGATGCAACTCTGCCGCCGGGTTTCTGACCGACGCCGCAAGTCCACCCAGATTACGGTAGTGGTACAGTTTGAAAATCAGATAGTGCCTCAATTCGAAATTCGGCTATTGCGGCCAGTAATTCATTAGGCCAGCCCCCGCTAGTAAGAGAATGCCACCGAGCACGATAAGTAGGAGGCCAGGCCAATTCGCTTTCAGTCCAAACGCCCCGGCACCAGGTCTACGAGGCTCCAGAGTGTCAAGTGGTACTCCCGAAGATGATGTTCGTTTCGGATTACTGAGCCGCCCTCGCCATATAGGCTGAGCCGCCATGAATAGCAGCCCGCCTAGAACTAATAGCGCACCGAGCCAGATGACTAGCATCCTCGCCTCCGCTAGGTTACAGGGCGCGAGTGGGCCTAGATTTCAAACTGTACCACTACCCAGATTACGCTTTCTATGGCCCACCCTCGTGGGTCCAGGGAAAGAGAACGGCTGGGAAATCTGCGGCATAGCGCCGTCCTTTCCGGTCGGGGCTAGCGGTCATGTCGTGGTCCTGTCGCGGGCTCAGGTCCGGTTCCACGACCTTGCGGTAGAGATGCCAAGTCGAATGGGCGAGCACAGGCAACACCACCGCGAGCCCAGCGAAGAACGGCAACGAGCCGATCACCAGGGTGACGGCGACGAAGAGCCCCCAGGCCGCCATCATCAGCGGATTGCGAAGAACCGCTCTGACCGACGTGTGCATCGCGACCATCGCGCCGACCTCCCGATCCAGCAGCAGCGGGAAGGAAACCACGCTGATCGTCAGCGCCAAGACCGCGAACAGAAAGCCGATGCCGTTTCCGGCGATGATGAGGGTCCAGCCCTCGGAGGTGGTCAAGATGTCGCTGAGGAACTGCTCGATCGATTCCGGCGACCCATAGCCGAACAGCGACTGGTAGAGCCACTGTGCGGTGGTGAGCCAGATCAGGAACACGATCATCAAGACCATTCCGAGGGCGGCGATGCCGTCGCGGGAACGGCATCGCAGCACCCCCAAGGCGTGCTTCCACGAAACATCGACACCTTTTTCGCGCTGCCGGCTCAGTTCGTAGAGGCCGATGGCCGCGAAGGGGCCGACCAGCGCGAAGCCCGCCGCGAGCGGGAAGAGGAGCGGCATCACGTCGTAGCCGAATGTCATGCGGGCCAGCAACAGGCCGACGAGGGGATAGATGATGGAGAGGAAAATGACGTGGGTCGGCATCACCCAGAAGTCGTCGATGCCTTTCGCTGCCGCGTCCTTCAGATCCGCAAACCCGATCTTGCGGATGATTGGATAAGTCGGGCTCTCGCCCGCACCGGTGAGCACATGGAGATGTAGCATAGCAAGCCTCCCTCAGCCGTTCTTCGAACGGTCGCGAGGCTCGAGGTGACGCAATGTTTCCACTGCCGGCGCTGATCACGCGGGAGCCGCGACCTGTTGAGCGGAGTGTAGCGCGGCGGCCGGGGATTGTCTTCATAATATCGGGACGCATTTCGATACGCCGCCGTCGTGCATGAGCCGAAAGCGGCGGGGGCTGGAGCGGGCCTTCAAACAACCCGAAGAATGTTGGAATGCCTGTCCTCCGCCATCCTCCTCCGCCCGATCGGCTATGAAATTCGCCGGAGATCGTGTATTTCGTCGCTGAAAGCTGTTAAAGCTGTCTGAGGTGCCGCCACCAGCAATATGGTTCGCAGCCCCTTCACGTCACGCCTGGGCGTTGTCGGCTCGCGGCACTTCGAGACGCATGGTCCACGCCCGCACAAGGTGCTCGGCTGAGACAAGGCCGCCAGGCCAAGCTGGCGCGATCAGCCGATGCAAGTCCGGCCCAGGTAAGGCCTAGCAAGCCGCCTGGAAGCGAGTGTTGGGTGAGGCGGCGGTGACGCCGAACACGAAGCGTACACAGCGGGTGCGTGGGGTGTCAGAGTCAAAGCTAGAGAACGGGTCAAGCAGAATAAGGATCACGCAGAATGATGAAGAGGGTTTCGATTGCGATTGTCGTGCTCGCGTCCTCGGCGGGAGCGGCCGTTGCTGGAGATATCGCCGCGGGAGAAAAATCATTCAAGAAATGTATAAAACGGGATCGGCCCAATCCAAAACGGCCTGAAAGGACGCAAGTCAGGCTCGGTGCCAGGCTACAGTTACACGGATGCGAACAAAAATTCCGGGATCGTCTGGGACGAAGCGACCTTCAAGGAATACATCAAAGATCCCAAGGCGAAGATTCCGGGCACCAAAATGGTGTTTCCGGGGATTAAGGACGAGAAGGACGCCGAAGATTTGTGGAGCTTCCTCGAGCAGTTCGGACCGGACGGCAAGAAGAAATGAGCAATTCAGCTGTCGTTGCTCAAAAATCCGTTTGGTCTCAGAATCGGTTGGCAGGTGAAGATCACGACTGATGATATTGATGATATTTCATCAGTTGAAGAGAATATCGGCCACAGCTGTGAGTCGGGCAGCATGCATGGATTGTGGGTGCCAGTGTATTCGAGCGACGCAATTGTAAACCGCAACGACCCGCCACGGCGAAACAGGTGTGCAGGTTCGGTCACCCGCAACAGTTCACGCTGCGCGACGTTCGTAGCGATGGTGCGAACGGAGAGCGCCGGAGGCTCACGGCCTCCGGCTATTCCCGCGCCGCAAGCTTTGCTCATGAGCGTTGCAAGAGACCGCCATCTTACATCGTCAAAAAAATATAAGGATAACGTCAATGGATGCGCCTCTCGGACAACCAAAGCCTCCCGATGTATCGGCAGAGCAACGAGCCTCGAACGACCTTATCAAGCTCATCCGCAAACTGCGCTGGATGCATATGGAAGAGGAAGCGGAGAGGGTGCAGAGTCAGCTGGCGCAGTGCGCCGTCCAGCCCACGGACAACGTGCTGGCAACTCCATCTGATACCGACTAACGCTACTCTATGCCCAGTCCGTAAATCGTTACCCGCTTGTCCGACGATCCTCGATGTTATTGGCGACCTCCTCGCAGACGGCTGCCAAATCGAGGAGTTCCCGCTTGATGAAGGCATCTTCGGTCTTTTTGGCAAGTTGCCGATACATGGCCGCTTGTTGCCGGAAATAGTCATCCCAGTCCATGCTTCGTCGTGTCTCGCAAGGCCATGAACGTATCATGTCTGAGCGTTCCATGGCACGCATCGTTCAATTCTCGAATGCGGTCTGTCTTGAACGATCTGCAACAGCCATTGCTGCCTCCGTCTCTCCAGCCGATGCCCGTCATGGGCACCGGAGCGAGGGACGGAGGCTCTGCGAGCTCAATTCCACCCCGAACGAGCCCGCCACTGCCTGGATTGCGGCGAACTGGGGAGCCCGCACGTTGCCCTGGCTCGGATCCTGAAGAACCCCCACTCGCGTAACGCGGGGCGCGAGCTCTTTGAGCAGCTCCAACGACTTCGCGCTCGTGCCGAACTCGCTCGTGGTGAAACCGGTGGCGTTGCCGCCGGGCCGCGCCAGGCTTTCGACGAAGCCGGTGACGACAGGATCGCTGACCGCGACGAACACGATGGGCAGGGCGCGGGTCGCCTCCTGTAACGCCGCCACGCTCAGATTGGCATTGGCCAGGATGACGCCCGGCGCGAGCGCGATCAACTCCGCCGCGTATCTGGGAACGCTGCCTTGGTCGGCCGCAAAGCGGTACTCGATCCGCACGTTACGCCCGATCGTCAAGCCGAATTCCTGCAGTCCCTGCAGGAACGCCCCGACGCGGGCGTGCGCTTACCTCTGCAGCGACACTGCCGCCAGTGAAAGATGACCGCCCTGGACTTGACGCATGTCCCAAGGTACTGCGCCCAGGTGATGCGCTCCTTGTCTGGAAGCTCGACCGGCTCGGTCGCAATCTCCGACACCTTGTTTTCTGAAGGCGGGTGTCCGCTTCGCCTCCGACTCCCGCCAGAATGGTGCGCCGCAGCAAACGGTAAGAATGGGCCAGAGCCTGACTCGGGGGCCCCTATTCGATCAACTCGTTTCCTGCCCGCATCACAATGACCACAAAGCACCAGAAGATTGGTCCAAGTATTGCCAGGCCAAGCTGCGTGTGTAGGGACCGCCAATAAGCCGCTCGCCAGGATTCGTCCTTTCGACGCATATTCTTGCTGTCTATTAATCCATCACACAGCCAGTACACTGCGAACGCGATGATTAGCACAAGGGACACAGCAACGCCTGGGGAGGGCATTTGCCGCACAAGAGGAATCTGCAGCGCTGCCCAAACCAAGACTAAACCGACCAGCGACCGGCTAAGGATCCGCGAGAGCCCCCACCTGAAATAACTCCACCAAGTTGGCACGGACCTGTTGCGGACCTGTGCCCACCGATGGCGAAGGAACGTTGCATCCCAAACAAATCCGATCACTCCGTATACTGCAGCGCCCAGGATGAGTACGAGTGCAAAAAGAAATTGCGCCATTTGGTCGGCGTTGGTAAGCGGAATAGTGCCGGCCAGCACAGCGGATGTGAGAGCGACGAACAGTCCCAGGAGGAAGTTCGATATGACGAAGTCTAAACCGTACACGCGCCTAATCCAAACTTCTCGGAAGAAGTAGAGCCCAAGGAGCACAAATACATGCTTCCAGTGCGCGTACAGCGCCTCGGGCCAGCCGATGTAGTCGTGCAGCTGTGCAAGCCATGCTTTGATGAACGGCTCGACCGGCCGGACAAGCCAGCCCAACAGTCTTTCATAGTATTCAAGCAGCAGCCCGAGTACGGAACCAAAACCGGACGGAAAGCCGAGTTCAAAGAGGCGAAGCATAGAAAGCGCCCCGAGAATACGACCCAGCTTTCCCGAGAAACCTGTCGGCCACATTGACCGTCTGAAAAATTCCCCCACACCTGCCCAAAAGCCGCCGGTCGTCATCTAGCCGCCCCCACGCGCCGCCGATCGAAGGGCCTCGGTTCAGTTACTGCCAGGCTGCAAGCCGCGCATGAACAGGGCATCGCAAAGCACCAGTGGACGGATTCGGCGAAGCATTAATACGCCTCGCGCGGTAGACGCCCGCGCGAAATGCCAAGCGTCCAGCATATCAGTTTTCACACAGCCAGGGTCATTCGCGACGGATCGACCATGCCCATGGCGAGTCCGCTTCACCTCCGACTGCTACCGAATTGGTGCGCCGCAGCGAACCGACGTTGAGTGCAAGGAGGAGACATTCCATGGGTCTACGGTGCACTGCGAAGTAGGCCGTCGGCTCCATGCAGTATGGCGAATCGCTTCCGCTCAACGACCATGAGGTGGTGCTGACCTTCGACGACGGTCCGCTGCCGCCCTACACCAACCGCGTCCTCGACACGCTCGCCTCCGAATGCGTGAAGGCCACGTTCTTCATGGTCGGGCGCATGGTGCGCGGCTACCCCGCGGTCGTGCGGCGCGTCTACAACGAGGGCCACACCGTCGCCAACCACAGCCAGAGCCATCCCTTCACCTTCCACCGGATGACGGTGGACCAGGCGGCGCGGGAAATCGAGGACGGCTTCGCCTCGCTGCAGGCTGCGCTCGGCGATCGCAAGGCGGTCGCTCCGTTCTTTCGCATTCCCGGCCTGCTGCGGCAGAACTCGGTCGAGCAATATCTCGCCGCGCACGGCGACATGACCTGGAGCGTGGACTTCCTCGCCGACGACTGGACCCATATCAACAACCGCGAGGTCGCGCGGCGCGAGGCTGGCCTGCAGTTGGTCTTGGCGTTTCGCCCGATCTGGGCGATCATGCAGGCGACCACGGTTCAATTTCTCATTGCCCTCGCGCCGGGGAATGGCCGATGGACTTCGATCCCGTCCTGCTGGCACGCCTTCAGTTCGCCTTCACGGTGACGTTCCACATCATCTTTCCGAGCTTCACCATCGGGCTATCCGCGTTCATCGCGACCCTGCTGGTGCGATGGATTGCGACCGGGCGCGAGCACCTGCACCGGCTCGCCCGGTTCTGGACCAAGATCTTCGCCGTCTCGTTCGGGATGGGCGTCGTGTCCGGGATCGTCCTCAGCTACGAGTTCGGGACCAATTGGAGCCGCTTCTCGGTCGTCGTCGGCAACGTGGTGGGCCCCCTCATCGGCTACGAGGTATTGACGGCCTTCTTCCTCGAGGCGACCTTTCTCGGCGTGATGCTGTTCGGCTGGCGGCGGGTACCGCCCTGGCTGCACGTGCTCTCCGCCGTCGCGGTGGCCGGCGGCACGGCGATCTCGGCGTTCTGGATCCTGTCGGCGAACAGCTGGATGCAGACGCCGGCCGGCTATGAGCTGCGCGGCGGCATCGCCTATCCGCTCGACTGGCTGGCCGTGATCTTCAATCCGAGCTTCGTCTACCGCCTCGCCCACATGCTCACCGCCGCCTACCTCACGACCTCGCTCGTCGTGTTGGCGGTCGGCGCGCGCTACCTGCTTGCGGGAAAGTACCCCGACGAAGCGCGCACCATGATGCGCATGGCGATCGGCATGCTGGCGGCGCTCGGTCCGCTGCAGCTTCTGATCGGCGATTCCCACGGCCTCAACACGCTGGAGCACCAGCCGATCAAGATTGCGGCGATCGAAGCCCACTGGGACGGCAGCAAGCCGGGCGCGTTGGTGCTGTTCGCCTGGCCCGACGCGAAGTCGGAGACGAACCGCCTCGAGATCGCGATCCCGAGGGCCGGGTCCCTGATCCTCACGCATGACCCCGACGGCCTCTTCCCGGGCCTCACCAGCGTCGCGCCCGCCGACCGGCCGCCGATCGTGCCGGTGTTCTTCGCGTTCCGCGCCATGGTCGGCATCGGCGTCGTGATCATCGCGGCCGGGCTGACGGGCCTGTGGCTCTGGTGGCGGCGGACCCTGTTCGACGCGCGCTGGTACCTCAAGCTCGCCGCGCACGGCTGGTGGCTGGGCTTCGTCGCGGTGATCTCGGGGTGGATCGTCACCGAGACCGGACGCCAGCCGTGGCTCGCCCACGGGATACTGCGCACCGCCGATGCGACCTCGCCGGTTCCGAGCGCGAGCGTCGCGGCGACGCTGGCGCTGTTCGTGTTGGTCTACGGCATCGTGTTCGCGATGGGCATCTATTACATCAACCGGCTGATCGCCAGGGGACCGGAAGGGCGCGCGATCGAGCCCCCCGAGCGCGGCACGCCGACGCGGCCGTTATCCTCGGCGCTCGAAGCCGGACTCGAAGCCCTGGCGCCGCGACGGTGAGGAGAGGAGAGGAGAGCCGCCATGGAATGGTACCTGCCGGTGATCTGGGCCGCGCTCCTCGGCGCCGCAGTCGCGTTCTACGTCATCCTCGACGGCTTCGATCTCGGCGTCGGCATCCTGTTTCCCTATGCCCGCAACGAGCGGGAGCGCGACCAGACGATGGACTCGGTGGCGCCGTTCTGGGACGGCAACGAGACTTGGCTCGTTCTCGGCGGCGGCGGCCTGTGGGTCGCCTTCCCGCAAGCCTATGCGGTGATCATGCCGGGGCTCTACCTGCCGGTGATCGTCATGCTGCTCGCCCTGGTGTTTCGCGGCGTCGCCTTCGAATTTCGCTCGGTCGCAGTCACCAGCAAGAAATATTGGAATCTGGCGTTCGCCGGCGGCTCGACGCTCGCCGGCTTCTGCCAGGGCCTGGTGCTCGGCGGTCTCATTCAAGGCATCAAGGTGGAGAACGGCGCCTTCGCCGGCGGTCCCTTCGACTGGGCGACGCCGTTCGCGTTGCTGTGCGGCCTCGGCGTCGTCGCCGGCTACGCCCTGCTCGGCGCAACCTGGCTGGTGATGAAGACGGAGGGCGCCGTCGCCGAGCGCGCCCGTCGACAGGCCGCGGCGTTGCTGGTCGCGGTGCTGGCATTCATGAGCGTGGTCAGCATCTGGACCCCGCTGGCGTTCGAGCGCATCGCCGCGCGCTGGTTCTCGGCCCCGAACATCTATTTCCTGTGGCCGGTGCCGTTGCTCACCGGCTTCATTGCGCTCCTTGCCTGGCGCTCCCTCGCGGCGGGGCGTGAGGTGCTGCCTTTCCTCGCCTCGATCGTCCTGTTCCTGCTCGGCTATCTCGGCCTGGTGATCTCCACCTTTCCCTATCTGGTCCCGCCCACGCTGACGATCTGGCAGACCGCAGCCGCTCCCGCGAGCCAGATTTTCCTGTTGCTCGGCACGGTCGCGCTGCTGCCGATCATCCTCGGCTATTACGTGTTCGTGTACTGGCTGTTCCGCGGCAAGGTGCGCGAGGGCGAAGGATACCATTGAGGCGCGGATCGCGGACGGAGTGCGCATCGTTTGCGCGGAACCGTCCGGCTTACGGTTTCGACCCGCCGGCCGCGGCGGCCGGCTGCGCCTGCGGCCTGATCACCCCCCAGCCGATGCGCAACAGCGGCAGGCGTCCCTGCACCCCGCGTTCGAAGGCGCGCGGGACCTCCGGGACGAGATCCGGGAAACGTTCCTTGATCTCGGCCGGCGGGGTGCCTGCGGTATCGGCGGTCGGCCAAACGACGATTGCGCCCTTGCTCCTGACCGCTTCGGGCGTCACCCACGGCGAGCGCTCGGGCGTGGCGCTGAGAAAGAGGCTGGGCCGGCTCGGCGCACCGAGCGCGATCAGCGCGGCCGTGCGGGTATCGCCGGTGACGATCTGCAGCGGCGCCCCGGTCCGGCGCTCGAAGCTTTCGGAGAAGAAGCGCGCCATCGCGTCCGCCGGCTGCAGCACCCTGAGGTCGACATTGAGCCAGGGCAGGATCGTCAGCGCGGCCCCCGCCATGATCGGCGGGATGATCAGGAGACCGAACCAGGCGGCGATGACGACATTTTGGCGGCTGAACCGAATGCCGTCACCGGCCGCGACCACCACGAGCAGCCCCGAGAGAATGACCAGCGGGGCAATCCCGCCGACCGGCCCCGACCAGCCGATGAGAACGGCCACGAGGGTGCCCGCGAAGGCGGGCACCACCGCGAAGAAGTAGACGAACTGCCGGGCGAACAGATCGACCGGGCGGCGCACGATCACGGGCGCGGGATCGTGTCGCGGCCACGGCCACCCGGCCATCAGCGCGACCAGCACGATCAGGCCGGCATGCGTCGCGAAGATCAATGCGATTTGCCGCGACCACGCCATCAGGTTGCCGACCACGGCCTCGGGCGTGCGCATGCGCAGCAGCACCGACGTCAGGCCGCCGCCCGAATCTGCGAGCCAGATCAGGTGCGGGCCCATGACGATGCCGGCGACGACGGCCGCGATCAGCGGGTCGTAGGAATTCAGCGCGGCCGCGCGCGCGCGCCTGTTCGCCAACGTGAACAGCGCGAGCAGCCCGATCAGGATCAGGCCGACATAGGTCGTGAGCAACAGGAGCCCGATCTCGATCGCGAGCGGGAGCCAATAGGCCCGCCGGCCCTCCCCCACCGCCCGCCAGTAGTGCAGCAGGATGATCGCCCACAGCGGCATGGTGAGAATGACCGGCCCGAAATCCGGCGTCGGCACCGTGAAGGCGGCAATTCCCACCATCATCAGGACGGCGAGCGCTGCATGCTGGGCCCCGACGATCGCGCTGGCGAGCGTGAACACCGCCCAATAGGTGACGACCACGCAGACCTGCGACAGGAGATAGACGCCGGCGAGGCTGCGCCCGGCTAGGTCGAACGCGAGCTCGGCCAGCCAGAAGGCGAGCGGAGGACCGAGATAGGTGCCGAGCTGAAACTCGTGGCCGACCGCGAGCGTGTTCGGCAGGTCGCCCGGCGGCCCGGCATAGAGCAGGATTGGAACGAGCGTCCATAGCAGCGCCTGCGCCAATGCCGCGAGCCAGACGGCCAGCAACGGGCGGGATCGCAGCAGCTCGACGAAGATGGAGACGTAAAGCATCGGCCGGACGTTACTCGACGCGACCGGCTCACATAAGGCCCGGCGCTAGCGCATGTTCCGGAAAAAGCCTGCCCTGGACTTGATCCGGGTGGGGGAGCGATTTTCCGAATAGAGCATGCGCAACATCAAAAAAGCTAGAGCGGCAGCGTGCCGGGCTCGATATCGCCGATTTCCAGGTCGTCGGCCGCCGGATCGCCGTAGGCGGCCGCCACCGGCGCAAAGGAGCGGCGGTGGTGGATGGTGGGGCCGAGCCGTGTCAGCGCATCGAAGTGCCCGGGCACGCTGTAGCCCTTGTGCTGCTCGAATCCGTAGCCGGGATGGAGGAGGCCCAGTCGCGTCATCAGCCGGTCGCGCGTGACCTTGGCGACGATCGAGGCGGCGGCGATCGAGGCGATGATCGTGTCGCCGCCGATCACGGCCTCGCAGTCGCAGCCGATATCGATGCGGTCGCGGCCGTCCACGAAGACGAGCTTCGGCCGGACCGGCAGCGCCCTGACGGCGCGCGCGAGCGCCCACAGCGAGGCGCGCAGAATATTGTCGCGGTCGATGCGCGAGGGTGGCGCGATGGCGACCGCAACCTCGGCGCTGGCGCAGATCCTGGCGTGCAGCTTCTCCCGGGTCTCGGCGTCCAACCTCTTCGAATCGTCGAGCCCGCGCGGCACGCGCTTGGGGTCGAGAATGACGGCGGCGGCCACGACCGGGCCGGCGAGTGGCCCCCTGCCCGCCTCGTCGCAGCCGGCGACCGGCCAGATGCCGCGCTTCATCGCCGCCCGCTCGCGTCGGAAGGTCGGACGAACAGCCTCCTCGCCGAGCGGCAAGCGGAGGCCGGCGGCGCGACTGGAGGCGATCCGGCTCATGGCGCGATGGTGCGCACCGCGTCGTGCAAGTCAACCTATGCGGGTTCGCGCCTGTGAATAGATTTCCACCTCAAAGGTCGTCCCCGCGCCGGCACGCGCAAGCGGGCCCGACGTCCATTCGTCAAAACAGACTCAGTTGCTGCGGGCCGCGGCGCGGCGGATCGAAGTGCTCGGTCGTCAGCCTGGTCCGGGCCTTGTTGAAGCCGAGTCGGGCGCAGGCGAGCTCGAAGCGCCGCCCGATCATCCAGGCGATCGGCCCACCCCCGGTCATGCGTTTGCCCCAGCTTGAATCGTAGTCCTTGCCGCCGCGCGTCTCGCGGATGAGCTTGAACACGTGACGGTAGCGGTCGGGGAAGTTCGCCATCAGCCATTCACGGAACAGGTCGCGCACCTCGAGCGGGAGACGAATCAGCACGTAGCCCGCCTCCCGCACGCCGACGGCGGCGGCGGCCTCCAGAATCCGCTCGATCTCGGGATCGTTGAGCGCCGGGATCACCGGCGCCACCATCACCGATGCCGGCACCCCCGCCGCCGCCAATTGCTGAAGCGCCTCGAGGCGCCGCGGCGGAGTGGCGGCGCGCGGCTCCATCACGCGGGCGAGCTTCCCGTCGAGCGTCGTCACCGACAAGGCGACCTTGACCAGGTTGCGCTGCGCCATGCGGGCGAGAATGTCGATGTCCCGCAGCACCAGCGCGGATTTGGTCACGATGCCGACCGGGTGGCCGTAGCGGTCGAGCACCTCGAGGATGCGCCGCATGATCTGATGCTCGCGCTCGATCGGCTGATAGGGATCGGTGTTGGTGCCGATCGCGATCGTGCGCGGCACGTAGCCCGCGGCCGACAGCTCGCGTTCGAGCAGTTTCGGCGCTTCCGGCTTGGCGAACAGCTTGGATTCGAAATCGAGGCCCGGGGAGAGGCCGAGATAGGCATGGGTCGGCCGCGCGAAGCAATAGATGCAGCCATGCTCGCAACCGCGATAGGGGTTGATCGACCGGTCGAAGGAAATGTCGGGGGAGTCGTTGCGGGTGATGATCCTGCGGGTGGAATCGATGGTCACGGTCGTCTTGAAGGGCGGCAGGTCCTCGAATGTCTGCCAGCCGTCGTCGAAGCTCGTGCGCGCGACCGGCTCGAAGCGGCCTGCGGCGTTCGACTGGGCGCCGCGACCGCGGCGGTGCACGCTCTCGACCGCCACCTCGACATCCGCTGGCGCATTCAGGTCGACGGCGGCCGGTCGGGACGGCTTGTCCGCCGGCGGCGATTGCGGAGCGCGCCGGGCAAAGCCGCCCGCCGGCGCGGAAGGCTCGGGCGCCGGCGGGCGTCGGGCGGCTGCGGAGGAGCGAGCCATGAGGGCATCCTATCGGCATGGCTGTGAACAAAACAAGAACATAATTGCAGATAGTCCTCGCGCAAGGCCTCCGAAGACCGATACTGCGAGCGTCGCCGGGTTCGGAGCAGCGAAATGCTCAGCGTGGTGATCGCCACGCAGGACAGCGAACGCACATTGTTGCCGACCCTCGCCGCGCTGGTTCCAGGCGCGGCGGCCGGCATCGTGCGCGATGTGATCGTCGCCGACGCCGGCTCGCGCGATGCGACCCTGGCAGTCGCCGATGTGGCCGGCTGTCGGGTGCTCTCATCGAATGCGGGCCGTGGCGTGCGGCTCAAAGACGCCGCCGGCGCAGCGCGCGGGCGCTGGCTGTTGTTCCTCCAGCCGGGAATCGTGCCCGAAGCCGGATGGGTCGGCGAAACCAGGCGGTTCATCGAGGAAGCCGAGATTGACGGCCGTGCGGAGAGCCGCGCCGCGGCGTTCCGCGCGGCGCCGGCGACGCCGCGACCGACGCTTTCCGAGGCCTTCGCCATCCTCTGCGCGGCGCTCGGCGTGCCCAACGATGGCAATCACGGGCTTGTGATCGCCAAGGCACTCTACGCCGCGCTGGGCGGCCATCGCGACGTCGACGAGCCCGAGCGCGATCTTGTCCGCCGTCTCGGTCGCCGGCGCATCGTGCTGCTCAGCTGCCGAGCGGTGGCTAAAAACACTTGACTTCGTCAATCACTTTTATTGACTATGTCACACTTTCAGCCTTCGGTTCGTTGCCATGCCCGAGCCCCTCGAGCCGCGCGTTGCCGCCGTCCGCCGCTTCAACCGGGTCTACACGCGCCGAATCGGCGTGCTGCAGGACAGCTTCCTGCAAAGCCCGTTCTCGCTGACCGAGGCGCGAGTGCTCTACGACCTCGCCTATCGCGACCGCCCGACTGCAGCCGAGCTTTCCACCGATCTCGGTCTCGACCACGGCTATCTCAGCCGTATCTTGCGCGGCTTTTGCGAACGCGGATTTCTGGTCAGGACCACCTCGACCCGCGACCGGCGGCAGAGCCTGTTGTCGCTGACGGCGAAGGGCCGGATGGCTTTTGCCCCGCTCGACCTGCGTTCGCAGGCCGAAGTCGCCGCCATGCTGGGCAGGCTCTCGGTCGCCGACCAGGATCGCGTGGTCGGCGCCATGCGCACGATCGAAAGCGCGTTGAGCGACGAGCGCAGGCCGGACATCCCCTACATCCTGCGGCCTCCGCGCCCCGGCGACCTGGGTTGGATCGTCAGCCGGCACGGCTCGATCTACGGCGAGGAGTACGGCTTTGACGAGCGGATCGAGGCATTGACCGCGGAGATCGTCGCCGGCTTCATCCGCAATTGCGATCCCAAGCGCGAGCGCTGCTGGATCGCGGAACGCGACGGGGAGAATGTCGGGTCGGTCCTGCTGGTGAAGGAAACGGGCGAAGTCGCCCGCCTTCGTCTCCTGCTGGTCGAGCCGAAAGCGCGCGGGCTCGGCCTCGGCGCGCGGCTCGTTCAGGAATGCGTGCGTTTCGCACGCACGGCACGCTACGAGAAAATCACGCTGTGGACCCACAGCGTGCTCACTGCGGCCCGCCATATCTACGAGGAGGCAGGGTTCGCGCTCGTCGATACGAAGACGCACGACGAATTCGGCAAGGAGCTGGTCGGCGAGACGTGGGAGCTTAAGCTCCGCTGACGATTCGGCCGGCGCAAGACGGAGCCCAATAGAGGAGCATCGATGAGCGTACGCGCCGAGCTCGTGCGCCTGGGGCTGCGCTGGTTGATGAAGCCCGGGCGCTTCACGACGGCCGAAGCGGCGCGCCGGCGGACGGCCGCGCTGAGTTGGCTGGTGCCGTGGCCGCCGAAGGGTACCCACGTGGCGCGCGTCGAGCTCGGCGGGGTCAAGGCGATCGGCGTCGCCCCCGGCGGCTCGCTTGGCGATCGCCGCATCCTTTATCTCCACGGCGGCGGCCACGTTTCGGGCTCGCCGGTCCTCTACCGCGATTTCATCTGGCGCATCGCGGCAGCGGCGGAGGCGCGGGTCTTCATCCTCGATCATCGGCTGGCCCCGGAGCATCCGTTTCCGGCCGCGCTCGAGGATGCCGTCGGCGCCTACCGGGCGCTGCTCGCCGATGGCGCCGATCCGCGGCGGATCGCGGTGATGGGGGAGTCCGCGGGCGGCGGGCTGGTTCTTTCCCTGCTGCTCAAGCTGCGCGACCAAGGCGCTCCCCTGCCGGCCGCCGCCGTCGCGATCTCGCCTTGGACCGATCTGGCATTGACCGGCCGATCGTGGCGGCTGAACGAGAAGGCCGATCCGATGATCCGGAGCGACGATGCGCCGCGCTTCGCCGGCTGTTATCTCGATGGTGCCGATCCGCGCTCGCCCTATGCATCGCCGCTCTACGGCGATCCGGCCGGTCTGCCGCCGACCCTCATCCAGGTCGGCAGCGACGAGGTCCTGCTCGACGATTCCGTGCGCATGGCCGATCGGATGCGTGCCGCCGGATGTCGGGTCGAGCTCGAAATCTGGCCGCGGATGCCGCATGCCTGGCACCTGTGGGCACGGGTCATCCCGGAGGCGCATACCGCCATCGAGCGTGTCGGCGCCTTCGTGCAGGGTCAGCTGCCAATAGTCAGTAGCGAGTAGCGAATATGGCGGCTCTATTCGCCATTCGCTCGCTACACCGTCGCGCCCTTGGCCTTGGCCCGGCGCAGGTGCTCGTCGAGGCGCGGCATGATCTCGACGAAATTGCAGGGGCGGTAGCGATAGTCGAGCTGGTGCACCAGGATCTCGTCCCAGGCGTCCCGGCAGGCGCCAGGCGAGCCCGGCAGGCAAAAAATATAGGTGGCGCCGGCAACGCCCGCGGTCGCACGCGTCTGGATCGCCGAGGTGCCGATCTTGGCGTGACTCACCATCAGGAACATCGTCGAGAAGCCCTCCATGCGCTTCTCGAACAACGGCTCGACCGCCTCCGGGGTCACGTCGCGACCGGTGAAGCCGGTGCCGCCGGTGGTGATGACGACGTCGACTGCGGGAGCCGCGATCCATTGCTTGACGCAGGCGCGGATTTGCTCGACGTCGTCTGCGACGACGGCACGCTCGGCAACCGTGTGGCCGGCCCGCTCGATGCGCTCGACCAGCGTGGCGCCGGATTTGTCGTCGGCCAATTCGCGCGTGTCCGATACGGTGAGCACCGCGATCTTCAGCGGGATGAACTTCCTGCTCTGGTCGATGCCGGGCATTGCTGGCTGCGCTCAGTGCGAATAGCGGGTGGTGGATAGCGAACAGGGTGGCCGGGCCGACCGTTTGCCATTCGCGATTTCGCTGTTCGCCTCGTTCACAGCTGCGCCGCCGCAAAGGTGTTGCAGCTCGCAACCGTGCCCGCCTTGAAGCCGGTGTTGAACCAGCGCTGGCGTTGCTCGGCGCTGCCGTGGGTGAAGCTGTCGGGTACGACGTAGCCCTGCGATCGCCTCTGCAACGTGTCGTCGCCGATCGCGGCGGCCGTGCGCAAGGCCGCCTCGACGTCTCCGGGCTCGATGAACGCGGGCTTGCCCTCGCTCTTGAGCATCGCGTTCTCGCGATTCGCCCACACGCCGGCGAGGCAGTCGGCCTGCAGCTCGACCTGCACCTGGATGTGATTCGCCGCGGCCTTGCTGCCGGCCGCGCGTTGCGCCTGCTGCGCCTTGGGCAGAATGCCGAGCAGGTTCTGCACGTGGTGGCCGACCTCGTGGGCGATCACATAGGCCTGCGCGAACCGACAGGATTTGCTGCCGACGTCGCAACCGCGAAAGCGCGTCGCGATCTGATCGAAGAAGGAGGTATCGAGGTAGACCCTTTGATCGGCCGGGCAGTAGAACGGCCCCATGGCGCTCTGCGCCTGGCCGCCGCAATCGGCGCGGGTCTGGCCGCGGTAGAGGACAAGGACCGGCGCCCGATAAGTCTTGCCGTCCTTGGCGAAGACGTCCTTCCATTGCAGGTCGGCGCTGCCCAAGACCCTTCGCACGAAGCGGCCGACCTCGTCCTGGGGGGCGCCGGCGCGCGGCGTCGTCGGGCGCGGAGCCTGGACGTGGGGCGAGCCGCCGCCCGACAGGATCTCGGCGCCGCCGATCAGCACGCTCGGGTCGATGCCGAGCGCCCAGCCGATGAGGCCGAGCACCACGATCGTGCCGATTCCCATTCCGCCGCCGACGGGAATGCCGAAGCCGCCCCCTCCGCCGCCGAAACCGCCCTCCCCGCGTCGGTCCTCGACGTTGCCGGTTTCCGGCAGATCGTCCAAACGCATGGCTTTCCCTCCTTGCCAGCGGCGCGAGCGGGGTCGGCCTCGATGGCCGCCGCGCCGATCAGCGCGGCTTCGACAATATAGGCGCTGGGCAATTCTTTCCCAGTACCGGCGCGATTCCGATTAAGCCGATTTTTACCTTGGCCGCGCATAGTGCGTCGCTGTCGGTTGTAGGTCCCGCGTCACCGGCCGCGTCGCCTGAGTCAGAGTTCTGAGTCATGGTTGTGTCGCGTCGCGGGGCGTCCGTTCGGGCGCCCCGCGTCAGTTTCAAGGCAATCAAGACCGACCGGATTGTGATCGGCGACTGCGTCGCCGAGATGGCGAAGCTGCCGGCGGAATCGGTCGACCTGGTCTTTGCCGATCCGCCCTATAACCTGCAGCTGCAGGGCGATCTCAAGCGCCCCGACGATTCGCGCGTCGACGCCGTCGACGACGAGTGGGACAAGTTCGCGAGCTTCGCGGCCTACGACGATTTCACCCGCGCCTGGCTGATCGCCTGCCGCCGGGTGATGAAGCCCGCGGCGACGCTCTGGGTGATCGGCTCCTACCACAACATTTTCCGCGTCGGCGCGATCCTGCAGGACCTCGGCTTCTGGATCCTCAACGACGTGGTATGGCGGAAATCCAATCCGATGCCGAATTTTCGCGGCCGGCGCTTCACCAACGCGCACGAGACCCTGATCTGGGCGGCCCGCGACATCGGCGGCAAGGGCTATACGTTCAATTACGAAGCGCTCAAGGCCGGCAACGACGACGTGCAAGTGCGCTCGGACTGGACGTTCGCGCTTTGCACCGGCGAGGAGCGGCTCAAGGCCGGCAACGGCAAGAAGCTGCATCCGACGCAAAAGCCCGAGGCGCTGCTGGCGCGGGCGATCCTCGCCTCGTCGCGGCCCGATGATCTCGTGCTCGACCCGTTCTGCGGCACCGGCACCACCGCGGCGGTGGCCAAGCGGCTGCGCCGCCGCTTCATCGGCATCGAGCGTGACGCCGCCTATGCCGCGGCGGCGCAGCGGCGCATCGCCGCGGTCGAGCCACTGCCGGCACCGACGCTCGCCCCGTTCATGACGGCGCGCGAGGCGCCGCGGGTGCCGTTCTCCGTGCTGCTCGAGCGCGGGCTGATCGTGCCGGGCGCGCGGCTCTGCGACGCCAGCCGCAGGATCGCGGCGCTGGTGCGCGCCGACGGCGCCATTGCGCTCGGCGCGGCGGTCGGCTCGATCCACCGCATCGGCGCGCTGGCGCAGGGACTGGACGCTTGCAACGGCTGGGCCTTCTGGCACCTGGAAACGGCCGCCGGCCTCGTCTCGATCGACGCGTTGCGCGCGGAGGTCAGGGCGGGGCTGGGAGCGGGCTAGCGGCGCGCGCCCCGCAAACGCCCTTTGACCCATACGGCATCAGTGCACCGCGAACGGCGAGTGATACGGTCGGCCGAACGGTACGCCCGCGGTCACGGTCTGCACCGGCTTGAGGTAGGCGCGCCCCTCGCGCCTGTTGTTGCGGGTGTCGACGAAGGCCACGTTGCCTTCGACGACTTCCATGATCGCCACGTCGCCCGGCGCGCCGACCTGCAGCGTTCCGAGCTTCGCCGCCCGGTTGATGACCTTGGCCGGATTGATCGTCGCCATGGCGACGACCTGCTCGAGGGTGAAGCCCGCTTCAAGGGTTCGAGCCCGTTCTTGGCGATCACGTTCTCGGACATGCGCACCTTGATCCCGAGCACCATGTCGGCGTTCTCGGCGACCGCTTTGGCGGCCACGTCCACTTGCGCGAAGTCGATATTGTAGAGCTCGGCGACCGGGAACGGCGCAAGCCCCATATTGGCAACGTGGACGAAGGCGTAGAGGCGGGTGCGCGTTTGCGCCGCGATGAAGCGGCGGAACGCCGCGAAATTATTCGCGCCGGCATCCCCCGCCGAGACGCAGGTGGTGGTGCATTGGTAGGGCACGAGCTCGTCGGCGGGAATGCCGATCGCCGACCCGTACGGGTACACGTGCGCGTGGAGGTCGACCAATCCCGGCGTGACCAGCTTGCCGGCGGCATCGAGCACGCGCAGCGCGCGCGCCGCCGGAATCTCGGCTTCCACCGCCTCGATCACGCCATAGCGGATGCCGATATCGCGCCGGCCGCGCAGCGACTGGCTCGGATCGAGCACATCGCCGCCCTTGATCACAAGATCGAACTTGTCGTCCGGCCGCATCGCGGCACGTGCCGGACCGCTCATGGCGGCGGCGAGCCCGCACGAACCGGCGGTGGCGAGAAAATTGCGGCGTGACAGGATCGACATGGGCTTTCCTCCCGGTTTGCGACGTAGCCTCGCAGTCATCGGACCATAACACGGCGCGCGCGGTCGTTCGTCGGACCGACTTGATCCCGCTTCGACGATGCGCAATGGCACGAATTGCCCCACGCGTGTGCGGGCGAAAGCAAGATCGGCAGAGCGCTCCGCGCGACGGGTGGACCCCGCGGGCGGCATACCCGAAACGTTCGATCGCGAAGGAAATCAGGGAGTGGCGAAATTTGGCGCGGTCGGCCAAGATCGCGCTCGATCGACCGACCCATCCCCTGCCCCGCGAGTGGAACATATATGCCGATCCTCACCCAAGGACCCGATCCCAACCCCAAGGCGCCGCGGCTTCGCTGCCCGCCGGGCGCCTGCGACAGCCACATCCACCTCTTCGGTCCGGCCGAAAAATATCCGTTTGCGGCCGATAGCCCCTACACGTCGCGCGACGCATTGCCGGAGACCTTCATCGCGCTGCAGAACAAGCTTGGTCTCGGCCGGGCCGTGATCGTCAGTCCCGGCGCCTATGGCCGCGACTATCGGCTGCTTGCCGACACGCTCGAGCGCTTTCCGGACCGCTTTCGCGGCATCGCGCTGATGTCGGAAGCGACCGCCGCAGCCGAGTTCGCGCGGCTCACGCGGCTCGGGGTCCGGGGGCTGCGCATGATGAGCGCCAAGCGCGGCCCGCACGTCCCGCATTACTCCCGCGACGTCGCCATGCGCGCCGCCGACCACGGCTGGCACGTGCAGTTCTATCCGCACGACACCGACATCGTCGATTACGCCGACAAGCTGCTGGCGCTGCCCAATACGATCGTGCTCGATCACTTCGCCGGCATTCCGGCTGCCCGCGGCGTCGATCAGCCGGCGATGCACACCGTCAAGAAGATGCTCGACACCGGGCGGGTATGGGTCAAGCTGTCGGCGCCGATGCGCTGCACCAAGCAGAACCTTCCCTATCCCGAGGTGACGCCGCTCGCGCACGCGCTGGTGCGTCATGCGCCCCAGCGCCTGGTATGGGCAACCGATTGGCCGCACGTCAACCTCGACGGCCGCGAGATGCCGAACGACGGCGACCTCCTCGATCTGCTGGCGGAATGGGTGCCGGACGGCGCGACGAGACACCGCATCCTCGTCGACAATCCCTGCGCGCTCTATGGATTCCCGCCGGCGGCGAAACCGTAACGGCGGCCTCGCGATCACGCGCGGAAGCGCTCGATCAGCTCCGCTTCCGGATCGGCGCCCAGCCCGGCTCCCTCCGGCACGGCGACGCCGCCGTCGACGATCGGGACCGTCTCCCCATACGGCATCAATGCGAGCTCGCAAAAGAAGCGCTCGAGCGCGCTGTCCCGTTGCTTTGCGGCCAGCACATGCAGCGTCGCCAGATAGCCCGGGCCGAAATAGGGCGCATGCGGCACGCAGGTGACGCCATCGGCCTCGGCCTGCGCGCAGATGCCCCACAGCGCGGTGATGCCGCCGATCTTGACCGCGCTCGGCTGCACATAGTCGACCGCCCCCGCGGCAATCATCTTGCGAAAGTCGAGCGCGCCGGTCGCGTTCTCGCCGGCCGCGATGGGCACGCCGGTCACACGCCGAAGCTCGGCGAGCGCGGCGAAATCCTCCGGCGGCCAGATCGGCTCCTCGACCCACAGCGGTTTCGACGGCGCCATCGCCGTCACCGCCGCGGTCGCCGCATCCGGCAGCCAGGCGCAATTGGTATCCACCATGATCGGCACGTCCGCACCCGCCGCCACGCGCGCCCCTGCCACCGCCTCCGCGGTTCGCTCGTGCAGCTTGATCCGGCGGTAGCCGCGCTCGAGCGCGCGCGTCACGTTCTGCCGCACGTGCGCGACCGAGCCGCTGTAGCTCAACAGGCTGGCATAGGCCTCGACCCGCCGGCGCCGGCGGCCGCCGAGGAGCTCATGCACGGGGACACCCTCGAGCTTGCCGCGCAGGTCCCACATGGCGATGTCGAGCGCGCTGATCGCGTGGATCACCGGGCCCGCCCGTCCGAGATTGTGCAGCGTGCGCGCGAGCCGCGACGTCAGTCCTGCGTCGGTTGCGTCCGCTCCGAGCGCGAGCGGAGCGACCCAATGGTCCAGTGCCGCTACCGTGGCCTGCCAGCCGCCGCCGAAGGCCTCGCCCCAGCCGGTGATGCCGCGACTGGTGGCGACCCGCACCAGCACCGTATCGATCGTGGTGCGCGGCCGTCCCGCGAACAGCGGCGGCGGCGCCCAATGGTCCATGGGAATGCGAAGCGCGATCGCCTCGATCCGTTCGATGGTGATCGCCGCCACTGCCGGTCCCCCCCGCCTCGCCGCGCCAGCCTCAGCGCGCCGCTACCACCATGATCTCGACCTTGTTTTGCGGGGCGGCGAGCCTCGCCTCGACGGTGGCGCGCGCCGGGGTCTGGCCGGGAGCGACCCAGGCGTCCCAGACCGCGTTCATCTCGCCGAATGTCGCCATGTCGGCGAGCCAGATATTCGCGGACAGCAGCTTGGACTTGTCGGTGCCGGCTTCACCCAGATGACGATCGATGGTGGCGAGGATTTCCCTCGTCTGCTCGGTGACGCTCCTGCCGGCATTTTGATGCGCGACGATGCCGGCGAGATAGACGGTGTCGCCGTGGATGACGATCTGGCTCATCCGCGGCCCGACTTGCTTGCGTTCAACGCTCATGAAGAAGTCCCCTCTCCTGGTGTGGCGCGAACGGCGCGGCTGGCCTGGGTCGGCGTCGAGGCTCAGCCGCCCGGCGCGCCTTGCGTGTTCACGAACAAGGAATAGACCGAATGGCTCGCCGCCATGAACAGGCGATTGCGCTTGACGCCGCCGAAGCACACATTGGCGGAGCGCTCCGGCAGCGCGATGAACCCGATCGGCTTGCCGTTGGCGTCGAAGATCTTCACGCCGTCCTGTTGCGCGTTGCCCATGCCCCAGCCGCACCAGAGGTTGCCGTCGACGTCGCAACGGAAGCCGTCGGGCGTGCCGCCCGGCTCGGCGGTGATGAATGGGCGGCCGTTCATGAGCTTCTCGCCGTCAACGTCATAGACGCGGATCACGCGCGGGGTCACGCCCGCCTCGACGACATACAATCGCTTTTCGTCGGGCGAGAACGCGAGCCCGTTCGGCCGGTTGACGTCGCCGGCGACCACCGTCGCGCGGCCGCTCTTCGCGTCGAGCCGATACACGTTGGTCGGCAATTCGGGCGTCGCGACGTGGCCCTCGTAATTGCCGAGGATGCCGAACGGCGGATCGGTGAACCAGATCGAGTCGTCCGACTTCACCACGATGTCGTTCGGAGAATTGAGCGGCTTGCCGTCGAACTTGTCGATCAGCACCGTGACGGTGCCGTCGTATTCCGTGCGCGTCACGCGCCTGCTATCGTGCTCGCAGGTGACGAGCCGGCCCTGCCGGTCCCGCGTATTGCCGTTGGCGAAATTCGACGGCTGGCGATAGACGCTCGCGCGTCCCGTCCCCTCGTCCCAGCGCATGATGCGGTTGTTGGGGATGTCGCTCCAGAGCAGGCAGCGTGCATCCCCGAAATAGACCGGGCCCTCGCACCAGCGCATGCCGGTGACGAGCCGCTCCACGGTGGTCTGGGCGATGCGATACTTGGCGAAGCTCGGATCGAGAATTTGGATTGCAGGATCCGGATAGCGCTCGCTCGGCTCCCAGCCGCCGAGCACCATCCGCGTCGACGTGACCAGCGCCGCGGAACTCGCGGCGGCGAGCATGTGGCGTCGCGTGAATTCCATGGCGTCCCTCCCGTCATCGGCCACGATCGCTGCGGATCGTCATCCTAGCGCATGCGCCAGCACTTTGCGCATGAGATTGGGCAGCGCCTCGCCGGGGAGGCCGGCGCGGGCGACCCAGCGCATGCCGGCCGGCGCCGGCGTCTTGCCGGCGACGGTGGCGGCGTAAACCACGAGCTCGAGCGGAAAATGCGTGAAGACGTGGGTCACGACCCCGGGAATTCGACGCCACTTCGGCCGCGCATCGGATAATCGCGGCGCGGCGGCGACCGCATCGCCGGCGAAGTCGGGCGTCCACTCGGTGGTCGGCACCTCGGTCATGCCGCCGAGCAATCCCTCCGGCGCCCGCGTGCGAAGGAGCACCGAACCGTCCGCGCGCGACACCACGAACGCGGCGCCGCGGCGCAATCGGCCTTCCTTCTTCGGCGCCTTGATCGGAAAGCTCTCGGGATGCCCGCGGTGGCGCCCCGTGCAATCGTCCCGCCACGGACAGAGCGCACAGGCCGGCTTCTTCGGCGTGCAGAGGGTCGCGCCGAGGTCCATCAAAGCCTGCGCGAAATCGCCGGCGCGCTCGGCCGGCAGCAGGCTTTCGGCGCGCTGCCGGATGACCGCCTTCGCCGCTGGCAGCTCGTGCTCGACGGCGAAAAGCCTCGCCACCACCCGCTCGGCGTTGCCGTCGATCGCGACGGCCGGCGCGTCGAAGGCGATGGCCGCGATCGCCGCCGCGGTGTAGCGGCCGATCCCGGGGAGCTTGCCGAGCTCCGCTTCGCTGCGCGGAAAAAGTCCGCCGTGGCGCTCGACCACCGCTTTGGCGCAGGCGTGGAGGTTGCGGGCGCGCGCGTAATAGCCGAGCCCCGCCCACAGCCGGAGCACGTCATCGAGCGGCGCCGCCGCCAGCGTCCGCACATTCGGCCAGCGCGCGGCGAAACGGGCGAAATACGGAGCCACCGCCTTCACGCCGGTCTGCTGCAGCATGATCTCGGAGAGCCACACGCGATAGGGATCGGGCCGCGCGCCGGGCGGCGCGCGCCAGGGCAGATCGCGGCGATGGCGGTCGTACCAAGCGAGGAGATCCGCGGCCTGCGGGCCGGACCGCGGCGGCCGACGCTTTCGCCGCGCTATCGGCACTGCTACCGTCATGGCCGACCGATGTGGCAGAGCGCCTCCCCGTGAACAAGCCCGGCAAATCGTATCCGCGTCCGCTCAAGGACCTTCTGCACAAGACGCTCGGCGACGTCTTCGCCAAGCAGGGCTTTGCCTCGACCGAGCTCGTCACCCGCTGGACCGAGATCGTGGGGGCGGAGATCGCGGCCCATTCGGAGCCGGAAAAAATCCAGTGGCCGCGACCGGTTGAGGGCCAACCGCGGGAGCCCGGGATGCTTCTGCTGCGGGTCGAGGGACCGATGGCGCTCGAGATCCAGCTGCTCGCCGGCGTCGTGCTCGAGCGGGTGAACCGGTTCTTCGGCTGGCAGGCCGTCGGCGGGCTGCGGCTGCGGCAAGCCCCGCTCGGCCGCAAGACCCGCGGACCCCGCCCATCGCTCGACCCGCAGGCGACGGCGCGCGTCGCCGCCGGCCTCTCCGACATCCAGGATGAACGTCTGCGCGACGCGCTCGCCCGGCTCGGGGCCGCCATCAAACAGTCGTGACCGCGCGCCGCGGCTTGGCAAAGGGGCCCGCCATTGCCACATTTCGCATTTCAGGCTAGCGACTTTGCCGAGGCACATTCGGCTCGGCCAGCCCGCCGGGAAAGTAAAGTCAACGACATGGATATGGCAGCGCATGGACACGACCAAGGACGTTGAAGCGAGCCCGGCCATCGCCCGCCGTCATCTCCTCCTCGGCGCAGCCGCGGTCGTCATCGTCGGAGCCGGAGGAGGCTATTACCTCTGGAGCCGCCCGAGCGAGGCGCTCGCGCAGCCTACCGGCGGCGCCGAGGTGCCGATGGCCGAGCTTCTGAAGCCCGATCCACTCGGCGATGCGATTCAGGGCGATGCCAATGCTCCGGTCACCATCGTCGAATATGCGTCGATGACCTGTCCCCATTGCGCCCATTTCCACGAAACCACTTATCCGGAGCTGAAGAAGAAATACATCGATACCGGCAAGG
>WNFF01002484.1_pt1 | contig 26869 bp, 26 predicted proteins | sample 5400441 | NCBI WGS metagenome assembly WNFF01 (sample SAMN13153345, study PRJNA577476) | soil metagenome | isolation source: 120 cm saprolite under Douglas fir tree site 2 hole 3 replicate 1 | place: USA:California | collected 2015-04-18
GATAGATCTCCGTCGCCGCGCCGCCGCCATTCACGTAGGGCATGCGGTTCTGCTCCGGAATGCCGCTCTGGGCCTGCACCAATGAGGTGGAGTAGGTGCCGAGCATAAAATTGACCTTGTCCACATTGATCAGTCGGTCGGCGAGACTGACCGCGGTCGCCTGGGTGCTGGTATCATCGAGAAGCTGAAGCGTGATCGGGACGCGTTTTCCGCCGACGAGCAAGCCGCCCGCCTTGTTCGCTTCCTCGAAGGCAAGGTCGTAACCCTCCTTGTAGAAACCGCCGATCCGCGCCTCGGACCCGGTGAGGGGCAAAGTGGAGCCAACCAGAATCTTCTCCGGCACCGCCGCGGCCACCGGGGTCGCTGACTTTTCGGGTGTCGACTGCTTGCAGGCCGCGACCGCCAATAAGGACGCGGCCAAGGCCAGCGGGGCTCTTCCACATCTCCGCTGCATGGGTGACCTCGCTCCGTCGGGAGAACTCGGGCCGCGCATCATAGGGCCGGCCGTCGGCAGGTCAATCAGAACTGGCAGCCAGGGGGCTGGCGTTGCTGGGGTGCGTCACGCTCCAATGGACTCCCAGATCCGACGCTTGAGCGCCGAAAACTCGGGGGAGAACCGGGTTTCCAGCGATCGGGGTCTGGGGAGCTGTATCTGGAAGTGCGCCTTGACCCGCCCGGGGCGAGGCGAGAGGACCACCACCCGATCGGCGAGGTAGAGCGCTTCCTCCGCGTCGTGAGTCACGAAGAGCACCGTCTTTCGCCGCTGCTCCCAAAGGCGCGCCAGCTCGTTTTGCAGCCGGGCGCGGGTCTGCGCGTCCAACGCCCCAAACGGCTCATCGAGGAGAAGGAGCGACGGGTCGGTGGCGAGCACGCGCGCGACCTCCACCATCTTCGCCATTCCCGCGGAAAGCTCTTTGGGATAGGCCGACGCGAATGCGGCGAGCCCCAGAAGCCCGATCAGCTCGTCGCTGATTGCCCGGCGGCCTTCTGGCTCTATCCCCTGGGCCAACAGTCCAAATTCGACGTTGTCCCGGACCGTCATCCAGGGAAAGATCGCGTTCTCTTGTAGCACGTACCCCCGGCGCGAGCTCGGTCCATCGACGGTCGAGCCGTCGCACCGCACGACCCCCTGGGTGGGGCGGAGAAAGCCGGCGAAGATGCGCAGGAGCGTCGTCTTTCCGCAGCCCACCGGCCCCAGGAGCGCAACGAATTCGTTGTCCTGGACGCTCAGGCTGAGCCCCTCCAGCGCTTGGGTGGCAGTCCCGCCGGGATAGGCGAACCCCACGTCGACCGCCTCCAGGCGCAGCTTCGGCGCGCCGCTCGCCATCATTCCGCTCGTTTCATCCAGCCGGTAGCCCTCGAATGGACAAAAAGAGCGAGCAGGTCGAATGCCAGCACCAACGACCCGATGGTCGCGATCCCAATCACCATCGTCGGCACCCGCGGATAGGCGCCGGCCAGGGTGAGCAGATAGCCCAAGCTTGGCATCTTGGCGTCGATCAGCTCGGCCACGACGATCGTCACCCAGCCGAGGCCGAGAGCGATGCGCAGGCTGGAGAAGATCTGCGGAAACGCCGCGGGGAGCACGATCTTTTGAAAGACCAGCTTCGGGCTGGCTCCCAGCGCGACGGCGGCATCGAGGTAAACGCGGGGGACCCCTCGCACGCCCTGATGCGCCCCGAGGAGAGTGACGACCCCGACGTTGGTGGCGATGAGGAGCACTTTAGAAGTCTCGCCGTAACCGAACCAGACCACGTACAGAGGAAGGAGCGCCAGCGCGGGTGTGAAGCGAAGGAAGGTGACCCAGGGATCGGCCAGATACTCGGCCCGACGCGAACGCCCGGTCGCCAGCCCGAACAAGATGCCGGCCGAAGCACCGAGGACGAAGCCGACCAGAATCCTCCCGGTGCTGACCGCGATGCTGCTGGGCAGAATTCCCGATTGAAGCAGGAAGACCATCTCCTCGACGAGCGAGCGATAACGAGGGAGCAGCTCCACATCGTCGATGTAGTGGACGCCCATCCAGATGCGATGGGGCAACCACCGGTGCCCAATCTCCGCCGCGACGCCGTAAAGCAAGGCCAGCGTCATGAAGGCGAGGAAGGCGCGGCGGATTCGCGTCCAGCGAGCCGGGGAAGGCGCCGACATCTTCGTCACCCGGTCCAGCGCGTCCAGCGTCCGGTGAGCGCGCTGGCGCCGGTGTCCATCGCCCAGCCGGCTGCGGCAATCGCGATGATCCCAACGATCACCACCGCGGGATCGCTCCGCGTTTGAAGCCGCGAGGCCCACATCCCGCCGCCCACGATCAGATTCCCCATCCCGTTTTCCGCCATCAACATTTCGGCGCCGACGGCGGTCATCCAGGCGATCGCCAGCGCGTAGCGAAGCCCGGCGAGCACCGCTGGGCTCGAACCTGGAAGGAGCACCCTGGTCAGCAGGAGCCACCCCCGCGCCCCCAGCGATCGCGCCGCCACGACGTACGCGCTCGCGACGTCGCGGGCGCCATGATAGGCCGGAATCACCATCGTGGCGGCCACCGCATAGACGATCGGGATGAGCCGGTGCGCCTCGCTATGGCCCAGCCAGAGCATGATGTAGGTGATCAGCGCGAGCGGCGGCACTGACCGAAGCAGCACGTAGAGGGGGTGCAGATAGTCGTCGGCCCGCCGGTTCAAGCCCATGAACAGGCCGATCAGGATCCCCAGCGGTGCGCCGACGACAAGACCAAACATCACCCGGGCGGTGGTGATGGCGAGGGACGCTTGGAGAGTTACGCCCTGCTGGAGAAGAACCTCCACGTGGTCGGAGGAGTGCATGTGGTGACCCGCGTGGGGATGCCCTTCGCCCGCCGACTTTTGAGTTGGGCCGGACACCAGAGCGGTGAAAGCCTCCGCAATCGACTGGGTGGGGGGGATGACCTCGGGTCGCAAAATAGATCGCAACACGGAAGGAAGCGAAGATGGGCCGACGATGCGCTCGGCGTTCGAAATCAGGGTGTAGGCGACGATCAGGGTTGCCAAAGACGCGAGACCGAGCAGGGAGCGATTGACGTTGACGTTCTTCATGGCCATCCACCGTCAGCGAGCTCACCCGCGGATCATTTTCATCACGTCCTCGTTCTCGAACACCCGCCCGGGGTCTCCGGCGTAGATGATCTCTCCGCGGTCGATCGCGTAGAGCCGGTCGGCGACCCTTCTCGCGTTGGTGAGGTTCGACTCGGCGATGAGAACCGAGATCCCCATTCCTTTGATCTTCTTCACCGCCTCGATGAACCGGGTCACCACGACGGGAGCGAGCCCCTCGAACGGTTCGTCGAGCAGAAGGATCGACGGCAACAAAGCCATCGCCCGGGCAATGGCGACCATCTTCTTCTGCCCCCCGCTCAGATTGAGGGCGCGCCGCTGGGTGAACGCCTTGACCTCGGGGAATACGGCGTAGATCCGTTCGTCCGGGGAAACCCCCGCCTGCTCCGCGCGCCCGGAGTCCTCGGCGAGCCAGCGGCAGATCTCGATGTTCTCCGCAACCGTGAGATCCGGAAAGAGACCAGCGTCCTCGGGCGCATAGCCGATTCCGTGCCGAGCGCGCAGGTGCGGAGCAAGCCCGCTGATCACCTTTCCCCGGAAGGTGATTTTCCCCGAGCGTATCGGCAGCAGTCCGATGATGCTGTCGATGGTGGTGGTCTTCCCCGCTCCGTTCCGGCCGACGAGGCACACCGATTCCGCCTCTCCTACCGTCAGCGAAAGCTGCTGGAGGATCTGCGCGCGACCCCGGTAGGTGTTGATCGCTTCGAGCTCAAGCATCGGCCGTCCCGATCAGAGTGGTCGTCACCGCCTTGTTCCGGCGGATCTCGTCCGGCGTACCATCCGCCAGAATGGTGCCCTGGTGCATCACCACGATCCGGTCGGAGTACTTGAAGACGATGTCCATGTCGTGCTCGATGATCACCGCGGTGATCTTCTCGGTGCGGACGATCGAAGTGATGATGTCCATGATCGGCGCTTTGTCGCGGGTGCTGACGCCGCTCGTCGGCTCGTCCAGGAAAAGAAGCTTCGGCCGCAAGGCGTAGGCGACGGCCACGTCGAGCAGCTTTCGCTCACCCTGCGAGATTCCGCCGGCGAGCATTCCCTGAACGCGCTCCAGTCCGAACTCCCGAAGGATCTGCGACGCCTCCTCCCAGACGGGCTGGTAGTGATCGGCCAGAGAAAACAGGCTCCGCGTCTTTCCCTGGCGCGAGAAGATCGACAGCGCGACGTTGTCCAGCAGGGTCAGCTGATCGAAAAGGTTGACGATCTGAAAGCTGCGCGCAACGCCTGCCTTGATGCGCTCGTGCGCCGACTGGGTCGTCACATCGGCGCCGCGAAGGAGAATGCGTCCGCTGTCCGGGAGAAAAAGCCCACTGATCAGGTTCACCAGGCTCGTCTTGCCCGCGCCATTGGAGCCGATCAGCGCGAGGACCTCGCCCTCCCTGACGGTGAAGTCGACCTTATCCACCGCGTGGGTCTCGCCGAAGTACTTCGTCAGCTTTGCCGTCTCGAGGATGTTCACCGGGAGAGCCGCTTCCTGACCAGCGCGGTCACCTGCGTCAAGGTCCCCACGATCCCCGAGGGGAGGGCCAGCACGAGGACCACCAGGATCAAGCCGAGCAGCCCCTGCCAGTAGGTGGTGAACCCGACCGCCGCAGTCTTGAGATAGTTGAAGACCACCGCGCCCACGATCGGCCCGCTGAAAGCATGGAAACCCCCGAGCACGGACATGAAGACGATCTCGCCCGAGAAAGGCCAGAAGAGGATGTCCGGCGTCGTGAGCCCGTTCAGCGGGACCCACAGCGCGCCGGCAATCCCGGTGAAGACGCCCGAGACCAGAAACGCGACCAGCCGATACTTGCGGATCTGGATACCCACGAAGCGGGCCCGCGTCTCGTTGTCGCGAATCGCCTGGAGCGCCTTGCCGAACGGCGAGTGCACGACGATCCACATCACCAAAAGGCACACCACGAAAACGGCGAGCACGTAGTAGTAATAGGAGTGGGCCAGAAAGTTGGTCTTGTCTTCGTTGCTGGCGAGGGTGACGCCGAGGAGGGTTGGGGTGGGGACCCGAAGCCCATCGCTCCCGCCCGTCACATTGTAGAACTTGTACGCCAGGCTCCAGAGCACCTGCGAGAGCGCCAGGGTCAGGATACTGAAGAAAATTTTCGTGTACCGCACGCAGACGAAGCCGAAGAGCAAGCTCAAGGCGAAGGACGCAACGATCGTGCCGAGAAGATACAGCTCCATCGATTGGATGTGCAGGTATTTGACCATGAACGCCACGACGTAGGCGCCGGCGCCAAAGAAGGCCGAATGGCCGAACGAGAGGAGCCCGGTATACCCGAGAAGGAGGTTGAAGCCCAAGGCGGCGATCGCCATCACCAGGCCGTAGGCGAGAAGGATCGTCTGGTACGGAGGAATGACGTGCGGCACCGCCACCAGGAGCACGGCGATCGGAACCCACCACGCGAGCGCCTTGACCGGAGAGCGCACCGCGAATGGGACGGCGACGGTGCTCATGCGGCCCTCCCGAACAGACCGGCGGGACGCACGAGCAGGACCGCCGCCGCGATCAGGTAGAGCACCGCCAGCTCGAGCTCGGGGAACCAGTTGATTCCAATTTCCCGGAAGACTCCGACGATCAAAGCGCCCACCAGCGCGCCCTCGAGACTGCCCAACCCGCCAATCACCACCACGATGAATGACAGAACCAGCGCGTCGACGCCCATTCCGAGCACCGCCGATTGGCTCGGAACCACGATCGCGCCGCCCAGACCGGCCATGAAGCAGCCGATGGTGAAGGCCTGGATGAAGACCCGGTTGACGTTGACACCGAGGGCTGAGGCCCTTCGCATGTCCTGCGAGGTCGCTCGGAGCACGACGCCAAATCTCGTCTTGTACACGAACGCCCAGAGGAACAAGGCGGCGAACCCGCCCGTAGCGATCACCAGGAGGTTGTAGGTCGGGTAAAGGGATTCGCCCACGGTGATCCTTCCCGCCTTTTCGAACACCGTGCTGGCAGATAGTGGATAAGGACCAAAGACGAACCGCATCACGTCCTCGAGGATCATCAGCAGGCCAAAAGTAACTAGCAGTTGGTATTCCTCCGCGCGCCGATAGAACGGTCGAAGCAGCGTCGGCTCAAGCACCGCTCCCACCGCGGCCGCAACGAATGCGCCAGCGGGGATGAGCAGGTAGAGCACAAACGTGGGCGCGCCGGCGAGCCATTGACCAACCACCGAGGCAGTGACGAAGGCCCCCAGCGCAAAGAGGTTGCCGTGCGCGAGGTTGACGATTCGCATTACCCCGTAGATGAGGCTCAGTCCCCCGGCGATGAGGAAGAGGACCGACGCGTAAAGGAGCGCGTTGAGCGCGTGGATTACAAGGGTGTCCACGGCCGCCGGTTACGATTCATCGAGATTTCTACCGACTGCCGCTTGGCGAGCGCACACTTGCTGGAAGAGCCAGCTCCTTTGGACGCTGGAAAGTGTCTCAATCTCTCGGATCTCAATCAGGCCGTCTTCACGACGGGCCAGGTCTGGTCGATCCAGGTATAGGTCGACGTGGGCTCGCCCTTCGGCCAGCCGGGAGGCGCGGTGATGTTCCGGATCGGGATGGTGATGATCCGGTTCGGATCGAGGATCGGGAACGGGTACTCGGGCACGTTTTTGCTGAAACCGGTGATCGCGTCCTTGTAACCCTGATGGTTGTCCGGGCGAATGTAGACGTAGCCTCCGGGCCCGGCGATCATCATGCCTTCCAACAGACCGATGATCGCCTCGTCGTCCGGCCAGCCTCCGGCGAGCTTGTTGGCCTTCTCCAGGGCCAACTTCAGCATATACGTCGCCGTATACGCCCCTTCCGCCTGGAAGTTGGGGTACTCGTTGAACTTCGCATGGTACTTCTCGACGAACGTCTTGTTGAGCGGCCAGCGGTTCGTCGGGGGATAGGTGAAGTGGTAGTTGGAGTGGACGCCGCCGATGATGCCCTCGGGGTGATCCTTGCCAAGCGCAGCGGGCGTCGCGCCCAATCCAAGCGTCGTGGCAACCTTCACCTTGTCGTAGACGCCGTAGCCCAGCGCCTGCTTGTAGAACGCGACATAATCGCCACCCCAAAGAGAAGTGACCAATAGATCGGGTTTGGCCCCGAGCGCCTTGGAGATGTGCGGCGCGAAGTCGGTGGAGCCCAGCTTCGGCCAGGACTCGGAGACATTTTGCGCCGCGGGCATCAGCTTCTTGGTGATGAGGGAGAAGTGATCGAATGCATTCCGACCGTACGCGTAGTCGGGATGAATGTGCGCCACCTTCTTCAAGTTGGGCCAGGTCTGCGCCACCGCGATCGCGCAGGCCGCTCCGTCCGCGGATTGAATGTTGGTGATCCGGAAAATGTAGCGCGGGTTGGGGACCGCCTTGTCAAACAAGAAGTCGGTGCATCCGTCGACGAAGATCGTCAGAAGCTTCAGCTCCTCGGCGACAGGACCGAGGGCGGGCGTGTTCCCGCTGGAGGTGATTCCCATGAACATGTCGATCTTTTCAGAGAGCTTGAGCCTGCGCATCTCCTTGACGTTGGCATCGGTGCCCGCGGCCTCGTCGGCCTTGAGGACTTCGATCTTCCTCTTCCCCAAGAGCCCGCCCTGCGCGTTGATCTCTTCCGCGGCGAGCAGATTGCCCTTGTACATGGGCTCGCCGAGGACCGCTCCAGGGCCGGTGAAGAAGGTCATGTGACCGATGCGGTACGGCGTGTTTGGGATGGTGCCCTTGGGTTTGTCCTGGGCGTGGGCGATTCCGGCGACGCCCATTGTGGCCGCGCCAGCTCCGAGCGTGGGACCCGACGACATATGGACCTCCGGTGCGGCGTTAGAATTATTGCTCATGAGCGTTGAAATCATTGCTCATTTGTCGCGGCGGTAACACAGGGATTGCGTCAAGTCAATTGAACTCCAGCAATCGAAGCTCGTTGTTCACTTGTTATCCTGACCGGCCGTCTTCCCGCGAAGGGAGTGTCTCTTGACAACACGGCGGCGAAGCGAGATGCGGAGCCCAGGCAGAAGTCCAGGTTTGGGGAGGGTGGGCTATGATCATCTCGAACGCGCTGGGTCAAAGCATGCGTCGGTTTGTCTTGAGCGGGTCGGTGGCCGCTGCGGCCGCGGTGGCAGGACTCGCGCTGGCGGCAGAGGCCCAGACCAAGGCCGAGAGCAAGCCGGTGAAGATCGGATTGGTCACGTTTCTTTCCGGAGCGGCTGCCGGGCCCTTCGGAGTTCCGGCGCGCAACAGCGCCGAGTTGCTTGCGGATGCGATCAATGCGGGCAAGCTCCCGGCCCCCTACGCCAAGCCCGGCCTCGGCGGCGCTCCGATCTCCCTGGTATTCATCGACGAAGCAGGTAACACCACCAAGCAGGTCAGCGAGTACCGCGATCTGGTTCAGCGCCAGAACGTGGACCTGGTCATCGGTTACGTGTCCAGCGGAGATTGCCTGGGGATCGCGCCGGTCGCGGAAGAGCTGAAGAAGCTGACCATCCTTTTCGATTGTGGAACCCCTCGCATTTTTGAAGACGCAACCTACAAATACGTGTTTCGAACGAGCGCCCACGCAGGGATGGACAACGTCGGAGCGGCTCTCTACGTCCTCGATAACAAACCCGACTTGAAGAAAGTCGCCGGCATCAACCAGAATTACGCCTGGGGGCAGGACTCCTGGAACGATTTCGAGGCGTCGGTCAAGACCTTGAAGCCCTCGGTGCAGATCGCCACCTCGCAAATGCCCACGCTGGGTGCCGGCCAATATGGCGCCGAGATATCAGCACTGCTCTCCGCCGCGCCTGACGTCACCCATTCGAGCCTGTGGGGGGGAGATCTGGAGGCCTTTGTTCTCCAGGCGGCGCCGCGCGGGCTGTTCAAGAAGAGCACGGTCGTTTTGACCGCTGGGGAAACGGCGATGTTCAAGCTCGCGAATCAGATCCCGGATGGAACGATCATCGGAGCGCGCGGACCCCACGGCGTTTTCGCTCCCGACAATGAGCTCAATCGCTGGTTCCGGCGCGCGTACGAGCAACGCTACGCCGTTCCGGCCAGCTATCCGACCTACCACATGGCGCAAGCGATCCTCGGGTTGAAGGCAGCATACGAGAAGGCCCAGGCAGCTTCGGGCAAGGCTCCCACTCCCGAGCAGGTGATCGCCTCCCTCGAGGGGCTGAGCTTCGAAACGCCCAGCGGTACGGTCAAGATGGCCCTTGGGAAAGGGCACCAGGCGGTTCAGGGAACGGCCTACGGGACTTTCAAGCTGCAAAGTGGCAAGGCCACGCTGACCAACATCAAGCGATACGCTCCCGAAACGGTCAATCCTCCCGAGGGCGTCAAAACGGCAGATTGGATCAAAACCAGCCTCAAACGCCCGGGGAGCTGATCGGCCTTTCGACGCGCATTATCATGGGCGAGGTTCTGGCTGTCGTCATCGACGGGATTGTCTACGCCTCCTGGCTCTTCATCATCGCGGTAGGGCTGACGCTGATCTACGGCGTGATGAAGATTCTCAACATGGCGCACGGCAGCCTGTATGCGCTCGGCGCCTATGCTGCTGCCTCGCTGGGAGGCCACTGGTTGGCTGGCGGGCATGCACCGCTCGGAAGCTACGCAATGCTGATCGTGGCCGCCCTTGCGGTGGGCCTGATCGCCGGGCCGCTGATCGAGCGCGGCATTCTCCAGTTCATGTATGGGCGTGAGGAGATCGTCCTCGTCCTCGCCACCTATGCGCTGTTCCTCATCCTCGAGGACGCGATCAAGCTGGTCTGGGGCGTCGATCCCTATTTCGTGACCGAGCCCTACAGCCTTTTAGGCAGCGTGGAGATCGGGGGGCTTTCCTACCCGGTCTACAATGCGGTGCTACTGCTCGTCTCGATCTTCATTGGCGTCCTGTTGGCGTGGGCGCTGGGGCGAACGCGACGGGGCAAGATGTTGCTCGCGGTCATTCACGATCGCGAAATCAGCGCCGCGCTGGGATTGAACGTGCGCCGCGTCTATCTGGTCACCTTTACGTTGGGCACGACGCTGGCCGCGATCGGCGGCGCGCTGACTTCGCCGACCATCGCCGTCGCCCCGGGCATCGGCGTGCAGGTGATCGTCCTTGCATTCGCGGTGGTGGTGATCGGCGGGCTGGGCAGCTTTGCCGGAGCGGCGTTGGGCTCGTTGATGGTGGGGATGGTCCGCTCCGGCGCGGTTCACTATTTTCCTCAGGTCGAGCTTTTCAGCATCTACCTCGCGATGGCCGTGGTGTTGATCGTCCGGCCCAAGGGGTTGTTCGGCGCACCGGAGCCGCGCCGGATATGAAGCCCCTGGATCGAACGCGTCACGTCCTGGTCCTCTGCTTTGCCCTGTTGCTCCTGGGCGGGCCATTCCTGCCGGAATGGGCGTTGTTTCTTGCTACCCTGGCGATGGCGAAGGGTCTCGCGGTCCTCGGCCTGATGCTCTTGATGCGCGCCGGTCTGGTGTCCTTCGGTCAGGGCCTTTACTACTGCCTGGGCGCCTACGTGGTGGGCACCGTCGGACAGTTCCTCCACATTTCCGATGCCCTGGTGATGCTTCTGTTCGCCGCAGTCGTCTCCGGCGCGGTAGCGGCCCTGCTCGGTTTCCTGCTCGCAGCCTACCGCGGCATTTTTTTCGCGATGTTGAGTTTGTCGTTCTCGATGGTCCTCTACGGACTGCTCGTCAAATCCCCTTCGCTTGGAAGCACCGACGGCTTCAACATCGCGGCGCGAAGCATCGCCGGGTTTGCCGCGGATCACCATCGCCGATACCTGTTCTTTGCCCTTTCCGTCGTGCTCGCCTTCGGCGCGGGCCTCGGGGTTCATGGCTTCACGCGATCCAACGTGGGCAGGTTGGCCGCGGCGGTGCGCGACAACGAGCTGCGGGTCGAGTACCTCGGAGCGTCCGTGAAAACGGTGGTGTACTTGAACATCCTCATCGCGGCGGTATTGGCCGGCCTGGGCGGCGGCTTGACCGCGGTCACCGTCGGGCACATCGATCCCGACCTGGCCTACTGGACCACCTCGGGAGAGCTCGTCTTCGTCGCGATTCTGAGCGGAACCGGCAGCGTGCTGGCACCGTTCCTCGGCTCGCTCGTCTTTGAAGCCCTCCACAGCTTCGCCTACCAATACTCTCCAAACACCTGGCAGATGGTGGTTGGCTTTGCGATGCTTTTCGTCATCGCGTTGCTCCCCACCGGGCTGTGGTCGATCTTCGCGCTGGGCAGGAAGGCGGGCTGATGGCGAACGCATTGCAGACCCTCGGTTTGACCAAGACGTTTGGCGCGGTGACTGCCGCCTCGAATATCTCGGTCGAGATCGAGCAGGACGCCATCGTCGGAATGATCGGTGGAAACGGCGCGGGGAAAACCACCTTCCTCAACCTGATTACCGGTTACCTCAAACCCACTTCCGGAACCATCCGGCACGAAGGCCGCGACATCACCTCGCTGCCGCCGAGGAAGGTCACCCAACTCGGCATCTGTCGTTCGTTCCAGATTCCGCAAGTCTTTGGCAGCCTCACGACTTACGAGAACCTGCTCGTGGGTACGGGCATCGTCGCACGAGCATCTAGAACCTGGGCGCGCCAGGCAATCAAGGTCGCTGACGTTCACGCCGCGGCGGAACAGATGATCTCCCGCTTCCACCTCACCGAGCATCGCGATTCGCGATGCGGGGTACTGCCGGAGGGAGTTCGCAAGCTTTTGGACATCGCGATGGCCATGGTTCTCCGGCCGAGGATCCTCCTGCTCGACGAGCCCACCAGCGGGGTGAGCGCCGAGGAGAAATTCGCTCTGATGGACGTGGTCTTCGAGGCGATTCGAGGGGAGAGGGTGACCGTGCTTTTCGTCGAGCACGACATCGAAATCGTTCGTCAAGATCCTTCGCGGTGTCTCGCTCCGGGTGGGCTCGGGACAAATCGCCGGTCTCATCGGTCGCAACGGCGCGGGAAAGACCACGCTTTTGAGATCGGTGATGGGACTTTTGCCCTGGCGGCGCGGAAGCATCTCCTTCGAGGGTCGATCGCTTTCGGGCCTGCCCGCCCACGCCCGAACCCGCCTGGGGATCGGTTACATGCCGGAGGACCGCCGTCTGATTCCCGAGCTGACCGCCGAAGAGAACGTGTTGCTGCCCGCCTGGGCCATCGGATTGAAGGATGCAAGTGAACGCCTGGCGTGGATCTACGAGCGGATGCCCGAAGTCCAAAGCGTCGCCGGCCGCAAAGCGGTTCTGCTCTCCGGAGGACAGCAAAAGCTGGTGGCGCTTGCGCGAGCCTTGATGACCGGGACAAAGATGCTCTTGCTGGATGAGCCTTTCGAGGGCGTGGCCCCGGTGCTGGCGCGCCGTTTGGCGGAGGTGGTGGTGCAGCTCAACCGTCAGGGGCTGTCGGTGATCTTGTCAAAGTCCGATCTCGCGGATTCAAAGGAGATGCTGGACGTGATGATCTCCATCGACCGGGGCGCGGTGCGCAATCCGGAGGGAGAAGGAGTGAACACCGCATGAAGACACTTGCCGCGGTCCTTCGCGCGACGAGCCAGGTGCGCCCCTATGGGACGTCGAGGCCCCTTGCGCTCGAGGAGGTCGAGCTGTCCGCCCCCCGCTTTGGCGAGTTGCTGGTCCGGATCGAAGCGGCGGGGGTCTGTCACTCGGATCTCTCCGTCGTCGATGGGTCGCGGGTTCGTCCGCTCCCAATGGCGATCGGGCATGAAGCCGCGGGCGTCGTCGAAGAGGTCGGTCCGGGTGTCCGCGACGTCAAGAAGGGCGATCACGTGGTCCTCACTTTTGTCCCCAGCTGCGGCCACTGCGCGGAATGCTCGTCCGGGCGCCCCGCTCTCTGCGTTCCCGGCGCGGCGGCGAATGGCGCCGGCGATTTGCTGCACGGCCCGGGCCTGCTGCGCGATCGCGCGGGCAGTCCCATTCATCACCACCTCGGCGTCTCCGGCTTCGCCCGGCATTCGGTCACCGCGCGAGAATCGGCGGTGTTGCTTCCACCGGACATTCCCTTCACCACCGCGGCGCTGTTCGGTTGCGCGGTGCTCACCGGCGCCGGCGCGGTGATCAATACCGCCGGGGTTCGGCCCGGGCAATCGGTCGCGGTCTTCGGGCTCGGCGGGGTGGGGCTGGCCGCGGTGATGGCCGCCACGGTCGCCGGAGCACAGCCGATCATCGCCGTGGATCCGGTCGCCGCAAAGCGGGACGTCGCGCTCGAGTTGGGTGCAACCCAGGCCTTGGCGTCGAGCGAGGCGCCGGAGCAGATCAAGGACCTCACGTCGGGAGGGGTCGATTTCGCATTCGAGGCCGCCGGCATTCCCTCGGTGATGGAGGCCGCGTTCAAGGCTACCCGCCGCGGCGGCACGGCCATCGCGATCGGCCTTCCTCACCCCTCGAAGACGATCAACCTTCCGGCGCTCGCGTTCGCGGGGGAGGGACGGAGCTTGATCGGTTCCTATATGGGCTCGGCGGCTCCCCAACGCGACATTCCTCGCCTGATTCGGCTGTGGAGAGCAGGGCGGCTTCCGGTCGAGAAGCTGCAGACGGCGGTACTAGGGCTCGAGGATGTCAACCAGGCGCTGGAGAACCTCGCCACCGGTGAAGCGATCCGGCAGATTCTGGTGCCCGCCCGGCCAAAGGCTCGCGCCTCCTGACCACCGGTTGAGCCTAGAAAAACGGATAGGTCTGATGGTACAGCTTGGGTACTTGCAGCCCGATTTCGCGAATTTTCGGCTCGCATGAATCACGGAATGCCTGCCGGCGCTCTTCATTGCTCCGGAACTTGAGCCCGAGCCGGATATACAGCTCCGTATTTTGCGCTTTGGTCGGTCCAAACATGTTCAGCGCTACGCGCCACCACTTGCCGAGCCTGCGCTGGACCGGCGCCAGCCCCTGCCGCTGAATCGCCAAGCGCAAGAACTGAGACCCCATCTCCGGATGAGAGACTTCGTCCTCCATGATTTCCCGGGCCATTCGAGCCCAGGGCGCGTAGCTGCTCTGGGTGCAATCTTCGAGAAGGAAAAAGCCTCCGTGATCCATCACAAAAGAGAAGAGCAAGACGTCAATCCAGGTCATCCGGCCAATCAAGAGCCGTGAGAACAAATAGTATGAGTGACGGCTCTGGTGATGACGCATCTGATCCAGACCAACGCCGAGCTCCTCGAGCAAACAGATTGCCCGATACCAATGCTCGGTTTCGTCTCTGGCCAGGGTCGCCAGATAACGTCTCTCCTTCGGCCCGGGTGCGCGGCGAATCCAGCTGGAATACAAATCGGAGCCAACCCGCTCGGCCCTGACCTGATCCGCGAGAAGCCTGAGCAGAGTGGCCCGATACAAAGCGGGCATCGGACTGTCCGGGTGGATGCTGCTGGGAGGGTAATCCCGGAGGTGAGCCCAAAGGGCAGGGGATGGAGCGACCTCGACCGCCGCGTTGTCGATCGGTGGCTTGAGTTGCGAAAGAGCCTGCGTGGTGGCCTCCGCCTTCTTGGCAGTTCTGCAACAGGCCTGCGGCAAGTCAAGAGAAATGTTCAGATGCCCAGGTACCGCTGCAAGAGCTCGGGCTGCCGGCGAAGGTCGTCGCTGGTTCCCTCGATCACGAGGCGCCCTTTGACGAGAATGATATTCCGGCTGGTGATCGCCGACATCGCCGCGAAATTCTTGTCGACAATGATCGTCGCAATCCCCGTGTCTCGAATTTCACGCAGGATTCTCCAGATCTCCTGCGCCACCAGGGGCGCGAGCCCCTCGGTTGCCTCGTCGAGAATCAAAAGCAGAGGGTTGGTCATCAGCGCGCGACCGATGGTCAACATCTGTTGTTCGCCACCGGAGAGCTGTTGACCCCCGTGGTCGAGCCGCTTGGCCAGGGAAGGAAAGGTGTCGAGGACGCGCTCATAGGTCCAAGCCGATTCGCCATCCAGGCCCGGCCGCGCCGCCACGATCAGATTTTCTCGCACCGAAAGGTTGGGGAAGATTCCGCGGCCCTCCGGAACATAGGCGATCCCCTGCCGTGCGATTCGATGCGGCGGTGCGCGCGTCAGATCCTTTCCGTTCACCATCACCCTTCCCCGGCTTGACTTGTGGAGTCCAACCAGGGTGCGGATCAGCGTCGTCTTCCCCATCCCGTTTCGCCCCATCAAGCCGATGGTATCGCCGCGATGGACCACCAGATTGATGCCGTGCAGGATATGGCTCGAACCGTAGAAGGTGTGCAGATCGAATGCCTCGAGCGTCGGCGACTCAGCCATGGTGCCCGCCTCCGAGGTAGGCTCGCTGTACCTCCGGGCTGGCGCGGATCTGGTCCGGCGTGCCCGTCGCCAGGGTGCAGCCATTGACCATCACCGTCATCACCCCGGCAAGCGCGAACACGGCGTCCATGTCGTGCTCCACCAGCAATACAGCGTGTTCCCGGGTCAGGTTTCGCAGAAGACCCACCATCTTCGCCGATTCTTCCGCGCCCATGCCGGCAAGCGGCTCATCGAGCAGAAGCACTCTGGGGCGGGTGGCCAACGACATCCCAATGTCCAGTTGGCGTTGTTCGCCGTGGCTCAAGTTACCGGCGATCGCATTTGCTCTGTTTAGAAGCCCCACCGCGATGAGCGCCCGCTCCGCTTCCCGCATCAGCGACGGATAGGCTTCGGCTCTTCGGAAGGGGTTGAGCGCATGGGGTTGTCTGGATTGTGCCGCGAGGCGACAATTCTCCAAGGCGGTGAACGACGGGAAAATGCTCGTCTGTTGATAGATCCGGCCAAGGCCCAGGCGCGAGCGCTGATCCGGCGAGCATCCGACGATCTCCCGTTGGTCGAGATAGATGCTGCCCGCCGTCGGCGCCAGATCGCCCGAGAGCAGGTTGATCAGCGTGCTCTTCCCGGCCCCGTTGGGACCGATCAAGGCGTGCAAGACGCCCCGGTGGACCTCCAGCGAGACGTTGTCGACCGCGGCGAGCCCGCCAAAGACTTTCTTGAGCCCAGTGGCTTTCAAGCCCAGATCAATCATCCGACTGTTGCGCCAGGCGCGCCCGCCCAAATCGATCAAAAAAACTGGTCAAGCCACTGGGAAGGAACATCACCACCACCACAATCACGGCTCCCATTCCGAGTTGCCAGTGCTTGGCCAGCGCGCCGAACAGCGCCTGATTGGCGAGGGCTTCTTGAAGGAGAACGTAGGCGAACGCGCCGACGATCGCGCCGTAGAGCCGTCCGATCCCGCCGAAGATCAATAGAATCAGGACGGTTGCCGAGTAGTGCCAGGAAAGGATCTCCGGATTGACGAATCCAAACTGACAAGCGGAAAGATAGCCGGCCAGCCCAGCCAGCGTTCCGGAGAGGACGAAGGCCCACAGTTTGTAGAAGAAGGCGGGAAAGCCCAGCGAGCGCATCCGCCGTTCATTGACGCTCAGACCCGCCAGGGCGCGGCCGAAGGGTGCAACGAGAATGCGCCGGAGCAGGAAGTAGACGGCCAGCATGATCCCGAACACGAAATAGTAGAAGTGCAATGGCTTCTCGAGATCGACGAGCTTGGCTCCGGCGAGCTTCAGCTCCGGCTTGACGTAGAGGTAGATGCCGTCCGACCCTCCACCGAGCTTCGTATCGTGGAAGAGGTAATAGAGCATCTGGCCGAAGGCCAGGGTGACCATGATGAAGTAGATGCCTGAAGTGCGCAGCACCAGCAGGCCGATGAGCAGTGCAAGCGCGGCTGAAATGATCATCGCCGCCGGCAGGGTGAGCCAAAGACTCGCCGCCTGGTACTTCGGGGAAAGAAGCGCAATCACATACCCTGCCACGCCGAAAAACGCGGCGTGCCCGAGGCTGACCAGGCCGGCACCGACGAGAAGATCCAGGCTCATCGCGAAGATCGCCAGGATCATGATCTTGCTCAATAGCTGCATGTAGAAGACCGCACCGGTGAGCGGAATCAGCGCAACACAGGCCGCGCTCAAGATGAGGAGGAAACGGGGGACGGTCACGCGACCCTGAAAAGCCCCTGAGGGCGCCAGAGGAGGAGAGCGGCCATCAGGAGGTAGATGGCAACCCCGGAAAACTCGGGCACCAACACCTGACCGACGGTGTCCACGATTCCAATCAGCAGGGCGGCGATCATCGCGCCCTTGATCGAGCCGATGCCGCCGATCACCACCACCACGAAGCAGACGATCAGAATCTGTCCCCCCATCCCTGGATAGACGGACGAGACGGGGGCGGCGATCATCCCGGCGAACGCGGCGAGGGTCACGCCAAAGGCAAACACCCACCGATAGATGGTCCGGATATTGATTCCGAGCGATTCGACCATTTCGCGGTTGGTGCTCCCGGCGCGAATGGCCATGCCAATCTTCGTCTTCTGGATGACGAGGTACATTCCCGCGGCAACCAGAAGACAGGTCCCGGAGATGAACAACCGGTAAACCGGATAACTCAAGTTACTGGTGAGCGGAATCGAACGGCTGAGCAGCTCCGGAACCGGGACGCCATGCACGTCGTCGCCAAACAAAATACTGCGCAGGTCTTCGAAGACGAGGATCAGCCCGAATGAGAACAGAACCTGGTGGAGGTGATTCCGATGGTACAGCCGTGAAAAGAGCGTCGCTTCGAGGATGACCCCGAGAAGGCAGACGATCGCCAATTCGAGCGGGATGGCGAGCCACATGCTTCCGGTCCGTTGCGAGAGCCAGAACGCGAGATACGCTCCAACCATGTAGAAGCTGCCATGGGCCAGATTGAGAACGCCCATGATGCCGAAGATCAAGGTGAGTCCGCTGGCGAGCAAGAAGAGCAGCAGCCCGTACTGAATGCCGTTGAGCAGCTGAATGAAGAATTCCAATCACAGCCCTTGGTCAGAACGCGGCGAGCGTTGCCCGTCTCGATTTCAAAGGTACAGGCTTCACGTCTTTTTCATGTTGCAGCCCCGCGCCGGGTCCTCGAGCGCCTTGTGCGCCACCCCGACCACCTTGTTCTGGGTCCCGACGACCTTGCGCAGGTAGATGTCCTGGATTGGATTGTGCGCTTTCGAGAGCGTCCAGGCGCCCCTTGGGCTGTCAATCCGGGCCTTCTCCAGCGCGGCAATGAGCTCGTTCTTTTGACTGGGATCGCCGCGAACGGCGTCCAGACCGGCGGCCAGCAACAAACCGGTGTCATAGCCCTGGACGGCGTAGACGTCGGCGTTGCTCTTGTATGCCTTCGCGTAGGCTTCGCGAAAGGACTTGTTGCGCGGGGTATCAAGCCCATCGCCATAGTGCAGCGTCGTTTCCAACCCCTGGGCAGCCTCGCCCTGCGCTTCGAGGACACCATCGGTCAGAAAGCCCGATCCAAAGAGAGGAATTTTTCCCTTCAGACCCGCCGCGGCGTAGTCCTTGACGAACTTCACCGCGCCGGCACCGGCGAAGAATGTGTAAACCGCGTCTGGTTTGAGCGACGCGATCGAGGTGAGCAGCGCCTGGAATTCGACCTGCGGAAAGGGCACCCACAGCTCCTTCACCACCTTGCCACCCGCCTTGGCCAGCCCCTCCGCGAACCCACCCGCCGACTCCTCGCCGGCGGCGTACTTCCAGGTGATGGTGACGACGTTCTTGAATCCCCGGTCAACCACAATCTTCCCCATCGGGTAGCCGGTCTGCCAATTGGTGAAGGAGGTGCGGAATATGTTCGGCGCGCAGAGCTCGCCGGTGGCTGCGGCGGCGCCGGCATTGGGAATGACGAGGAGGGTGCCGGTTTCTCGCGCAATCTTCACCATTCCCAGGGCGACGCCGCTGTGAACGGTGCCGATCAGCACGTCGACTTTGTCGCGTTGCACGAGCTTGTTGGTATTCTCAGGCGCCTTCGAGGGGTCCGATTCGTCGTCGACGGTGAAATACTCAAGCTCCCGGCCTCCAAACTTGCCGGCGCGCTCGGTCACCGCAAGCTTCAAGCCATTGGTGATTGCGTTCCCCAGGGCGGCATAGGTCCCGGTGTACGGCAGCATCAGGCCAATTTTGAGCTTCGCGGCCTGGCCCCAGGCGAGCCGGCCGGGGGCAAGCGCAGCTGCGGTGAAGCAACCGGCGGCCTTCAGAAAGTCGCGCCGGCCTCCCAATCGTCGATGGGTCGTGTTCATCGGGTTCCTCCCTCCAACGCCTTCTAATACTCGCTGCCGCAACCAATCAAGGACGGCGTGGATGGCGACCCTGAAATCCAGCCAAATCCTTTTTCAGTTCCTTGCCGGAGGAGCTTCCAGATGCGGCTGTCGAACAGCCATGTAGCAATCCCAGCAGGCCACTTTTTGCACAGCCGCGCTGATGGGAAAGAGGATTTAAACTTTTCATTTGTCGTGAAACGCGCGATATCAAGCTCGTTTAATCAATGAGAGAGGCTTCATGAAACTGAGCAACATTTTGTCAGGCCTTGCCGTCGTCTTCTTCGCCACCGCAGCTGGCGCAGTGAAGATTCCGCTGCCCCCTGAATTGAAAGACGCTGCACTCAACTTGAACGTGCAGATGCAGACCTGGGATCAGGCGACCGAGAATGGGGGCCCGACCACATTAAGCGGCACCACGGCCTGGGACGATCGCATTTTCCTTCGACGAGCCCGCCTGATCCTCAGCGGCGACTTCAACAAGCAGATCCACTTCTTCGTCAACATCGACGCCCCAAATACAGGCAGAGCGAACAACAACGGCAGCATCGTAGGATTGCCGGGGCCGGTCGTCATGCAGGACCTGCGCATGGTCTATGAACCGACCCCCGGGATCTTCATCACCGGCGGTTTCCTCATCGAGACGCTTTCGCACCACCTCCACCAGAGCACCCTCAGTTACACCACGCTTGAGATTCACACGGCGACCCTCCGATTCCAGCAAACAGGCACCGGCCAGACCAACACTGCTTTCCGCGAGCCGGGAATCGAGAGCCATGGCTGGCTCCTTGACAAGAGACTGGGATACCGCGTCGGGCTGTACAACGGCGTTCGCGGAACGTCAGGCGATCCTCTCGGGCCGCTCAACCCAGACGGGATTCCCCGAATCGCCGGTTACGTGCACCTCAATCTGTTGGAGAGCGAGGAGCGCGGGTTCCTCTACCAGGGCGTCTACTTTTCGGATAAACCCATCTTGAGCATCGGCGTCGGAACCAATTACCAACCGAAGTCGGTGCGCAACGTCAGCCCAACCACCGGGGCAGCGGTCGCTGGCGTTTCAGACTACCGCGGCACGGCGGCGGACGTCTTCTTGGAATACCCCTTTCCTGGAGATCAAGCGATCAACGCTCAGTTTGCTTTCTACAACTACAGCTTTGGCGACTTCCATCCGAGCACCGGCAACGGCTTTTTCGCGGACCTGGCCTATCGCATTGGCCAGTGGCAGCCCGTGGTCTCCTACGAGTACTTCAGCGGAAACTCCAACCCAGCAGTGCCGGATGACGCCCGGATCTGGACCGCGGGTCTCAACTGGTGGATCAACAAGACTGCCACCAATCTGAAGATCGAGTTTCAGCACATGCGCCGCGGAGCTCTGACGTCGCCATCCGGCACTCCACTTGCGGGGAACCAGAACCAGAAGATCGTCACCCTCGCGGGTCAGCTGTTCTTCTAACCGGGCTCGAAGGTTCTTTATCACCATCGACGCGGCGGGTTCTTTGAGCCTGCCGCGTTTGTGTTTGGTTAGAGGGTTGCATTGCCAGGAGGCGGGGGGCATGTTGCCCTCGAGCTTAACTCCAACCAGGGCACGCCGCTGATGGCGGACGACGGTCTCGAGCATGAGTCAAAGTCTCTGACGCGGATCGCGGTGCGAATCGCCGCCGCCGTGTTGGGGGTCGTCCTCATCGCGGTCGTTCTGCTCTACGTGGTGGTGAGCGCGCGAACGGGCTTCATCTTTATTGCAGCGTCCGCATTTCTCGCCGCGGCGCTCAATCATGCCGTTCAGTGGCTCGCCAGGCACCGCTTTCCCCGATGGGCGGCGATCACCACCGTGATGGCGGCGATTCTTGGCCTGCTTCTGGGGGCGATGTTGCTGCTCGTGCCCGCGGTGGCCAAACAGGTCAAGGCGTTGATCCAGAACGGCCCGGCGATCATCGCATCGATCCGCGAAAGCTCCATCTATCGGACGGTCGATGAGCAGTTCAACGTGACGGCTCAAATTGAACACGCCGGAGACGAGCTTCCCAAAGCGCTGAAGAGCTCGGTCGACCCTGCGCTCAAGGCGCTGACCAGCGCCCTGAACGTTGCCGTCGGATTGGTGACCATTTTCTTCTTGACCATCTTCATGCTCATCTTTGGCGGGCACCTCGTCGATGCCGCGCTCGCCGAGGCAATGCCTGCCCATCGCGTTCGGTATCGGCGGGTGCTGGGCAAGATCTACGACTCGGTGGGCGGCTACCTGGTCGGCATCTCGCTCGTCTGCGTGGTCAACGCCACGCTGACGACGACGATCCTCGCCATCCTCCGGGTTCCGTTCTTCCTCCCGTTGGGGATCGTGAGCGGGTTTTCCAGCCTGGTTCCCTATGCTGGGCCAGTGGTGATGGGGACCACGGTGACCGTGATCACCCTCGCCACTTCGGGTCTGGTAAAGGGCGCGATCGTCGCGATTTACTACGTTCTCTACGGGCAGCTGGAAGGCAATATCCTCGCGCCCGTCGTGTTCCGCCAAACGGTGAACGTGAATCCGCTCATCTCTCTGATGTCCCTCGTCGTCCTCGGTGAGCTCGGGGGTATCGTCGGCGCCATTGCTGCGGTGCCCTTGGCGGCGATGGGTCAGATCATCTTCCGGGAAATCCTCGTCCTCCGTCGGCAGAGGCTCAATCTGCCGCTCACCGGCGAGGCTGGCTCGGTCGAGCAGATACCTCAGCCTGAGATCAAGCGACTGGCGGCGGAGGACGCCGCCCACAAGCACGCCGAGTCAGCGGACCACAGCTGAGACTTGGTTTCAGCCGGTCGCCCTGCTGGAAAGGCGTCACCCCGCGTAGCGGCCGGTCAACTGCTCGTACTTCACGCGCTCGTGCGCCTCGAGCGGGTCCACACCTTGCGAGATCCAGTTCCTCAAGCGTTCTTCCGCCATCGAACACTCCTGGGCAATCCTCAGGATCTCCTCCATGCGCTCCTGGGGAACGACGGCGATACCGTTCTCGTCCGCGAGGACCAGGTCGCCGGGCCGCACCACCGCCGAACCCAGGTGCACGCTCACGCTGTGACCTGCGAAGGCACAGCGATTGCGGATCGACTGCTGGATCACTCCCTTGGCGTAGGTCGGAAACTCCATCGCCCGAATTTCATCGACGTCGCGCGTGACGCCATCGATGATCACGCCGGCCAGCCCGCGTTTAAGCGCCGCAAAGGTGGCAATTCCTCCCCAGCTGTTGACCTCCATGCGACCGAAGTGATCTACGATCATCACCTCTCCCGGCTTGGCCGCGGCGATCGCGTGCATCGTGCCCTGGATCGGGGACTGCGAGCCGTGGTCGACCAGCTGCAGCGTGGCGGCGCGCCCGACGATCTTCGGACAACCCGACCAGAGGGGGAGTATCCGATGCGGCGCACCATTCACGTGGAGCCGATCGAGGGCGTCCGAGATGTTGCAGCTGGAGAGTTTGGAGAAGCCTTGAACCAGGGGATCGTTGCTGAGCGCACGAACAATACTCATGAGCCGGCAGAGTACCCGATTTGTAACGGAAGCGCTCGTGCAACTGACGAGAATGCGCACGGCCGAACACCGGGTAAGCGACAACCCGGCCCGAGGGGTTGGGTTCCCAACCTGCGCTCCCGGTTGGCATGCTTGCACCGCTGATGACGCCCTTGCCCCTCCTTTTCCTGGCGGCCGCCGCCTCTCCAGCGGGGTCCGAAACAACGGAGAGGGCAGGGCAGGAGCCGTTCCCGGCCGGGGCGAATTCAGCGGCGACCGACCCCAAATCCATCTACCGAATCTCGCCCTGGGTGGATGGGGCGGTTTCCGGAGCGGCCTCCCTGGCCATCGCCGTCCCCTACGCGCTCTCTTCCAAGCTGATTAAGCCACGATGCCCTTGCGATCCGGCAGAGGTGAACGCCTTCGATCGTGGAACAATTGGCAATCACAGCGACTTTGCCGATGCGCTCAGCACCGCAACGGTGGCGGCGGCGATAGCCGGACCTGTTCTCTATGAAGCTCTGGACCTGGGCCTGTCCAAGACCCTGGCCGAGGACATGGTGGTGCTTGCCGAAGCGCTGGCGGTCAACGGCGCGCTGCTCACGCTGGCCAAATACACCTTCCAGCGCCCCATCCCGCGGGTCTACGCGGAGCCCCCCGGCACCGCCGCAAACTACCGGTCCTTCTACTCGGGTCACACCTCCACTGTTTTCGCCGCCCTAGCCGTCGAAGCGCAGTCGATCGCGGCACGCCACGGCGGAGGGCCCTGGCTCTGGGCAGGCGTGATCGCGATCGCTGGCAGCGTGGCCCTTGAGCGCGTGCTTGCCGGATACCATTTTCCCACCGACGTGATCGTCGGGGCCTTGATCGGGACGGGCACCGGGTTGGCGGTGACCTGGCTGCACGCACGCGAGCAACCGTTGATCAGCGGTTTCATCTTGATCCCGCGGCAGGATGGGCTGGCGGTGGTTTGGGGCAAGCAATTTTAGGCGCCGCCGAAATCACGAGCCCGGCTTGAGGAACTGGTCGAACCAATTCACGATCCGCCGCGAACGGTCTCGCTGATCTTCCGGGCGGGTGAAGGCGTGTCCCTCGTCGGGATAGATCACCAGCTGATTTTTCACCCCGAGAGCCTTGAGCGCGTGCCAGAACTCGTAAGCTTGCGCCGCCGGCACTTCGGCATCCCGCTCCCCTTGAAGGGTGAGGGTGGGCGTGCGCACCTGCTTGATGAAGCTGATCGGTGAGCTACGGGCGTAGACTGCCGGGTCGTCGTAGACCGAAGCGCCGAAATACGGCAGCATCCATTGGTCGATTCGGTTCTGCCCGTAATAACTCTGCCAGTTGGAGATCCCGGCGCCCGCGACTGCCGCGCGAAAACGCTCCGTCTGGGTCACCGCCCACATCACCATGAACCCGCCGTAGCTCCAGCCGTAGATGCCGATCCGCTCTGCATCGATCGGCGCGCTTTTCACGGCGGTGTCGACTCCCGCCAGAATGTCCTTGAGATCGCCATGTCCAAAATCACGCACGTTCCCCGCGGTGAATTTCTCTCCTTGTCCATAGCTGCCCCGCGGATTGGGCAGGAGCACGAAATATCCCTGGCTCGCCAGCAAGCCCCAGGTGGGTAGGAAGCGCGGGTCAGTCTGCGAAGCCGGACCGCCGTGAACGACCACGATCATTGGATATCGGCGGCCGGGGACCACCTCCGGTGGAGCCAGCAGCCAGCCCTGCACCTCGAACGGATCGCTCCTCCAGTGCAGCGTCTGCGCATCACCCCAGCGGGCGCTCACCGACTCGTTGGCGTGAGAAATCTGCGTCCAGCTGCCGATTGGCCCGGCGTAGACTTCAGGAGGCTTCCGAAACGACTCGCGCACGAGCGCGAAGGCCGCGCCGTCCTTCGCGACGCCAAAGGCGGAAGAGAACCGGCCGGAACCGACGTGCTCTGGAGTGGTCCACAGCGGGGTGATCGCCCCGGTGGCGGGATGAAGGCTGGCAATCCCCGACTGTCCATCGATGTGTTCGCTGAACAACAACGAATTCTGGCGCACCCAGCGGAGCGAGGAAGCAGAGGCTTTCATCTCCGGAGTGAGATTTCTCGCTTCGCCGCCTGCCGCCGGAACCACGTAGATGTCGCCTCCGATCTGGCCCTCGTCGCTCATCAGGCCGCCGATGAAGGCGACGCTCTGGCCATCAGGCGACCAATGTGGCTCGGCGATCTGCCTTTTTGGCTTGTGAATGGATCGGGTCTCCCCGGAATCGACCGAGATGGTGAACAGCTCGGCGACCCACCAGTTGTCATCGCCGGAGCCATGGGCGCCGATCGCCGCGAATGTCGACCCATCGGGGGACCACTCGAATTCGTAGACGAACAAATCCGAAGGCGAGAGTTCCCGAACACGCCCCGTCGCCGGGTCGACCACGGCGATTCGGCACTCGTGGATTATCTCCTGCACCACCCCCGAGTCGCGGGCCGTCGGGAAAAGGGGGCCTTTGGACTCGACACCCTCGATGAATCGGAGGGCGATCCGTTTGCCGTCGGGGGACCAGCTCGCATCTGAAAGGGTGCCCTTGAGATGGGTCAACCTGCGCACCCGCCCGGTCTGCACGTCGGCGACATAAAGCTGCTGCTGGCGGCGTTCCCCGGCATCCGAGAAAAACGCCAGCTGTCTGCCATCCGGCGACCATGAAATCCCTCGTTCGTCCCAGCTCCCCGAAGTCCCCGCGCTGATCCGGCGGGCCCGCCGCTGAGCGCCCTCCCGCGCCGCGACGGAGATGATCGAGCGCTCGGGAAGCGGGCCATCTTTCCCGCGGACCGCCTCGACCCAGGCGACGCTGGCGCCATCCGGCGAGATCGCCACGCCCCGGAACTCCACCAGCTGCGAGATGGAATCCAGCACCTGGTCCACGCTTCTCCGCGTCCCGCCGGGGCCGACGGGTGGAGCACCGGCGCTCAACGCCAGGCTCAGTATCCAAGCTACCGTTCGCATCGGTGCTCCATATCCGAACAAGCCGGCGACGTCAGCCGTCGTCTTTCCGGTTTCCCGGCTTGATCACGACCTGCTTCATTCGCGATAAAGGTGCGCAGGCCTTCTTGACGAGCTCGCAATCTTCATGGCAGCGTCCGCGCCCCAAACACAACCGGGGGTGGGATGGCAGCGTTTGAGAAAGGATCGCGCTCATGATCGATAAAGTCAGTGCTGGATCTGTGCACTCCTGGACCCTGGCGTCCGCCGCGGTGCTGGTTCTCGCCGTCGGTTCCGCTCTTGCCCAGGGCAAACAGCCAAATGCTGTCGCGGGTCTGAAAGCCGTCAATGGCGGCGAATCTTATGAAGTCACTGTCAACAGCTCGCAGCCATTTCTTCGCAGCGATTTGCCCGTCCTCAAGATCGGCAATCAGGAAATCACCATCAGCCGTGCCCCGGAAGACGGGAGCTCCGAGAGCCGGATCTTCATCGTCAACGCGGAGGAATTTCGCAAGATGAAGTCGGGCGACAAGGTCGTCTTCCAATGGGGGCGTGGCGAAGGAAAAGAGCAGCTCAACTTCGGAACGCTCGACAAGACAAAACTGCAGAAGTGACCCAAACCCCGCAGCTCCAACTTCATGCACCTGAGCCAAACAGGAGAATAATTCAATGAACGACAAGCTCAATCACATCCTCGGGAGCGTCGTGGCTGTCTCACTTCTCGCCTTGCCTTGCGTCGCGACCGCTCAGGTCGATCCCGGGGTTCCCGGACCCCTCGAAGTTTCCCGAGCGGAGTATGACTATGGCGATGAGGTGTTTTTCTTCGAAGAGCGCGCTGACCGGCCGACGGAAATGCGCGCGGTGGTCTGGTACCCGACGGACCTGTCGACGGGTCCGTTCCCTCTGGTGGTGTTCCTGCACGGGTGGCACCTGACCTGCTACCAGGGCGGGAGCGCATTTCAGGGCCAATGGCCTTGCCCTGCGCCGCGTCTGCCGATTCCCAACTACACGGGCTACGAGTACGAGCAGCAAATCCTCGCGAGCTACGGATACATCGTCGTTTCGATCAGCGCCAACGGCGTGAATGCGCGCGACAGCATGTACACCGACGTCGGGATGCTCTGGCGAGCGCAGTTGCTCCAGGCCCACCTCGACCAATGGAATACCTTCAACTCGGTGGGCGGCGATCCCTTTGGAAAGCTGTTCGTCGGCGCGGTGGATCTGACCCGCGTCGGTACGATGGGGCATTCGCGCGGAGGAGAAGGGGTTGCCAGGCACTACGTGTACAACCGCGATC
>WNFF01001227.1_pt1 | contig 26849 bp, 22 predicted proteins | sample 5400441 | NCBI WGS metagenome assembly WNFF01 (sample SAMN13153345, study PRJNA577476) | soil metagenome | isolation source: 120 cm saprolite under Douglas fir tree site 2 hole 3 replicate 1 | place: USA:California | collected 2015-04-18
GACAAATCGACTCCGGCCGACGAATCGAAGAGAACCTCCTCGCCAAGGGCGATGTACCCGCGCTCGGGTCGCATCAATCCAAGCAGCAGCAGGCTCGTCTTCCCCGAGCCAAAGGGGCGCGGTCCGCGGAGAGGACTAACAATCCCCCGGCAAAGCCGGGGGGCTTAAAGACGTGAGCCGCCCAGGGCGGCTTGGTTGTTGGCCGCTCACGAGCGGCAATCGGAGCCACCTGAAGGTGGCTTCTCGTCTACACCAGGTTCATCTGATCCAACCGCTTGTCCTCTACCTCTTGATGACGGATGTACTCGCGAATGATCGCTTCGTCCCTTCCCACCGTCGAGACGAAGTACCCTCTCGCCCACAGGTGCTGACCAACGAAGTTCCGCTTCTTCCCCATGAAGGTTCGAGCGACATGAATCGCGCTCTTCCCTTTGATGTACCCAATGGCCTGCGCCACCGAGTACTTCGGCGGAATCGAGATCAACATGTGCACGTGGTCAGCCATCAAGTGCCCTTCCTCAATTCGGCATTCCCTCTGCTCCGCAAGCGTTCTAAATACCGACCCGAGGTGCCTTCGAAGTTCTCCATAGAGCATCTTTCTTCGGCACTTCGGGATAAAGACAACGTGGTACTTGCAATCCCACCTCGTGTGGCTGAGGCTCTGGTAGTCGTCCATACCGCTGCTCCCCTTCGTGTTGCCCTGGTCGGCTCACGGAGGGGAGTCTGCCTCGGAGCGACTCCCGGAAACGTCAAACTTTAGGGGTCTCCCCGGCAGAGCCGGGGGGTTTCCATCATCGGCTTCAGGGCACTATCTTGCCAACCAGTTGACCCGAGGGCGAAGGAACCCAGATGTTCCCCGTCCGCGCGACCAGAATGCTGTCCTTGAACACCGGCCTGGATGGCAGCTGGTAGGTGAACACCTCGAGTGATTCCGGGTCCAGAACCGCGGCTCGTCCAAGCGCGTTCTGGGCAAAGACGATCCGGCCCTGACCATCGATCGAGATTCCCCCGGCGCCGCTCCCCACGGGAATGCGGAACAGCCGACCGGTGAGCTTGACGGGGTCGAACTGAATGATGTGCCCGCTGTCCCAGCAGCCCGCCCAGACGCCGCGCGCATCCACGGAAAGGAACGCCGGCGCGCACGGGACGGGATATCGCTCGATCGTCAGCGTATCCAGATCCAGGCGGCCGAGGCTGCGGGCTTGATACATCGTCATCCACAGCGCGTTACCCGCATCATCCCGCTTGCATTGCGTCACCCAGGCGGAGGAAACCGGCATCTGGACCGCACGTTTCCAATCCTGGGCGACGACGTCGAACTCCATCACCCGATTGCCAATGTGATCGGTGACCCAGATGTTCCCCGACGGATCTTCGCAGGGGATGGCAGGGCTTCCGCCGGGGTAGGGGACATCGTAGCGGGTCACCGGAGCGCCATCGCTCAGCGTTCCGAGGTAATGGCCGCTGTACGCTGCAAACCAGATGTTGTCGTTGGAATCCACGATCATTCCATCGGGCGTTCCCGTCGCGGTGCCGCCGGTCATCGGCTCGGCGAGATCCGTGTTTGGGTCGATTCGATAAATCTCATTGTTCCAGGCGGAAAACCAGAGAAAGCCGCCACTGTCCTCGTCGATCAAGTCCGGTTGATTTGCTACCCGGATCTCGGCGATCTGCTGCGGAGCGGGAGTGTCCACGGCGGTAACATCGACCGTTTCGAAGCTTCCATTCGACCTTCCGTCGGGCATCCACACCGCCAATGCCTCGTCTTTGACGTCAATCACCTGGACGCGACCGGAGAGAGACGCGCTCGAAACTGCAAAGTTCGCCGGATCGGAAGAGCTCTTCCGGGCCAGCGCGCGCACTTGTGGAGATGCCTTGCTCACCGAGTCGGGGGCCACCGCACGAACGAGGGAGACGGCCTGTGCACCGCGCAAGAGATTCGCGCTCTTGAGCGAGCGGCGAAAAATCATGTAGCGCGGCTCGGTGCCCTCGGCGGTCCAGAGCGCACAGGGCCCGCCCGTATCAATCTTGCAAGGCTCGGAGCGATAACGGCTCTCGATCTCCGCGGGCAGGAAATCGTCGAGGCTCAGCCCCCGGCCTTTCTCGGCGCCACTTGGATTCAACTGTCCGAAGACGGCTGTTCCCGCGATGACAACCATCTCTCGTAAAAACATGGCTCAGGTTCCCTCTCCCAGGCGAAAAGCGGGCAGGCTATTGCCTTCCCCCTTCAACTGCAATCGCCCAGAGATGGCCGAGGCTGCGCGTCCGGGGCGGGGCATCGGTCTGCGGTGTCGTCGTCGCGCCGCGCCCGAATGCCCGCGCCGGATTGATTCTGCTTGATGCTTCAATCCGCTACTGCAGCACGGTGCTGGATTCGGCGTCGGCAACGAAGCGTTCTTCGTCGTCGTCGATCAAGAAACCGGTTCGAACCAACTCTCGGGCTGCTGTTCGGACCGCTTCGACGTAGCCGCGGTGATCCCCGTACCTCTCCTCCAGCGAGAGTCGCGGGTCCCCACTTGCTTCGCGTTCGGCGCGGGTGGTCGCGAATGGAATGTACGAGCCGTTGAGGCCACACAGGTGCGGAGCGCGGAAACCATCCGCGCGCACGTTCCATCCCACGTTCGTCCCCAGGGGGGCCCGGATCTCCACCGGCCTGATCCCCGCGAGGTCAAGGCCGTCGGGGCCGGGTTTGGGAACCATTAGTGTGTAGCTCGACCCGAGATTGGGTGGAAGAGTGGTGAGCCAACCGCCCCCGGGGAAGAAGGCTGGGCCGAAGTCGAGCAGCTCGAGCTCATTGAGGAACGGCGGGAACTGCACCCCTGGGATGGCGGGGAATGCCGCCCTGGCTTCGGCCAGGCTCACCAGCGTTCCATTGCGGACATCGGGCACCGCATTGGCCGGCGGCGGTATCCCCCGGTCCGCCCAGTCATCGAGCGCCTGCAACAGCGCCCGCAACACCGGTCCGTGATAATTCGGATTGGTCAAATTCTGACACATCCCTCGCGGGCCTGGAAATACAGTGGGAGGACTGTTTCCACCGTGTTGGAACCCGGAGAGCAGATACACGCGGGCGCCCGATGGGATGTCGATCGGCTCGCCGAAGGAATTGGTCAGGTAGAGCGACGCCCGGAATTGATAGTATTCCTGCTCGGTGTCGGTCTGAAAAACCAGCGGGTCGATACCGGGTCGCTTGAGGATTCCGTCAGTTACTCCCGAAAGCTCATCGGTGCGCACCCCGAAGCTGAGCGGGGGATAGCTGGTGGACAGGAAATCGTGCCGGTCGTCTTCACGCGAGTAGGTATTCGGATCGGCGAACTGAACATTGGCAAACAGCCGATGTGTTCCTGGCTTGTGAATCCACGACGCGTCGAACACCTTGCGGTGCGACTCATCCTCATTGAATCCCAGGTACAAGAATTCGCGTTGATACATTCCAGTCGATGAGCCACCGAACGAATAGGATCGGCTGATCCCCACGAAGTCATCGCGAAGAGCGAGCGGATTGCGGTTGCCGGAATCGTCCTGCGTCTGGAATCGCAGGAAAGAACCGATGTCGCGCGTGACCGCATAGGCGAGGCCCATCACTTTTGGATTCACTGCCCAGTAGATCAGCTCGTAGATGCGGTCGGCGCGAAAGCCATCGAAGAAACAGATGTCTCGATTGGTGGGGGTGAGGCTGCCTTCGCCCGTGGGACAGGTGCCGAATGCCCAGCGATCCGACGGAATCGGTATCTTCGGGGCGTTCACATCGTCGCGTACGGTGAAGGTATAATGACTGGGATCGGTGTCGTCGGTTTCGTAGGACACGAAATTGGGATCGCCTTCCAGTGGCATGCTGAAGGTGCCGGCAGCGGGAATCGTTCGATCGGAATATTCGATCCGGATCGGCGAACCGACGCCATTGACCACCGGGAAGCTCGGGAACAACCGGGAACTTCCAGGGGCGACATCCCCCTGCCAGCCGGCATCCACGACGGTGTATCCCAATCGCATGAGGAAGCCGTCGCCGGCATCGGCGGCGGTGATCGGATCGTTGTTGGCGGGCGCATAATTGAAATAGCCCATTGCCTGTTTGTTGCCGCGATTGTTGATCACGTAGAAGATCTTGCCGTTCCCCCGTTCCATGTTCATGGGTTTGAGGATGAAGAACGGAGAGCTGAGCTCCACCATCCCTCGCGGATTGCGGGGTGCTTCGCCGATGTTGACGATCTGCGAGTTGAGCGGATCGAACGGGTCGACTTCGAAGTACGCCGTACCATCGAGCCGCTGATACTGACCGACAGCCCCGAAGCTGGTGCCTTCCGCGAAGATGCGCGTCTGCTCGACGACGAAGCGGACCACGCGTGCGTCGGCTTGTAGTATTGGGACCGCAATGATGAATGCCGCTGCTGCTGCCTGCCATACCCATGTCTTTCGCATCGTCTGATCTCCTCCCGGTGGCGAGAAACGATTGTCTCTCGCGCGGAGATCCCGATACGCTATCCTCGCTTCCGGTCAATCGCGTGATTGACCGGGTTCCCGGGAGTGACCACTTTCCTTCGGTTTCTCCCTTTGGCGAGCCGTCCTCTGTTGCCAAGGCGACGGAGAACGAGCCTTTCCGGTGGGCGGTCGGATGGGAGAGCCGGTGCGACGTGCGGGCATATTACGCGGGCCGGGAACGAGGTATATCCGGCCACCATGCAAGTCCGTCTAACGGCGTCAATTCTCATCGCAGCGGTTGGAGTGCTCGTGGCGTGCGGCGGCAGCAAAACAGGGCTTCCGGCGTCGTCCCAATATGCCAACAAGTGCGCCACGCCGCGTACGGGCATCGATCCCGCCACGCAGCGGGCCTTCCGCGACACTCAGGGGACCGTGGCCGACGAGAAGGCGTTTCTGCGATCTTGGACCGACGAGCTTTACCTCTGGTACAGCGAGGTGCCCGATCGCAACCCGCTGGAGTACGCGACGCCGATCGACTACTTCAACGTGCTCAAGACGCCCGCGATCACCGCCTCCGGAAAGGCAAAGGACCAGTACCATTTCACCTATTCGACTGACGAATGGCGGGCGCTGTCGCAGTCCGGCGTCCGATCCGGTTATGGCGTTACATGGGCCGTCCTCGCGCGTTCGCCACCCCGCCAGGTGGTGGCCGCATACAGCGAGCCCAACTCACCCGCGCGGACTGCGGGCATTGGCCGCGGCGTTCAGGTGATCACCGTGGACGGTGAAGATGTCGCCAACGGCGCGAACGCCGACAAGCTCAACGCGGGACTGTTTCCCGCCGTCGCCGGCGAGACTCACACTTTCTCGGTTCGTGACCTCGGTGCCACCTCCACGCGGATGGTGACGCTTCAGTCGGCCAACGTCGAGAGCGCGTCCGTCCAGTTCGCCCGATCCTTCACTGCCTCGGGCGTGAATGTGGGGTACATGCTTTTCAATGATCACCATGCGACCGCCGAGGCCGCGCTGGTCGCGGCGGTCAGGCAGTTCCAGGCCGATGGGATCAATGAGCTGATCATCGACATCCGCTACAACGGCGGAGGCTACGTCGACATCTCCAGCGAGCTGGCCTACATGATCGCGGGGCCAACCGCGACCAATGGAAAGACATTTGAAAAGAATCGGTTCAACGACAAGTATCCGACGACCAATCCGCTCACCGGTGAAACCCTGTCGATGCCCTTTCACAGTACCACCAAGGGTTTCTCAATCCCGGCGGGACAGCCTCTGCCGCACTTGGACCTCAATCGGCTGTTCGTTCTCACCGGAGGGCAGACATGCTCGGCCAGCGAGTCGATCATGAACAGCTTGCGTGGCGTCGACGTGCCGGTCATTCAGATCGGGTCGACGACTTGCGGAAAACCTTACGGCTTCTACGCGCGCGACAACTGCGGAACGACGTACTTTTCGATCCAGTTTCAGGCGGTGAACGCGAAGGGATTCGGGGAGTACGACGACGGATTTGTACCGGGAGGGACCGGTGCCTCAGGCCTGCCGGGCTGTCGGGTTGCCGACGACTACACGCACGATTTTGGCGATCCCGCGGAACGCCGGCTCGCCGCCGCGCTCGGGTACATCGCGAACCAGTCGTGCCCGCCGAGCTCGGGAGCGCTCGCGGTTGAGCCACCGCTTTCGGGCGTCGAGCCATGGATGTTCAAGTCGCCCTGGGACGAAAACCGGATCTATCTGCCCTGAGAATGCCGAGGCCTGACCACTTGATCCGCGCAATGTGCTGGGCGCTGCTTGGGCTCGCTGGATGCCGCAGGATTCCAGCTCAGACCGAGGCGCCGGCGGTGATTACGAATCCGACGCGGGAGAGCCGCGCATCTCTCGTCCGGGCGGTGAGCAGCGCGGTCCATGGCGTGCCGCTCACGATCGCCGACGACGCTCTGACCAGGACCGACACTTTGATTATCGAGCACCTCTCTCCGCGAGGCCCGGATGGGTCGCCCATCGACGGTCGCGAGCGTGGTTCCCCGGAGCGCTTTCGGCTCGTCAGGATTGGCGGGGCCAGGGTCATCCCATCCTGCTCCTCCACGGATTTCCGACCAGCCATCTGCTATGGCGAGGGGTGATGCCCGCGCTCGAGGGCGCCGGGTTCCGGTCGATTGCACCTGACCTCGCCGGCTTCGGCGAATCCGACGCGCCCGAAGGTCTGGATATCGGGATGGCAAATCAGGCGCGCTGGATGTTTGCCCTTCTGGATGAGCTTCGACTCGACGAGCGGCCGGTGATCGCCGCGCATGACATCGGTTCCGCGGTTGCTCAGCTGATGGTGGCTCGAAATCCAGAGCGAATCCGGGGCCTGATTCTCATCGACGGAGTCTATGCCGACAACTGGGCAATGGGGGAAGTCGAGAGCATTCGCGCCTGGGATCCGGCCGCCGCATCCCGGCTGCTAAAGCTGCTCGGCCGCCGCGTTCGCGCCTGGTCGGACAGCCCCGCATCCCAGGAGTCGCTGCGGGAAATGCTTGCGATCGATGAGGGGGAAGGCGCCGCGCTTCGAATCATCCGCGCAGCGCAAAGCATGGATCCCCGCTCCACGGTTGAGATCCTGGAGCAGCTTCGCCGCGATCATCCGCCGACGCTTGTCCTGTGGGGTGAGAGCGACCGGTTTCTCCCAGTGGAATCGGTAGGGAAGCCGCTGGCGGCTCTCTTCGGCGCCGAGCTCAAGGTGCTCCCGGGTGGACACTTCCTTCCGCTGGACTGCCCACGGGGAGTTGCCGCCGCGATCGAGTCATTCGCGAGGTCGCTCCCCCCGGAGCCTTGACGGCAGGGGCTGCGCCGTCCCCAAGCGCCTCCTGGTCAGAGTGCTGCGCAAGGGTCGATCAGGGACAGGCCTGACCGCCGCCGGAGTACGCGGTGTAGTAAACGGTCTGTGGATTCCCGATTCGGGTGCCGGCGATCCTGATCGTCCACTGCCCGGAGGCCATCGGCCCGGGGACGATCGTGTTCTCAAAGACCGAATTCACCGAAGCTGAGCTCGCCGCCTCTGCTCCGGAGGGGTCGAGAACGATGAGGTCGACCTCGCTGTGAATGAGCGTCGATCCGTCCATCGCGTCCGGCCACCAGAGGGCGGTCCGGAAATCCACGTCGAATGCGGAATCCGCGGTGAATGGAATGTCGATCGTCATCCCGTTGCTCTCGACAACCGCGCTTCCCACCAGCCAGTGAGAACACGCCGGATCGATGGCGCCTAAATGGGTGCTGCCGGTGCCGACCGTGTTGTCCCACTCTTGAGGTCCGAATTTCGAACCGAACATCAGAAGCCCCGCGTAGATCAAGCCCGGGGGACAATCGTCCGAGGCGGGGCAGAGGTTCTGGGCGATATACCAATTTCGCAGCGAAGCCGCGGCGCCCGAGGCGTAAGGGGTCGCGCCGCTGGTTCCGCCGAAACTGTGGAGCGCTGTGTCGGACGAATTGCTCGCGGTGATGCTGTTGGTCGGCATCTGAAGGTCGGGCTTGATCCGGTTGTCCACCGTCGGTCCGCGAGATTGGTAGCCCTCTTGGGTCAGCCGATCGATATCAAAGGCGCCGACTCCGATGGCTCTCTGCGCGTTGGCTGGACAGTCGACGGTGCCAGGTCCCGGTCCGAAATTGCCGTTTGCCGCGATCACCGCCGATCCCGAATCAAAGGCATCGTTGGCGACCACGGCCAGGCTGCTGGTAGGACTCAGATTGGGCTGCATTTCAGCGACCAGGATTCCATCGCCGCTTAAGATCGATGCGTTGAAGGCCTTGATCGTCGCATTAACATCGAGCCCACTGGACCCTGGATAAATCTTCCACGAATCGATGTTGAGGTAGCTGATCCCTCTGGATGCGTCGCCCAGGTTCTGATTCCCGGAGATGATTGCGCCCGTCGATGTTCCATGATTCCAGTAGGTATCCAGCGGGTTGAAAAGCGGGTCGCCGATGTCCTCGCAGTTGTCGCCTCCGTGAGTGCATTCGTTCAGGCTCGAAATCCGGTCAGGCGACTTATAGAGCGAGTGGCTCGCGCGCACCCCGGTGTCCAGAAGTCCGATGTAATTGCTGAAGCTCTCGGTGGAGACAATGACGTCGAAGTACGGATCCGACCCGATAATCCGGCGTCCATCCGCAACCGAGTCGTTTCTCGGCGGAGGATCATTGGTTACCCAGGGATCGATGTGGCGGATGTTGGGTTCACTCGCCAAACTGGTTACCAATGCCGCCGGGACTTTCGCCGCGAAACAGTTACAGAGCGTGTGCCGATCGAAGACAAGTCCTCCCTCCGAGATAATCCGCTGCACGAAGGGCTCTTGAGTCGCCAGTCGATCGCGGCGCTCGGCGATCAAGACTCGGCGGCGCTCGGCCAGCTGTTTCACATTTTTGGGCGAGATCCTCGACTCCTTCGGGTCGAGAGCCGGCAAGGACGGAATCGGACCGCGAGGCTCGACTCCAACAATCACCTCGATCAGCGTCTGGGAACCGGCCGCATCCAGGAGTGCACGGACCTGTGGCTCGATCTTTGGGAGGGTGATTGCGCGAGAAGAGATCGGTCGACCCGCATTCTCTGGAGAATGATTGACCCTCGCCGCTCCGGTGAGCTCCACTCGAGCTCCACGCTCCACTTTGATTTCGACCAGGCGCGCAACAGGGGTGTTATTCTCCGGCGCCGTTGAGCCGGAACAAGCGCTCAAGGCCGAAGTCGCCAGCAGAACCGCGGACAGCGTTAGTCTTCGATGATGAGTCACTGGCCCTCACGACCTACGTCAATGCCCGCGAGGGGCAGTGTGATTGATGGCTATTTGCCAGCCGTCTTGGAAGGATCGTCGGCGGGATTGAGATAGTGGATGTCGAAGGGTCCCATACCGTGGAGCTCGAGAACGGTCTCGCCTTTGACGGCCGCGGCATGCTGCATCTTGGCAGGCAGAAAATGATACGCGCCGGCAGTGAGTGAGTGGGCGGTCGCCGCATCAAACTTGTCGCCCACTTCATGGGTTCCCTCCACTTCCTCGCAAAACCGGACTGACCGTACCCGAGCGATTCGCGTTCTACCAGGAGTCTTGCTAGTGAATTGAGAAAGAAGGATGAGCGTCGATGGCCAATAAGCAAACGATAGGTTACGCAGTGGTAGGGCTAGGACATATTGCGCAGGTCGCGGTGCTGCCCGCTTTCGCTCATGCAAAGAAGAATTCGAGGTTGGTTGCGCTGGTTTCCGGCGAGCCGAAGAAGCTGAAAGCGCTCGCTCGCCGCCACCGTGTTTCGGCCACCTATTCTTATGACGATCTGGACGCTTGCCTGGAAAACCCGGAGGTGGACGCCATCTACGTCGCGCTTCCGAACAACCTGCACGCTCAGGTGACCGAGCGCGCCGCCGGCAAAGGCGTTCACGTGCTTTGCGAAAAGCCGATGGCGGTCACCGAGGCTGAGTGCGAGAGGATGATTGATGCCTGTCGCGAAAACAACGTGAAGCTGATGATCGCCTACCGCCTCTACTTCGAAAAGGCGAACCTGGGAGCGATGGCGGCCGCGAAGTCCGGCAAACTCGGAGATCTCAGATTCTTCGATTCCACCTTCAGCTACCAGGTTCGCGAAGGAAATATCAGGACCCGGGCGGAGCTCGGTGGCGGCCCGGTATACGATATCGGCATTTACTGTATCAACGCGGCTCGAAACCTCTTCCGCGATGAACCCACCGAGGTCTTTGCCTTCGGCGAGAAGAGCGATGACCCACGTTTCCGGGAAATCGACGAGACGGTGGCGGTGACGATGCGCTTTCCAAACCACCGGGTCGCGACCTTCGTCTGCAGCTTCGGCTCGTCGGCGACATCGTACTATGACCTGGTCGGGACGAAGGGGAGCCTCTGTCTGGACAACGCTTATGAGTACAAAGGAAATATCGAACAGTGGCTGACGATCGGTGACCGCACCACCCACCGCAAGTTTCCAAAGGCGGATCAATTCGCACCGGAGCTGCTCCATTTTTCCGGGTGCATCCTCGAGAACGGAGAGCCCGAGCCGTCAGGGAAAGAGGGTTTGGCCGACGTAAGAATCGTTCGCGCCATCCACCGATCGATTCAATCCGACAGTCCGGCAAGAGTGGCGGCGGGCGAAGCGCCCCCAAGGGCAGAGCCTTCGCAGGCGATTCGCCTCCCTCCCGTTCGTGAGCCGAAAGTCTTAGGCGCCGATTCGCCGCACGACTGAGACCTGGCGTTTCCACTGAGAAACCCAACGCACTCCGAGCAGCTCATCAGTTCCTGGAGTTTCAGATTGCGGATCACCGAACGGGCGATAGCGTTTCGATCGCCGGGTGATTGTGGGTCGACTTTTGTTGACGCCGGTCCATTTCGGACTGTAAGGCGCATTACGAGGTTTGGGGCGCATCGACCAGAAAAGCACGGAAATGAGGGGGATAATGTCACGACACCATTTCGGGTTGGTTTCACTTCTTGTTCTCTCCGCAGCGTGCGGCCCCTCGCAAACCGGGAGAAGTCTGCCGGCCGCTTCCGCTCTTGCCCTCAGCAAGGTCGAGCAAAGAGTAATCGACGTTCTGAGCGCGGAGGGTAAAGCCACGATCATCGTTCGCCTGACGGAGAGAGCGGAGCTCGAAGGCGGTGCCGCCCCTGACTGGAAAGCAAAGGGTCGATGGGCCGTCGATGCCCTGCGCAGCGTTGCGGATCGGTCGCAGGCGCCGATTCTGAGCTATCTGCGCGCCAATTCGCTGCTTCGCAAGGTGTCCGAGATAGAGCCGCTGTGGATATGCAATTGCGTCGTGGCAACCGCGGACGAGGAGACCATTGCCTCCCTCGCCGAGCGCGACGAGGTGAAATCGATCCACGCCAATCAGCAGATCAAAGTGTATCTCGAGCCTGCGGGCGAGGTCTCTCTCGGAGTCGCCGACGCCGTCGAATGGAACATTGCCAAAGTCCGGGCCAACGAAGTGTGGAATGATTTTGGAATTACCGGGAGAGGTATCACCGTGGGAACGCTGGATACCGGGGTGAGGTGGGATCATCCGGCGCTGAAAAAAAAGTACCGGGGTTGGGACGGCACCGCGGCGGACCACAATTACAATTGGTTTGACGCGACCCAGATCGCTTCTCGAGCTCCGGTCGACCGTGCCGGCCATGGGACGCACACCACGGGGACGATGGTAGGTGACGACGGTTCGAATCAAATTGGCGTAGCCCCGGGGGCCCGGTGGATTGCTGCCGCGATCATCGATTCGGGAAGTACCTGGGTTGTCGCTGCACATCGAGGTTTCCAATGGATGATCGCGCCGACGGATCTCGACGGAAACAATCCCAATCCGGATCTGCGACCGGCGGTGGTAAACAATTCTTGGGGGTGCGCCAACGGCATTCCAGGATGCGCCAATTTCGAGGAATTTCGAGAAGACGTCGACGCCTGGATCGCGGCGGGCATCTTTCCCGAATTTTCGGCGGGCAATGAGGGTCCAGCCGGCAGCACCATGCGCTGGCCTGCGTCCTATGCAGAAGCCTTTAGCACCGGGGCTACCACTCAGTCGGACTCGATTGCCTCGTTCAGCAGCCGGGGGCCCGGCCGAGACGGCACGATCAAGCCTGAAGTCACCGCCCCCGGAGAAGGTGTCCGTTCGTCGGTTGGCAGTGGATACGGCCAGATGAGCGGAACCTCGATGGCCGGGCCACACGTGGTAGGTCTGGTCGCGCTTCTATTGGAGGCCAATCCCAATCTGAGCATCGACGATCTGACGAGCATCATGGAGTCCACCGCCGTCCCTTTGGGTTCGCCCATCCCAAACAACACTTTTGGATGGGGCAGGATCGACGCCTATTCCGCCGTTCAATCGGTCTTGACGGGTTCGAGGCAGCCCTAGATCGGAGCTCGAGCCTCGTCGCCTGCGCGCGAAGGGTCGGTGGCTTAGCGGGCATTGCAAGTGTCTTGCGCAGAACGCAACGAAGTTCACCGCTGCGGTTTCTTGAATTGCTGAAGTAAGTCCGCATTCGTAACGGTTGGCCCCGGTGGGGGTCTCTCGTCGGAACCAGAATGCGCTTTCGACAATTGAGCATCCGCTATCATGAGCTGTCTCCCGCTGGACCTCGGCTGTTCGGCGATCCCTGGATGGTCGTTTTGCCGATTCCGGTGGCCCGACCGCAGTGGCACCCTCCCGTCGACTACAGTGAAACGGACGGAGCGTTCGCGGTCAAAGTCGAAGTCGGCGGAATGACGGAGGAGGAGTTCGAAATCCTTCTCTACGAGGACGTCCTGGTCATTCAGGGCGACCGGCCCTGGCGTTCAGCTGCCGCCGGGGTCCGATTTCATCTGGCCGAGATTCGCCACGGGCCTTTCCGATTGGAGTTGCCGATTCCGGCAAGCCTTGACCGCGAGCGCGTCACCGCGCGCTACGAGCGTGGCTTTTTGACGGTCATTCTTCCCAAGCCCCCGGCGGAGCGATGACCCCACCGCCGAACCCTCCCCGCACCGTTTCGGTGCCGGACATACCGAATCTTCTACCGATTCTGCCGCTGCGGGATTCGGTGTTGTTCCCCCTGGCGGTGATGCCGATTACCGTCGGCCAGGAACGGTCGCTTCGGCTGGTGGACGAGGTGATGCGCACCAGCCGGGTGATCGGCCTGGTGGCCCAGAGGCGGCCGCAGAGCAGCCCGGCTGGACCGGAGGACCTGTACCGCGTGGGGACGGCGGCGGTGATCCATCAATTGCTGCGAAACAACGATGGAACAATGCAGCTCGTTGTCCAGGGCCTGGAGCGATTCCGGATCGAAGAGCTCGTTCAAACCGAGCCGTACCTGATCGCCCGCAGTCAACCAGCACCGGAAATCGAATCGACCGGAACGGAAGTCGAGGCGCTGGCGAGAACCGTTCGCTCGCTTTTCGAGCGGCTGATGGCGCTTCGCAGCGACATTCAGGGAGATCTCGGGGGGGTCCTCGAACAACTCGGAGGGAACATCCAGGTCGCCTATTTCGTGGCGGGGTCGGTCCCGCTTTCGAGCGCGGTGCGCCAGGAAATCCTGGAGGCGGACACCTCGGCGGCCAAGCTCAAGAGCCTGGTGGAGTTGCTGCAGCACGAGATTGTGGTGCAGGAGCTGCAGCGGAAGATCACCACGGAAACCAAGGAGCAGCTCTCCAAGTCGCAGCGCGATTTCATGCTCCGCGAACAGATGCGGACGATACAGCGCGAGCTCGGCGAATCGGACTCCCAGAATGTGGAAGCGCGCGAGCTGCGTGAAAAGCTCGAAGTGGCCCAGCTTCCGCCCGATGCCCGCAAGGAGGCGGAGCGCGAGCTCAGCCGATTGGAACAGATGCCCAGTGGGTCGCCGGAGTATGGAATGATCCGATCATTCCTCGAGTGGCTGTTGGCCCTGCCTTGGGGAAAGACCAGCGGCGGGGTGATCGACATCGGCAAGAGTCGGGCGATTCTCGACGAGGACCACTATGATCTAGAAACGATCAAGGAGCGCATTCTCGACTACCTCGCGGTCCAGAAGCTTCGCCAGGAGCGCCGGATTCAACTCCCCCCCGCCCCCACCGACGCACCGTCGCCGTTGCCGGTGACGCCGGAGGACGAGGCTCGACGGGAACCGATCCTCTGTTTGGTGGGGGCGCCCGGGGTGGGCAAAACCTCCCTCGGTTACTCGATTGCCCGCGCGATGGGGCGCAAGTTCATTCGGGTCAGCCTGGGCGGGGTACACGACGAGGGAGAGATCCGGGGGCACCGGCGAACGTACATCGGAGCGATGCCGGGACGGATCATCCAGGCTCTGCGGAGGGCCGAAACGCGCGACCCGGTGTTCATGCTCGATGAGATCGACAAGATGAGCGCCAGCTTCCAGGGCGATCCCGCCGCCGCGCTGCTCGAGGTGCTTGACCCGGCGCAGAACCATTCCTTCGTGGATACCTACCTCGGGGTTCCATTCGATCTCTCCCGGGTGATGTTCATCTGCACGGCCAATACCGTCGACACCATTCCCATCCCTCTTCAAGACAGGATGGAGGTTCTCACGCTGTCCGGCTACACCGAGGAGGAGAAGCTGCACATCGCGCGGCGATATCTTCTTCCCAAACAGATTGCTGCCAACGGCTTGCTCGCGCCGGAGCTGAAGGTCAGCGACGAGGCGATCCGGCAGATCATCCGCGAATATACGCGAGAGGCCGGGGTGCGCGGTCTGGAGAGGCAGCTGGCAACCGTGGCGCGCAAGGCGGCGCGGAAGATCACCGAAGGCGAGGTCGCCCCGATCGTCGTCGATGTGAACGACCTTCAAGCATTCCTCGGGCGGCGCCGCTTCCACAACGAGCTCGCCGAGCGGATCGATCGACCAGGCATCGCCACCGGTCTTGCCTGGACGCCGACCGGTGGAGAGGTGCTGTTCGTCGAGGCGACGATGGTTCCAGGCCGCGAGGAGCTGCTTCTCACCGGGATGCTCGGCGACGTGATGAGGGAATCGGCGCAGGCGGCGCTTTCTTTCGTGCGATCCAGTGCCTCGCGGCTCGAGCTCGATCCCCGGGCTTTCGAGGGGAAGTCGATCCACGTGCACGTTCCGGCGGGAGCGATTCCCAAGGATGGACCGTCCGCCGGAGTGGCGATGATGACCGCGCTCGCATCCCTGGCCAAAGGGGTTCCGGTCCGAAACGACGTGGCGATGACGGGAGAGATCACCCTGCGCGGTAAGATCCTCCCCATCGGTGGGCTCAAGGAGAAGGTCCTCGCCGCCTACCGCGCCGGGGTGAAGACGGTTATCCTGCCCAAGCGCAACGAGGATCTCCTGGAGGAGGTCCCCGCGGAGACGCGTAAATCGATGCGGTTCGTGCTCGCCGACTCGGCGGAGCAGGTTCTCGAGGTCGCGCTGTCCCAGGCCAAAGGCCAACCTTCCAAACCCGACACCGACACCCGGGCGATCCACTGACATTTCGCGGTCGTCGAGGACCCGCGCCGCGGTCCGCCATCAGGAACATCAACATATTCTTGCTCCGGGCGGGTCGCTCGCGACCTTTCGAGGGTTGTGTGCTCCTCTCGCCCTGTTTCGTAACCATCGCCAATCGCTAAGATTGAGGGCGCGAGGGGACTCCCTTCGCCTGTATGCCCAACGCATCCCCTCTCAATCCCTCGCAGCTAAAGCAGGAACCCAAACCCGCGGACGCAGACGTAGTCGAGCCGCTGTGGAAAAAGGTTCTCAACGAGCGCTTCACGATTCTCGAGCCGATCGGCTCGGGAGGAATGGGCAGGGTCTACAAGGCGATTCAGGCCCCCCTGGACCGCGTCGTCGCGATCAAGGTTCTCACCCCCAACGGTGGAACCGATCCCGGCTTTCGCCAGCGCTTTTTCCTCGAAGCGTCGCTGACCTCGAAGCTACGCCACCCCAATACGGTGACGGTGATCGACTATGGCGAGACGCCCGACGGGATCTTCTACCTCGCGATGGAGTACCTGGACGGTCAGACGCTGGCGCAGCTCCTCGCACAGTCAGGCGCCCTTCACTGGACCCGGTGTATTCGAATCGGTCAACAGATCTGCCGATCGCTGCGCGAAGCGCACAAGCTCGGCATTGTCCACCGCGATCTCAAACCCGCCAATGTGATGCTCCTGACCGAGGACAAGGATCAAGATCTGGTCAAGGTGCTGGACTTTGGCCTGGTCAAATCGTTCATCCGCGAGGGCAGCACCAGTCAGACGGAGATCACCAACCCCCAGACGGAGATCACCAACCCCGGAATGCTCCTCGGCTCGCCGCGCTACATGGCGCCGGAGCAGCTGAGAAATCAGGCCGATCCGCGAACAGACGTCTACACTCTGGGGGCGGTGCTCTACGAGACGCTGATGGGCCAGCCGCTCTTCGTGGCCAAGGACGCCATCGACGTCATGTTCAAGCACATGAACGAGACTCCCGCGCCGATGCGAACCACCCGGCCGGACATCGAGATCCCCAAGGAAGTCGAAGCACTGGTGATGAAGTGCCTCGAAAAGCAGCCCGCTTGGCGCTTCCAATCGATGGACGACGTACTCGAGGCGATGCGAAAAGCGGCAAACGCCGCGGGCGCGAGCGGGATCATGATCGATCCCTCGCCGACCGATCCGGGTGTGTCGCAGGTTCTTTCGCGCTTGGATTCGCCTACCGTCTCGGAACGGGCTCCGGAAGGAACTCTGTCGATCGACATCGACATGGATCCGGCACCTCAGCGGAAGTCCCTCTTTGCCGCTCTGCCATTTCTGCGCAACCCCAAGCTGCGCGCGGCAGTGATTCCCGTTTCGGTGGCCCTGGTTCTGTTGATCGGCTCGATTGCCTACGTCACCCACCGCCGCACCGCTTCGACTCCCGAGCTGCCGGCGAACGCGCAGTCGGTCACCCCGGCCCCCTCGAAGCCGGCCATCGAGGTGAAAGCGGAAAAACCGACTCCGGCCCCGATCCAGGTGGCGGTTGCCAAGAGCGTCACCTTCAAGATCTCCAGCGATCCCCCCGGTGCTCGCATCCTTCTCAACGGGCGAAGCGTGGGTCACACGCCGCTGTCGGTCGATGTGCCGGCGACATCCGAGGGTAAGGCCTTCGCCGAGTTGGTTTTCACTTTGCGCGGCTATCAACCGCTCACCGTGGCAACCGGAGGCTTTGGCCCGGAGGTTGCGCTCAGCCAAACGCTGCAGCCGCTTTCATCTCCGCGCGGGGTCTCGGAGCCGAGGCGGAAGGAACTGGCGCAGGCGCGCGAAGCTCCGGAGGAGAAGAAGGCATTCGAACCCGAGCCCCCGCCGCTCAAGAAGGCAACGGTCGAGGATGCGCCGGCGCCCAAGCTCGTCGCCAGCATCGAACCGCCGAAGCCGAGTGAGATTCCGCGCGAAGCGACTCCCGCTCCCCCTCCGCCTTCGGCGGCGAATGGGGTGCTCTCTTTCCGCGAAGGGATGACACCTCCCGAGCAGTTGCAGGGAAAGCCGATCGTCTATAGCCGGGAAGCTCTCGACTTCGGCGTGCAGGGAACGATCCAGGCCAAGTGCGTGATCAACCTTCGCGGCCTGCTGGAGAATTGCAAGATCCTCAAGTCTTTGCCCTACATGGACAAAGCGGTGCTCGATGCGCTGTCGTCGCGCAGGTACAAGCCGGTCCTTCTCGGCGGCAAACCCGTCGCGGTGGAATACGTCTTCGACATCAAGTTGGTCCTGAAGGAAAAAGAGAGTCGCTGCGTGGGCAGCCGCGGCTGTGACGGCGACTGACCCCAAGCTCGCTTCGAACCAGGCATCGGGCGCGCTCTCACGAGCCCAGGCGTACTTTCGACCGCCGGCAAGATGGACTCCGTGTTAAGCCCCCTGGACTTGATTTCGGCATTGGAGTAGCCGGTATCGATGAAGCGAATCTCCCCGAAGGAAGCCAAGGCGTTGATGGACGAAGGTTGGACCTATGTCGATGTGCGGTCCGAACCGGAGTTCGAGCAAGGACATCCTTCCGGCGCGGTCAACATTCCCCTGATGCACGCCGGACCCTCCGGAATGATGCCCAACCCGGATTTTCTGCAAGTCGTCGAAGCGGTCCTTCCCAAGGATTCGCGGCTGGTGATTGGTTGTCAGGCCGGTGGGCGCTCGCTGAGAGCCGTCCAGCTCCTCGAGTCCGCGGGCTATCGACAAGTCGTCGATCAGCGCGCTGGCTATGGCGGCGCGCGCGACGGGCTGGGTAGGGTGGCGGAGGCGGGCTGGGCCGGAGAGAAGCTTCCGATCGAGACCGGAAAACCGGCCAAGCGTTGCTATTCGGACCTGACCAAGCTGGTCTGAACGGAGGGTTTCCGCGCCCTCATTTCAAGCGATCGACCTTCGCCGCGAGGATGAAATCGCTCTCGGTCAAGCCGTCGATCTTGTGCGTCCAGATGGTCACGGCAACCTTGCCCCAGGCGAGCAGAATGTCCGGGTGGTGACCTTGCTCCTCGGCGAGATTGCCGACCTGGTTGGCGAACGCGAGAGCGGTTTTGAAGTCGGGGAACTTGAAGGTTCGTTCGAGGTGATGCTCGTTGACGACTTGCCATGCCGGGACTTGAGAACGGTAACCTTTGAGCTGTTCGCCCTTCAGTGGCGGAACGCCACCTCTGCACGGAACGCACGTCTTCGAGGCGAGATCGTCTCCTCTCGCTGGTTGTTCAGTCATCGTTCGCTCCCCGAAAATCGCGCGGTCCTGTTGGGATGTATTAGCGTCTTGCCGGTGCTGGGCGCAATCGCGGGTGCCTGCTTCTGGAAAACCAAGCCATCGGATGGGTGTCACGACTCAGTCAAGAGTTGTTACATGATGTAGTGGCGGGTGGTGCGCTGATCGCCAGGCAGGTCTCCGAGCTGTTTGTTTATCCTGCTCGCGCAAAACAGGCGGTGCACCGACGCTCGGCTAACGTCTAGCCGTTTCGAACTGTCCTCTAACGCAGGGGGCCGTCGCCGGTTTCCAGCGGCCAAACCAGTTGAGGGACTCGGCTACAAGGCAGCCGGTTTCTCGGTGCCCACATGTCTCGCGTGCTGGTCACAGGTGTCACTGGTGGTCTCGGGCATGCGCTGAGCAAGGTGCTGATTGGCCGGCGCCACCGCGTCGTTGGCATCGCCAAACACCAGCCGCCCGACGGCGCGAACCAGCTCGAGGAATTCATCGCCGCGGACATCGCGGAGGTCGATTGGGATGGTGCGCTTCGCGGATGCGAAACGGCGTTCCACCTCGCCGGTTACGTTCACCGGTCGATCGCCACCGAAAGCGATAGGGCGATCGCCTGGAGGACAAACGTCGACGCGACGGCGCGCATTGCCAGCGCCTGTCGACGACATCGGATTCGATTGGTCTTCGCGAGCTCGGTCGCGGCGCTCCAATACGGCACGTCCGAAGAGGGTCCAAGAAATGCGTCGGATTACGCAAGGACCAAGTGGTGGGCAGAGCACCAGCTCAGAGCTGAAGCTGAGCGAGGCCTAGAATTTGTCATCCTGCGCTTCCCGCTTCTCTATGGACCCCGCGGTAGAGGCAACATGGAACGGCTGATGCGGGCAATCCATCGGCGCCGGTACTGGCCCATCGGCGCAGGCTCGGCAAAGAAGAGCTGCCTTTTCTTCGGCGACGCTGCCCAGGCGCTGCTGAACGCTTCCAGCGCGGCGGGCGCCCTGTGCGGCACCTACGTCGTTGCGCCGCCGGTGCCGGCGACCCTGGATCAGATTCATCGTCATGCTTTCGCCGCTTTTGGAAGGCGCTCACCCCCTCCGCTTCCGCTGCGGGTCGTCACCGCGGCCACCCGGCTCGTGGATACCGTCTCACCCTATCTGATTGGCCGGCCCACAAGCTTCACGGTCAGCGCGCGAACTTTGGCGTCGGACGCCGCCTTCGATGGGTCCGCGTTCGCGAAAACTTGCGGATTCAAACCGGCTGTCGATCTCCCCGAGGGCTTGAAATCAACGGCCGATTGGATCCGGGGAATTGATGCGTAGCGCGAGCTGGATTCTCGCCGTGCTATGTCTGACATTGTCGATTCTGATCACCTATGCATCGAAGGCGATCGCGTCGCGGCGAAGGTGGTTCGACCGTCCCAATCTTCGCAGCGCTCATCTCGACCCGACGCCTCGCATTGGCGGCATCGGCATCGTCCTCGCCTTCCTGCTCTGTGGGTGTTTGCTGCTGGGACCGGAGCTCTGGCGCAGCCCCGAGCTCGCGGTCCTGGGTGCGATTTTGGCGATCTCGGTTCTCGGCTTCATCGAGGACGTCCGAGGTGTCTCGATCGCCAAGCGGCTCGTGGTCCAGATTCTCGTCGCCACCTCGCTAGTGTTTTTTCTGCGGAGCACCGGTGCTTCGCCCATTCTCAACGCCAGCGGGATCCAGGGCGTGATGATCATTGCCGCAACCATCTTCTCGATCGTCTGGATAACCAACGTCTATAACTTCATGGATGGCATCGATGGCCTGGCCGCGGGCCAGGCGGTGATCGCGTCCCTCGCGGTCGCCATCGTTGCATTCCTGGGCGGTTCCGATCTGACCGGCAGTCTGATGGTGTTGCTGGCTTGCGCCAGCATGGGCCTTCTGGTGTTCAACTTTCCACCGGCGACAGTCTTCATGGGCGATGTGAGCTCGACCGCGATTGGTTTTGCATTCGCGACCCTTCCGCTTCTTCCGAGCAGCAGCCAAACGCCGATTCCGGTGTGGCTGCTGGCCATCGCGATGTTCCTGCTCGATGCCACGGTGACCCTGGTGCGCCGGGCGTTGCACGGGGAGGACATTTTCCAGGCGCACCGATCCCACCTCTATCAGCGGCCACTCGCTTTTGGAGTCGGTCACCTGCCGATCATGGCGACTGGCTGGGGGGCGATGCTCATTGCCGGGGCATGCGCGATCGCTTGGGTGGGTACCACCGGATGGCTGCGGCTTTTCGTTGCTTGCGTTCCGGTGATCGTTTTCCTCGCGTTGGCAGCAAGCGTCAAACGGATGGAGCGTCGACGCCTGGTCGAAGTCCAGACGCTGCGAGCGGCCGAAATCCGGCACTGAGCAGCTCATCGCCGGACCTCGGGCGGTTTGAAATCTCGGCAGGGTTAGGGTAAGCGCACTCGAGGAGTCGAGCGGAGCTCTGGAGGTCGGTGCGTTGGATTCGTACGCCTTCACCACGGTGGTTCTCCTGGCCTGCAGCGCTCCCTGGTTGGTCGCTGCGGAACCGGTTCACCCAGGCGGGGATCCGCTCGAAAAGGGCGTGCGCCAGCTGGTCGAGAAGCACTGCGGTAGTTGCCACGACGGCGCGCTGGGCACGGCGAAGCCGGCGGCCCTCAGGATCTTCGACTTGCGAGAGGAGCGCTGGACGGCTCGAATGTCTGAGGACCAATTGAAGAAAGTGATTGGAAGGACGCGAAATCTCCAGTTGACGGAAGACCAGCACCGCGAAATCCAGGACTTCATAGAGAAGAAAATCAGCCAGCGATCTGGCCGCCGCGACCGAGCCCGATCTCCTCATCCCGCCGCTTCGCACCGTTGATTTGTGTCCGAAATCGGAGAGCGTCCCACCCGGCTTCACAGCTTGATCCCGGCTCGGCCCGCCTCGACGTCAATCCGAATCGTCGGCGGTGAAGCGCAGCGTTCGGATCTTCTGACCCACGTAAATGCCGGCGCGAAGGCCGGTTTCGTTGTCGAAGGTGTAGTGGATTCCTCCGTAGAGACGGCCCCCGAGTCCTTCAACATCGAAGGGCAAAATTTGTATCAAGTTTGTGTAACAAGCGATGGTGCTACTGGGGCGTGTTGTTGATCAGCACCGAGACGGTGCCGGCGCCGGAGGGATAAACGTCGTCGGTCACGGCCAGATCCGGCATCCCGTCACCGTTGAAGTCGCCCACGGCGAGGGAAGAAGGATTGTGCCCGGCCCCGAAGCTTCGCGGTGCCTGGAAGCTCCCATCGCCGTTGCCCAAGAGCACCGAGACGTTGTTGGTATAGTAGTTGGCCACGGCCAGGTCCGGCACCCCGTCACCGTTGAAGTCGGCCACAGTGACGGAGGTAGGGTCGCCCCCGGCCCCAAAGCTTTGCGCGGTCTTGAAGCTCCCGTCGCCCTTGCCCAAGAGCACCGAGACGGTGCCACCGTAGATGGTGCTACTGGAATTGGCCACGGCCAGGTCCGGCACCCCGTCGCCGTTGAAGTCGCCGACCACGACAGAAATGGGGAAGTTCCCGGCCCCGAAGCTCCGCGCCGCCTGGAAGCTCCCGTCGCCGTTGCCCAAAAGCACCGAGGCGCTGTTGGAAACACCGTTGGTCAGGGCCAGGTCCGGCACCCCGTCGCCGTTGAAGTCGCCCACCGCGATGGACCGAGAGTAGCTCCCGGCCTCGAAGCTCCGCGCCACCTTGAAGCTCCCGTCGCCGTTGCCCAAGAGCACCGAGACTCTGAAGGCGCCGGTGTTGATCACGGCCAGGTCTGGCACCCCGTCGCCATTGAAGTCGCCCACAGCGACGAAAGAAGGGCCGCTCCCGGCCCCAAAGCTTCGCGCTGCCTGGAAGCTCCCATCGCCGTTGCCCAAGAGCACCGAGATGCCCGCGTCCAGATACCGCGGAGGAGTGCCCCCGTTAGCCACGGCAAGGTCCAACCACCCGTCGCCATTGAAGTCACCCACCGCTACTGAATAAAGGTGGACCCCAGCCGGGAAATTTAGCGGCGCCTGGAAGCTCCCATCGCCGTTGCCCAAAGCACCAAGATGTTGCCGGAACTGTAGTTGGGCACGGCCAGGTCCAACCACCCGTCGCCGTTGAAGTCACCCACCGCGACGGAAAATGAATGCGCGCTCCCTGCACCAAAATCCCTGCTCGTGATGAAAGAGACGCCCTGCGCCTGGCCTACCGCGGCGGTCAGCCCGCTGGATACTGCCAGCGCTGCGCAGAGCAATGCCCTCATCATGTTCGGAGCCCCCTTTACAACGGTAGACGTCTGGGCCGGATGCTGGCCAAGTCCGCACTCCAAGTCAAGCGCGGGCTGCCAGCAGTGAGACGGAACTCTCCGAGGTCGCTCAGGGGAACTTTGCGCTTCAGACGCAAGCTGCTTCCGGTCCGAAGGGTGATGCGGTAATACGGAAAAGAAAGTCTTGCGCGATTAGCTCAGTTGGATAGAGCGTTGGCCTCCGGAGCCAAAGGTCGTGGGTTCGACTCCCCCATCGCGCGCTTTTTTAAGAGCTTGGATCTCCTTGGGAAGCTTCCGGGGAGGTGCAAGCCGAATCGGTCGATCTGGCTCCGTCTGCACCGTTTTACACCGATCGGAGCCGGAACCGTTTGCGTTGACCGCTCGAGCTGGCGGTGCCGCTGATTCGGCCTCGGTTGGTTTCACGCCGAACGATAGGCGATCGACTTCGGCTCGGAGGTACTCAGGCGCCAGGTGCGCGTAGAGCGCCATCGTCAGCTTGGGATCTTTGTGTCGCAGGAGCTTCTAGACGGCCGGCAGGGCAGCCCCGGCCATGATCGAGAGAGATCCTATACCGGTACCCCAACGAACCGAGACACTACAGCCAGCTAACGAGAAACAGCCTACCCAGAACGGAGAGCCGTCTTGAGGTTCATGCTTCCAGAACGGAGAGCGGACTTGAGGTTCATGCCTCAGCCATATGAGGACGGCCTCACCAAAACGCCGGGCGAGCGGCCCGCATTTCCGGCTCTTCACTCAACCACACGCTGTAAGGCGTTCCCCCTCACGCATGAATTATCCTGGCTAGAACGTGCTCGGCCGCGCGCACGCATCGCAATGTAAACACCTTCAACCTGATAGGGAGCTGCGCGTTGTCGTTGAAGGCTCTGTTCAGAAAAACGTTGGCTAGAATCGAACTAGGCCACCGTGCACGGAGTCCCTCCACCCAGCCGCGAGGGTTCTTCAGGTACGAGACTGCCCGACGCGTGTCGGGTCGGCGGCCTGTCCCCCATTGATAGACAACGTCGGGAATCAACCAGTCGGGCAGACTATCGGCCTGCGTTGCAAACGGGCAGGCGCCGAGATCTGCTCCCAGTAATCTGTGTGCCAGGCCGAGAACGCACGCGACCCACCCTGCCCGTACCCTATCTCCGCGTAAACAGAGGTCCCAGTCAAACTTCGGGGGGATCGATTCGAGAACCAGGCCAATGTCGCAGAGCCAGAGCGGTCCAGGCACGCCGTGCTTTAATAAATGAAGACACAGTAGCCGGAGGTGGTCTTCCGGCCCAAGAACGCGAACGCTTCCATTGCCAAGGAGGACGGATGGAGCGCGGGAATACATGGCGTCATAACTCCGGTCCTCGAGCAGGAAGCATGAGTCATGGAGATCGACGTAGAGTGGATGTTGAACGGCAGCATCCTTCAGGAGAGTATCGGCCAGCTTGTATTGTGTGGGGTGCACAAGAAGGTCGATGTCTCCGTACGGACGTAGCCCTACAGAGGGGTATGAGCGTGCAATTGCCCAGCCCTTGAAGAGAAGGGGATCAATCCCGCGAGACTGCAGGATTGTCACCGCTCGCCGCAGTTGTTCTTCGTAAATAGCGGCCTGAAGGGCGTGGAGACGGAATGCCTGATGAAGTTGAACGCCGATGTCGGAGTGCTCCAACGTGCTGCCCCGGATTCTCCACCAGCCGAGTCCACCTGCGCCTGAGCCTAGAAGGATGGGCGCGGCCACTGCCAGCTGCGATGGTAGTAGGCTCAGCGGCGTTTGGTGAGCACGCCAAGCGGCGGCAAGGGTTTTTGCTACGAGCGCGCCGCGTTCTGCGACGACACCCATCTTCAAACGCACAAAAAGAGCGGAGGGCCGGTACAAGTGAGCCCGACACAGCACGGCAAGGATGCGCAGGAACCGCCTACGGTAGAACATGATAGGGCATGAGCGGCTGTGGGCGCGAGAATAGTTGCCACTGCCGGTAGGAGGACTGTCAGACGTCCCAGTTGCTTAAGCACCTGCCGTCGTGATTCGTTCGATTCGCTCATGACTGGTGACGGTCGCGCGGGCTGTTCTTGTAGCAACCGCGCTCGTGCCAGCCGATCGAGAGCCAACCAGACCAAGCGCTCATCGGATGGCAAACCCAGCTCGTTGTGAAGGAGGGCTGCAGCTTCGGCGGTCGTTGTATGACCATCGCAGTGGCGCCAAACGATGGCTGCAGCGCGGTTCAGACAATGCGCCTTGTGGCGATCGAGATCGAAAATGAGCAGCTCCTCTGGGAGCTCCTGCGTTACGATCCCGGTTTCCCGCGCGCGGGGCAGGATGTTCATCGGCGAGTCCCTCATCTGCCTTCGACGAAAGGCGCATCGTTGGTGGTTGCGTCAAGAACCCGATGCCCCTTCCGCGCTTCTTCCAAGATGGAAGCCGCGGCAGCGTAAGCTTCTCCTCGAATGCCCCGGAGCGTCCTGGCATTTGTGGCGGCCTGCGCAAACATTGCAAGGGCTGCAGATGGCCGGGTGCGAGCACAAACCGTATTGGCCAGAAGGTGCAAGGCGGCCCGCCCGGGAGACACCGTCACTGGCCGCCAACAAGCTCCCGACCGAAATTTTGTCACCACTACCAGACCCACTCGGAGAGGCTTGCGACCGATGGTCGCCCCCAACTCCTCAGGTGAGAAACGCGTGGGACGAGAGCCCTCGTTCCGAAATGAGAGAGCCTTGGGGTATGGGCGCACACACCCATCGGCTTGGAAAACGGCATATTCATCCGAGTAGTAAGTGGCGCCGGCCTTCACCAGTGCTGCGACGAGAGTTGTCTTGCCGACGAGCGTCCTACCAGGAATCACGATGGCCGTACCGTGCCACCCAACGACCCCCGCGTGGACGAACAGCGCCAGCCGCGCGGACTGCGCAATGAAGAAGTGTAGGTCCGATTCGAAGGCGTCGAGGACCTCGTCGAGATACAGCGAACGGCAAAGCAGTCTTGCGCCGGCATACGCGAGATGGAATCGGCGGATATGAGGATAGCGCGGATCCGGCCCGCCCCCGACAAGGGAATAGAGCCGGTCAACGCACGCATTCGTTGGAGACGAAGATCGCCACCGTGGCGGTAGGCGCGAGGCGATGGGACCCAAGAGGCTTTCATGGGTTGTGCGAATTCCGAGTCGCACTCCATGGTTTACCCCAGCGATCGCGGTAACCCACCCGAGTCGATCAAGCTTTTCTAAACATGGCGATGGATTCACGACGCTTCGAAACACAGCGGAGAACGTATCATGGATTATTGCCATCCACGCTAAGCTGAGGTCTTTGGGCACTGAGCTGAAGGCGCGCCTCTGCGATCCTAATCTCGGCTGCTCATCGCGAATTGGCTGGCGGAGGGAGATCTTAGTGGCGGCGGCTGTGAACCGATGTGCGCTGCTTTCACAACCGTGCCACGAGCCATTTGACGAAGGCCATTGCGGCGGCGGCCGTCAACAGCGGTTCAATCAGAATGGATGGTTAGCCCAACGGCACGGGTTGCATCATCGACTCACCCATCCCGGAAGCGCTTGGCGTGGCCCAGGGCGCAGTGGTCGCTTCCGCCGATGGCTCGCGGATTTACTGCCGCCAAACATGGCCTTCGCAACGACGACCAGCGCCCCGACGTCGCCGGCACTGAGACGCAAAGTTCCAAGGTATGCGATGAGGGGAAGATCCGACTGACGGTTCGACGTTTATTGACGTAAAGTCGTTGCAATCCTCTGACCCCGGTGTCTGCGGTGCGCCCTTGGCCTCCGCCCATCGAGCGCCCGAGCAATGACCGCGCTTACTTCGACCTGTGCGTTCGCAGTCTGTTCACTTCGGTCTGTAGCTCATTCACCTTTGTGCGGGCACTGGCTAGGACCTCTCGTGAGGGTGTGCAAGAGATGCAATCTGGGCGAGAATGCGCGGCTAAGTTACAGCTTGTCCGGTAATTGAGGGCGGCGAAACTGCCGTTCCGGACTTCCCATTCCCGAGTGGTGATCGTTGTTTGTGGTTAGGTAGCGGCGAGCTGAAAGCCACCCCGTTCAGCCATTCCCTTTGCCAGCTTC
>WNFF01003123.1_pt1 | contig 26836 bp, 20 predicted proteins | sample 5400441 | NCBI WGS metagenome assembly WNFF01 (sample SAMN13153345, study PRJNA577476) | soil metagenome | isolation source: 120 cm saprolite under Douglas fir tree site 2 hole 3 replicate 1 | place: USA:California | collected 2015-04-18
TCCGGAACGTGCAGTAGCCGCAATAATCCCTGCAAAGCGTCGTTACCGGGATAAACACTTTCTTCGAAAAACTGACGACGTTCCCTTTTCCCCGCGCCCTCACTTCACTTGCCGCCGCCAGCAGCGTCTCCAAGGGCGCCTCGGCCGCAAGCAGCAACACCGCTTCGCGCTCGATTTCCCGGCCTTTCCGCGCGCGCCCCAACGTCTCTTCGACAATCTGTGCCGAAGCCCGCGCTTGCCCCGCTCCTGTTCCGCTGGTTGTCATCTCTGCCCAATCAGATCGATGATCATCTTCGTCCGAGCCGACTCCCGGGACCGTCATCCTTCGGGCATCCGATGAGGATGCCCGAGGGATCTCAGCCTCAAAAGTATCGCAGGCTCCGACCGTTGTCGACCGCGCATCGTCAGGGCCCACAATCCGGTCAGTTGCGTGCCCAATCGTAGAGCGGGGCTAATTCTTATGCCTGGAGGCTCAATACGCGTTTCCCACAGCTCATTCGAATGTACCACCCGAGTACGATTGACATGGGTTTACTTCTGTGGTACTATGCCCTCTGCAAATCGCGCTCCATCGCCACCCGTCAGCTTTGCCGCTCCGCCTCTCGCTGCTCTTTCTGCCTGATTCTCCTTTTCCAATGCCCAGCTTCGGCCCCGCCAACCTCTGCGATAAGTCTTTTGGAATCTGTACTTATCAAAACCGCGCCCACTTGCCGCGGACTTCGAGCCGTAACCCTTTTAGAATCAACACTTGCAAAAGTGTATCAAAACAAACGACTTTAACCCTCTTTAGAATCAACACGTATAAAAAACATAGGGGGTGGGGGGTCTTATTGTTAACCAGACACCCGGCCAAGGGTGTCTGTCCCGGGCGACCATCGGGAGCGAGGGATCTCTCTTCATTCCCGACTAGCGGCTTTGTCCTGACGAGCGCAGCGACGGGGATCTCACTTCCCAAGGGGCAAGGCGTTGTGCCTCACGTCGGAGAACGCTCCCATACGACATCTCGCTCCCGTTTTGATAACATTTCAGGCGCTTCGCTACTTTCGAGGACTCTTGATGAAACTCGTCACTTTTCATACCCAAGCCCGTGAAGACCGCATTGGCGCACTTACGCCCGACGGCCAAATCGTCGATCTAAACTCCGCGTACGCTCTTTACTTGCGTAACAAGGAAAACGAAGGGGCCTTCTATGCCCTGGCTGACGCCCGCGTGCCGGCCAACATGCGCGGCCTGTTTGAGAACGGCGATTGCGGACTGGACGCCGCGCGCGCTGCACTCGAATACGCTCTGAAAGAAGGCCCGGAAACCAAGGGGGCCTCCGGCGAGCCGATTTTCTTTCGCAAGGACGCCATCCGCATCAAAGCGCCGATCATCCCGAAAAAATTCTTTCACACCGCGGGAAACTTCCGCGAACACCACGAGGACGCGGCGAAATCCGGATTCTCTCATCCCATACTTCCGTGGATCGTCTTTTTCCAGAACGTCGACGCCATTATCGGTCCCGATGAGCCCATCGTCTATCCCGAGCATCTCACCAAAGAGCTGGACTACGAGCTCGAGCTGGCCGTGGTGCTCAAAAAATCGGGCAAGCACTTCCACACGGAACGCGCGCGCGACTATATCGGCGGGTACGTCATTTTCAACGACATCACCGCGCGCGACATCCAGCGCCAGGAAATGAAATCCGGCGTCTTCAGCTTCTGCAAAGGCATTGACACCTTCTGCCCGCTCGGGCCGCACATCGTCACCGCCGACGAAATACCCAATTCCAACAATCTCTCCATGGAGCTGCGCGTGAACGGGAAAATCCGCCAGCAATCGCATTCCAGCAAAATGTCCGTCACGGTTCCCGAGATCATCGCGCACTATTCTCCGATGGGTTATTCCGCGGGCGACGTCCTTTCCACCGGCACGGTGTCCGGCGTCGCGGCCTTCAGCGGCGATCCCATGTCGCTGTACCTAAAGCCGGGCGACGTGGTTGAGTGTGAGATCGAGAAAATCGGCGTGCTGCGGAACCCGGTTGTTTCCTACAAAGAGAAGCACGGCGGAAAGTCCGCCGCGGCGGCATGAGTGAGTCCTTGCCGATGAAAACGTCCGCTGCGAGAAATGGCCTGTGGATTAGCGAGCTGAACGACCGCCCCGATGTGCGCAAGACGTTTGCCGGCAGCGGCCCGGTAAAGTTCTACGACACCACGCTCCGCGACGGCGAACAGAGCGTGGGCGTCGTTTTGTCTCCCGCGCAGAAACTCGAAATCGCCAGGGCGCTCGATGCTCTCGGCGTCGGCCGCATCGAAGCAGGCTTCCCGCGCGTTTCCTCCGATGACGCAGAAGCGTTCCAGGCCATCGCGAATGCCGGTCTGAAAGCGGAGATCTGGGGATTCGGCCGCGCCGTCAAAGGGGACATTGACGAGCTTCTGCGCCTCGGCGCGCGCGCCACGATCATTGAAACGCCGACCAGCGCCATCAAGCTGAAGGCCTATGGCTTGACCGTGGACGAAGCCAAGCGCCGCGCCGCGGAAGCCATTTCTTACGCGCGGAAAAACGGCGTGAAAGTCGCGTTCTTCACTGTGGACGGAACGCGCACTGACCTGGGAATCCTGCAGGAGTTCTATCGAAATGCATTGGAAGCCGGCGCTGAAGAGCTTGTCGTTGTCGATACGATTGGCGCGTGCGGACCAGAAGCCGTCGAATTTCTTGTCCGCCAAGTGCGCGCGTGGGTCGGGCCGCAGGTGCCGCTCCATTTTCACGGACACAATGATTTTGGTTTGGCCACTGCCTGTGCTATCGCTGCCGTGCGCGCCGGAGCCGAATGGATTCAGGGCACGATCAACGGCATGGGCGAGCGCGCGGGCAACGCCGATCTAGGCGAAGTCGCTATGGCATTAAGCGGCCTGTATGGCGTCCCCGTTGAGCTCAATCTAAAAAAGATTCGCGAAGTTTCTGGAGTGGTTCGCCGCGCGGCGGGCCATGAACTCGAACCCTGGAAGCCGGTCGTGGGCGAAAATCTCTTCATGCGCGAGAGCGGCGCCGTCGCGAGCCAGTTTCACATTCCCGAGGCGATTGAGCCTTTTTCGGCGGACCTGGTCGGCGCAACGCGCGCCATTGTCCTGGGAAAAAAGAGCGGCATCGACAGCATCGCCATCAAAGCAAAGGAGCTCGGCCTTCAGCTCACCGCCGAGCAACAGCATGCGATTCTCGCCGCCGTCAAACGCGCGGGAACAGAAAAGCGCGGCTTGGTTACGGATGCCGAGTTCCGCGCGATCGTCTCGGTGGTTCAGCAACAGGGATGATACAGAGATTCTTGTGTGAGTACGCCGCGATTTGAAAAGAGAGCGGCGCCGAGTTTCGTGCCACCCATCTTCCTGGTCGTCGCGAGATTACTTTTTGCGAAAATGCGGAAGGACTTTTTCACCAAAGAGCCGCGCCTGCTCCAACCGGTCGTCGCCCCACAGCTCCAGCATGATGTGCGTGCAACCCGCGGCACGGTACTCTTCCAGTTTTTCGATGCACTGCGACGGCGTTCCCGCAATCGGGCAGACCTTGTCGAGAACGGCGTCCGTCGCCGCGCGCGCCGCGGCCTTCCGGCCTCCCTGCTCCATGGCTTCCGCGATGGGACGAATCTCTTCAAAGGTGAGGCCGGCGCATTCGAGCAACGCGTCCGCTGAGCCACGAATGTTTTGCACTTTGTTGGCGAGGTACATGGCCGCCATTTCGCGCGCGCCTTCGCGCGCCGTTTTCCTGTCTTCGCCGACGCTCTTTGCGCGCGCCCTCTTCCATCATCTTGCGCGAATGCCGGACGAATTTGGGCGTGGTGATACTGGCGGTGAGCAAGCCGTCCGAGTGCGATCCCGCAAGGAGCTGCAGCACAGGCCCCGTCGCGCCGACGTAGATGGGCACTCTCCACCGCGGCACATGAGCGTCGGCCTTGAGGGCCGGGGCGTAGGCTTGAAACGCTTTGCCTTCGTATTTCACCTCGCCGCCGGCGAGCATGGCTTCGATAATTTCAATGCTCTCGCGCATGACGGTGGCGGGGCCGACCTCTTTGCCCTTTTCGCCTTCGCCAATTTCTTTCATAAAAATTTTCGAAGCGCCGAGGCCAAGAAGAAAGCGGTCTTTCCCGGCGGCTTCCTGGAGGACGCGCGCCTCCATGGCGATCTGGACGGGGTGGCGCGTGTACGGCGAAATAATGCCCCACCCGACGACGATTTTTTTGGTTTCGCGTGCCACGATTGCAGTGATGGCGGTGGAAGAGCGCGCCTCCATGGAATGCTTGCGCCACCAGGGGTAGGCCTCGGCGAGCCAGAAAGTGTCGAAGCCCGCGGCGTCGCAAGCCTGGGCCATTCGAACGGTTTCACTGAGAGGCTCCATGCTGAGCTGCAGGACGCCGATTTTGAAGTGTATACTCATCGATAATTAATTCTCCAGTAGTTAATAGGCCATCGACGCTCGCGTTCTAGGCCGGGTCGGTCCAGGAATGCTCGAGTCCTTTCACTAATTGCCAGAGAGCGCGGTTCAACGGTGTGGGCACGCCCATTTTTTCGCCCCATTCGGCGATCGCGCCATTCATGAAATCAACTTCAGTCTGACGCTTGGCGAGAATGTCCTGGAGCATGCTCGCTTTGTGTTTGCCCGGAGCGTTCGCGCCCTTCTGCACAAGAGCGCGCGGATCGCCGTGAAGCTCGATCCCGAGCGCTTTGGCGACCGCCTCGCCTTCCGCGATGAGAGCGTTGAAGAGCGCGCCGGTAGGAGCGAAGCGAGTCGCTGCACCATGATGCAGAAGTGTGAGCCCGCCGACGGGATTCGTCGAAGCGTTGAAAATGAGTTTTGTCCATTGCGCGCCGCGCGCGTCGCGCAAAGGGATGACGCGCAAGCCCGCGCGATTGAGAAGCTCGGCGAGCTGCTCGACGCGAGCGTAAGGCGTGTTCGCCGGTTCGAACGGACCGATCCACGTGTCGCCATTGATGTCAAACCCGACATGGCCCGGCTCGATGACGTGCCCGGCGGGAAACGTGGTGCCGCGGATGACGTAACGGACGTGCCGGGCGAGAATTTCTTCGTTGCCGACGCCGTTCTGGACGGAGCAGACAGCGCTCTTTTCATTGAATATGTGGGCGGTTTGCTCGATGGCGCCGCGCGTATGCGTGCTTTTGGTGGCCACAATGCCGAAGCCGCAGATGGGAATTTCGCGGGGGTCTGACGTCGCATGCAAGCGGGCAGTGAACTCCGCGGCACCACTGATGCGCAAGCCGCGTTCGTTGATAGCGCGGGTATGTTCTTTCCAAACGTCATAGGCGTGGACTTCGACGTCTTCGAGGCGGGCGAGATGCGCGCCAAAAATGCTTCCAATTGCGCCGCATCCGACGATGCAGATCTTAACGCTCATGCGGGCTTCAGCGCCTCCACACCGGGATAGAAGCGCCACGGGACAGCGGCCAGGCACTCGCCTTCATTTTTTCCGACGCGGTAAGTGTCCTGCGTGTACAGGCAGACCTGGCCATCCTGATCGACAACCTGGGGGTGAAAGCTCAGCACCATGTTTTCCTTCAATTCGACCTGCGTGTTGGCACCGATGGCGGGATTTTCGATCATGGTCATGCCGATGGAATGGCCGGTGAGATGGCCGAGTTTGAAGCCGACTTTGTCGAATACGTCAGCGGCAGCTTTGTGGACCTCACTCGCGAGCGCGCCTTCGCGCATTTTCATGCGCGCGGCTTCGATGGCGTGCGGATATACGTCGCTCATGGCGAGAGTGCGCGTGCTAACTTTACCGCGGATGAGGGCGCGCGAAAACTCCACCCAGTATCCGGCCTCGCCAGTGACCTCCAGAGAATAGAGCAGCAAATCGTCAGGGCCGACCTTGCGTTGTGAAGGAACCTTGAAAAAGGCTTCGGCTTCCCCGCCCGTGCCGCTGAGAACGATGTTCATCATGCGGGGGCCGGCGCCGCGGGCGAAGAAGCGCTCGACGGCGGGAGCCATGATTTCCGCTTCGGTCTTCCCAGGCTCGTAGGCTTCGAGGAGCGCATGAAAACCATCAAGGATGATGTCCATGCTGTCGCGGATACCAGCAAGCTCTTCCTCGCTCTTGACCGCGCGGGCCATGTCAAATTGGAAATCGAAGGGGATGAGATCGTAGGGGCCAATCTGTAACTCGCGATAATCGCGGACGGCCATGATGAAGTCCATTCCGTAGACGGCAACGCGGCTCCAGCCGCGATTGGCGATTTCTTCGCGCAGCCATCTGCCGGGAATCTCGGCCCAGACTTGTTCCTGGACCCAGGGAGTTTTCTTGTCGCCAATCCAGCGCGCTTCGCGCGGAAAAACGAGAACGGGGTCACCTGAAAGCGGGATGAGGACGTAAACGTAGCGGTGGACGATTTCGAATCCGGAGGTGTAGCGCACGGCGCCTTCGAATCCGGTGTATTGATTGCCGCAAACGATGAGGGCGTCAACGTTTTCCGCGGCCATGGCGGCGCGGATGTTGTGGTAGCGGCGCTCAATCTCTTTTTGGCTGATCATCGCCGTAATCTTCGCCTCCCGTCAGTGCGCGCCGCAAATCTCTACTACGGCGAGCGCGTAGACTCTCGCGGTGTTCACAAGAGTTTCGATGGCGACTTTTTCCCCCTCGGCGTCGCGCGGTCCGCTAGATGGGCCGTAATTGAGAGTTTCAATTCCGAAGCGGGTCATGACGGAGGCATCGGAATCCCAAAGAACGGTGGTGTGTTTGGGAGCCGTACCGAGAACACGCTGGTGACAGGATTCTATCGTCTTCACGAGCTGGTGATCCTTGGAAATTTCCGCGCCGGGAACAGAGACAAAGGTCTCGGACTCGACGCCATAGTCCGGATGCTTTTTCCGGAGGTCGAGGACGAGCTGCTTGATAGAAATGCGGACTTCCTTCAGCGGCATGGTTGGGGGCACACGAACGTCCAGAAAGAGATCGGTGCGGTCGGGAGTGCGGCTGACGCGCCAGGGGTGGCCGCCGCGAATGCAGCCAACATTCACGACGCCGGGCTGGCCGTCGTAGATAGCCTTCTTTTCCCAGGTGGCGATCCATTCATAGATAGGAGCGAGAATTTCCTTCATGCGGAAGACGGAGCTCTGGTTCTGCTTGCCGCGAGTGAAAGCCGTGTGGAGGTAGTGTCCGTGGGTGGAGATTCGAACCCAAACGGTTCCATAGTGGCCGAGGACCAACTGCATGTCAGTGGGCTCGCCGAGGATGCACATATCGGGAAGGACGCCGTGGTTTACGAGGTGATGCGTGCCTACGCCGTAGCCGCGAAACTCCTTGCCAACGAATTCGTCACTCCACTGGGTCTTTTCGATTTCACCGACGACGGCGGCAATGGTCACATCGCCATCGAGTTTCACGCCAGCGCGCATGAGGGCTTTGACGGCCTGGATGTAGCAAACCAGCGCGCCCTTCATGTTGTAGATGCCGAGGCCATAGATCATGCCGTTGCGGATGATGGCTTTGGGTTTGTAGCCGATGCCGGTGAGGAAGGATTCGCGGCCGGTGTTGGAAGTGTCCATGTGGCCGTTGAACATCAGGCTCTTGCCGTTGCCGGCGCCCTCCCAGAGACCAACGACGTTCGCGCGGCCGTCCTCGACTTCCTGCCAGGAGACGCTTAGCCCTGCTTCTTCGAGAGTGCGACGCATGTAGCGACCCATTTCAAGCTCTTCGCCGGTGGGACTCGGAATATTCACGACGTCACAGGACATGGCGACGATCTCTTCCTCGCGAATCTGGGCAAGGATGGATTTTGCCAAATCTTCCTTCATCGAGTCAGGGACCTCCGTCCCGTGCGTGGCATTTCGGCGTTTGATCAGCGGCGAAAATCGTCCGGATAGGGGCAAAGCTTTTCGCAGCCGTTTGCAGTCACCAAGAAATTGTCTTCGAGGCGGAGCCCGCCGCCACCTTCCCAGTAGATGCCGGGCTCGATGGCCCAAACCACACCCGTGCGCATGGTCGCCGCCGCCGCTGCCTGATGGGAATACGGCGGCTCATGGGCACGCGCGCCGACACCGTGGCCCACTGGATGCGAGGGTTGACCGGGATAACCCGCGGCATCGATTCCTTTTCGGATGATGCGATCGATGTCACCCATCGGAGCGCCATCGCGGACGCAACTCACGGCGTCGGTGAAAATCTTGAGCAACTGTTCGAGCAAGCGATTGTATGCCGGAGTGAGCCGACCCGGACAGAGATTCTTGGTGAGATCGGTCCAGTAGCCGTCGGCGCAAACCCAGATCTCGACGAGGGTGGGCTCATTCTCGATGACCGGGCGATGGCTTGTGGCTGTGAAGGTGACAATTCCGGGGCCAGACCAAACGAGGGTGAAAGCGCGCGCCATCTCGACCTCGCCCTTGTAGCCGATGCCGACGGCGTGAATGTGGCCCTCGATCATGGCCGCAACTTCGCTTTCTTTCATGCCAGGGCGAATGTGGTCACGAGCGTACTCCATGCCGATGGCTGCTAGCTCGTTGGCGAGGCGCATGCGCTGAATTTCCTGAGGCGTTTTGATCATGCGCACCTCGGCGAGGAGAGGCGCGGCGTCGACAATTTCGCCGCAAGCGGAGCGGAAAGCGTCGTAGAAACCCTGCCAGTAAACGGTGGGCTCGCCAACCATGCGATCGCAGATTTGGGAGTTCTGCGAAAGCTCGATGCCGACGCGGCGAGTGAGCTTGCGCTCACGCAAAACTTCCACCGCCATTTCGACGGCGCGAATCATAGGCGGGCGCGGGTCCTTAGGATGATAGAAGGGGAAAAAGCGGACGTCGTTGTTCCAGGCAGTGCGCTGGGCTTCGCGGAATTGCGGCTCGATGACGAGGAGAGTAGGTTCGCCTTCGCGGGGGAAAATCGCGAGGTCGTAGCCTTTCATCGTCCAATAGTTGGTGAGATAGAGGACGTTATCGGGAGCGCGGACGACGACGGCGTCGAGATCGTTGCGCTCCAGCATTTGCCGGACGCGCTGCCATTTTTGCTGATCAATCGCGTAGGCCATATCTTTCGAGCTTACTTCGCGACGGCGTGCTCCTTTCCGCGATAGGTCCAGGAGGCTTCCTTGGCCTTGATGAGGCGATAGAGGGCCGTATGTAGGGGAGCCGGAATTCCCAAGCGAAACGCTTCGCGCGCGATTGCGCCGCCGAGAAAGTCGACTTCGGTGTTCAACTTGTGGCGAATATCGTAGAGCATGGAGGGCGCATGATCTGTTTGCGCGCCGATTTTATTCATCTCCCAAGGATTTTCGTGAAGCTGGATGCCAAGCCGGGCGGCGACGAGCTTACCTTCTTCGATGAGGTCGTGAAGGAGAATCCCGAGGTCGGTGAACTGATTTTCCTCAGCGAAATGAAAACTGTGGGGAAGCTCGGTGAGAGCGGAGACGGCATTGACCGAAGCATTGAAAACGAGCTTTGACCATTGCGCAGGGCGGGCATCTTCGAGGGCTTCCGCTTTCAAGCCGGAAGCGCAGATGAGTTCGGCGGCCTCCTGCACCAGGGAAAACGGAGTGTTGGTGGGCTCGAAGGGGCCCATCCAGGTGGCGGTGTCGAGTTCGTACTGGACGTGGGTGTCGCTGTGGCGCGTGCCGCTCATGAACGTGGTGCCGCGGATGACGTAGGTTTTCGCCAGTTCGGCAATAATTTCTTCGCTGCCAAGACCGTTTTGTGAGGAGAGAATGGCGCCTTCGTGAAAAAGATGGGCGACGGGGGCGACGGCTTCGGCAGTTTGCGCAGCCTTGCAGGAGACGATGCCGAGATCAAATTGCGGCAACTCGGCGGGATTGTGCGAGGCGCGAAAAGTGGCTTGAAAATCGTGCGTGCCAGTGACGCGGATGCCGTGCTCGTTCAGCGCGCGAGCGTGCTCGGGGCGGCGAACGAAGGCCCAGACTTCTGCGACGCGAGAGAGATGCGCGGCGTAAAGACTGCCGATGGAACCGCAACCGATGATGCAAACGCGCTTCATCTGGGCCTGATTTCCCAAGTCGAGCCGAGCGGTGCGAGTGACTGTTGACTCGTGACTTGTGACTCGTGAAAATCGCAGTCTGAGCTGAAAGACATTCTAACGCGCAGGGCGCTGATGTTCGACGCGGACCATGCCGGCAAATTCGCCTTTACGGGCGCGCAGAATGGCATTGAAAAGCGAATCGCCGGTGTTGTGCGAATCGTCGATGATCACACCGCTCGAATATAGCGCATCCTGAAGAGCTGCGCAGACGGTGTGGACAGGAGCGGCGCCGCCTTCACCCATGCCTTTTGCGCCGTTGAAGGTGAATGGCGAGGGCGATTCCATGTGGCCATAAAGGAGATCGGGCATGTTCACGGCGGTGATGGGCGTGTAGTCGCTGAAAGTCGAGGCGAGGAGATTGCCGTCGGGATCGTAGGCGCAATTTTCCATCAGCGCGGCGCCGATGCCATGCGCAGTGCAACCGTGCACCTGGCCTTCGACGATGCGGGGATTCACGGCGCGACCGCAGTCGTCGACGCAGGCGTAAGCAAGAATCTTCGGCTGAAACGTTTCGCGGTCGACTTCGACGGCGGCGACGTGAATCTGTGCGGCGTAGGTAAGAGTGAGATTGCCGTACTTGCGCTTGACGTCAGGAACGCGGAAGGGAGCGTGATAAACGTGGCGGCAATTGAGGGTGACGTCCCACAGATTTTCCGGCATGTCGGCGTTGTTGACGTTGACGAGATTGGCGAGGGCCCAGTAGTTGATGGATTTTTTGGAACGAGTGTCGCGGACTTCGGGGCCCTGAGCGCCGATGCCCAATTCGAGATTTTTTTCTTTGGCCTTGAGGGCCCAAGCGGCGAGGCGGCGCATTTCGCCGCGGAGTTTTACGGCGGCGCCGTGAATTGCAGAAAGGCCGGTGACGGCAAACTGGCTGGCGTAGGTGCCGGTGTGGCCGGTATAAGCGTTTTGTTCGGTGTCGAAACCCGGCTTGACTTTGACGAGATCCGGCGAAATGTTGAGAACGTCGGCGACGACTTGCGCGGCGGTCGTCTCGTGACCCTGGCCTTGCGGGACGGAACCCATGCTGATGACGACTTCGCCGTAGATATCGAGCTTGGCGATGGCGGCTTTTGACTGGCCGGAGAAAGGAGCGCCGGGATTGATGATGCGCGCCTGGCCAAAATTATTTGTTCCGGAATCGAGCGTGGAGCCGATGCCGAGGCCGAGCCAGCGGCCTTCATTCTTGGCGGCCGCTTGTTTTTTCTTCCAGTCGTCCCAGCCGATAAGTTTTTTCGCGAGGACAAGCATCCCGGCATAGTCGCCGGAATCGTAGACGCAGCCGTTAGGCGTCTTGTAGGGCATTTCGTTCTTACGAATGTAATTGCGGACACGCATTTCATCCGCGGGAATGCCGAGAGAGTGGCCGCAAATGTCGAGAACGCGCTCCAGGAACCAGAGCTGCTGCATGCGCGAGTAGCCGCGATTGGGGCCCACGGGACACTTGTTAGTGAGGACCTGGTTCATTTCGATGCGAATGTTCTTGACGCGGTAGGAGCCCGCCAGAACTTGCGCCCAGATGACGCAGCCGAGCGGCTCGTAGCGCGGATAAGCGCCGCAATCATCGACGTGACGCGAATCGATGGCGGTGATGACGCCATTTTTGTCGAGGGCCACGCGGGTGTCGAAAAAGGTGCGTTCGTTGCCGTGTGCGCTGGCTTGCATGTGCTCGGTGCGGGTCTCCGCCCACTTGACGGGGCGGCCACCGGTTTTGCGCGAAGCGAGGGCGCAGACGGCCATGTAAGGGTAATTCGTGATTTTGATTCCGAAGCCGCCGCCGATATCAAAACTTTTCATGAGGATCTGATCGATGCGGACTTTGAGAGCGGGCGAGAGAAATTGCGCGGCGAAGGAGGGGAAGGAATTGTTGGACCAATACTCGATGCGTTCAGAGCGCGAGTCCCAGACGGCGATCATGGCGTTGTTCTCGAGCGGCGTGCTGGAGAAACGGTGGAAGTGCAGACGGCCGATGTGCACGATGTGGGCGGCGTGCTTGAAGGCTTTGTCAACGTCGCCATAATCGAAGAGGCCATGCCAGTTGCGGTTGGTGCCCATTTGCGGATGAAGAAGGTTTTTGTCTTGTAGGGCGTCTTCGGCGGTCATGACGGGCGGGAGAGGATCGTAGCCGACGTCGACGAGTTCGGCGGCATCTTCCGCAAGCATGCGGGTCTCGGCGACAACGGCGGCGACGGGCTCGCCCTGGTAGACAACTTTTTCAACGGCCATCGGGTAGTCGGCGATTTTCTGGCCGACATCGGGGCCGATCTCGATAAAGGGATTCACCAGGCCCTTCACTTCGGAACCGGTGAGAGTGCAGACGACGCCGGGAAACGCGGCGGCTTTCGAAACGTCGACGCGCGTGATCTTCGCGTGAGCGAAGGAAGAGCGCACGAAACGAATGTGAAGCATGCCGGTGAGTTTCTGGTCGTCGACGAAGATGCCTTTGCCGCGAACGAGGCGGTCTTCCTCGATGCGGCGGATGGGCCGGCCGACCCACTTGCCGGAAGTGTGCGCGCCGTTGTGCCCGGCCTTAGATGAGGGCTTTGTCGTCCTGCGCTTTGCGGCTGCGGTTTTGGTTTTCGACATGGGGCGGTGATTCGCCTAACCTAGTGCTTTCTGCAAACCGTCAATCAACTTCTGGACGTTCTTTTTTGCGAGCGGCTGCAGGAGCCCACCCGCGAGCGAAGCGATACGGCCCATGACATTGGACTGACCGCTCCAAATCACTTTGGTGTTTCCGCCCGGCGCGGATTCGAGATCGAAACCGGCGCGCAGAGTGGTCGAGCCGCCGGGAACGTCGCCGTTACCTTCATAGAGAGCGCGCTTGGGGCGCTGCATTTCGACGAGAGACATCTTCACTGCGGCGGTGCCACGGATATGAGAAATACCCACGCTCAGCTTGACCAGGAAATTTTTGTCGTCGAGGAGCTCCATACTTTGGTAGTCGGGCAGAAGCGGACAAAAACGGTTTGGGTCAACGAGGAAATCGTAGACCTCTTCCGGTTTTTTCTTCACGACGAAGTCGCCGCCAAACTTGATTTCCATGTTCAGCGCTTCTCCATGCCGGCGGCAGCGGTGCGAATGGCCCTCAAGATATTTTGGTAGCCGGTGCAGCGGCAAGTGTTGCCGGCGATGGCTTTGCGAATTTGTTTATCGGTGGGCTTTGGCGTGTTAGTCAAAAGGCGGAGGGTGGAGAGGAGAAGCCCGGGCGTGCAGTAGCCGCACTGTAAACCGTGGCAGTCCGCGAAGGCTTTTTGCACGGGATGCAGATCGCCACCAGTGGAAAGGCCTTCGACGGTGGTGATTTCGGCGCCGTCAGCCATAGGAGCGAAGAGCGTGCAGGATTTCACGGTGCGGCCGTTAAGGAGCACGGTGCAGGCGCCGCAATAAGTTGTGTCGCAACCGATGTGCGTGCCGGTGAGATTCAGGTGCTCGCGCAGGAATTCCACCAGGAGGGTGCGCGGCTCGACGGTGGCTTCGCGATGCTCTCCGTTGACGCGAACGCGCACAAGAGTTTTTTCAGCGTCCGACATATTCGTGACCGGCCTCCACTTGTTCGCCACGGGCGCGGCGCGCAGCGATTCGAAGGGCGCGCTTCACGAGGGCGGCGACGAGGACGCGCTTGTATTCGGCCGAACCGCGCATGTCGCTCTGCGGCTCGGCCGCTTCACGGGCCGCTTCCGCCGCGGACTGAACTGCCTTTTCGTCGAGCGATTTGCCGCGCAGAAATGCTTCCGCATCTTTCGCACGTATCGCAGTCAGGCCGACGCAACCCAAAACTATCCGAGCATCCTTACAAGTGTTCGCGCCGTCCAGCACGATTTGTACCGCTGCACTTGCTGTCGCATAAACGGGTGCGCAGCGTTTGAACGCGACGTAAGCGCCGCCGCTATTTTTGGGCGGGACTTTGACGATCACTTCACGGACCAGTTCGTCGTGCGCGAGCACCGTGGTGTAGGCATCCTTAATAAATTCCTCAAGATGCACGGTGCGTTCACCTTTCGGGGCACGGCAGCGCACGGAAGTCTCAAGTGTCAAGAGAGCAGCGGCCCAATCGCCACTGGGGTCGGCTTCCGCAAGAGAGCCGCCGATGGTGCCCTGGTTGCGCACCTGGACGTCCGCGATGCCAGCAGCGCAGTCGTGGAGGATGGGGATAGCTGCGGCAATTTCTGAGTGCTCGATTTCCGTGTGACGCGCGAGAGCGCCGAAGCGCAATTCCCCGTTGTGACGCTCGATGGTATCCAGTCCGGGAATGAAATTGATGTCGACGAGGGCGGAAGGCCGCGCGAGCCGCATTTTCATGAGGGGTATCAGGCTTTGTCCACCGGCGATCAGGCGGGCTTCGTCACCCAACTGTTGGAGAAGCTTTGACGCCTCTTCCAGAGTTCCGGCGCGGTGATAGGAGAAGGGACTTGGATACACGACGGTTCCGGATCGTCTCCGTGGATGGGTTTCGGATCGCGGTCCAGCGGGAGCCAAAGACAGATTCGCGATACCGGGCGCATTTTAGTGCGAATGCTGCGATGAGGCAAGGTGAAACGGATTCTTGGAGACAATAAAAACGCGCGCTGAGCGCGGTTGTTTGATTATCGCTGGCTTTTCGGCATCGTGTCGTCTATCCTGCCGAGTCCTTGAGAATGGTCAAACGCGAAAAAATCATCCCCATCATACTTGCAGCTGGCAGCTCGCATCGTTTGGAGTTTCCCAAGCCACTGGCAGAGTTTGCAGGCAAGACTGCTGTACGGATCGCCGTCGAGAACTGTTCCTCTCTTGGACGCCCTCTCGTTGTGCTCGGATGCAATGCGAAGCGGGTGCGGCCAGCGGTGCCGCGTGCAGCGCGCGTGGTCGTGAACAAATGCTGGCGAGACGGACAACTGAGCTCCCTTCTGCGCGCCCTGGAGCGCATCCCCGCGTCCGGAGCGATTCTCATTTATCCGGTGGACCTTCCTCTGTTGCGCAAACGGACCATTCAACAGCTTGTGCGGGCCTTTCGTAATCGCAAGTTTTTCCAGGAGATTGTCATGCCGCGGCACAAGCGAACCCACGGCCACCCCATCATCATTTCGGCGGCATTGAAGAGCGAACTCGCGGAAGCTAAGAGCGCCCGGGAAGTGGTGTACCGGATCCAGGAACGCATCCGCAGCGTTGCTGTAGACTCGAGCGAGATCTATGAGGATTTCCACACGCCGGAGACTTACCGGAAGTGTTTGCGCAAGTTCAAGGCGCGGAATTAGCGGCGAATAAAGATTCTCACGGGATGTTATTCGGAAGCTTGTCTGCGGCTAAAGCCAAATGCGATGCCCAGAAGCGAAAGAATCACGAGTGCCGATCCGGCAATGGCCGCTGCGCGCGGAAAGGGGCCGTGGTTAAAGGTTTGGAGCAGAACGCCAAGCGGAAATATCACAGCCCCAAGGAAAAGTCCGAGAGCCAAATAGAGCTTCATCTTGTTCGAAGCATTCACCCGGTCGAAGCCGATACCCACAACTATGAGAAGCATCGCCAGACCGATCCAGTGGCCGTGCACGTCCACTTGGCGGTCGTAGATGTACTTCGCTTCCTTGTACCGAGCGAGGGAAGATTGCACGAGCGCGGGGTCTCGTTGCGCGGCGGCGGAAAAACCGGTTGCCAGAGAAGAACCGATTCCGTCCAGCGCCTGATGCTCGGCGAAGACAGCGTACCAAAGACCGTAGCTCATTCCCCAAACAGCGAGAGCGATCCCGCCAAACAGAAGAAGCCGCCGCGCGCCGTTCATCGTGCGTCTCCCCTGCGAGCATCTAACTGCCCGGTGTAACGAAGAATGCCCACCCACATCGCAAGAAGCGCCAGGATGACCAGCAACCCACCAAAATCGGCCAGGCCCCCCGCGAAGAGGCCAAACTTCAACTCGAGCAAGACACAAACGGGGAGCAGAAGCGAACCGAGCAGCAAAACAGCAGCCCAGCGGCGCTTCCAGGATTCGCGCAGGCTGACGTAGGGCTGGAAAAAGGCAAGAATCATTGCCAACAGGCCGAATTCGATGCTATGGGAGTGGGCGGCGATGTTTACGGCTTTTTCGCCCTGCAATTGCCCGTAGGCGGTCAGAGCGCCTTCTACAGCGGTTGCGTCCTTCTGCGCTGCCCCGACCGCCATATCAGAAAGGATTGAGTAGTCGCGTGCTTCGTGGTTGTAGAGATCAACCGCTGCGTAGTAAGCACCGTGGAAAAAACCGAGAAGCACCAACGCCAAACCGCCTGCGAGCAAAATGCGACCCGGTGCGCTCCGTTCCGCGAGCAGTTCATCCTGAATAGAGGAGCTGGCGGGCTGGCGGTAATGCTTGCGGAGGCCCAAGAGAGAGCCGAGCGTCGCTAAAAGGACAAGCAATCCGCCAACATCAGCCGCAATGCTGGCCCAGCCGATGAATGCAAAGAGACTATGTACGAGCCCAACGTGGTGAATGAGGAAGACCCCAACGGGCAGCAGCCCCGCGCCCACCAAGAAAATCCACGCCAAACGCTGCTTGGCCCTCTCTGAAAAGGCAACCCAGGGCTGCAAAAGAGCAAGCAGGAGCGCCAAGTATCCGAAATCGATCATGTGGACGTGGGTATCCACCTTGGTGCCGCGGTTTTCGAGAAAGGCACCCACATTCTGAAAGTTCGCGAGGACTGCGGGGCCATTCCCGGAGAGGGCAGCGTGCGCGGCTGCCGCGAGGCTGGAACCGACGTGCGCGGCGTTCTGATGCAAAACAAAAACCGCGAAGATGTCACCGAAAAACATGCCAACGAGGATGAGGCCAATCCCACCGAGTAGGAGCAGGCGGCGAGCACTTAGCGGAGCGAAAGAAGATAAAGCCTTTTCTTGGGAATCCGGTCGGGAGGGAGGATTGGAGATAAGCATTGCCGATTTGACGAGCTCTATCCTGTAATTTCTTTGAGGGCGACCCCGGCCGCACAGCGAGACCGCGGCCGGACGCGTGACGCGAGGCGGCTAGAAGTTAAATTTAAGCGCCAGCTGGATCTGGCGAGGGTTGTTAACCGCGCGCGGTGTCCCGTACAGACTGCTCGGTGAACCTTCCAAGTTTTTCGTTGGGGATGCTGGACAACCAAATGCCGTCGGGTTAGCGGGACAGAAGTCCGATGCACCATAGACCGTGTTGAAGTAGCGAACGTTAAGCGTGTTGGAAAGGTTGAACGCTTCGAAGATGAGTTCCAAGCTCCGCTTTTCGCGGAAGTCAAACTTGCGGGAGACGCGGACATCTACAGAACGGAAATTGTCGCCCACAAAGGTGTTGCGCGGCTCAATGCCTACGCGGTCGTTGTTATCGAAGATGTCTCCGTTGGCGTCAAAGCCTGCGAACTTCGTGAAGCGCTGAGGGGACTGAATTGTGGTGATGAGGCCAAACAGGAAGTCGCGGCCAACGGGGCCCCAACTCTTGGGCGTGGACACCGTGCCATTCAGAACCAGCCGCTGGCGCACATCGTCACTCGAGAGGGCGCGCTCCGCGCGGAAATTGTTGCTGTCCTGCGGGATCAGCACAAAGCTCGGGTTCGGGCCATCGTCAATGCTCTTCGCCAGCGTGTAGCTAATGCCGTAAGCAACGTTGTGACTAAGCCGCTTGTTCACGTTGAGGAGAAAACCGTCATATACAGAGTCCCACCGGGAGGTCGCTTCGAAAAAAATGGCAAAGGGAAAGTTACGGATACCCGGGGTAAAGGGGCAAGCCGGGACGAAAGAGCAATATACGTTCTTAGGCCCTGTTCGTCCCTGCGAATCATGGAGCGTTACAGCGGCTGTGGGATCAGGCTGATTCACATTGAAAAAGCTCCCGAGGTGCACGCCGCGGACATGGAGGACGCTAAGGCTGACGGAGGTATCCGGAAGAGGCTCGAATTCAACGGCGAGACTTCCCTGGATCCCGTAGGGATTCTTGTGATCCTGGACGAAGCGCACAGCCACCACGTCGAGCGCTATGGGCGGGTACGTTCCGTTGATAGCGAGGTTGCGAAGCAACGGTCCCATGGTGAACGGATCGCTGCCGAAGGCAAATGCTCGCGTGGCCGCGTTGAGCGAATCTTCGAAGGGACGTCCCGGATATTTCCCCTGCGTGCCACCGCAAACGGCCCGCTGGCAAGCGAGCAGCGGCGCCGGGATAATGCCATGGAAGAGACCAAAGCCGGCGCGAAGGACGACCTTGCGTTTAGTGCCGACGTTGTAGGCTAAGCCGAGGCGCGGGTCGAAATTCTTCCACTGCGTGTCGAGCACGTTTGACGGCCACGTCTCCCATTCCCAACGGATGCCGCCGTTGAGTGTCAGGCGGCTGGTGGCTCGCCATTTGTCCTGTACGTAAAGGCCGTCGTAGCTGTGGTCGAGCGATCCTTCTGCCTGATTGCGAATTGCGGCGGGTATCGAAGTGCCTTGAAAGGCAGTGGGATTGATCGTAGGTTCCGTGAAATTGGAAGCCGCGTTAAACCGCTGGAAGAAAATCACGCTCGGATGCTGACAGCCTCGCGCGATTACGCCGGGAGTACACCCGGGAAGGAGGCCATCGTCGCCAAGGTAGGCGTGGATATCGGAGAAGTGAGCTTCGAAGGGATAGAAGAGCGGGAAGGATTCCTGAGTGCGCACCCAGTTGTAATTTCCCCCGAACGCGAGGGTGTGTTTGTTGAAAGCGCGGGTGACGTTATCCACCATCTCAAAACGGGACTCCCGATAGAATTCCGGATTGCCGCGGTTCACCCCGGTGGTGAAAACATTGGAGAGTTCCAGGTGCGGCTGGGAAGAGACGGAGGGGAAATCAAACGAACGCCGGGCGAACTGCATGCGCAGTTCGTTGACGAGCTTCGGCGAAACGACCGACGCCAGGCTGCCCGCCAGCGATTGGTCTCGATAGAAGTTGCTCCTAAAGGTGGAAGGCAAATCGAAACCGTCGTTCAGCGGGGACTGATTGCCAAGCCGCCCATCATTAATGAAGTAGCGCACAAATAGGTTATGCTTGTCCCCAAAACGGCGGTCCATCCGAATGAATCCATTGTCCGTGTCGTTCGTTGCTAGAACGCTGCCGAGGGCGGGTTCAGCGGGCAGGCCGTAAGCTATTGTCTTGACCTGGTTAATTAGATTGATGTCCGCGAGGACGACCGAATTATAAAAATGAGACTCGGCCCGGCGCTGAATTTCATAGTTGGCGTAGAGAAAAGTCTTGTCTTTCTGGATGGGCCCGCCGATGGCGCCGCCAAACTGATTCTGCCGAAGAATGTGGGATCCTCTTGCCTGCAAGAGATTGACGGCGTCCAGCTTGTTGTTCCGGAAATATTCGTAGAGCGTGCCGTGCCATTCGTTGGTGCCGCTCCGAGTAATGATGTTTACGATTCCAGCGGTGGCGCGTCCAAATTCCGTCGAATAATCGGTATTGATGACGCGAAATTCCTGGACCGACTCCTGAGGCGGGGTGCCACGCTGGATTCCGGAGGCGGTGGAGATGTCATCGGCGCCATCGACGGCAATGAAATTGTAATGAATGTTCTGTCCAGCGAAGGAAAGCTTAGTGACGGGCTCGACGATCACATCTGTGCTGCCGGAAGTGGTGTTTCCAATAGTGACGGACGGAGAAAGCAGGGCAAAATCGATGAACTCGCGGCCATTGACCGGGAGGTTCATGATCTGGCGTTCGGTGATGACCGTGCTTACCTGCGTGCGGGTCGGCTCCGTGAGTTCAGAGGTCACTCGCACTTCGACCTTCTCCGCGACCGCACCGGGGGTCAGAGTAAAGTCCAGTGAGGCGGCCTGGCCGACCTGCAGCGTGATGTTCTTGGTCTGCTTTCCAAAACCGGTGAATTCCACGGTAACGGTGTAATCGCCGGCAGGGAGCGCCGGAATGGAGTATTCGCCGCCCTCTGAACTTTGCGTGGATCTGGAAAAACCTGTCGCGACGTTGGAAACGTTAATCGCAGCTTTGGTGATACTGCCGCCGGAAGCGTCGGAGACTCTTCCGGAGAGAGTGGCGGTAATGGCTTGGCTGCGGGCGATAGGCACTGGCAACGACGCGATGAAGAAGAGGAAGGCAAGAGCGCAGAAGAACAGCACGCCAAATCTGTTGCAGCGATTCATAACACCCCCCAGTGATGTCACGCACCCAAACAAATATTCCGGTGCTTTGGGATTTATAACAGACCGTTGGAAGAGTCAAGGGATTACAGCCAGGGGATTCCCGCGAAGAGAGTGAAGCAAGGAAATCTGATCCCAACTCGCCGGAGCGCTAAGAATCGGCGGCCAGCTTCAGGGTGTGTTCTTATGGAAGACCTTGCGTCGAATGTCCGGCCAGAATTCTTACAATTCGTTAGACAAGCCGTCGTAGAGGATCAGGAACGCAAACGTGGTGGCATTGCGCGAGGCCGTGCGATCGTCCGGCACATGGTAGATGTTGGAGATCCCGGCCGCCACGGCGTTGCCGATCGATTCCGAATAGTTGAATCTATCGTGTCCAGAGTCCGTGCGAGTAACGAATAGACGATTGACCGCGTGATACGCGCGATGTCCAAAGCCTCCCTTCCCCAACTGGTAGTAGCGTGGATCTTCATGAAGCAGGCTGGGGAAAATAGCGGTGGTCATATAGGTGCCGATGCTGTTGTCGGCAAAGCAAGCGCCGAATCGTTTTCCGTATGCTCCCCATCCCTGCCCCCACGCCTCCGGGTCGTTCTTTGCTTGTGCGATCGCGGAGAGAACGCCATTAAATGGGTACGCGCCCCAATCGAATACTCCCGCGGTTGCCAGCCTGAATTTCTGCCCTGTTGAAATAGGTGGAAGCTCTTTTGCATTTTCGACGGTTCCGTAGTTTGGCAGCACTTCGAAAATACGGTCGTTTACCGTTCCCGTTTCCTTCTCGAGCTTGCTCTTGCCGACCGTGTCGCCGGGCTTATTCTTGTTCGGATCGTCCTTCCCCGCCTTCGGCTTGTCCGTTTGCGGATCGGAAGGAGACGGAACGCGTGGCTGTGACTGCGGTGGTGGTTGTGGGTCCTGAGCCATCGCTGGCAAAACCAGGACGAATGTCGCGATCATAGTTAATAAAAACAAGTGACATGGCTTTCCCTTGTGGCGGCTCATGAATAGGCTCAATTATCTCCCGGTACAATTGCATTTCGGCAGCTACAGGCTGAGTAAGTTTCCAGAAAGCTAGGCTTCCCCTTTGATTCCCCACCAACATGAATGGTTTCCCGGAACATTAGACTTGGGTTCCTGAGAAAAATGGAAAAGATGAACCGGTTGGAGAGACCGAGGAATTGGTAAGCGGACCTTGGCAATACTGAATTCGCCTTACACCAGGGAACTTATGCAGCTTTTAGCAATGAAACTCGATGCCAGAGCAGCGGCCCAAAGTATGGAAGTGAGAGCACAGGATCACGCCTGGCACGAAGGGGCGCATCTAGAAACTTGACAAACAGTCGAAAATCGAGAATTCAGGTCGTGCCGCTCTTCAAAGCTTGGGCTCAGCCGACCTGGCCATCTCCAGGGTAACTCTTTGCTTTTGACGGTAAGCCATATTTGCCATATGCGCCGCGATCGCTGAGCGATAGCCGATGTCAACAGTCGCATTCGGGGTTTTGCGAGTGCGCACACAATCAATCCAGTTGGCCATGTGGTTCTGGTTCGGAGTCTCTCCAGTGAGCGGCGTCCCGTCATGCCGATTGACCTTCTCGGGATAATAATGGATGCCCTCCGCTGACCTGCCGGTGACCATATCTGTCGCTCCCGATACATGTTCGATGGTGCCGTCGCTTCCGAGCAAGCGTTCGCCCAAACCGTAGTAGCTGTTGCTGAAAGTGGACTGCCACGTCACAACCGTGTCTTTGGGATATTCAAGTGTTACGACGATCGTGTCCGGCACCTGGCGTCCATCTTTCTCAGAGAACACGCCGCCACACATGCATGCTGCGCTCGGCTCCGGCAGATCAAGCGCCGTCATGATCCAGGCGACCTGATGAATCATGTTCTCCGTCACATTCCCGCCGGAAAACTCCCAATACAACCGCCAATTGATGAACTTGAAGGGATCAACCCGACTATTCCGTCGTTAATCCATTTCCGCGCGTCGGCCAGCGACCCGGAACTCTCGTGTTGCAATCCGACTTGGATCACGCGGTTGGATTTCTTCGCCGCCGCAAGACATTGGTCCGCCTCCGGAATGGACCACGTCATCGTTTTCTCTGCGTAGAGGTCCTTGCCGCCGGCAAGGGTATCCAGAAAATGTCGCGCATGGATGTGCAAAGGGCTCGCCACGATGACAGCGTCGATGTCACTCATATCAAGCAGGCGGCGGTAATCGTCAAGCGTCTGGATGCCGGGCGCCATCTGTTTTGCTTCCTCTCGCCGCCGCGTGTACACGTCGGCGATGGCCACCAGTTGCGCATTGGGAACTTCCAGAACTTGCTTTAGAAGTTCCTGCCCGCGTCCCCCGACGCCGATCATTCCCACGCGGACGCGGTCATTGGCGCCAAGGACGCGGGATGGCGGATAGGCCAGAAAGGCGGCGGTTCCAATCGCCGCCTGCTGGATAAATCTGCGCCGGGTGTTGTCTGGCATCTGAGTGCTCCTTCCGTGAGCAAGTTCGATGTCGCGCGAAGGCGAGGTTAGAGTCAAGAGCAAAACAGCCCGCTGCTCGCGCCGGGACTCCAGCCGGGGAGAATTTCGAATGCTAGAACGTCAGTTTTGCGCCGAGCTGGACGCTGCGGTTGCCTCCGATAGTGTTCGTCACATAGCCGAAATTGCTGGAGGTATTGGTGCTAAAGCCCTGATTTGGCTTATCGAATTGAGGTGTATTCGTAATGCTGAAGGTATCGGCGCGGAATTCCAGGCCGATGCGCTCTTTGATCGGAAAGCGCCGGAATACCGAGGCGTCGAGATTGAAGAACCCCGGTCCGCTGAAGGCCCGGCGAGGTGCATTGCCCAAAACGCCCACGGCGGTTTGACAGAACGCTCCCCTGCATTGCGGCACGTTATTGACGACATTGCTCGGAGTCACATCGAACCACGGCGTGCCGTTAGGACCGGGGCCGCCAACGCCGTGCAGTATGCTGAATGACCCGTTCAAGTTCGGCACTTGTGTGTCGCCAGGGGCGTTCAACGTAGACCCACCGGTAATGTTCAAGGGTAAGCCGGTCATAACAGTGAGGATGGTGCTGACCTGCCATCCGCCAAGAACCCAGCCGCCCACACCGGACTTCATGAGGGGCTTTCCTTTGCCAAAGGGAAGCTCGTAGATCAAACTTTGCACAATCGTATGCCTGCGGTCAAAAGCCAGCGGAGCATAGTTGCTGCGAATGCTGCCGATGTAGTTTTGGAGCCCGCCGACGGTGCTGTTGATCGTGTTGGATCCTTCATTTACGTATCCAAGAGCTTTGCTGTAGGTGTAAGCGGTGGTCATGAGGAAGCCGCCGGAGAATTTTCGGTCCAGCTTAGCCTGCAGGGCGTTGTAATTCGAGCTCGTCCCCATGAATTTAAGGGCAACGTTTCCCGTTAATCCATAGAGTGCGAAGAGAGGCCGGTTGCTTTGAGTTGCGGTGACACTCGGGAGCGTGGCGGCGTTTAGATTGTAAACGGTGGGCAGATCTACTCCGTGATTGCCGACGTAGGCCGCTTCAAGCACGAATTTATGGGGTAAGGAGTGTTGGATAGCCAGATTCCAGGATTCGGTATAGGGCTCGCGGAAGTTCAGACTTACAACCGTATAGTTTTGAGTCAGGAGACTGGTCGTGCCGACTTTACCTACAACGGGAATGATCCCATTCGCGGGAATGCTTGCGACCAAAGGCGCAGGGAATCCGCTCGCCATAGAGATGGGATTGTTGGACGCGTCCACTGACTGGGTGAAGCTGGAACCATTCAGCGAAGGAAACGCGTTGTTTTGCAAAACAGGGAAGTCAAACGCATAGTCGTTGTCCGGGTACGGGAAGTAGCTGATGGCAAACCCACCGCGCACGACAGTAGTTTCGGTCAGGCGATAGGCAATGCCGACGCGTGGCGCAAAGTCTTTGTAGCGCGTTTCTCTCCCCAAATCTGAGGGATTGCTGCCGATTCCCGCAAGCACGAGGTTGTTGGTAGAAGGATCGTAGTTTGAGAAACGCCCTGCGGTCCTGGGAGTAAACGGGGGATAGAACTCCCAGCGGAGCCCCAAGTTCAGGGTCAACTTCCGAGAGACCTGCCATCTATCCTCTGCATAGGTAAACAACTCGTTCCCACGGAAAGCCTTGGCGTTGATCGGGACGTCGCGGCCCACGGAATTGGGCCTGTCGAGCAAGAAACTGGCCACGCTATTCGCTTGACTGCTCGCCACGGGCTGAGGTGTAGGCGGGACGGTGACAGGGGGGTTTAAGCTCGTAACATTAACGGTGAAGCGCAGCACGCCACGGGGATTCTGGTCCTGCCACTGGGCAAGATCGTCGCGTAGACGATGGATGTCGACTCCCCACTTGAACGTGTGATTGCCGTGAGTTTTGGTCCAGTTGTTGGCGACATTCAGGTTCGTTTCGCCGCGGATCCAGGGCAAGCTAGCCGAATAACCGGCCAAGCAGTTGTCCCCATTGTTGCCGGTCAGGACGATGCAGGGCATGCCGCTGGTATTGGAGTCCCCGAGGTTGGCACCGGGGATGTCCAGGCCGATTTCGCTCTTCACGGTCTGACCGCGATCCGTATTGTTGGCCACATTCCGGTAGTGGTCGACGCCGGCGCGGATTTCCGTGATCAAGGTTGGTGAAAAGATGTGGTAGTAGTTTACCGCCACGTCCCAATAGCGCTGCGTCCCGGTCCCGGAGAAAGCGCCGTTGGAGGGTCCGCCGACCTGGCCAAAGATTGGCGCCTGGCTGATGCTTTGATTCGAGAAGCTGAAGCGTCCGGAGAGGCGATTATTCACGCTAATGTTGTGATCAATCTTGACGTCAAACGAGGTGGTATCCTTGATGAACTTCGTTGTTCCCTGAAAGTTATTTGTGGCGATGAGCGCAAGTCCAGACACATTGGGAAGCGGGATCTTGGCCAGGATGGCCTTGGCTATGGGGCTGATTCTTGCCGAAGGGATCATGTTGAGGCAGCCCGCTGCGTTGGTGCAGGCGGGATTGAATTTCGGATCGCTGGAGCTGGACGATGCAGAGAACTGCTGGCGCCCGGTGCCATCCGCGTTGCCGGTGGCGGGGTCATAGATGGGAATCAGCTGGCCGCTGGCATTTGTTGCGCCGCTGAAATCTCCGTTGCGAAAAGCCGGCGGTGGCACCGTACCGTTGAAAAACTGGCTTTGGTGATCATTAATTCGCAAAAAATCGCCAAAGAAGAACGTCTTATTCTTCCAAATCGGCCCGCCAACATTGGCGCCATAATAGTTGTAGACGCTCGGCGACTTGGCGATGGTCTGGAAAAACGGGACGGCGGCCAGAGCGCTTATGCGGTTGTATTCATACGCGGCGCCATGAAACTCATTCGAGCCAGACTTGAGGATGACGTTGGTTACCGCTCCATTAGCCCGGCCCAATTCCGCGTCGTAATTGCTGGTGGTCACATCCACAGTCTGGACAGATTCGATGGGAGGAATGTAGATGGACAAAAGACCGGTGCGCTCGTTGTCGTTCAAACCTTCGAACTCGAGGTTGTTGGCGAGGCCGGATTGGCCATTGACCTCGGTGCGGAGGCTGTCCTGGGAGTTGAAGAAGGCGGAATGCTCGCGGTGCCCGCGAGTGGTGCCGGGCACGAGGTTGAGCAAGCCTTGAAGGTTCCGGTTGAACCCCAGAGGAAGATCCTCTACCTGCCTTTCTTCAATCTTTCGTCCGGTGTCGGCGCGGTCGGTTTGCAGAATGGGTACTTCCGCGGTCACAATGATGGTCTCCGTCGCCGTGCCGGGCTGGAGAGTAAGGTTTATGCGAACATCGCTGTTAACCAAAACGTCAACGGCGGACCGCACGGCCTTCTTGAATCCCTGGCTCTCAACGGCCACTTCATATTGGCCGGGAGCGAGATCGGAGAAGTTGTAATTCCCGCTGTCGTTCGTCGTCGTGGTGCGACTGACCCCGGTCTTCGTCTCCGTAATGGTGACCTTCGCGCCGGCAACCACCGCGCCACTCGAATCCATGACTGTTCCGAGCAAAGTCGCATTGACTGCCTGCCCTGACGTGATGGGGGAAGTAACCACGAGAACGCAAATTGCAGCCACACAAATAACTATTGTCCCCAACCCCGGTTTCATAAGACCTCCTCGCGCGTTGCGTACAATAAAAGCGCGTTGTACTAGCTTGTTGGGCCAACAGTTAGTCCCGATTTGGATATCCTGTCAATAGATTTCTTGCATTCGATGGAGTTATAAATTTTATTAGCTATCTCTATGACTTACCAGAGATGGAGGGCTTGCCTTCTGTTCACTTATTGCTATGTCGCGAGAAAGAAACGAGGCCAACACCGGGAAGAGCTAGGAGAGCGGCAGAACCCTCGGGAGTCACACGCATCTCGGAGATTTTTGTTGTGTGAAAGACTTGGTAGCGATACCGGGATTCGAACCCGGATTTTAGCCTTGAGAGGGCGGAAAAATAAAAGAATTTCCTTGACAAATGGCAGTTTTCTGCTATACTTGCACCCATATTGCACCGAAGGCTAAATTAAGGGTGGAAACGGGATGCTACAACACGAAATTAGCGAAGGGTTCGTAAGGAAGGTTGGCCGGAATTATTTCATGGTTCTGACAATTGACGGTCAGCGTCAACAGCGCAAGACAGGCACGAACGATCTGGACAAGGCCGTCGAACTGTTGGAAGACTGGAAGGCTCAAGCCAAAGCTGGCGTGGTGGAAGAGGCCCGGCTGCGCTACGAGGCGATGCGCGACGAGTACAT
>WNFF01000638.1_pt1 | contig 26823 bp, 20 predicted proteins | sample 5400441 | NCBI WGS metagenome assembly WNFF01 (sample SAMN13153345, study PRJNA577476) | soil metagenome | isolation source: 120 cm saprolite under Douglas fir tree site 2 hole 3 replicate 1 | place: USA:California | collected 2015-04-18
ACGCTGTAAACGTTTTTCCGCCATCGCGCGACTTGTACATCGTGGTGTTCGGCAGATACACAGTCTCCGGATCCCTGGGATCCACGCTGACTTCCCCGAAATACCACCCCCGCTGCCAGACCCGCTTGTCATCCGAGACACGCTGCCAATTCTGTCCGCCGTCGTCCGATCGGTACAGCCCGCCTTCCTTCGCATCCACGATCAAGTAAATCCGCCGCGGATTGCTCGGCGCAACCGCAATTCCGATTCGCCCCAGCCCTTCGGAAGGCAATCCATGTCCCGTCACCTGCTCCCAATGGTCGCCGCCATCTTTCGAACGGTAGAGTCCGCTCCCCGCTCCATTCGAAGGCGGATAAATGCTCCACGGCGGCCGCCGTGTCTGCCACAGCGACGCATAAATTGTTTTCGTGTTTCCCGGTTCGAATGCCAGGTCAATCGCCCCCGTATTTTCATCGTGAAACAGAATTTTCTGCCAGCTTTTCCCTCCGTCGCTCGAACGAAAAACTCCACGTTCTACGTTCGGCCCGTACGCATGTCCCAGCGCCGCAACAAATACCTTGTTCGCATCGCGCGGGTCCACCAGGATCCGCCCGAGCTGCCGCGAATCGCTCAGTCCGATGTGCGTCCAGGTTTTTCCGCCATCCGCGGACTTGTACATCCCGTTCCCATAGGAAATCGAGCTGCGCATGTCCGCTTCGCCCGAGCCCACATAAATCACATTCGAATCCGAAGGCGCGACGGCAATCGCCCCGATCGATCCAATCGGCTGCGAATCGAAAATCGGTTTCCAGGTCCTCCCCGCATCGTCCGTTTTCCACACGCCGCCGCCCACACTCCCAAAATAAAAAACTTCCGGCTTCCCGCGCACTCCCGTTACCGCCAGCGTCCGCCCTCCCCGGAAAGGCCCAATAAGCCGCCATCGCAGTTCCTGAAATAGTTTTGGATCCACCTGCTTGGCTATGTCTGGCCCCCCAAAAAGTTCAGCAGATGCCAGCAATCCAAACAACAAAAACACGAACGCGAAAGCAAAGCGGCGGCCAGTCACAGTGGAATTCTCCAGTCGAACGGTAAGATGTCCCACGAATCGCTGAGTATATATCAGCATCAAAACAAAACCGCCCGGCTGTTTCGAAGCGGGCGGCAACCCCATCTTATGTTTCGAAATCGCGCTAGACCGCTTCCAACTCTTCGATCTCCCCGGCAACCACCGGCTTCGTCTTTCGAATCTTCAGCAATCCGGTCACTATGTAAACCAGAACTCCCGACGCGATAATCAGCACTCCGAACACCAGTCCGTTCATCCTCAGCACCGTTTCCTGTCCGCTCTCCACGATCGCCAGGCTCAGCAGCAGCAGGGGAAAAATCCCGCAGATAATCGCACCGGCCAACCCGCCCGGCACGCGAAATTCCCGCTTCAATTCCGGCTCGCGAATCCGCAGCACCACCAGCGTCACAAACTCCAGCATCAAGCTGGCGCCGTACAGCATAATGTCCAGCGTCACCAGCCGTTTGAACCCCAGCCCCAGGCACAACGCCCAGCATGTTGCGCACACGATGATCGCCACCCACGGCGCTTGCGTTCTCGCGCTCCGTTTCCCAAACACCTTCGGCAGCATCCCATCGCGCGCCATTGCCAGAGGCAGCCGCGAATAACTCATCACTAGCGCATTGAACATCCCAAACGCGCTCATCATCCCGCCAAGCACGATAAGAAACCGCAGCCATTCGAATCCCAGAATCTTTCCGCCCATCGCGCCCGCCACCGTTGCCCACGACCCGTCCCCGCCGAAAACGGAAGCGGGAATTCCCGTCAGGTATACCGCCACGAACGGCAGCACGTACGACAGTGCTACCAGCACCACGGCCGCTATCATCGCCCGCGGATACGTTCGCTGCGGCCGCTCCACTTCCTGCGCGATAGTCGAAGCGTTGTCCCAGCCCATGTAGTTCCACATCGCCACCAGCACTCCGCCCAGCAACCCCAGGCCCGTCGCTTCCGTCGCTCCGGCGTGTGCACTCCCCAGCGCGTTCAGCTTGAAAGGCGCCAGCACCACTACCAGCGCGAACGGCGCCGACAACAAAAAGAAAAGCCACAACGACGTAATTCCCACCACTCGAATCCCCGCCAGGTTCAGCGCCGCGCACGAGATCACCACAAACAATCCCGCATAAAACGCGTGATGCCCCTCGCCGAACCACGGCGACATCTGTTTCAGGTAAAACACAAACAGTGTCGGGTAAATCGCCATGTCAAAAATACTGGCGGCCAGCGACAGCCACGCTTCCTGAAATCCCCAGAAATTTCCCAGCCCGCGCCGCACCCACGCGTAATATCCGCCCTCCGCCGGCAGCGCGCTGGAAAGCTCGCCGATCATGAATGCCGTCGGCAAACACCACAGCACTGGAAGGAACAGCAAAATCAAAATCCCACGCCCGTATCCCGCACCATGAATAATTTCTTCCGTCCCGTACGTGCCGCCGGACACCATGAAAAATGTCGCCGCGACAAGCGGCCAGAGGGTCAATTTGGCGATTCTTTTTTTAGTTGTAGTGATGGAACTGGCGGACAGCTGGGCCGGAAGGGATAAAGAACTCAATTTTTACTCTGGTCCTCCTAAACGATCCTCGCTCTCGTCGCCACGCTGAAGCGAGCTCGCATCCGAAGAATACAAGACTCGCTCCTGCATGCAACAACAAAATGCATTCGAACGAAAATTCTCTCGCCGCCTCTGGCAGTTCTTTTGCGCCGCACTCCAGCCTTCTCGCCCGCTCGCTCTGCGCTGCCCCGTTTCCTCCTCCGTGCCGTCAGTGTTTGGGGGCTGTGATAGGCTTCGACCCGGACCACATTTGGCCTAATTCCTTGCCTATCCTTCAGTTTACTGTGATATACATTGCCCGAACTCGTTGAGGTGCGCCGAAGGTGAATCGCAATCTACTTGCTCGGTCCCTTGCCGTTCTCTTGCTTGGAATTTTGTTCGGCTACTACATCGATTACAACGAGCGAAAGACACGGCGATTGGGCCGTGAGCAGTATCTTGCGGGCGAAGCCCAGAAGTTCGACAAATCGATTTCGCACGCCATTCCGCTCCCTCCAATGATCGTTGGCGCAGTTTTGGTCGTTGGTTTTTTCCTGTTCGTATACGAGATTATCGTCATGGTCATTTCCGTCGCTCTGAAATCCAAAACTGCCGGTGCCGGGAAGCCCACAGAGGAAACGAACATTCCTTTTTCGTAACTCCAAGGTCTCTCCTCCCTGGCCCGCCATTCCTGAATGATTGCGGCAACGCGCCCGCGCCGCTGGGTCGCATCCTCTGCTACACTAACCACCCTCTGTGACCAACAATTGTGCTTCAGGAGTCTCCGCATGAAACTTAGTTTTTATCTGGCTGTCGCCCTGCTTACTTTTGCGCCGCCACTCGTTGCGCAAGAGTCCGCTCCAAAGTCTCCCCGCCCTATCACCATCGACGATTTCTTCCAAATCCTCGACGTCGCTCAGCCCGAACTGAGTCCCGATGGCCAATGGGTCGCTTATTCCGTTCGAACCCGCATCCTCAAGGACGACAAGAACGAGCAGCGCCTATGGATGATCTCCACACATGGCGGCGATCCGATCCCGCTTACCGCCGAAGGCGTCTCCTCTTCGCACCCGCGCTGGAGCCCCGACGGCAAATACCTCTCCTTCCTCTCCGCTCGCAACGACGCCAAGAATCAAGTTTGGCTGCTGGACCGCCGCGGCGGCGAAGCGCAACGCCTCACCGACGTCACCCAGGGTGTCAACGATTTCGAATGGTCTCCCGACAGCACCCGCCTCGTGCTCATCCTCCAGGATCCCAAGCCCGAAGACGCTGAAGCCACCAAGGAGAAAGATAAAGACAAGCCCGCCGCAAAACCGAAAACTCCCCCGCCCTTCGTCATCGATCGCCTGCAATTCAAGGAAGATAGCGCCGGCTACCTCGATCGCCGCCGCATCCACCTCTACGTCTTCGATGTCGCCTCAAAGAAATCCACGCAAGTGACGAGTGGCGACTTCGACGACAACGATCCCGCCTGGTCTCCCGACGGCAAATCGCTTGCCTTCACCAGCAACCGCAGCACTCCCGACCCCGACCGCAACTACAACTCCGACATCTGGGTCGTCGCCGCCGACAGCACCGACAAAGGCGCCCACCTCGCCAAAATCACCACCAATCCCGGCTCTGACCGTCAGCCCGCCTGGTCTCCCGACGGCAAATGGATCGCTTACGTCACCCAAACCGACGTCAAGGCCATGATCTACGCCACACACCATCTCGCCATCGCTCCCTCGGCCGGCGGCGAGCAAAGAGTCTTGTCCCTCGCATTCGACCGCAGCGTGCGCCGTCCTCATTTCTCCGCCGACGGCCGCTCCATTTATTTCATCGCGGACGACGACGGCACCGAAAACCTCTGCCGCATCGCCATCGCAGGCGGGGAAGTCACGCGCCCCATCGGCGGTCACCTCAGTGTCTCCTCCTATTCGCTCGGCAAAGACGCCGCCATCGCCGCGCAAATCAGTTCGCTTGATCGCCCCAACGAAATCTTCCTCCTCAACGACAACAAACTCTCTCGCCTCACCAAAACCAACGACGCCCTACTCTCGCAGCTCCGTCTCGCCCAAGTCGACTACGTTCATTTCAAAAGCAAAGACGGCACGCCCATCGCCGGCTATCTCTACAATCCCCTCGGCTACGCTCCCGGCAAGAAAGTCCCCACGCTGCTCAATCCTCATGGCGGCCCCGTCGGTCAGTATTCCGCTTCCTTCTACCACCTTGCCCAGCTCTACGCCGCCAACGGCTACGCCGTCCTTCTCCCCAATCCGCGCGGCTCTTCCGGTTACGGCCAGAAATTCTGCGAAGCCATTTTTGGCGACTGGGGCAACAAGGACTTCCAGGACGACATGGCCATGGTCGATTACGCTGTTGCCCAAGGCATCGCCGATCTGGAAAAGCTCGGTGTCGGCGGCTGGTCCTACGGCGGCATGTCCACCGACTTCATCATCGCCCAGACCACGCGCTTTAAAGCTGCGATCTCCGGCGCGAGCATAGCCTTGATCGCCAGCGGCTTCGGCCACGATCAATATCAGAAAGACTACTTCTCCGAACTCGGCTACCCTTGGGAAAACAAAGCCGTCTGGGAAAAAATCTCGCCCTTCTACCGCGTGAACGACATCACCACCCCTACTCTTTTCATGGGCGGCGACATCGACTGGAACGTTCCCATTCTCGGTAGTGAGCAGATGTATCAGGCTCTGAAAAGCCTGGGCCGCACCACCGAGCTCGTCGTCTACCCCGGCGAGCATCACGGTTTCACAACGCCCTCCCATATCAAGGACCGCCTCGAGCGCTACCTCGCCTGGTACGCACACTATGTCAAAGGCGATCTCGCACCTGCGCGTCCCCCCGAGCCCCCGCTGGCACCCGCGCCCGCCGCCAAACCGGCGGAATAGCCTCTATGTTCTTTTCCTTCTGGGATTAAACAGGAAATGAAAATAAATGTTCCATCGGTCGATTACGCGCCAACTGAGCTCAAAGGCCAGACGCCAATCCAGCTAGAATTGCTGAAAAAAATTCCAGGCAGCGGCTGTCCCGACTACTGGCTTGCCGTTGCCGGACAGCCCATACGCTGGTTGAGGGAAGGCCAGGAGGCACGCGTATCACACATCATCATTTCCGCGCGCTGGCAAGGAACGCAAATCGGTCCCGGAATGAATCAATTGCCTATCGGCATCGCGTATGTGACGGACAGCTCTCTCCTTGACCATTCTTTTCTCGACTTCAAAAAGTGTGCTTACGTTGCGATCGGGACTGCCGACGAGTTATGACCACAGCTTGAGAGGTGAGACATGCGCATCCGTTTCATAATCATTGCAACGATTCTTTCCACGGCTTCGTTGTGGACGGTGGCCGGTGCTCAATCCTTCCGCGTCGGCACCGCCACTGCCGCTCCCGGCCAGAAATCCACCGGCTACCTTGAAGTCCCCGCCGGTGTCGACACCGCCACCAACATCCCCGTCGTGGTCATCAACGGCGCAAAGCCCGGCAAGATTCTCGCCGTCGTCTCCGGCGCCCACGGCACCGAGTACACCTCCATCATCGCCATCGAAAAACTCATTACCGCCCTCGACCCCGGGCAACTCTCCGGCATCGTCATCCTCGTTCCGCTCGTCAACATCGCCTCCTTCGAGCAAAAAGTTCCCCACGTCAATCCGACCGACAACAAAAGCATGAACCGCTTCTACCCCGGCAAAGCCGACGGCACGCAAACCGAGCGCGCCTCCTTCCTCATCACCAAGCAAATCATCGACCGCTGCGACTACCTGATCGACTACCACGGCGGCGACCTCGACGAAAGCCTCCGCCCTTACGCCTACTGGGGCCCTACGGGAAGGGAAGAGCAGGATCGCATCTCCAAAGAAATGGTTCTCGCCTTCGGCCTCGACCACATCATCATCTGGCGCGAGCGCCCCACCGACCCCGCCGCCACTCGCTATCTCGACAACACCGCCTCCGTCCGCGGCAAACCTTCCATCGTCGTCGAAGCCGGCCACGCCGGCACCGTAGAATCCGACGACCTCGCGCTCCTCGTCAACGGCACCCTCAGCACCATGCGCGCCCTCAAAATGCTCCCCGGCGATCCGCATCCCATCGAAAATCCCGTTTGGATTGAAAAACTCGCAGACGTCCTAGCCGACGGCCCGGGAATCTGGTATCCCCTCGTCAAACGCGGAAACTACGTTTCCGCCGGAATGAAACTTGGCACCATCACCGATTACTTCGGCAAACTCATCGCCGAGCCTCGCGCCCCGGTCTCCGGCGTTGTTCTCCACGTCAACGCCGTTCCCTCACTGAAGAAGGGAGACAACATTGCCGACCTCGGCGTAGTCGCCGCCAACACTCCCTAGTCGACTGTAGTCAACTCCCAGCCGGCATCTTCTCTCCTCTGGCATGAACGGTTTACCTGGCCACTCCATCCCGCCTTTCGCCTCAATTCTGTGATACACCGAGAATCCTAATGGGGAGGGCCCATGCGCAAATGGGGCATCCTGATTTCCGCTTTTTACGCTTTCATTCTTCTAGTCCTCATCGTACCCGGGGTTGTATTCCTCGCTGGCCCCGACTTTTCGGACCATGCTCTCAGGGACACTTATGGGGATTGGCTTGTTTGGATCACAGTTTTCATCGTCCTTTCTGCCCAGGCACTCTTATTGTTCTTGTCTGTCGACACGTCTCACAAACGGCTCAAGCCGCGAGCGCACATTATGGTTTCATGCGCCGTCGTCGCGCTCCTTACCGCCCTCCTCACCACGGCCGTAGTCTGGTCCCTGGGTGTCGCATTCCGCGGCGACAAATTCTTCGAGTTCTTCGACGATTTCTCCAAACGCTTTCTTGACAATGATAAGTATTTCTTGGCCTATTTGATCTTGGCCTTTTGGGGCACACTCTGGTTGCTCTGGGCCATCCTCTTTTACTTCTATTACCGGAACTCCTCACCGGTCATAACCAGGCTCATCTCCTGGCTGCTCAAAGGAAGCATCTTGGAACTCCTGATCGTCGTTCCTTGTCACGTCATCGTGCGGCGCCGTCACGATTGTTCGGCCCCTGGTGCCACCAGCTTCGGCATCGCCACCGGCCTCGCCATCATGCTCCTGTCCTTCGGCCCCAGCGTCCTCTTCCTCTACAAAAAACGCCTCGATTCCTACTCCTCCCACCCGAAGTAGCGGCCGGTCTTCAGGCCGATTCTCGGATTTCCATTTTCTATTTCACATTTTCGAACTCCCCACGCTGCATCGCGTTGCTCCATTCCCGCAGCCAGCGTATCCTCTTTCTTCTCACGGAGGATTCGCATGCGTATCGGTTCGGCAGAGAAGTGGTGCATCGCTGGAATCGTCGTCGCGACCATTTTTTGCGCTTCGGCAAACGCCCAGCAGTTCGATCAAAAACTCTTCTCCGAAATGCGCTGGCGCTGCATCGGCCCGTTCCGCGGAGGCCGCACCGTGGCCATCACCGGCGTCCCGCACCAGCCCAATGTGTTCTATATGGCCGCCGTCAACGGCGGCGTCTGGAAAACCACGGACTTCGGCAACACCTGGAATCCGATTTTCGACGATCAGCCTACCGGCTCCGTCGGCGCTCTCGCCGTCGCCCCATCCGACCCGAATATTATTTACGTCGGCAGTGGTGAAGGATTGCAACGCCCGGACCTCGCCACTGGCGACGGAATTTATAAATCCACCGACGCCGGTAAGACCTGGACGCACATGCAAGACCTTCGCGACGCCCAGCAGATCACCGCGATTCTCGTCGATCCGAAAGATCCAAACCGCGTGTTCGTTGCCGCCGAAGGTCATCCCTACGGCCCCAACGCCGAACGCGGCGTTTTTCGTTCCACCGACGGCGGCCAGTCCTTCGCCAAGGTTCTGTACAAAGACGAAAACACCGGCGCCGCCGATCTTGCTTTTGATCCATCAAACGCACAAACCATCTACGCTGTCCTCTGGGCCGCGCGCGTCGCTCCCTGGGAAATTCGCAGCGGCGAATCGTTCATCGGCGCCGGCAGCGGACTTTTCAAATCCACCGACGGCGGAAACACCTGGCGCCCGCTCACCAAGGGCCTTCCCTCAGCCGACGACGGCCTCAGCCGCATCGGCATTGCCGTCGCGCAGAGCGAACCGGATCGTGTCTACGCCACGGTGGAAGCAAAAAAAAATGGCGCGGGCGTCTACCGTTCCGACGACGCCGGCGAATCCTGGAAGCTGGTAAATAGCGATCGCCGGATCGGCGGCCGCGGTCCGGGCGCGATGGGCATTGCCGTTACCCCGGACAACCCGGACGTCATCTACGTTGCAAACACCACGACGTGGAAATCCACCGATGCCGGAAAGACTTTCGTTGGATTCAAGGGCGCGCCCGGTGGCGACGACTATCAGCGCATCTGGATCAGCAGAGAATATCCGCAAATCATCGCGCTCTCCTCCGATCAGGGCACGGTCATCACCGTGAATGGCGGCGCAACCTGGAGTACTTGGTACAACCAGCCAACCGCGCAGTTTTATCACGTGACCACCGACAATCGTTTTCCTTACTGGGTATACGGCGCGCAGCAGGAAAGCGGCTCCGTCGCGACAATGAGCCGCAGCGATTACGGCGAAATCACCTTCCGCGATTGGCGGTTGCCTGGCATTTTTGAGTACGGTTACATCGCCGTGGATCCGCTTGATCCGAACATTCTTTATGGCGACTGGCTCACGCGAACGAAACAGGATATTGGCGAGTACGCGAAAATTACGCCGGAACCAATTCGCCGTGGCGAGTATCGCTATGCGCGCACACTGCCGGTCGTCTTTTCGCCGCTGGAACCGCACACGCTGTACTTCGCCGCGAACGTTCTGTTCAAAACGACAGATGCGGGAAACAGTTGGCAGGTGATTAGCCCGGATCTCACTCGCGAAACTTACGAGATTCCAAAAAATATCGGCGTTTTCGCGGCGTCCGACCCGGAAAAGGGAAAACATCGCGGCGTGATTTACGCCGTTGCGCCTTCCTTCAGGGAGGATGCAACAATTTGGGCGGGCACGGACGACGGATTGATTCACATCACTCGCGACGGCGGAGAAACCTGGAAAGACATTACGCCGCCGCAATTGAAACCGTGGAGCAAGGTTTCGATCATCGAAGCGTCGCACTTCGATGCCGGTACCGCGTACGCGGCGATCAATTCATTTCGTCTCGACGATTTGCGCGCGCACATTTATCGCACGCGCGATTACGGACAAACGTGGGCGGAAATTACCAGGGGCATTCTCGATGGCGGCGCCAGCAACGTGGTGCGCGAAGATCCCGCGCGGAAAGGTTTGCTCTTTGCGGGGACCGAAGGATCCGTTTACGTTTCCTTCAACGACGGCGACGACTGGCAGCCGCTGCAACTGAATCTGCCGCATACCTCCATGCGCGACCTCAACATTCACGGTGATGACCTGATCGTCGCGACGCACGGCCGCTCGTTTTGGATTCTCGATGACTTGACGCCGCTGCGGCAGCTTAACGACGAAGTGGCAAAGTCCGTCGCGCATCTTTTCGCTCCGCAAAAAGCAATTCGTTTTCGCTGGAATCGCAACCCGGACACGCCGCTGCCTCCGGAATTCCCCGCCGGAAAGAATCTCCCTGATGGTGCAATCATCGACTACTACCTTGCTAGCGCCGCGAAAGATCCGGTCACGCTGGAAATCTTCGACAGTCAGAATCACCTCGTCCGCCGGTTCTCCAGTACCGATAAACCAATTCCCATGGAAACACTTGCAGCGGAAAATCCCATTCCGATGTACTGGGTTCGCCCGGAACAAATACTTTCCGCGGAACCGGGAATGCATCGCTTCGTTTGGAATTTGCACTACGCCCCGCCGGATGCTCTCGAACACGAATTTCCAATTTCTGCGATCTATCGCGATACGCCGCGCTATCCACTGGGCGCGTGGGTCTTGCCCGGCGCTTACACGGCGAAGCTTTCCTCGGGCTCGTGGAGTTTTGCGAAAACGTTTAGCGTCGAAATGGACCCGCGCATCAAGACTCCTCTCATCGCTCTGCACAAGCAGTTCGAAATGCAGACGGGAGCCGTGGCGGGAATGAACGAAAGCTTTGCGGCCCTTGCACGCGCGAAATCGGTACGCTCGCAATTGAAAAATCTTGCGGCGAAAGCAGGGAAGGGCGCGCTCGCCGATTCCATCGTCGCGCTGGATAAGGAGTGCGCGGAGCTGGAGGGCGCGGCGCAAAGCAATTTCTTCGGCGTTGCGCCGGGTGCCAAACCTCCGGAGAATGTTTCAACACTGAATCAGCATTTTGGCGGAATTCTCGCCGTGGCCGACAGCGCCGATGCGGCGCCCACGACGCAAGCCACAGCCGTCTACAAGGAACTGCAAGCTGCCTTGCAAGATGTAACCGCTCGATGGACAAAAATCCGCGAACAGGACATCGCGGCACTCAATGTGGAATTGAAGAGGGCCGGACTCGCGGTGATCGATCCCAGCAAAGCGCCGAATGCCGCTCCGTCCGCGGACGGGGACAGCGACGACGAGCCGTGAGCAAACGCGCGACTCACTTCTTGACGGGATTTGCGGGCGGCTGGAGATGCTCCAAATCGTTGAGAACTTCCACGCTGTGCTTCCCGGCATTGACGTTGAGATAGTTTTTGCGGACGACGCCGTCGGGATCGATGAGAAACGTGTGGCGGGCGGAAAGCTTTCCGATGCCGAGATTCAGAAGCGAATCGTAGGCGGAAGACACTTGATAATTCTTGTCCGCCAGGAGTTTGAAATGCAGTCCTTCTTTCGCGCAAAAGTTCTGGTGCGAATTTTCATCCTGGCCGCTGACGCCGAGGATCACGGCATTTTTCAGTTCGAATTGAGCAAGGTCGCGCTGGAAATTGCGGGCTTCCACGGTGCAGCCGCTGGTGAAATCTTTGGGATAAAAATAGAGCACCACCCACTTGCCGCGAAGATCGCGGAGGCTGAGGGACTTGCCATCCTGCGAGTTCAAAGTGAAATCGGGGGCGGGCATCCTGGAGGAAGGCGCCTTCGCGCCGATGTGCCGCGCACGAACGACGATAGCCGCAACGAGTACTGCAATGAGGGCCGCAAAGATTGCAAACATTTTCATCTCGTTTGCTCAGCACAATAGATTCGCCGCTACTCCTTCTGGCTGAAAGCGCCAAAGCCCAGCCGGAATTGGATCGAATTGATTCCCGGATTCGGCGTGGCAAGACCCGCGTTCGAAATGTGCATGTAGCGGACCTCCGCACTGATATTGTGCTTGGCGCGAAGGAAGTGCAAGCCCAGCGCGGCGCTGCTCGTGAAATTCACGTGGGACGTGCCTTCCGGAACTTTGGTGTTGGTGAAGAGCGTGCCGCCACCGATTTCAAAATAAGGAGCCACGTTGTGCTTCGTGTCCAGCATCCATTTGAATGCAAACGGATTCAAGCCGGCGCCATAGGCCGTATTCGTTTTCTGAAATACCAGGAACAGCGGCACTGCGTCCACCGCATATTCCAAACGGCCGCGGAGAAATCCCGGGCCGTGCGGCGCGGTAAGAATCCATCCATAGCGCAAGCCGACATTCCAGACGCCGTCACTCGACTGGCTGCCCTTGATGCCGTGGCCCCCGCCCGTCCAGACCTGCCATTCGTGGCTGCCTTCGACGGGGCCGGCTTGCGCGCGGATTGCCGGCGCACACAGCAATGCGCCAAAGAAAAACGCTGCAAACACTCTGCTCAACCGGGAGTCTCCTTCTGATTTTTGGATGCAGCCGCCGTGTTTCCGGTGCAGAGAAGATATAGAAAATTTGCGAGAAAGGCGAATTTCTTCTGGGTTGCTCCGGTCAGGTTCGAATCCGTTACTTCAAGTAAGTGCGGACAACTTGGATGACGTCGTCCGCTGCCTCTTCGGAGGATTTCGAATGGCGGGGCATGTGGTTTCGAATGTGGTCTTCCATCAGTTCTGCCATGAGGCTGTTGATGGCGCCGCGAGCGGCGGAGAGGCGCTGCAAAACATCGGCGCAGGGATCGTCGGTGTGAAGGGCGCGCAGAGCGCTTTCGAGCTGGCCGATGATCTTCTTGGTGCGGTTGACAAGGTCCAGTTTTTCGCGCGAGGTGTGCGACATTTGCCTTGTATACCCTATAGGGGTATGGTATCAAGGCGCTAGGCTTGGTGCAAGCGCCTTCAAAAACAGCGGGAAAATGGGTATGCGGGGCCGAGGGCCTCGCATTGCCGCGCACGAGGTTCATCATGCATTCATCAGCCGCGATTTAGCCTGCACGATTCGAATCGCCAACCAGACCTTGGCGGAGCGAAAGGGAAGCTGAAAGTTGAAGATGCGGCATTCGAATTTACATTTCGTTTTGGTGCTTTGCGGCATGCTTGGCGCTTCTTCGTTCGCGGTTTCGGGCGCGCGCGCGCAAAATTCCCCTCCGGCTGAATCGCCACGTTCGAACGACGGTTCGACGCCCGCGGCGGAACCTGCCCCGACGATGTTTCCGCATCCAGCGACGGACCGCTGGTGGATCTCTGGGCAGGCGAATCTCATCTCGCAGTGGCACCCGGCGTTTCATTCGCCCTATCTGGGGCCGCACAGCCTGTCCCCTGAGGCGCAAGATGCGACTTCGCGCGTCCTCACCCTGTTCACTGGCGTGCGCCTCACGAACACCATGGAGCTGCTCTGCGATGTTCAGGAAACTGGAGGCCACGGGATCGGCGAGGCGGTTGGCCTGGGAGGCGTCACGAACCTGGACATCGTGCGGAATCCCGATCTGAGCAAAGCGCCCTACATCGCGAGGCTCATGTGGCACCAGATCATTCCTCTTGGCCAGCGCAAGATCGAGAATTCCCGTTCGCCGCTCTCACTTTTTTCTTCACTTCCGGAGCGCAGGCTGGAGATTCGCTTCGGGAAGTTCAGCATGGCGGACTTCTTCGACATGAATACGTATGGCACGGACACGAGTCTTCAGTTCATGAACTGGACCGTGGACAACAATGGCGCATACGACTACGCGGCCGATACACGCGGCTTCACTTTTGCGGCGATGATCGAATACCACGACCGGCGATGGGTCGCGCGATTCGCCGAAGCGCTGATGCCAAAAGTTGCCAATGGGATCCATCTCGAAGCGGACCTGAACCGCGCGCACTCCGAAAATTTCGAGTTTGAATTGCATGGGACGGTGATGCGTCATCAGGAAGGCGTTATCCGGTTTTTGGCCTTCGCCAATCACGCCAACATGGGGAGCTACCGCGAGGCAGTGGATAATTTCTTGGCAGGTCTGACGCCTAAACCAGACATCACGGCTCATCCACTCCGTACTACGCTCAAATACGGATTTGGCGTGAATTTCGAACAACCACTGAATTCCTGGATGGGTGTTTTCGGCAGATGGGGCTGGGATGAAGGCCGGCACGAATCGTTTGCCTACACCGAGGTGGATCAGACAGTGGAACTCGGAGCCGGGGCTAGCGGCTGGCGGTGGCACAGAAAGTTTGATCGCGCCGGATTTGTTTTTGTTTCGAATGGGATTTCGCGCGCCCACCAGGAGTATTTAAAGTTGGGTGGAATGGGTTTTCTTCTGGGCGACGGCCGGCTGACCTACGGCCGGGAAAACATTGTCGAGAGCTACTACACGCTGCACGTTTGGCGTGGAATCTATCCTTCATTGGGTGTGCAGCACATCAACACTCCCGGCTATAACCGGGACCGCGGCCCGGTGATTGTGCCGACCCTTCGCCTGCACGTAGAGTTTTAGAGATGATGAGTAGTCCAGGCAGCCTCAAAGCTTTGAATGATGGAATTGGTAGATGCGGGGGCGTCAGTCTGCTTTTCCGAGGAGCTGACGAGCGTAGGCGGGCGCTTTGCCAGCATCCTCGTGTTTGAAATAGGCGTACACACCCACGCCCTGGCCGAGCCAGGCGTCGAAACGTTTTTTCCAGGCTGTGATTTGCTTCGGAGTGTAGTCTTCGAGGCGCAGGCGGGCGTAGGTGAAGCCTGCCGTGAGCACGTCGGGAGGTGTTTGCTTGTCGGTCTCGGATAGGCAAAGCGCCGTCTTGTGCTGACGAAGGATAGCGTATGTTTCGTCGGTGTACCAAGACGGATGGCGCACCTCGAAGGCGAAAGCGAAAGCTTCCGGGCGAAGAGCAAGAAAATCTTCGAGCAGCGGACGATCGAATTTGAAGTTGGGCGGGAGCTGAACGAGGATGGGGCCGAGGTGATCGCCGTCGTTCAGAACGCTGGCGACTTCCAGGAAACGTTTCAAAGTGCTCTCGCAGTTGCGGAGCCTCTGAATGTGGGTGATCTGCTGGTTGGCCTTCAAGGCGAAACGAAAGCCTTCCGGTACGCTCTTGGCCCAGTTCAGGAGCGCGCTCTCGGTGGGCATGCGATAGAAACTGTGATTGATTTCGACCGTCGAGAACTGCTTCGCATAGAAGGAGAGCATTTCGCGGTCGGGAAGTTTGTCGGGATAGAAATTTCCCTTCCACTCCTTATAGGAGTATCCGGAAGTGCCGACACGAAGCTGGCCCGAGCTAGGAATGGAAGATCTCCATAGAGCGTAAATTAAATCACACCGGACGCTAGGAAAACAGGGACGACGGCCTCCCCGCTTTCATCTCTTTTTTGCCGCAGGCGGTATGCGGCGACTGAGAGATTCGATGGCATCCTCGAGTCGTTGGCGGCGTTTCCAAAAATCGGCCCAGAGATCGCCTTTTTCCTTCAGACGTGCAAAGACCGTTTTTATGTTCAACGTTTCGGGGCGCAAGCTGGGGCGCAATTCGCGGGGCAGCAGGGGAGTGGAAACTGGTGCTTGAGGGAATGCCCGCACGGAATACGCGGCAGCCAGCGGACGCCCGTGAGCATTTTGCTGCACGTCGATCAACACGCGGCCCGCTGGCCGCTTCGCAACGGTGCGTTCGTTGGTGACTAGATTGGGGTACTCGGCAGTCACCGTCCGCGCAATAATCTCGCCGAAGGTACGCAACTGCTCGTAAGTGTAGACCGGCTCGACGGGTATATAGATGTGGATTCCCGTTGCCCCCGAAGTCTTCAGAAAACTAGCCAATCTCAATTCTTCCAACTTTTCATGAAGTGCGCGAGCGATGGTCACCACGACCGAAAATTCCGTGCCGTCCGAGGGATCTAAATCGAAGAAGAAGTAGTCAGGATGGTCAAGATCGGCATAGCGGTTGGACCACGGGTTGTGATCGATGCAGCCGAGGCCGGTCAAAAAGAGAAGGGAGGCGCGATCGTTCGCCGTGGCATAGTGAATCTCGACGCCGCGATGCTCGGAGTCCACCGGAACCGTCTTAAACCACTCCGGCAAACCTTCCCGCACGTCTTTTTGAAAAAAAGCTTGTCCCTTGATTCCGTCCGGGTACCGGCGCAAAACCAAAGCCCGTTCGCGCAGAAAGGGCAAGATGAAATCAGCCATGCGGTAGTAGTAAGCCAAGAGATTCCGTTTGGTGTGGCCGGACTCGGGAAAATAGACTTTGTTCAAGTTGCTTAGGCGCAGCCGTTTGCCGTCTAGTTCGATGGTGACGGTTTCTGAGCGCCCCTTGAACAACTCGGCTTCCATCTGGGCTTTTGAATTGAGCACCTGGCCGACCACTGCGGGTGCCCGAACCACGATCGGATCGACAGCAGCCGGGGCAGTCTCACTTTCCCATTGGCAATCAGTTGGGCGCGCATCCTCGCGAAGCGCGACGAAAACCGGATGACGCAGCGCGTGCTCGTCCGTCCATCCGCTGAACTTCACGCGCGCGACCAATGCCGGAGTGATCCAGGATGGCTTTTCGTTCGTCACGGGAACTGCGTCGAACGGACAAGCGGATGCTACCAGCTCTTTCATCCTGCCATTGAGTTCTTTCTGCTTTTTCGAGTCAAATCCGCTGCCAACGTGCCCGATGAAGCGAAGTTTCTTGCCTTGATACAAACCCAACAGCAGTGAGCCGAAAGAAAGCGCCGCACTGCGAGCCTCGGTCCATCCACCGACGACCGCGTCCACCGTTTGGCTAATCTTCAACTTCACCCAGTAGGGGCTTCGCTCAGAAACGTACGGGCTGTCGGCGCGCTTCGCAAGTACTCCTTCCAGGCCATTCTTTTCCGCCAATTGGAACAGCTCTTTTCCCTTTTCCAGTTGATGATCGGAGTAGCGAAACCGTCCGGAGGTGTGCATTAGCCGAGAGAGAAGGTGCTTGCGTTCGAGCAGTGAAGCTTTACGAAGGTCGTGGCCATCGCAGTAAAGAAGATCGAAGGCAAAGTAAACGACCGGGATTTGCGCGACCAGATGCTCGCCAGGAGCACGCACATGCATGCGTTCCTGCAAGCGTTCGAAGTCGCTGTGACCGCGAGCATCCAAAGCCACAATCTCTCCGTCAAGGATAACGTCACGTGCGGCCAAGGCTTCAGGAAGGGAAGCCAGTTCAGGGTAGCGTTGCGTAATGTCTGCACCGTTGCGGGACCGTAGCGTCAAATCACCATTCTCGATTCGGGCCATCGCGCGTACGCCGTCCCACTTGATCTCAAAGAGCCAGTTGGGATCGGAGAAAGGCCGATCAGCGAGCGTCGCCAGCATCGGCTCGATTTTTGACGGGATTGAGCTTCTCTGGGCGCCCTCTAGCTCCTCCGGACGAATGGGAATCAGTGGGCGTTTGGGAGGCAGCTCTTCCTTGATCTCTTCCATGGTGCGTCCCGTCAGCGCAGAGCCATCATGCGCGTCGATATTCCAGGAAAAATCTTCGGCAGCATCCTTGTGCTTGATCATCAGCCACTCGTTGCCTTTTTCGCTGTGCTTGAGTTTGACTAAAACGAAGCTGCCTCGAAGTTTTTCACCGTTCAGCTTGAACTTGATTTCTCCCTTCTCCAGTTGCTCAAGGGCGTCAAGATCTCCCTCCATTTGGAAGGTCCCGCGATCCCACACCATCACCGTTCCGGCACCGTAATTGCCCTCGGGAATCTTTCCTTCGAAATTGGCATAGTCCAGCGGGTGATCCTCCGTCATTACCGCCAGCCGCTTGTCGGCATGGCTCTGTGAAGGCCCTTTGGGCACCGCCCAAGATTTAAGAGTTCCATCGATCGCCAGCCGGAAATCATAGTGTAGGCGCGTTGCCCGGTGCTTCTGCACCACGAAGGTGTCGCCATGCTCGGCCCCAGGGCGAACTTCCAACTGTGGGAGTTTCGGCTTTGGCAGCCGCGTGCGTTTGGTAGCCGGGGCGGGCTTGTCCTGGACCTTACCGACGGAGGAGGGTGCGGGCTCGCCGGATGGTTCCGGCGTCCGGTCGAAGCGGCGTTTTCGCCGGTATTCTTCGAGCTTGGCCATGGATGGCATTCTATCCCAGACTTCTCTGCCGGCCCCAGGCCCGCCCATCCGCTTCCATCAGAAAGCTGACTGATAAACCACCTGCTCCGGATTCGTCTTGCTTCCCGCTGGGGTGGACGGCTAATCTAGGATTCTCGTACTCAGCCTCATAGCTGTTGTCGAAGGAGTGTCGCTATGGCCACGACCATCTGGAAAGGCCACCTTACCTTTGGGTTGATTTCCATTCCCATGCGAATGTCCGCCGCCGCGCGCGGCGAGCGCATCAGCTTCAACCAGCTCCACAATGTCTGTCATTCGCGGCTCAAACAGCCCCTGTTTTGCCCGGTTTGCAACCGCAACGTGGAGCGCTCCGAAATCGTGAAGGGTCACGAGTATGAAAAAGATCAGTACGTCCTCTTCAGCGAAGAGGAGCTCGACAAGATCGAGCCTTCCTCGGCAAAGGTCATGGAAATCCTGGAGTTCGTGAGGCTGGACGACATGGACCCGCTGTACTTCGACTCCTCTTATTACGTTGCGCCGGAGGATGCCGGCGTGAAGGCCTACAAGCTGCTGATGAGCGCTATGAAAGAGTCCGGTTACGGGGCCATCGCCAAGCTCACCATGCATCAGCGGGAACACATCGTGATTCTCCGGCCGGGCAGCAGGGGAATGACGCTACACACCATGTTCTATTCGAATGAGATTCGCGCGGCGGAATCCGTTCCGACAGATAAAGTGGAATTGAAGGACCAGGAAAAAAAGCTTGCGAACCAGCTGATCGAGAGCCTTGCAGCTCCGTTCACCCCGGAAAAATATCGCGACGAGTACCAGGAAAATGTGCGCGCTATGATCGCCGCGAAGCTCAAGGGTCAGGAAGTGACCGAAGTAGCGCAGCCGCACCTGGCTCCGGTGATTGATTTGATGGAAGCGCTCAAAAAGAGCCTCGCGGAAAAACAGGCTCCGCCTGCTGCCGCGCGCGGACCGGTGGCGGTGGGGAAGAAGCCCCCAGCTCGAGCGGTGGAAGCCGTTGCAACGGTGCAGAAGAAGGGAAAGAAGGTCGCCGGTTAAGTTTCCGGCCACACCATTTGATGGGCCCGACGGACAGATTCAGCCCCGACGAAGTCCAGCGCATTTTGGGTCTCACGGAAAAGCAGCTGGATTACTGGGAACGGTTGCGCCTCGTTTCTCCGCGAAAAGAAAAAGGGAATCGCTACTATGACTTTGGCGACCTGATCGGCCTGCGCACGGTGAAGCAACTGGTCGAAAACGGCGTACCGGCGAACCGCCTGCGGCGATCGCTCGCCGCGCTGCGCGAAAAACTTGCGCACGTGAAGGCTCCGCTCTCGGAGCTGCGGGTGCTCTCCGACGGAGGAGCGGTGATCGTCGAACGCGGCGGAACGCGGCTGGAGCCGTTGTCCGGCCAGTTCGTGCTGAATTTCGAGACTCACGAATTGAACGAATCCGTGCGCGTCATGACCGGACGCAGCGCCGACGAATGGCTTGCCGTGGCGCTCGAGTACGAAGCCGAAGGGAATAACAGGGCTCAGGCGATTGATGCTTATGAGCGAGCTTTTTGCGTGGACCCGGCGCGGCCCGACGCGCTGATCAATTGCGGCACGCTTTACTACGAAGATGGAAACCTGGAAAAGGCTTCGGAATATTTCCGCCAGGCCCTGGTACTCGATCCGGAAAACGCCCTGGCGCATTTCAATCTGGGCAGCGTGCTGGATGAAACCGGGTATATGGACGCGGCGCGCCAGCACCTGCGGCAGGCGGTCCGGCTGAATCCCATCTATCCGGACGCGCATTACAACCTGGCGTTCGTCTGCGAAAAACTGAAGGCCTATGCCGAAGCGAGGCAGCATTGGCAGGCCTATGTGAGATTGGACCCAACGGGTCCTTGGGCGAGTTATGCGCGCCAGCGCTGCACTAGTTCCAAGGCGGCAAACTCGGCGGGCGCAACATAAGACTGGATTTTAGTTGCAACGAGCGAAACAAAAGCCAAGTCCCCGTCGTCAAAAGGGCAGTACAAAGGATTTAGCCAAATCTGGCTGAGGTCAGAGGAATGTGCAGGAATATCAGAACACTTTTCAACTTCGATCCGCCTGTCACCGGCGACGAGATTCAAGCCGCGTCGCTCCAGTTCGTGAGAAAAATCAGTGGCTTTAACAAACCGTCTAGAGCCAATGAGGCCGCGTTCCTCGCTGCTGTCGATGAAATCTCACAGATCTCGGCTCGTCTCATTCATTCCCTTGAAACGAATGCGCCACGGAGGAATCGGGAAGAAGAAGCCGCAAAAGCGAAAGCTCGCGCCGTGGTGAGGTTTAGCGCTTGAGTCCGCCAGGCGCGGCGTCTGGTCTGCGTAAGAGTTGGTGGATCCGAGGGAGTCGGAATATTCAGGGTTGTGAAAACACGTAAGTTCATTGAAAAATGGACACGCTCGAATATCGAAAAACGCAGAAATTGCGCCCAACTGGAAGTACCTGGAACGCGAGATTTCGTTGAGTTCCGCTGAATATTATCTTCAGTTCTTACAATTTGACACCCCGGCGGACGGCTTGTAGTCTTCGATGTGTAGTGACCACGAGGGGAAATACTGCTCGAATCGTCAGTCGAGGGATCTTACCAACCCGATCCATGGCAGCTGTCCACCGCGCAAGAGCCGTGAACACGGCTGGAAACTATGCCTAGGAGCGGCAAGAGTTGGTGCAAGGCATGAGGACCCCGTTTCTCAAATCAGCGAGCCAGATTCCGGCCAGCGACAATGGCGAACCTCTGACGGACGCGCAGATTTCTTCCACTGTGGAAGATGTACTCGCTACGACGCCATTCGTCGACATCCACACGCACCTCTTTGCTCCGGCGTTTGGGAAGCTGGGGCTGTGGGGCATCGACGAACTCCTGACTTACCATTATCTCGAAGCTGAATTCTTCCGATCTTCCGACACCAAGCCCGAGGAGTACTGGGCCTTTTCCAAGCGCGAACAAGCCGATGCCATTTGGCGGATTCTCTTCGTCGAGAATAATCCCGTTTCGGAAGCTACGCGCGGAGTAATCGCAGTGCTCAAGGCCTTCCAACTGCCTACGGATCGTCCGGACCTCGGGGAGGCGAGAGCCTTCTTCCAAGCGCAGGATATCGAGGCGCACATTCGAAGAGTGTTTCAGATAGCGGGCGTCTGCACGGTGGTGATGACGAATGATCCGCTCGACCCGGAGGAGGCTGAAATCTGGATCAAGGGAGTTGCGAACCATAAGCAATTTCGCGCGGCCCTGCGGCTGGATCGAATTCTGTGCAACTGGCCTACGCACTGGCAGGTGTTGGCCGGTCAAGGTTACCGAGTTGACGAGCGGGCGTCGGGAAAGTCCCCGGGGGAAGTTCGGCGGTTCTTGGTGGACTGGTACGAGCGCATGCGACCTGCGTACATGGCGGTTTCGCTGCCGGACACTTTCGAATATCCCCAGGAGGCGGTTGGCAATCGATTGCTCAAGGAGGCAGTGCTGCCTGCTTGCCGCGAATTGGATCTGCCGCTCGCGCTCATGATTGGCGTGCGCAAGCAGGTCAATCCCTTGCTGCGTTTGGCCGGGGACGCCTTGGGCAGGGCGGACCTGCGGGCGCTGGAAAACCTGTGCCATGACTTTCCTGGCAATCGCTTCCTGGTGAGCGTGCTCAGCCGGGAGAACCAGCACGAACTTTGCGTCTACGCGCGGAAGTTCCGCAACTTGATGCCGTTTGGTTGCTGGTGGTTCATGAACAATCCTTCCATCGTGGAGGAAATCACCCGGGAGCGCATCGAGATGCTGGGAGCAAGTTTTATCCCGCAACATTCCGATGCCCGCGTGCTGGAGCAAGTCATCTACAAATGGAAGAGCACGCGCAGGACGCTCGCGCGCATCCTCGCAGGCACGTATCGCCTTCTGTTGGAGGATGGGCGAGGAGTCGCGCGCGATGACATTCAGCGAGACGTTACCCGCCTCTTTCGTTCGAATGCCGAAGCTTGGACGAACTTGCGGGCGCCGGCTTCCGAAACGCAATCCTCGGAGGCGCGGCTTCATCATGTTTGAGACTCGGCTTCCCGTTTGCGGAGGAAACTCTTGAAATCATTTGGCCGGATGTTTGCCAGCTCACTGGCGATGTGCGTGGCGGCAATGCTATTGCGGTGTATCCCAGTGCAAGCGCAGAACCCAAATTTCCATAATGCGCCGATGTCGGCCAAGGAAATGAAGAATCCTTTTGAGGGCCAGCGGCTGGCTTCCGAAAAGCCGCTATATCATCTCCGCTGCGCGCGCTGCCACGGCGAAAACGGAGAAGGCTCGGGCAACATACCGGCGTTGGCCACTGGCCGTGCGCAATCCGCCAGCGACGGCGAACTTTTCTGGTACATCACCAAGGGTGATGTCAACAACGGCATGCCTTCTTGGTCGAACCTGCCAAGACAACAGAGATGGCAGATCGTCACCTATATCCGAGTGCTGGGTGGCTCCAAACCCGGCTCTCCCCGGGTGCGCACTACCCCCGCGGAAGCTGCCGCAACGGGCGTGAGCGCGCCCCCGCCGAAGGCCCCGTTCACGGACTACCGCTTCGAGAAGCCCGGGAAGATTCGCAAGGTCACATTAAAGGACTTGCCCGCGCCCTTCGCCAGTGCGTCGGCGGGCAATGGCCCTCAACTTGTGCCGCGTCCAAAGGACGCCTGGCCGCAGGTTCTGCCTGGATTCAAGGTAGAGCTCTATGTCTCAGGCCTTGATGATCCAAGGCAAATTCGGACTGCGCCCAACGGCGATTTTTTCGTCACAGAGAGCCACACAGGGGACCTGCGGGTCTTTCGGGGAGTCACCTCCGAGGGCAAGGCAGAGCAGGCGGAGGTTTTCGCTACCGGTTTGAACCGCCCGTTCGGCGTCAACTTCTATCCGCCGGGGCCGAATCCGCAATGGATCTACATTGGAAACACGGACACGATAGTGCGCTTTCCTTATCAGAACGGGGATTTGAAGGCGCGCGGGCCTGCCGAACACATCGCGGACGTGCCGCCTGGCGATGGCCACTGGACGCGGGACATTCAGTTCACGCCAGACGGCAAGAAGATGTTCGTCTCGGTGGGTTCCGCCTCGAATGTCGACGACCCCGATACGACGCCTGCGGAGAAGAATCGCGCGGATGTCCTCGAGTTCAATCCGGATGGCTCGGCGATGCGCGTTTACGCTTACGGCATCCGCAATTGCGTGGGTATGGCGATCAACTCAAAGACCGGCGAGTTGTGGTGTTCGGTGAACGAACGTGACGCGCTGGGGGACAATCTGGTTCCGGACTACATCACCCAGGTACAGGAGGGCGGTTTTTACGGATGGCCCTGGTGGTACATGGGCGGGCACCAGGACCCGCGGCATCAAGGCAAGCATCCCGAACTGAAGAACAAAGTCATCACGCCGGATGTGATCCTTCATCCGCACAATGCCTCGCTAGGGATTACTTTCTATGACGGCAAGCAATTTCCACCGGAATACCAGGGCGATATTTTTGCTGCCGAGCATGGATCCTGGAACAGATCAGTTCGCGTGGGATATGAGCTGATTCGCGTGCCTTTGCATCAGACCGGACATGCGAGCGGCGAATACGAAGATTTCATGACGGGATTCGTCGTGGATAACGGACACGTTTGGGGGCGCCCGGTTGGCGTGACCGTTGCTCCGGATGGCTCGCTGCTGGTGACCGATGACGGCTCAAAGTCTATCTGGCGGGTTAGCTACGCGGGCAAATGATCGGGCGGGCCCCGATTCTTGATTTCAACACACCAGACGCAACAATCTAAGAGCTTTCTCTGCTGAGCGGGCGCGGGACCGCCTACGCCCAATCACTTGGATACCCGCAGCATCACTGCGCCGTGTGGTGGCACCATCACCGAGTATTCCGCGCCATCCAACTTTAGGTCGCTATGGGCCCAGAGATCTCTTGTACGCGAGGGCGCAGTTCTCAGGCCCAAGTCCGGCCAGTTTACCGTGATCTTTGCAGGCGAGCCTCCTCTGTTGAATAATCCAATCGCCTGTGCGCCTCCGGACAGCGGCCTGGCCCACACTTCCTGGTCTCCGGGTTTAGTAATGCGCCGGCCTTGCTTGCCATCCTTGTCCTGATTGATGGCGATGACTTCACGATTGGTGAGAATCTCCAGGACGGCCGGAGTCATGTTGCGTAAATCGTTTCCGGCGAGCAGCGGGGCGGCAAGAATCGACCACAAGCTCATATGCGTCCGGTATTCGTCGTCGGTCATGCCGCCGTTGCCAATTTCGAGCATGTCCGGATCGTTCCAGTGCCCCGGCGCGGCCCACGGAGCCAGTTCGTCCTGCGAAAAACCGATGGTGGTCATCGAGTCCCAGGTGTCGCGGATGTCGCCCGTAGTGCGCCAGGCATTGCCTCCTACGTCGGCGCCCCACTTCCATACCTCGGCACGACCATATTGGCAGAGGCTGTATAGAATGGGGCGCCCAGTCCTGAGAAGAGCATCACCCATGACTTGGTAGAGCGCGCGCATCTCCTGATCAGTGTAGAGATTGCGCGCACCGCACCAGTCGTACTTGAGATAGTCAATGCCCCAAGCGGCGTACGTTCGCGCGTCCTGTTCCTCATGGCCGTAGCTGCCTTGGTATCCCGCGCAAGTATTCGGACCTGGCGAGGAGTAGATGCCGATCTTGAGACCTTTGGCGTGCACGTAGTCGGCGAGGGCCTTCATGTCCGGAAATTTCTTATTGGTACTGATATTTCCTTGTGCGTCGCGGCCCGCCTCCCAGGTATCGTCAATATTGATGTATTGATAGCCAGCCTCTTTCATACCGTTGCTGGCCATGGCATCGGCCATCGCACGGACTGCGGCGTCATCCACCCGCCCCGCAAACTTGTTCCAACTGTTCCATCCCATCGGAGGCGTTCTGGCAAGTCCGTTGTCGGCCACCTTATGAGTCGCAGGCAGCGGGAGCCGTACGGGGTACGCGCCTTCGCCAGGCGGGGCGCGATGTGCGACCAACTGGATAAGCTCGGAGTCGGGGCGGCGCCGGGTCGCCACGTGCAACTCGTCACCCGTAAGCTTGCCTTCGTACTTCACGCGGCGCTCATTGGTCCCGTCCATCATGCTACCGGTGAGCGTGAAGCCATCAGGCCCGCCCGTGTTCTCGACAATTTTGAAATAAAACTGCGTGACGCGGATGGTTCCGGTTATGCGAGGGCCTTCTTGATGGAGATCCAGATAGGTGGTGCGGAAGGTGCCGTCCGGCAGCGGATCGCGGACCACCCAGTTTCCGGTCAAGTCCGTGGCAAAACACGGGACCGCCAGCAGCACGAGAAAAACAGTACAGAGAGGTTTCATTCCGGTCGGAGATTACAACAATTGAACATCGGCGCAAAATGTTTTGTGTGCGTTATCACTTCAAATTTTCTTAAGAACGTGTTTAGGAAGACTTGAGCGTTTGCCGATCCGAGTCTTGGTGTACAGTGCGGTTCCTGGGCATTGCAGGGAAAACAAATCCATGAGAATACCCTATGATGAATTGTTTGATGGTCTGTTGCGGGTGTTGCTCAAGCTGAATTTCGAGCAGCAGCGCGCCCGTCTTTGCGCGCGACTCTTCGCGGACACCAGCCGGGACGGAGTCTATTCGCACGGCCTGAACCGCTTTCCGCAATTCGTGCGGATGATTCGGAATGGAGTTGTTTCAGTTGATGCTGAGCCGGAGTTGGTAGCGCGCTTTGGTTCACTGGAAAGATGGGACGGAAAAAGAGGTCCCGGCAACTTGAATGCCTACCGGTGCATGGACAGAGCGATCGCACTCTCTCGTGAGCACGGAATTGGCTGCGTGGCTCTCGCCAATACAAATCATTGGATGCGCGGCGGCAGCTACGGCTGGCAGGCCGCCGAGGCGGGAGCCATCGGAATTTGTTGGACCAATACTCTGCCAAATCTGCCGCCGTGGGGAGCCAGCGATCCGCGTGTCGGCAACAATCCCTTGATCATTGCAGTGCCGCGGGCAAAAGGTCATGTGGTTCTGGATATGGCCATGTCGCAATTCTCCTACGGCGCTCTCGCGTCCTATCGAATGCGTGGCGAGCTATTGCCCGTAGAAGGTGGCTTTGATGCGGAGGGACGTCTCACGCGAGATCCTGCGGCCATCGAAGCATCGAAGCGCCCGTTGCCCATCGGTTACTGGAAGGGCTCCGGTTTGGCGTTGATGTTGGATATGGTCGGAGCGCTGCTATCAGGAGGTTGCGCCACCCATCAGATAGCGGCAGACACCGAACGAGAAACGAATCTCTCACAACTGTTCATCGCCGTTGATCCATCTTCCGTCGATCGAGCCGGTCCTGTGAGCCTCGCCGACCAGATCCTGGAGCATCTGCAGCCACCGCCTGCGGCTCGAGGACAAGTGCGATACCCAGGCGAGCGCGTGTTGCTAACCCGAAAGGAAAACATGGCCAGTGGTATACCAGTTGAGCCGTCTATCTGGCGCGAGGTTCAAGGGCTAAATTGAAAGCGGCGTAGCGACAGGGCGGGCATTGGGTCTCGCCGGTTAGTATCCCAATTTTTTATCAACGACATTCAGCAACGGTTCGCCTTTCCGGAACCGTTCAAATTGCGCGATGAAGAACTGCATGGCATTGTCCAGCCAGTCCGGCGTATGGTCGGCGCAATGGGGAGAAAGCAAAACATTTTCCAGTTTGTAGAACGGGTGACCTTGCGGCAGCGGCTCATGATCGAAAACATCCAGCGCGGCGCCTTTGATCCGTCCATTGGAGAGCGCGCCGACGAGCGCAGCTTCGTCGATTACCGGGCCTCGGCCGACATTGATCACCACCGCCGTGGGCTTCATCGCCGCGAATTCCTGCTCACCGAGCATGCCACGCGTTTCCGAAGTTAGCGGGGCTGCTACAACTACATAATCGCAGCGCGAAATCATTTCGATGCGTTGCTCCGGTCTGTAGATCTGCTCGACCACGGGGTCGGCGCC
>WNFF01000639.1_pt1 | contig 26781 bp, 24 predicted proteins | sample 5400441 | NCBI WGS metagenome assembly WNFF01 (sample SAMN13153345, study PRJNA577476) | soil metagenome | isolation source: 120 cm saprolite under Douglas fir tree site 2 hole 3 replicate 1 | place: USA:California | collected 2015-04-18
TTGGGAAGGTCTGGTCTTCCAGGTGGAACGCCGCGACTCCGGCGCGCTCGAAGGCGCGCGCGGCGCGCTGCGCGGTGAGCGCATTGCCATAGCCGGTATCGGCATCCGCGATCACCGGCACGCCCACCGTCTCGACCATTTCGGCAAGCCGGCGGACGATCTCGTCGGGCGTGATCAAGCCGATGTCGGGCACGCCGGTCGAGCGCGCGATGGCGCCGCCGCTCGCGTAGACGGCCGGAAATCCCGCCTGCTCCACAAGCCGCGCCGACAGGCCGTCGAACGCCCCAGGGGCAACCACGATGGCGCTGCCGCCCAGCATGGATTTGAATTTCGTGGTGGCGCGCACGCTAACTCTCCGCTGTCGGGTAGACTGGAACTCCGCACCGGCACCGGCACCGGATTCGGATTAGATCGTTGAATTCCGATAGCTCGTGACATCACCCTATATAGCGCGTTCGGACGAAATGGAACCGCGCCAACCGTAGGGTGGGGTCACTTGCCCCAGCTCATGACATCACCACCGCCGCCATTTGCTTTTTCTGACAGTCTTGTCATGCGCCGCGAAATCGGATGTTTCCGATTTCGCTCGCTTAATACCTGCCGAAGTCGGCCAAGGCCGACTTCGGGTGAAAGCGGAGCATCCAGTAACCCCCGGCGAATCCGGTGGTTACTGGATCGCCCGCTTTCGCGGGCGATGACATGTAGGTGATGCAATTATTTCCCGACGGGTCCTTAGTGCGCGAGCGGGTCGGGTCGAAGTTGGAAATGAACGACCATCGGCTTGCGTCCCTTGCCGCCTTCCTTGAGCCAAGGGGTTCGGTCGCCGCTGCTGGTCCACAATCCTCGGCCCTTCCAGCCGGCATTCGGGTCATCGATGCGTCCATCGAAGCCCTTGGCATAGAAGCCAAGCGGATAGGGCACGCGCAACGTAACCATCTTGCCGTCCTTGAGCGCAATCAGGCCGTCGTTGAGGTTGCCGGTCGACATCGGCACGTCGTCGCCAAGCCCGAACGTGTTGTGCTGGTCAACCCAGCTGTAGTAGCTCGCCTCGGCGCTGTTGTCGCCGATGCCTTCGAAGCCTGGGCCCGGGTATTTGTAGAATTTCCAACCCTCGGGACAATGATCGCCGGTGGCATTGGGGCCGTTGAGCGGCCCTTTGCACAGGCGCCGGTCAAAGCTGCCAATATGGCCGCTCGCGAGCGATACCCAGACGACCCCCTTGCTGTCGATATCGCCGCCGCGAGGACCGTAGCCCGGCAACGGGATGTTGTAGATTTCCGACAGCGCCGTCGCGGGCGGGTTTGAGCCCGGATCGACGCGAAGAACCGCTCCTTTGCCCCCGAACACCCCAACGGTACCCCAGATGGAACCGTCGGCAGGATTCGGCATCACGGCATAGAAGCCGCCCGCGATGCGTTTGTCCTTGCTCGGGTCGACGGGCTGGTTAGGCTCGACATAGTCGTCGCGCTTGCCGTTGCCATTGGTGTCGAGAACAAACGCCGTCCACCCCTGCGACTTGGCGGCATCGCCGGTCTCGTCGAACATCTTGGTGTTGACCCAGCCGAGGACCGGCCCTCCGCCGCTTGCCCACACGGTGTTGTTGGCGTCGTAGCCGAACTGCAGGTGATGGGTGCCGAAGCAGGTGTCGACGAACGTGTACTTCATCGTCTTCGGGTCGAGCACGCTCATCTGGCGAACGTTCCTCTCGATCGGGAACAGCTTGGCGGAGGGATGCTCGGAGCCCTTCTTGCAGAAGTCCGGATTGTCGCCGGCGCGGATCGCCGCCGCGAGCCAGACGCGGCCATTTTGGTCCAACATCGAGTTGTGGTTGTTGACGCGGGAGTCCCAGATCTTCTCGTTGCCCCAATAAGCCGAAGGCTGCAGGGGCGTAAGCATGGCCGCGTGCCCGGGGCCGAGCGATTCCGGCATGCTCGGGTCGCGCACCGGCGCGTGGAAGACCGTTGCATTGTTGGTCTTCGGATCGAGGATCGGCAGATTGTCGGTGGCGTATTCGGTCGAACCGTACAACGGGCCGTAGGCGTTCACGGTAGGATAGCGGCGATCGGACGCGATCAGATCATGCAGATAGTGCTTCTCATCGCCCCAGTCCCAGGTGGTGACGACGATGTTGCGTTCGACGCCCTGCGGCCGTTCCGGCTTGGCGTGCGGCAGTTCACCCTTGGCGACGCGGTCGGTCCAGTCGCCGAAGTACTTGTAAGGCACGCCGCCGAGTGCGCCCGCCAGCGGGTTCACCATCAGCTCGGCCGCCTGGCCAGACTGGGTGCGCCGAATCCAGGCGTCCTCGCCGGATTTGAAATTGCCAAACGCGGCCGGGATCGTGCGCGTGGACAATTGTCCGATCTGATGGCAGCCGATGCACGCCCGGTTCTTGATCGTGGTCAGCCACTCTTGCTGATTTACGCCGGACGGTATGCCGTGCTGGCCGTCGAACTGGCTGTTGTCCGGGATCTTCATCATCGAATACCAGTAAATCGCCGGATAGTACTGGGCGGCAGCGGCTTCATTGGGCGCCGGAACGGCGGTGAGGTCGAGATGCTGCCCGGGCTCGCCATCGACGCGTGCGGAATCAATGAGGCCGTAGCCGCGCACCCAGACCTTGTATTTGGCTTTCGGCAGATCGGGCACCACGTAGCGGCCGCGATCGTCGGTAACCACCATCCGGGCGAAGCGGGTGGGAAGATCGGTCGTTTCCGCAATCACCCATACGCCGGCTTCCGGCCCGCCTGGACCATTGACCACGCCGCCGATGTCGTCGTTGTCAAGTGTGACGGCGTTTTGCGCAAGGGCGGAAGATGGCGCCGTCGCGAGTGCGATAAAGCTCACGGCAGCGGCCGTGTTTAGATAGAACCGCCTTGATGTCATCATGTCAGATTCCTTGGTTGTTCCTGGTGTTGCGGTTGCGGCCCCATCCGACAGGTCGGTGTCGATCCGAGCGCTGGGGCCGGAAATAGCTCGGACGCAACTGCGTTCTGCGGGCGAACCTACCAAATTTTCTGTCTGGCTAAAATCGCCCACCGGCTTCACGCAGCGCGGGCCATCTTCCTGATGGCGAAACCTTCGGTTGCCGCTTGCCGTCGAGGTGGCCATCATTCAGCGTCTGCAAGAACGCGATGATGTCGTCAATGTCTTGTGCAGACAGAACCGGCTCATCGCCGGCATGTCGGTCGAATGGCGGTTCGATGTTGACGTTTGCGTGATATCTCGCAGGAAGATCGTCAAACTTCCGCACCGTACCATCCTGGTTGCGTCGATACCATTTCTCGGCATTGGTATCGCGCTCCGCATAGAACCCGAACACCTCCTTCAATGTGTGAAACACGCCGTTGTGAAAGAAGCTGTGGCGCGACGCGACATTACGCAAGGTCGGTGTCTTGAACATGCCGCAGTATTCCGGATGGCCGCGAAGATCGGTCCGCAGCGGGCCGCAGAGCCCGAGGTCATAAAAAGCCGGGTCCGTATTGGCCGGAATGTCCATGTTGCGCGGAACACCAAGCGCGGCAAAGCCGTAGTCCGTGAACTGCGGCGGCGTGCCATCAGCGCCCAATGCGCTCGGATGGCAATGGGCACAATTACCCTTTGCAGGATCGTTGAATGCCGTAAGCCCGCGCGCTTCCTGCGCGGTAAGCGCCGCCTTGCCGGCCAGGTAGGCGTCGTAACGGCTGCTATAGGGGTAGAACTCAGTATGCTGCTGCTCGAACGCCTCAAGGGCTTGCAGGACACCTGCGAAGGCCTTTTGCGTATTGTCGAATATCGCTGTGCCGAACGCATCGCGCAGCAGGCTCGCATAGGATGATTTTTTTACATGGGCCACGATGACGGCGGGGCTGTCATTGGCCATTTCCGATGACGATAGCAGCGGCAATCGCGCTTGGTCGCGGCCCCTATCGGCGCGGCCGTCCCATGTTAGACCGCCGGTCGGACCATTGTCGACGCCAGCATTCGGCTCATCGTCGGAGTCGAAAAAGTGTTCGGCAAAGTGCGGCGTCACCTGAGAGTATCTGAGCGAGGGGACGGCGCGCAACCCCACCCGCCGCATGTCCTTTCCACCCGCCTCGACCGAGCGAGCAGTCGGCGGACCGTAGGCATGTGCAGGATCATGGCACGACGCACAAGAAAGCTGTCCGGAGCTCGAGAGACGAGGATCGAAGAACAGCTTCCGACCGAGCTCAGCGAGTATGCTTACTTGCCGGTACACCGAGCTGCGGGAAATTCCGCGTTGAGCGGCCATAGCTGTGTTGCCGGCCGCAAGGGTCAGCACGCACCCTACAAGAACACGCAGAAGCGGCGTTGGCATCTTGGACGCTTGACCGAACGCGACCGCAACTGCCACCCTGCGGATGACACACGAGCGCGTGCGGCGTAATTTTGCATGATTGCTCGCCGACAACAGGCTGGTGACAGAATCCGTTACCAAAGACCAATAAACGGCTGAGGTGCCCATGAGAGGAAGCATTCTTTATCCAGCAGCAATCTTGATGAGTGCTTGCGGTTGCAGCGCGCTCGCGGCGAGTCCGGCCAAAACTCCGGCTAACGCTAGCGCCCGACTTGAGAACATCCAGAACATCGTGGTGATCTATGCCGAAAATCGGAGCTTCGACAATCTCTACGGTTTTTTTCCGGGTGCGAACGGGCTTGCGCACATTTCCCTCGCCAAATCCATGCAGCGTGATCGCGACGGCTCGGATTTGAAGGAGCTGCCGCCCGTTTGGGGCGGACTGACCGCGAAGGGCGTCACACCGCCAATCACCGAGGCGCAGACCCAGCATCTTACCAATGCGCCCTTCGCAATCGATGATCCCAAAGGCTTCAACGCGCCGCTTGACGTCATCACCCGCAACCTCGTGCATCTTTTCTACCAGAACCAGATGCAGATCAACGGAGGCAGGAACGACAAGTTTGTCGCGTTCTCGGATGCCGGCGGTCTGGTCATGGGCTACTATAAGACCGACGCCGCGAAGCTCCCGCTGTGGAAGATCGCCCAACACTACACGCTCGCCGACAACTTCTTCATGGCGGCGTTCGGCGGCTCCTACCTCAATCACCTCTGGCTGGCCTGTGCCTGCACGCCCAGATACCCCAATGCCGACCAGAGCCCGGCGAAGAACCAGATCGCGGTCGTGGAGGCGGATGGTTTCAGCCTGAAGCTCGCCGACAACTCGCCGAAATCGGCGAGCGACGGGCCGCCGAAATTCGTCCATGACGGAGCGCTCACGCCTGACTTCTATGCCGTCAACACCATGCAGCCGCCCTATCAACCAAGCGCCAACAAGCCGCCCAAGGACGGAGATCCGAGATTTGCGGACCCAGCCAACCCGACGACGCTGCCGCCACTGAGCAAGCGGACGATCGGAGACCTGCTCTCCGCGAAGGGTGTCGGCTGGGCGTGGTATGGCGGGGCTTGGCAGATGGCGCTCGACGGCAAGAACGCGTTCCCGGTTCCGGCATTTCAATATCATCACCAGCCCTTCAACTATTTCGCCGCCATGGCGCCGGGCACGGCGGCCCGCGACCAGCATCTCAAGGATGGCGGCCTTAATGGCGTTGAGTTCATCAAAGCCGTTGATGCGGGTTCACTGCCTGCGGTCACATTTTACAAACCTCAAGGCAATCTGAACGAGCATCCGGGCTATGCGGAAATCGTCTCTGGAGACCAGCACATCGCCGATGTGATCGCGCATCTCCAGAAAAGCCGCCAATGGCCGCATATGCTGATTGTCGTAACCTATGACGAGAACGGCGGTTTCTGGGACCATGTGGCGCCCCCCAAAGCCGATCGGTGGGGACCGGGCTCGCGCGTTCCGGCCATCATCATTTCGCCATTTGCGAAACGCCATCATGTGGATCACACGCAATACGACACGACTTCGATCCTGCGTTTCATTATCCGGCGCTTCGATCTGGCGAAACTGCCGGGGATCGTCGAAAGGGACGAGGCGCTGAAGGCCAATGGCAGCGAGCCGATGGGCGACCTCACGGGAGCGCTGCGCTTGTCTCGGCGATAGTGCGCAGTGTCCAGCCTTCTTCATGCCTTCATGGCATTGCTGTCGCTCCTGATCGCGCTTGGCAGCCCCGTCCGCTCCTGGTCCGAGATCACGCACCGTTTGCTGCCGGCGTCAATCTGGCCCCGGGGTTTTGAGGCGATGCCGGACGCGTCCAGTTGGCTTGGTCGACTCCAATCACTGGCACCGCAAGGCTTCGGCTATCCGGCGGACAGGGTGAGGCATGCGGAATCGAGTGGCGCGGTGTCGGTGGATGAGATCCAGCGCCTTCTTGAGTCATTGCCCGAGGCAAATGTGCCACCGGTCCACAATCGCAAAATTCTGCAACTCCTTCACCCCTCGCATGCTGAAGACGCGCCTGCCGCGTCGGTGCCGCCGCAGGCCTTGCGCGGACCGGCCGCCGACGCAGTCATGCCGCGCGGGGTGTTTCCTTAGTCCATCGCGTTTGCGGTCAGCGGGGGAACCGCGTGTCGGGATCCACCGACATGGATCGTGCGCTCACCTCATCCTGAGGAGGCCGCGCTCTTTGCGCGGCCGTCTCGAAGGATGGCCGCGGGCACGATCTCGCTTTTGGCCGTCCTTCGAGACGCGCGCATCCTTCGACAAGCTCAGGAGCGCGCTCCTCAGGACGAGGCTGATGGATGATGTCGATATGATTCGTACGCTGTACTAGGTCGAGTCGTTCGGCTCAGAGCGGGAAGCCGTCCGAAGACCGGACGCGCCTCGTCATGAAGGCGGACAATTCCGGGGCAAGTGGACCATCGAAAACCCAATGAATTCGCTATTTCGCGACTGGCACGCCCTTTGCGGAAGAGACAGGAGAGCCCCGAGCACGGGCAATCCTTGGAGTGAGAACTATGAAACAGTCGCTACGTCTCATCCTGATCGGCGGAACCGCCGCGGCGTGTTGCGGCATACCCAATCTCGCCTCTGCACAGCCGGTCCCGCCTCAACCGCCGGCGGGCCCAATCGCGGCGCCTCCGCCGCCACCTCCCCTAGCTGCTCCCGCTTACGACACGCAACAATGGCCGGAGACACGCGGAACCGTGCAGCGTTTCACCTTGACGCCACGCGGTGAACTCGATGGCTTCCTGCTCACCGATGGAACGGAAGTTCACCTGCCGCCGCATCTGTCGGACCAGCTTGCGACGGCCGTGCGGCCAGGCGACCCGGTCTCGATCCGGGGCTATCGCTCGCCCGCCGCCCCTCTCATTGTTGCGACGACGGTGACCGATACCTCGACCAATCAGACGGTCGTCGACCAGGGACCACCACCTCCGGGCGTCCGCCCGCCGCCTCTGCCGCCGGGTGTGCCCTCTCCGGGTGCGCAACAGACATCATTCAATGGCCGGGTTCAGTCTTCGCTCTATGGTCCCGCTGGCGATCTCAATGGGGCGGTCCTCTACGACGGCACGATCGTCCGCATGCCGCTGCGTGAGGCCTATCAATTTGCCAGTTTGCTGACGCCGGGGCAGATGGTCACCGTACAAGGCTGGGCTCTCAACACGTCCTACGGACGGGTCGTTGACGCTCAGGCTATCGGTCCCGCCTCGGCTCAAATGACGGCGCCGCCGGTCGCACCGTTCGCTCCGCCACCGCGCCGGTGAACGCGGGCGAGCCAGAGCAAATCAGCCCTTCGCTTTCCGGCATTTGATCCCACGCCAACGGTGCGGCCACGGCCGCACCGCGGGCCCCTTCACTCAATTTTCCGAAAAGGAGAGACCATGTCAACCCCAGCTCCCGAACACTCCCGTCCCGTCCTCTCGTGGGTTCATTTCGGGGACCTGCATCTCACGCGCGCAGACGAGCAGAACGACCTCGACTTCCAGGCGCTCGTCCAGCACGCCAATGCGAACCTGAAGGGGCAAACCGATTTCGCAGTGCTGCCCGGCGACAATGCCGAAGATGGCACCGCGGAACAGTTTTCGCTCGTGGCTCGGACCATCGACCGGCTGGAGATTCCGCTGGAGATCATTCCGGGCGACCATGATGCGAAGTCCGGAAGCCTCGACCTCTATCGGCAATGGCTTGAGCCGGAGCTTTGGCGTGCACGGTCGGTTGGCGGATATCGCTGCGTCTTCCTCAATGCGAGGGATAACGGAAAGCCGAAGGGCTTCGGGTTCGGTACGGACCAGCTCGATTGGCTCAGCGCCGAACTCGCGACGGCAGATCGTGCAGGGGAACCAGCTGTCCTGTTCATGCACACCTACCCAAGTGAGCTTGGCGAGAGCGTGCCGAAGTTCCAAGCGCTGATGCGCCAGCATCGCGTCCTCATGGTCGACATCGGGCACACCCACTACAACGAGATCGCCAACGACGGCCGGACCATCTACGCGGCTACCCGCTCCACCGGACAGATCGAGGAAGGTCCGGTCGGGTTTTCCGTCGCCAACCTCGATGGCGGCGTTGTGAGCTGGAAGTTCAAGCCGCTCGGCGAGTGGCCGCTCGTGATGATCACGACGCCTGCCGACCAGGCCTTCATCATCGATCCGACACAACCCAATCAGGTCGTCCGCGGCATGACGGACGTGCGCGCCAAGGCCTGGGATGCCAAAGGCATCGTTTCTGCCAGATGTCGCATCGATGACGGGCCATGGCGGCCCATGTGGCAGATCGGGACGGGCGCGATGTGGTCCCGCAGCTGGAATTCAGCGGAAGTCGCGGACGGGTCGCATAGCATTACGGTTCTAGCGCGATGCGCGGACGGTCGCATGGCGGTCGACACCATCTCGGTCTTGACGAGCCAGTCGGGCCATTACGATGCGCCGGCCCGCAAGCCTGGCGACAGCGTCAATGCGATCGGCGCTTATCCCGAGAAAGGTCTCCTCGGCACCCAGCTCGGACCGAACAAGAACGGAAGGAAATGGTGATGTCGCGCCGTTTCCCTCTCGCGGCGCCGAGAGCTGTGGTGTCGTCGCGCGAAGGGACAGCGATGCCGTATCGCGGGCCCCTCGACTGGCTCAACTTCTTCCTCGCCGACGTAAAGGGCGCGCTCGGACCCTATATCGGCATCTATCTCCTGACCGAGCAGCACTGGAACCAGGCGGCGATCGGCTTTCTCGCGACCGTCGCCGGCATTGTCGGCCTCATCATTCATACGCCTCTCGGCGCGTTCATCGACGCCACGCGCTGGAAACGTGCTGCGGTTGTTGCCGGGGTGGGGGTGCTGACCATCAGCGCCCTCGCCATTGCCATCATGCCGAGCTTTCCGGTGGTCTTGACGGCGCAGACCATGATGGCGGTGGCCGGCGCGGTCTTCGGTCCAGCCATCGCGGCGATCACGCTCGGCATTCTCGGATCGCATGGGCTCGCCTACCGCATGGGACGAAACGCCGCTTTCGACCATGCCGGCAACGTGTCGGTCGCTGTTCTTGCCGGCGCCGTCGGCTGGTGGTTTTCCCAGAGCGCCGTGTTCTACCTGGTCCCGATCTTCTCCCTGATCGCTGCTGCAGCCGTCCTGTCCATACCAGCCCGGGCGATCGACCATGCCCAGGCGCGCGGCCTCGACCCCCTCCCTACCCTCCCCCGCATGCGGGGGAGGGTAGGGAGGGGGAGTGCGGAGCGACCGTCGGGCTGGCATGTGCTCATCACCTGCAAGCCCCTGCTAGTCTTTGCGACGTGCGTCGCCCTCTTTCACTTCGCCAATGCCCCGATGCTGCCGCTGGTCGGACAGAAGCTGGCGCTGGCGCACAAGGGGGCCGAGACGGCGCTCATGTCCGCCTGCATCGTCGCCGCTCAGCTCGTCATGTTGCCGATGGCGCTTCTGGTCGGCGCTAAGGCCGATGCTTGGGGCCGCAAGCCGATTTTTCTCGCGGCATTTGCGATCCTGCCGATTCGGGGGGTACTCTATACGCTGTCCGATGACCGAGAATGGCTGGTTGCGGTGCAACTCCTTGACGGCGTTGGCGCCGGCATATTCGGGGCGCTCGCGCCTCTCGTCGTTGCCGACCTCATGCGTGGGACCGGCCGATACAATGTCAGCCTCGGCGCCGTCGCAACGGTCCAAGGGATAGGCGCATCGCTCAGCAACACGGTTGCCGGCATGATCGTCGTGAACGCTGGCTACAGCATCGCCTTCCTGACTCTCGCCGCCGTTGCGGCGGTAGCATTCGCGACTTTCCTATTCGCGATGCCGGAGACCGACACGCTGCGAAGCGCCGAACCCGGTGCGGGCACGCCCCAAATCAAACTTCCCGGTGCCCGGCCAGCCGCGGCGGCGCCGTAGTTGAAGCTTACGGGCGATTATGTAGTTGGAGCTAAGAGCCATTACGGAGCAAAGTCATGATTGATTGGGTGCATACGGGGCCGTCGATTGTCGCCGCCTTCCTGGCGTCCCTGGTCGAGTTCGTCGAGGCGCTCACGGTTGTCCTTGCCATCGGCATCGTGCGCGGCTGGCGGCCCGCATTGACCGGCGCCTGCCTCGCATGCGGCGTGCTGCTCGCGCTCATTGTTGGGTTCGGACCGGTGCTGCAAGCTATTCCGCTCAATCTCGTGCAACTCCTTGTCGGCGCGCTGCTGTTGTTGTTTGGAATGCGGTGGCTGCGCAAAGCCATCCTGCGATCAGCCGGCGTCATCCCGCTTCATGACGAGGAGGCGGTATTCGCGAGCGAGACAAGATCGCTCAGGCAGTCGGGTCCGGTCGCCGTTTCCGGCAGGGATACGACCGCCATCGCGGCGTCCTTCAAGATCGTGATGCTGGAAGGGATCGAGGTCGTCTTCATTGTGGTGGCCATCGGCGCGACCAGCGGGTCGTTGGTGCCCCCCGCCATAGGCGCCGGTATCGCGCTCGTTGCCGTCATCCTGCTCGGCGTCGTCCTCCACCGGCCGCTTGCAGTGATCCCGGAGAACGCCCTGAAATTCGCCGTCGGCGTGCTGCTCTGCGCGTTCGGGACCTTCTGGACCGGCGAAGGCATCGGCATCGCATGGCCGGGCGAGGATTGGTCGATTCTCGCGTTGATCGCAGGCTTCCTGGTCGCCGCCGGCCTCGCCGTGCCGATCTGCCGTGCCCGCCACATCATCCCCTCACCGGCAAAGTAGGGAGCACGACATGCACACCTTGACTAAAATCCTTCGCGAACTCATGAGCCTGTTTGTGGACGACGGCACGCTCGCGGCAACCATTCTCATCTGGGTCGCGTTCTATGGCTTATTGCTCCAGCCTCTACCAATGGGCTCATGGCAAGGCCCGATCCTATTTATCGGACTGGCAGTCATTCTTATCGAGAACACGCGCCGCTGCGCCAGGACCAGTTCCGGCTGAGCCCTTCTTGTTGAACCCTGCGGGGCCTCACGGAGAAAGCCGTGCCACGCTCGATCACAGGCTGGTTCATCGTTTGCTGGAGCGCATTCCTGCTGGCTTCGATCGTCGTCGGCGTGCTGTTGTTGTCGCTTTATCGCCAAACAACGACGGAGCAGGTGCGGCGCGCATCCGCCGCCGTCGCCCACGGCTGCGACGCCATCGCCGGGCGCTACCAGTTCTTGGTGGCCGGCACGAGCATTCCGCCATCCGATCTTCGCGCGCCGGAACTCGTGCGGGGCCTGACCGGGGCGGTTCAGATCGCGCTGCGCGACCTGCCGGGCGTCGAAGGCGGCATCTGGCAAACAGAGCAAGGCTCGCTGGCCTATGCATTCCCAACCTATGAGGGCACCGGCGAGAAGACCGACCTTCCGTCCGCCGAGGAGCCGCAAATCCGCGACGTTGCCGACGCAAGTGCGCTCGACGGCGTGCCGGTTGACCGGCGCCGTGATACCCGATCGCAAGTGCTGCTGCTTCATGCCTGCCCTTTGACGGGGCCGATCCCACACCTGTCCGCGTGGACCATGGCACGGGTCATGAGCGCCGGTGGACGCTCCTACATCGAGGCGATGGTGGGGCTCGGCGTCCTCTTCCTGGTCGTGCTCGGTTCGGCTGCCTGGCTTGGCCGCCTGCTGCTCGGCTGGATGGGTCGCGTGCGCCGGCTCGAAGCGGCACTCGCGACCGGCACCGATGAGCTGCCCCGGCTCGATCCAACCGGCCAGCGCGATCTCGATCGTATCATCGATGCCATCAACCGCGCAGGGGGACGTCTTGCGGATGCCCGTAAGGAAGCTGAGGCGCTGGCCCGCCAGGTGGCGGAGAGCCAGCGCCTTGCGACGCTGGGTCGGGTCGTGGCCGGCGTCGCGCACGAAATCCGCAATCCGATTGCCGCCATGCGCCTCAAGGCCGAGAACGCCATCGCGGCGGGACCCGATATCCCGCGCAAGGACCAGGCATTGCGTACGATCATCGACCAGATCGGCCGCCTAGAAGGCTTGCTGCGCAATCTCTTGAGTTCCGTGCAGCGCGTCAAACCAATATTGACTCCGGTCAAGGACGTGATTGCCTTCCTCAACGAGCGCGTCGACCTCTTCCGCGAGCAGGCAGCCGCGCATGGACTTGCCGTCAAGGTGGAAGGCAGAACCATCGAAGCAGCCTTCGATTCGACGCGGATCGGCCAGGCCATCGACAATCTGGTCCTCAACGCCATTCAGAACACGCCGCCGGGAGGAGATATCACGGTAAGCGCCGAACGATCTGCCGATCGAGTGGTTCTTTCAGTCGCGGATACCGGCCATGGCGTTCCCGAGGACGTGCGAGCCCAATTGTTCGAGCCCTTCGTGACGGCACGCCCGGACGGCACCGGGCTTGGCCTCGCGGTTGTGCGGGAAATCGCCGAGGCGCATGGTGGAACCGCGCGAGCCGTACACCGCCCCGATGGGACCACCTTCATCATAGAGCTGCCATGGCGACCATCCTGATTGTCGATGATGACGCCGCGTTGCGCGAGGGATTAGCCGAGACGCTCGTGGACATGGGCCACCGCGCGGTTGAAGCGCCCGACGGGGATGCCGCCCTCGCAATCGCGGCGCGCGAGCGGCTGGACGCGGTCCTGCTCGATCTCCGCATACCGCGCAGCGACGGCCTTGAGATTCTGCGGCAATTGCGCTCTCGCCGAGGGGCTCCGCCGATCGCGATCCTGACGGCCTACGCCAGCGCCGCCAACACCATCGAGGCGATGCGGCTTGGCGCTTTTGATCACCTGACGAAACCGATCGGGCGCGACGATCTCATCTCGCTCATCTCTCGCATGCTGCGGTCGCGGAGCGACGCTCCGCCCCCGGCCGCACCGCACGTCGACGAAGAAGAACTCGTCGGTCCAAGCGATGCCATGCGCACGGTCCAGAAGATGATCGGCCTCGTCACGGACAGTGATGCCACGGTGCTGATCACCGGCGAGACCGGCACGGGCAAGGAGCTGGTGGCGCGCGCCATCCACCGGCATGGCCGTCGCGCCTCCGGCCCGTTTGTTGCAGTCAACTGCGCCGCGATCCCGGCGGAACTGTTGGAGAGTGAGCTGTTCGGCCACGTGCGGGGGGCCTTCACGGGCGCGGTTGGGGAACGAAACGGTGCGTTTCGAGATGCGGCAGGGGGGACATTGTTTCTCGACGAGGTCGGCGACATGGATTTCGCCATGCAGGCGAAGATCCTGCGCGCCCTGCAGGAGCGCACCGTGACGCCCGTCGGTGGCCGCCCGGTGCGTGTTGACGTGCGCGTGCTCGCCGCCACGCATCGCGACCTTGAGACTGCGGCGCGGGACGGCGCCTTCAGGGAAGACCTCTTCTATCGGCTCAATGTCGTGCCCATCCACCTTTCACCGCTGCGCGAACGGCCAGCCGACATCATTCCGCTGGCCGGGCATTTTCTGTTTCGCGCCACTGAGCCGCGAAAGCGGCTTAGCGCGGACGCCGCTGCGCGCCTCACGGCATATGCGTGGCCGGGCAACGTTCGCGAGCTCAGGAACGCGATTGAACGCGTCGCAATCCTCTGCCGCGGCAATATCATCACGGCATCCGACTTTGCGTTTCTCTCGACTATGGCAGGCGCTCGTGATCGGGACAGTCCACCCGACTGGACGAAGGGCGACCTGCCAGGTGCCGTCGCCCGCCTGGAGATGCACATGATCAAGCGGGCACTCCAGGAAACGGGCGGCAACCGGACGGAAGCCGCCAAGCGGCTCGGCATCCACCGCCAGCTCCTCTACGCCAAAGCCGAGAAATACGGGATCGACGCCAGCGAAGTGTCCGCAGATCAGACGGGCGCTGTCGTGAAGGCGGACGGTGCCGATCGGGAACACTCCGAAAAGTCAAAATAGATCAGTGGGTTTGCGGTTGGCACGGCCTTTGCGGAGACGCGATCGAATCCCATGAGGCAACGACCGGAGCCCCGTCATGAAACCGCTGCGCCTTCTGATGATCGTCACGACGATCTGTTGCGCGTCCGTCGGCTTGGCCAACGCACAGCCGGCACCGGCGCTGCCAAATGGGCCTCCGCCTGCGGGCGCGCCGATCTACGATCTCCAGCAACTGCTGGCGACCAAAGGCACCGTCTCCCGCTACACCCTGACGCCGCGCGGCGATGTCGATGGATTGATCCTGGCGGACGGGACCGAAGTCCACTTCCCGCCCCATCTCTCCACGCAGTTGGTCTATGCCATCAAGCCCGGTGACACGGTAACCGTGCGCGGCCTCAAGGCGCTGAGCGCGCCCCTAATCGCAGCAATTGCGATCACCAACGGCGCAACCGGCTACACCGTGGTCGACACGGGTCCTGGTGCCGGACCTGGTCCGAGACCGCGCGAAGCGCGACAGCCAATCAGCATGCAAGGCCGGGTCCAGATGTCGTTGCATGGACCGCGCGGCGAGCTCAACGGCGCCATGCTGGAGGACGGCACCATCCTGCGTTTGCCGCCACCCGAGGCGGAGCGCCTCGCCGCCCTGCTCGTGGCCGGCCAGACCATCGTCGTTCAGGGCGACGGCCTCACGACCGCTATGGGCCGGGTCGTCGAGCTGCAGGCGATCGGCCCCTCGCAGGCACAGCTGAATTTCGTGCAGAGGCCCGGTCCACCGCCACGCGGGCCGCGTCCGTGACCACTCCAAGACACACGAGGATGCGGATGAACGACCGCATTGCGCGCGACTGGCTCAATTTCCTCCTCGCCAACGCGCGTCCCTGCGGAGTGATTCGATGGCGACGATAGATACAGATACAAGCTCGAGCGAACGTCAGACCGCCATGCCGGATTTGCAGAAATCGAATCGAAGGGTGCCCCTTCTCCATCGCGGCATCTCAGTACCCATTATCATTGCGACAGCGCTAATTGGGCTTGTGATTTATGCCATCCACGGCCTGCCCGGAATACAAGCCCTGCGAAGTGACGCCATGACCACCGTCGCGATCGCAATCTTTGCCGCGACTTATCTGGTCATCGCGGTCGGAAAGCTGCCCGGATTTCACCTCGACCGCGCCGGCGCAGCGCTGCTGGGGGCGAGCCTCATGGTTGGATCGGGTGTGCTCTCGCTCGACCAAGCCTATCGCGCGGTCGATTTTGACACCATCGCGCTGCTGCTCGGCGTGATGATTGTGGTCGCCAATCTTCGCCTCTCCGGCTTCTTCCGGCTGGTGAACAATTGGGTGGTGACGCGCGCCCGGCACCCCTTTCTGCTGCTTGCAGCGATCGTCCTGGTCGCCGGCTCGCTCTCGGCCTTCCTCGTCAATGACACCATCTGCCTGGTCATGACGCCGCTCGTCCTGCAGATCGTTGTCCGCCTCGAGCGAAACCCAGTCCCGTACCTGCTGGCCGTCGCGATGGCATCGAACATCGGCAGCACCGCGACGATCACCGGCAACCCTCAAAACATGATCATCGGCAGCCTCTCGCATATCCCGTACGGCGCCTTTGCGGCATCGCTCTGGCCAGTAGCGGCTGCGGGCCTGGGGCTCGCGACGCTCCTGATCGCGCTCATCTATCCTGGCGAGTTTCTGACCCGCGAGCGCCTTCCAACCATTGCGGCTATTCCGGCGCGTCACCACACGCCTCTCGTCGTCAAGTCAGTTCTCACCATGGGCGCGATGACGGCCTTGTTCTTTACCGGCCAACCGGTCGCCAAGGTTGCGATCGTCGGCGGCGCGCTGCTGCTGTTCACCCGCAGGGTAAGGGCCGAAAAAGTCTACCGCGAGATCGACTGGCCTCTGCTCGTCATGTTCGTCGGCCTGTTCGTCGTCGTCGCCGGCCTCGAGATTGCGGTGCTCACACCCGATGTCATCGCGGCGGTCGCTCGGCTCCACCTGGGGAGCGTCCCGATCCTGTCGGTCGCCACCGCCGGACTGTCGAATCTCGTCAGCAATGTTCCGGCCGTCCTCGTCTTGAAGCCGTTCATCTCCGACCCGCCGGATCCGACCCGCGCGTGGCTTGTCGTCGCAATGGCATCGACGCTCGCAGGCAACTTCACGCTGGTCGGATCGGTCGCGAACCTGATCGTCGCGCAGCGGGCGCGGGCGCATGGGGTCATCATCAGCTTCTGGGAATATTTCAAGGTCGGCGCGCCGCTGACGGTGCTGACGATGCTGTTCGGCGTCTGGTGGCTGTGATTCGAGAACGTGCCGCACGAGCGTGACCCGCTGTGACGTCGGGGTTGCGCAGATTCGTTTCACCAAGTTCTATGCGGAGCGCAGCCATCGCCTCCGCATAGATTTTAGGCTCAGGGGCGACCGGCCGCGCTTCACCCGTCGCGCCAGCGCAGGAGCCGCGCCTCCAGCAGGCTTGCGCCGGTGTTGAGCGAAAATCCCACCACGCCGAGGATCACCACGCCCAGCATCACGAGATCCATCTGGAACCGCTCGCGTCCCGCGATGATGAGACCGCCAATACCGGGGCCGACCGTCATGAAATATTCGGCCGCCACAGTCGCGAGCCAGGAATAGATGAGCGCCAGGTGAACGCCGGTAAGGATCGACGGCGTGGCCGACGGCAGGAATACCCGGACGAAAAGTTGGCGACGATTGAAGCGAAGCGCACGGGCGACCTCGACGAGCTGTGCCGCAGCGCCCTCGATACCTTCCTGGGTGTTCATTGCCACCGGCACGAAGGCCGCGATGGCGATGAATACGATCTTGGCGGTTTCGGCAAATCCGAACCAGATCGAGATGATGGGTATCCACGCCAGCACGGCGACCTGCTTGGCCGCATGAAAGGTCGGACCGAACAATAGATTGGCGAGGCGCGAGAGGCCGAGCAATGCGCCAAACGCGATCCCGATGGCGGTGCCGATGAAAAATCCGGCGAGGTTGCGGGCGAGGCTCGCGCCAAGATGGGCAAGCAAGGCGCCGTCAAGGGTTTCCGCCCAGGCAGTCCGCGCGATGGTTTCGAGTGGCGGCAGGAAACGAGCGTCGATCAATCCGGTCTTGCTCGACAGCTCCCAGAGAACGAGCAGAATGGTGGGTAGCACGAGACCGCGCAGCAGGCGGCGGCCGGCCGGACGGATTGATGCGGAGATTGCCATGGCTGCCATCACCGTCCGGAAATCCGCCAGCTCTGCAGCCGCGTTTCGATCGTCGCCAGCACCTTGTCCATCACGTAGCCGGCGAGGCCGATCAGGATCATCCCGACGATCATGGTGTCGAGCCAGAACATCTGACGCCCCCAGACCAGGAGGTAGCCGAGCCCTTCGGCGGAGGCGAGGAGTTCGACCGCGACCAGGGCGGTCCACGCCTTGGTCAAGCCGTAGCGGATGCCGGTGAAGATCGGCGGCACCGCGGCCGGCAGCACCAGACGGCGCAGCAATTGCCATCGCGTGAACCGGAACACCCGCGCGACCTCGGCATAGCCAGGCGGGATGCCGCGAATGCCAGCTGCCGCATTGAGCACCATCGGAATGAACGCTGCCTTGGCGATGATCACGATCTTCAGCGCTTCGCCGATGCCGAGGAAAAGCATCAACAGTGGGATCCAGCCGAGGGTCGGGACCTGGGCGATCGCCGTGAACAGCGGCCTCACATAGTCGTCGACGGCTTCCGACAACCCCATGGCGATGCCGAGCAGGAGGCCGAGGCTCGCCCCGACCGTGAATCCCACGAGCACCCGGATGGCGCTAATCGAGGCGTGCTGTGCGAGATCGCCATTGCGGACCATTTCCAGGAGATTTTGCCAGACATAGGCAGGCGGGGGCAGAATCTGCTCCGGCAGCCAGCCCTGCGCCGAGGCGATCGCCCAGATAACCAGAACCGTGAGCGGCACGATGGTGGCGATCGTAAGCGTCCGCATTCTGTCCAGCGCTATGGCGAAGACGGAGCCTCGATAAGCGAGGGCCAAGTCGAATGCGCTCATGGGCGGAGATCCATATCGAGCGTCACGAGCCCAGCGGCTTACCGTCGGCACCGTAGCGGGTCCAGTAGCCTTCAAGGCCAAGTTCTTTCAACGCCTGTTCCAGATAGCGTGGCTCGAACCAACCTTTGACGTCGATGTCGCGGCGCACCAGGCCGAATTCCTTGGCCTGCTTGGCCTGGACCCGATACTGTTCGATCAGGAACGGATCGATGATCGGTGTGTTGCGGTAACGCAGTGGCTGGTCGGCGAAATCGTAGCGAAACACCGATGCCGGCGTGCCCGACCTGGCCCAGATATCCATCAAGGCATCTCGGTTCGCTTCGTCAGATGACCAACGCGCCGCCGCGACTATGGCCTTCACGATCTTGGCGACGAGCTGGGGGTGGGATGCCTCGAAGGCCTCGGTGACCAGAACGGCGGATTGGCGTTCAAAGGCGGGGTTGTCGCCCTTTGTCGTGTAGACAATCTTGGCGCGGCCCACCTCGTGGAGCGAGATGAGCGGAAAATTGCCAAACGCAGCGTCTATATCCTTGCTGGCCAACGCCGCTGTAGTCGTGGCGTTGTCCATGTTGAGGACTTGAAGGTCACGCTCCGTCAACCCGTTGGCGGCGAGCACCTTCACGACCGCGAGGTGGTTGTTGGTGCCGCGGAAGATCGCGACCTTCTTGCCGCGCAGGTCTTTCACGGACGTGATCGATGACCCCGCCGGCACGGCGAGGTACATCGGCGCATGTGCCGCGTTCGCCAGCAAGATCTTCGTCTTCAGGCCGCTGGCCCGTCCGATGACTGACGGCAGGTCGCCCTGCCACGCGAAATCGAGTTGGCCATTGGCGATGGCCTCGTTGACGGCAGGCCCGGCGCCCTTGAAGAAATACCATTCGACCTTGATACCGGGCTCGTCCTTGAGGGCGTCTTCCATATAGTGCCCGGCGTGGGCGGTCGCTGCCGGGCTGCCGCCGGCAAACGGACGGTTGTCGACGCCGATCGATGCAAAGCCGAACCGGATGGTGAGGGGCTCCGAGCTTGCGGTTGGCACCGCGAAAGCGCTGAAGACAGCGACGGCCAGGGCGCAACGCGCAAGTGTGCGAAGCAATTTCATTGACCCCTCTCGCCGCCGCATGTGATTACTCCGCCGCAACAACCTGCGCGCCGAAGCGGGACGCGCGCTCGCGGGGATGCGGCAGCCCAAGGTTTTCGCGCAGCGTGCGCCCCTCATATTCGCTGCGGAACAGGCGGCGGCGCCGCAGCTCCGGAATCACAAATTCAATGAAATCCTCAAGCCCGCCCGGCAAATATGGCGCCATCACGTTAAAGCCGTCCGCCCCACCCTTGAGGAAACGCTCCTCAAGCTGGTCGACGATCTGCTCGGGCGTGCCAACAATCTGCCAATGGCCGCGGGCTCCTGCGATGGAAAGATAGAGTTGCCGGATGGTCAGGTTCTGCCGGCGGGCGAGATCGATCAGGAGCTTCTGCCGGCTCTTCGGTCCGTTGGTCTCAGGCAGTTCCGGCAACGGTCCGTCGAGCTGATATCCGGAAAGGTCAAAGCCACCGAGCGTGGAGCTCAGCAACGCCAGCCCGACGACCGGGTGAATCCGCGACTGCAGTTCCTCGAATTTCTCCTGTGCTTCGGATTCGCTGCGACCGACCAGCGGGAAGACGCCCGGCATGATCTTCACGTGATCGGGGTCGCGGCCACTCTGCTCGGCCCGCCTCTTTATCTCGCCATAGAAGGCCTGGGCATCGGCCAGCGTCTGCTGGGCGGTGAAGATCGCCTCTGCCGTGGCGGCGGCAAGCGCCTTGCCAGGCTCGGATGCGCCCGCCTGAACGATCACCGGATGGCCCTGGGGTGACCGCGCGACGTTGAGCGGCCCGCGGATCTGGAAATGCTTGCCGCGGTGGTTGAGCACGTGGAGCTTTTTGGGATCGAAGTAGAGTCCCGAGTCCCGGTCGCGGACAAAAGCGTCGTCGTCCCAGGAATTCCATAGCCCGGTGACAACCGTGGCGAATTCCCGGGCACGCTCATAGCGATCGGCATGGCCGACGTGCCGTTCGAGATTGAAGTTGAGAGCTTCGGACTCGGTGCTCGACGTCACCAGGTTCCAGCCGGCGCGGCCGTGGCTCAACAGATCGAGGGACGCGAACTTGCGCGCGATGTTGAACGGCTCATTGAATGTCGTGCTGGCGGTCGCAATAAGGCCGATCCGGTCGGTGACGGCCGACAACGCCGACAGCAGCGTCAGCGGTTCGAAGGAGACCGCACGCGAGGTGTGGCTCAGCGAATTGACGTCGCGGTCGCGAACCCCGACGCTGTCGGCGAGGAAAATCGCGTCGAATTTGGCAAGCTCGGCGAGCCTCACCAGCCCGATAAAATGATCGATGCTCACGGTCGCGTCACGCTGCGCCTTGGGATGACGCCAGGCAGCGATATGATGCCCGTCCGTCATCAGGAAGGCGCCGAGCTTCATCTGCCGTTTCTGCTTCATGTCATGCTCCCTTGGTGAAGAGGCGCGGCGGGGTATCAGACGGAGCGCGCGGCCAACGGCACGCCTGATGCGCGTTCGCGGGGACGTTGTTGCGGTTCAAGGCGCGTGGGCGCCGATAGGTTGGGCGCCCCGCGCTGCGTCGCCTCAAGCGCGTCGAGCACGGCGTTTCGCAAACGCAGCAACTCAGGGTCCTTGCGATCGCGCGGGCGCGGCGCCGTGACGTGGAAGATTTCCGCGATCCGGCCCGGCCGCGGCGCCATGACGACAACCCGGTCGCCGAGCAGGACGGCCTCGTCGACGTCGTGCGTCACCAGGACGGCGGTGATGCGCTCATGCTTCCAAATGCGCTGCAGCTCTTCCTGAAGGTGAGCCCTGGTCATTGCGTCGAGGGCGCCGAACGGCTCGTCGAGCAGGAGAACGCCGGGCCGGTTGACGAGACTGCGCGCAATCGCCACGCGCTGCGCCATGCCGCCCGAGAGCTGGCGCGGATATGCCTTCTCGAATCCGGCCAAGCCGACGAGCGCAATGTGCTCGGCGGTCACGCGACGTTTTGCGGCCGCATCGAGCGGCGCGTTCTCCAGCCCAAGCGCGACGTTCTGCTCGACCGTCAGCCACGGGAACAGGCGCGGCTCTTGGAATACGATGCCGCGGTCGAGGCTCGGGCCTTCGATCGGGCGGCCGTCGTGCCGGACCTCGCCGTCAAATCTCGTCTCCAGCCCCGCGATGATCCGCAGCAAGGTGGACTTTCCGCACCCGCTCGCCCCCACGATGGTAACGAACTCGGCCGACGCGACCGTCAGATCGACACCTTGGAGCGCTTGAAGGGGCTCCTTGCCGACCCGGAAGGTCTTGGAAACATGCCCGACGCGGAGGTGGCTGTCCGACATACCGTACTCCTTGGAAAAGCGCCGCAACTCAGCGGCCTCAGCGTGCGCCGCGCGGAGGGGGCGGCTAGCCTGGCCGGCCGCACTGTGTTCCTACGTTGAGACGCTTGCCAAATCTGCATTCCGGTTCAGGCTCATGAATCTAGCTCTCGCGGTTCGCTCATCGCCCGACGCTGGACGCCGTCACTTGGAGGCACGGTATTCTGCAGTCGATCTATCCGCAGATGCCGGTGCCGGTATCGCCTGCGCGCCGGCAGCAACATTCGCCGGCATCGTCGCGGCGCGACCGAGCCGCGCCGCTGGATGCCCCAACATGGCGATCAGTGCAACGAACACGAAGGCGGCGACGCACGCCATCAGGTTGAAAACGGACGCCCGAGCTTTTTGAGGCATGCGATATTCCACTCATTCTATAGACTACCATAGCCACGGTCCAGGCATCTGCAAAGCGGAAAAGCCTCGGTCCGCAAATTTGGAAAGCCTCTTGCCTCCATGATCCCGATCGCCGAATGTTTGTTCTTCGTCAGAGCCGTCTTGGAAAATTCCTTTTCGGACATCGGAGCGGGTTGCGATGACAACGGCGCCCTTCTCTCGATGAGTCGCTGGTTGAACATCTTTCCGCCTCGGAGAGCCGCCAATCGTAGAGGGTGTGGAAATAGCGCGCGTCCGGAACTCCACCAAAATCGAGAAAGGACGAGGCTGCGATAACCTCGGCCAGCATGATCGGCGGCTCGCGCAGGCGCCCGATCCTGTATACCCGGACTCGGCTTAGCCAAGAGCCAAAAAACTGCACAACCGCAATCATATGGAAGCACTCCAACGTTGCGCCACAAATAGTATATTAAATGACTTGACTATTGTCATCAAGCCGATACGTTCAAATACGCAACAGCGCCGTCCGATCTGGTTCACGACGATACCTGGCTTGTCGCGGCAACCGGGTGACGCATCGCAATGCGATCTTAGGAGCAAAGATGGCCAAACGTTCCGACGAGAATCCTGCCCGCTCCAAACTGTTCGAGCCCTATCGCCTCGGCCGGTTGGAACTGTCCAATCGCATCATCATGGCGCCGCTGACGCGCAATCGTGCCGCCCTCGGAAACGTGCCCGTTTCGCTGGCGGCGAAATACTACGCTCAGCGTGCATCCGCGGGGCTGATCGTTTCGGAGGCGACCCAGGTTGCGCTCGAGGGACAGGGCTACGAAGCGACTGCTGATCGAGGTGCTCGCAGAGGTTATCCGTGAGGTCGGCGCCGAGAGGGTTGGCGTGCGCCTCTCCCCTGTCACGCCTTCAAACGACATCTCGGACAGCAACCCGAGCGAGCTTTTCTCGCACCTGATCCAGCGGATCAGCGCTTTGGCGCCGGTTTACATTCATGTGATCGAGGGCGCCACGGGCGGTGATCGCAATTTCGGTGCGCCGTTCGACTACCGCCTGCTGCGTCGAAACTTCCGCGGCACGTACATCGCCAACAACGGCTACGACCTTGCAACGGCGGCCGCCGCCGTCGCCAGCGGGCGGGCGGATCTCATCGCATTCGGCAAGGCGTTCCTTGCCAATCCGGATCTCGTCGCGCGGCTGCGGACGGGGCGCGCCCCTCAATGCGCCCGACAAGTCGACTTTCTACGGGGGCGGCGCAAAAGGCTACATCGACTACCCGTTTTTGGAGCCGGCAGCCGCGTGAGCGGACGCCCCGCTTTGTCGGACAGAGAATGATGCCGCCGATCCTCATCATCCCTGGACTTAACGGCTCCGGACCACATCACTGGCAGACCCGCCTTGAGCAGTCGTTTCCCGGCGCACGGCGCGTTAAGCAGGCCAATTGGAAAAATCCAAATCGGGCCGCATGGGTTGAGCGCCTCGTCGCTGACATCGAAGCGAACCCCGGCGGCGTTCTGGTCGCACACAGCCTTGGTTGTGCCTTGGTGGCCCATGCCGCGGCAGAACACCCCGATCTTGCCATCACGGCAGCCTTGCTGGTCGCGCCGGCGGATGTTGAATCACCACGCCACACGCCCGAGCGTACCTGCGAATTTGCGCCGATTCCTCGCGTGTCCCTCCCATTTCGCAGCGTCGTGGTGGCGAGCACCAACGATCCGTATATGGCTCTCCGCCGCGCCCGCGAATTGGCCGATGCGTGGGGCGCGGAGTTCGTCGACGTCGGCCCGCTCGGGCATATCAACGTCGAAGCGGGCTTCGGTCCTTGGCCCGCGGGGGAGCGCATCTTGCGTGACTTGATGCTGGGACGCCGCCAGCCCTGCCCTGCGGCCCCAGCCACACTCCATGTGTGAGCTGCGCCGGGCCACGCAGCACAAGCGAGCTAGATGTGGTACATCAGCGCCGTCTTGCGGCCGCCGTCGAGCGCCAGCATGTCCGCAAACGTCATGCGATCCAGGATGTCCGCCATGGCGTCGCGCACCTTCGCCATGGTGAGCCGCACAGTGCACATCTTCACATCGTCGCAATCCTGGCATGGCTGATAGGCGGTCCGGCTGGCGCAGGCGATGGGCGCCAGCGGCCCATCAAGCGTGCGAATGACGTGCCCCAGCTTGATTTCGCTTGGTGCGCGCGCCAGCGTGTATCCGCCGCCTGGTCCTTTCTTGGTGCGCACGATGCCGGCGTTGCGTAAATCGCCGAGAATGGCGTCCAGAAATTTCTTTGGAATATTGTTGGCCTCCGCGATGTCGACGGATTGCGCGGTCTCGCCGGCGGGAAGCGATGACAGGTGAACCATGGCTTTGAGACCGTACTTGCCTTTTGCGGTGAGCATTTGCTGGTGACGCCTTGGACGATGGAGAGATGTGTTCGAGTCGCCGATGTATCGTCTATAGATAACATCGATTATAGAAGAATTCTAGTGCGGCCACCGACCGTAGCGGAATGATTTTGGTTTTTCCGGACAATTATTGATTATCTAAGTAGACTATAGCCTCCGCGCAGCGTCCCATGCCCATGCGGTCGTTCATTTTATAGTTTACTTATTTAATAGATTATTGTCAAATCTCCGACGTCGCGTTTGTCATGGGGCGCGACCGCGGAATTTGATGGAGCAGCTTGCGCCGCGTCACCAAATGCTAAAGCGCCACGAAGCGTCTTCGTGGGCTCCTTCGTGTATGGGGTTGCTGCGATGAAGCTTCGGTTCTTGATCTGTGGTCGTTCCTCCCTGAAGAACTTCTCCTGCCGCCATGCTTCGGCCGCGACCAGCGCGTGTTGGCATCCGCACGGCTGATCATCCCGTTCATGCAGCCTTGAATCAGGGACGCCGGCCGGCGCCGGTGGCAGGAGACCTTTATGTACGACACCTATATCATCGAAACCCGCAACGGAGCAGCGGGCATCGTGGTCCGCGACGGACATGGCTTTCGCTTCTTTGCGGCGACCCACGATTTCTATCGTCTGGAGGGCCAGGTCTTTGGCTCTCCCAAGGACGCCGAAGCCGCAGCGCTCCGGCACATCGGCGGCGTCAGGAAGCTGCCGAAGACGCCGCGCGGTGATGACGTCGCCCTGCAATGGTCGAGCTGAAACCGCAGGCGCCGCCAAGAGCGCCGCAAAGGGCGCGCCGCAAGGCAATTCGACGTCACAGGCCTTCGACCAGCGCCGTCGACAGGTAGCGTTCGGCAGAGGATGGCAGCATGACGACGATGTTCTTTCCCGCCAGGCGCGGGCGCTTGCCTATCTCCAAGGCGGCCGCGACCGCGGCCCCCGACGAGATGCCGCCCAATATTCCCTCATGCCGCGCGAGCGCTCTGGCGGTATCGAACGCCATTTGGTTGGAGACTGTGATCACCTCGTCAATCACCGAACGGTCGAGAATGTCCGGAATGAAGCCGGCGCCAATGCCCTGAATTCGATGCGCGCCCGGCTTGCCGCCCGACAGCACGGGGCTGTCTTTAGGCTCCACGGCGACGATGCGCAGAGACCGCTTCCTTGGCTTGAGAACCTGGCCGACGCCCGTGATGGTGCCGCCCGTTCCGACGCCGGCCACAAACACGTCGATTTCGCCGCCGGTGTCGTTCCAAATCTCCTCTGCGGTGGTGGCGCGGTGGATCTCTGGATTTGCCCGATGCTTGAATTGTTGCGGCATCACGGCGTTGCGGACTGTCCGCACCAATTCCTCGGCCTTTTCCACCGCACCGCGCATCCCCTGGGCCGCGGGCGTCAACACCAGCTCGGCGCCGAGCAGCTTCAGCATCTTGCGCCGTTCCATGGACATGGATTCCGGCATCACCAGGATCAACCGATAGCCGCGTGATGCCGCGACAAAAGCAAGTGCGATGCCGGTATTGCCGGAGGTCGGTTCGACCAGCACCGTCTCCGGCCCGATCAACCCGGCGGTCTCCATGTCTTCAACCATGGCGACGCCGATACGATCCTTGACGCTGGCAGCCGGATTGAGGAATTCGAGCTTGGCGAGAATGTTGGCCTTGACGCCGTGCATCTCGGGCAATCGGAGGAGCCGCACGATCGGCGTGTCGCCAATGGCTTCGGTGATGGAGCCGAAAACCCGCCCACGGCCAGGCTTTGTCTTGGATTTCGCGCGGGCGGCAGTCCGAGTGGTTGTTGCGATAGACATGAGGCTCTTCAAGAAAAGGCGTTGGAGGATGCCGCCCGCGGCGGAATCACGAGCAACAGATAAGTAGCGCGCCGATAGGCGGTGTCAAAAGGACAAAACGACAGAGTCAAGCCACCACGCCTGCGCTGCGCATTGTCGCGGTGCGCGCCCAGGATCACGGAAAGAAGCGATTCCGCGGGCGCGGCAGGCCGAGATGTTCGCGCAGCGTCGTCCCTTCGTAGTCGCGCCGAAACAGGCCACGGCGTTGTAACTCGGGAATGACGTGCGCGACGAAATCCTCAAGCCCGCCCGGCAAGTAGGGGAACATCACGGTGAAGCCGTCGGAGCCTTCGGTGAACAGCCATTCCTCGATCTCGTCGGCGATCGCCTTCGACGTGCCCACCATGGCGAGGCCGGAATAGCCGCCGAGCCGTTGGGCGAGCTGCCGCACGGTCAGATTCTCACGCCTGGCAAGATCAATCGCCCGCTGACGGCCACTCTTCGAAGCGTTGCTTTCGGGGATGTTGTCCGGCAGCGGCCGGTCGGGATCAAATTTTGACGCGTCGTGGCCGAGTGCGATGGACAGCGAGGCGATGGCGTTGGCGTAATCGACAAGGCTGTCGAGTTTCGCCCGCTTGGCCCGCGCCTCCTCCACGGTGT
>WNFF01000963.1_pt1 | contig 26707 bp, 28 predicted proteins | sample 5400441 | NCBI WGS metagenome assembly WNFF01 (sample SAMN13153345, study PRJNA577476) | soil metagenome | isolation source: 120 cm saprolite under Douglas fir tree site 2 hole 3 replicate 1 | place: USA:California | collected 2015-04-18
TCTTTTAGCGTCACTACGCCGAATTGCTTCGAAGCCAGCGCCACCAACCGCTTCGCACCTGCATTTCCCAACCCGCCACCCCCCCTCTCGTACGACGGCCGCCTATTTTTGGCGAAGTGAGTGACATTTGCGTACCGCGCGGGCCCGAATTGTCACACAGAAGGTGGCAGGCCGATCGAGGCACTTAGAGCCCCTGCGCGAATCCTTGCTCGATGCATCATTCCTGGATCGAACGCCTGACGGCTTCGATATGCTGTCGAAATGCAATCGCGCATTTCAGTCATCCACTGGCTCATCCTGGGCTGCATGACAGGCACCGCCTGGGCGGCGTCACCGGTGCTGGGCGGCCACTGGGATGGCGTGATGATCCGCGAGGGCTCGCGGCTCGTGAGCGCCGGCGGCTGGCAGGGCAGTTTCAGCGCGCCGGCCCTGCGCGCGCTTCGCGTTCCGCTCACCCGCGTAAGCTTCGCGCCGCCTCGAGTCCACTTTGAGCTGGTGGGCGACTTCGAGACCACACTGTTCGATGGCGGGCTCAGCGGCGACCAGCTCTCAGGCTCTTTTCGCGAAGGCAAAGCGCCGGGTACGTTCCGGCTCGACCGGAGCAAGCTGCCGGCAGCGAAATACCGCGAAGAGAACATTCGCTTCTCCAATGGTGCCGTTGAGCTTGCCGGCACTTTGCTTCTGCCGCTCACTCCAGGGCCGCATCCAGCGGTTCTCTTCCTCCACGGCTCCGGCCCCGAGGGTCGCTTCGGCGGCCGGTTTCTCGCCGAATACTCAGTGAAGCACGGAATCGCCGCCCTCATCTACGACAAGCGCGGCGTCGGGCAATCCACCGGTGATTGGAGGACTTCCGGATTTCAGGAGCTGGCCGGCGACGCGCGCGCCGGACTGAAATGGCTGAGTACACGCCCGGAGATTCGACCGCATCAGATTGGAATCTACGGCCACAGCCAGGGCGGGTCGCTGGCGCCGCTGATTGCTACCCAATCGCCGGAGGTCGCCTTCGTGGTCAGCGCCGCAGGCGCTGGCGTCCCGATGTGGGAGTCAGAGATCTATAGCCTCACCGAGCAGACCCGCGCCCAGGGGGTCAATGGCAAGGACCTCGAGGAGGCGCAGGAGTTCATCCGCCTGACGATCCACGTTGGCGAGGACCGGGCGAGGACTGGGACAAGCTGGAGGCGGCGCAAGCACGGACGAAGCAGGCCAGCTGGGCCCGGCACCTCGAGCTGCCCCCCCGAAGCGACGGCTGGTGGACGCACTTTCGGAAAATCGCGGACTACGACTCAACCGACTCCTGGCAACGGGTGACGGTGCCGGCGCTGCTGGTTAACGGCGAGCGCGATAGCAACGTACCGGTGGCGGCGAGCGTCGAGCGCATCGACCAGGCGCTGATCAAGGCGGGGAATCCGGATTACACGATGCTTGTGCTTCCAGCTGCGGCGCATGAGCTGAAGATCCGGCCCGAGGGAAGTCGCTTCGAGTGGCCGCGCGAGGCGCCCGGATTTGCCGACCTGGTCGTCGCCTGGATTCGCTACCGCGTCGACCGGCCGCGCCCGAGCGTGCAGAAGAAATAGAAACAAAGCCGTCTAGGGCAGAGCCGTCGAGAAAACTCCGCCGCCAACCGCTCCTGCGTAAAGGGTCGAGCCGGCGCTGTCGATGGCGAGGGAAGAAACAGTCCGGACGCTGAGGCCGGTAGACATTGGCCTCCAGTTTTCTCCTCCATCCTCGGTTTTGAAAACCCCGCTCCAATAGCTTGCCAGATAGACCGTGCCGGGTGTCACCGGGTCAATGGCCACGGCGCTGATCGAATAGGTCAGGCCACTAAAAATAAACCTCCAGCTCTCTCCTCCGTCGTCAGTCTTGAAGAGCCCGTTGCCGCTGGCGTAGAGCGTGCTCGGTACGTTCGGATCGATCGCCAGGGCGGAAACGTACGGATAGCTGAATCCGACATTGATGGATCTCCAGCCATCTCCACCGTTCTCGGACTTGAATATGCCACCGCCACTGGTTCCGGCATAGAGCGTGCTGGGGGTACCTGAGTCAATCGCCAGGTCTGTGATCAGCGTCTCAGTCAGCCCGGTGTTGATCGGCCCCCAGTTTTCTCCGCCATTCTCGCTCTTGAAAGCACCACCGCCATAAGTTCCCGCATAGACCGTGCTGGGGAGCACCGGATCGACCGCCAAGGTCAAGACACTGGCGACCGAGAGACCTGTATTGATGGGCCGCCAGCTCGCACCTGCGTCTTCACTCTTGAACACGCCACCATTGAAAGTGCCAGCGTAGAGGGTGGCGGCCGTGGCCGGATCGACCGCCAAGCAGTCGACAGGACCCGCAGTCAGACCGACATTGACTGGTCTCCAGCTTTGTCCCGCGTCGTCGGTCTTGTAGACACCGACGCGGTTGGTTCCGGCATACGCCGTGCTGGCTGTTATCGGATCAATTGCCACAGTCCTGACCTCCGTGGCGTTCAGACCGGTGTTGATAGCCCTCCAGTTTCCCCCGCCGTTGTCGCTTTTGAACGCGCCGAAGTCGTAGTCTCCCAGGTACACGCTGCTCGGCGCCCTGAAATCAATTGCGAGGGCCCACACCTCCGCGTTGGGGGGCAAACCGGTGCTGATCGACCTCCAGTCTCCTTCGCGCTCAACCTTGTACGCCCCACCTCTGGCACCTCCGTAGATAGTTGTCGGCGTCACAGGATCGATCGCCAGGGCGTAGATAAAAATGTCGATGCCCACGCCAAAACTGGTCCAGACCTCTCCCCCATTGACGCTCTTGAATACTCCGCTGCCCAGGCTCCCTGCATATAAGGTGCTGGTTGTTGATGGATCGATCGCCAGCACAAAGATGGAAGAAGATAGGCCGATACCAATGTTCCTCCACGTTGCGCCTCCGTCGTCGCTTTTGAAGGCGTGGCCTCCGCCACCGGTCCCCGCATACAAAGTGCTCGGAGTTGTCGAATCAATCGCTAACGCGAAGACAAGGGTGTCCGTAAGGCCCGCGTTGGTAGGCCTCCAGCTTTCTCCGCCGTCATCCGTCTTGTATACCCCCGCTCCGGTAGCCGCGTAGACAGTGGTACGGGTCACCGGATCAATCGCTAAATCCAACAATTGTGTTGACAGGCCGCCGATGGCTCTCCAGCTCTCTCCACCATCGTCACTTTTGAACGCAGTCTCAATACCGGATGCACTGCCGGCATAGATCGTGTTGGTTGCCACTGGATCAATCGCTAATGCTCGAACGTCGAAGCTCCCGCCAAGGCCAACATTGATCGCCCTCCAGCTGCTCCCTGCGTCTTCACCTTTGAAAACGCCGCCGAAGCCCGCCGCCGCATAGAGGATCGTGGGGTTCGCCGGATCGATCGCGAAACGCACTATCCTTCCTCCCTCGGGTCCATGGGAGATCCACCTTTCCGCAAAGGCGCCGGACGCCGTACCGAGGCACCACAGCAACGTCAACAAGAGCGAACGCCCGAACCTCTTTTGATTCCCGAATTCTAGTTTTATCAAGTGGCCTTCCTTGCTCTCGTTCACGCGTCGCTGGTATCAGCATTTATGTGTTTCAGCAACCACTTCGCGGAGGGGCGAGAGACGCACTGAAAGGCATTGGAGTGGGCAATTTACGCGGCTTCGGGAGGCGCTGTGCTGCGCTCCGTCAATCGCGGGGAAACGTTTTTCCAAGCCAGTCAGGGTCTCATCGGCGATCGCGTGATCGGCCTGGGCACTGCCCCGACGCAGCCGAGGTGCCTGTATGTCTGGATGCACGCGGGGGGGCTGTTCCGAAGCAATGATGGCGCCGATTCCTGGTCGCCGGCCGAAACGGGGGAATCCTTGCGCCGCTCGACGACGGCGTCCGGTCAGAGTACCCTGGCCATCGATCCCAGCGACCCTGAACGCGTCTACCTCGGACACGCCAGCGTGCTGCAGTTCGTGAATCAGTAGGTCAAAGCAGCGAGCCCTTGGCGCTTAGCTGCCTTCCTCGAGCTGACAATGTGCCGCTTGGGCCGCCTATTGACAGTGGACGCCTCGTGCACACCAGAGCTTCTGGCCGGGGGAGGATTCAATGAGAGCAATTGGCTGGTGGATGCGGGGGCGTCTGCACTGCAATCGCCGCTCAGTCTCGCGCGGCGCGACCCTGTAGAAGGTGTTCATGCGAATCAGCCGCTACTCGCGGCTTTCTCGCGCTTCGCGTCACCCTTCAGAATCTGGAACTCGACCCGGCGGTTTTTTGCCCGCCCGAGCGCGTCTGCGTTGGAGGTGACCGGTCGGTCGAAGGCAAATCCGCGGCTCCTCAAACGGCGCTGTGAAACGCCCTTCTTGACCAGGTAGTCGACGACCGCCTTCGCGCGCCCGTCCGATAGGTCCTGATTGTAAGCACGAGCGCCGCGGTTGTCGGTGTGGCCCTCTACTTCGAGTAGATTGATGTCAGGTCTGCTCTTGAGCAGCGCGGCTACTTCGTCGAGCAACGGGAACGACTGCTTTTGGATGTTGGCTTTACCGAGATCGAAGAGAACGTTTCCGCGCAGGCGGATTTGGCTGTCCTCGAGGACGACGAACGGCGGTCCTAAGGGGCATCCGCCATTATCGGCCGGCCCTGGCTCGTTGGGGCACTTGTCGACGTTGTCCGGGACCTGGTCCCCATCGCTGTCGGGGCACCCGTCGAATTCCGCGGGGCCGGGCTGCATCGGACAAGCGTCCTCAGAATCCGGAACGCCGTCTCCGTCCGAATCAGCCAACAAGCCCGAGGGGTGGGCTGCGAGGTCGAAATCATACCGAATGGACGCGATGGCGCGAAACGCCTCGCGCGCGTAGCCCGAATGCGCGGCGATGCCCCGACCCATTGCCAGCTCGGCTCCCCAGTGCTCGGCAAACTTGCTGCGCAACCCGAGCAATACCTCCCATGCGCTCTTCCGCTGATCAGCAAATTCGGCCAAGCTGAACGGCGACGCAGTGGGAGTCGCGAGATTCATTTCTGCCATGGCATTGATGTCGAAGAAACGTCCCAAGTCAGGCAGGCGAAACATTCCGCCCAAGCTCACGGTGTACTCGCTGCCGACGGTCAGATTTAAGTATTGCGTCTGCTTTCTCAATCGGACGCCGAAGTTTCCGAGGAGCCGAAAGGGTCCGATCGGCCGCTCTAGCACGACCCTCGGCGCGAACACCGGTGCGCCCTCTCCGAGGAAGTTTTGGCGGTTCCCCGTGGGGAGCCTGAGCTCGGTGACTACAGCAATGCCAATCGGTGACTCTTGCGCGGGGAAGAGGATAAATCGCGGCAGCAGACGAATATCGCCGAGGCCGCCGGATACTCCGGGCTCAGAGTAACCATATTGATTCAACAGGCTGAAGTTGTCGCCTTGCGCGAGAGCCGCTGGAAGATCCACGGCGAGCTCCACTCGTGGATGCAGCTGATATGCGCCCAGCACGTGGACATCGATTCGATAAGGAACGATGTCGCCCAGCTTCTGCTCTTGCGCCACCAAAGCCAGGATGCCGACGTTCCAATCGAACAGCAGCGAGAGCGCGAAGCTCTTCTTGGCCGCAGGACTGGCAGATTCGAGCGTCATGCCACTCTCTTGTGCCGCGGTCGGCTTGGTCGGAACCAAGTCGAAGCTTCGCGCGAATATGTTCGTCTGCGCGCCGGCGAGAGCGGGCGCGATCAAAATCGCGACGGATACAACGCGTGCAAGCAGCTTTCGCAACGGTCGGCGCGCCTCAGTAGCCCATCACCAGCGCGACCAAAAATACGAGGAAGGGCTCGCTCATTCTGCTTCGTGGTGAGCGCTCGGATAATGCGCGATCGACGAGGAACACATGCGTTCCATATTCGACTTCTCATCTTAGTCTCCGCTCGAGCAACGACAAAACCACCTCAGTCGGTGGGGTCGGTTCCTGTGGGAGTCAATCCTCGGAATTACGACTGACAATTGCACCGCCTACTCTCCGGCTGGATATGGTGTTCCAGGCGACATCCCGTCGGTATCAATGGATCGCCGGCTATTGGGCGCGACGCTCGGGGAAACAGCTGTGGATCGCGGGACGTTGGACGCGGTGGTCTGTCTAGGTGCGCTTGAGCACTCGCGAATGTCGTCGCGGCCGAGCTCGGGAACCGGCGCCCGGCCATGGGCGCGCCAGGCATGCGTTCGGCGGTGGCCTCCGACCGCACGATGACCCGGCGCCCGATTGCCGCGACGCTACTGAAGCACCCATCGCTCGCCATCCCACTGCGCGCGATGCCTGACTTCTGCCTCGGTCCAGGAAACGATCAAGGTGTCGTCCTCATCCCATTCGAGGACTGGTTTGGAGGCTGATTGCCCTATGCTCAGATTGAGCACACCGCCCATATTGACCCAGCTCTGTCCATCCCAGCGTCGGACCTGGAGGTTGTATCTGCTGATCAGCGAATGGGCTAAGTGCACCCAGGCGATGATCGGGTACCCGGAACGGTCGAGCACCATCGAAAATCGATTCAGGGCCTGATGGTCGAAGTCGAATGGAATGATGCCGTCCCAAGTCGCTTCCCCGAGCGATTGCCAATTAATCACCGTGACGACAGGGTTGGTGCGCTTGACGAAGAGCTTGAAGATATCGATCGAAGTCTGCGAAATCATGCCGCTGGTTTGGGTGTCCCCCACCCAGGCGACGACGCAGCCGATGTAATCGTAGTGCTGAGGGTGAACATAGTAGGCCTGCAACACGAGCTCGGTTGGATAATCGTCGCGCAAACACCCAGGATGGTTGCCCTGAGTGCTCCTGATTTGCTCCAGCGTGAGCCCGACTCGCGGAGGCAAATTAAATACAGGTCCATTCTCCACTTCGGCACGAGGAGGCCTCGAAGGCTCGACCCCAAACCCGGAATAGTTCACGACCGCAATCAACCCGATCAGCTGCCCAGCCATTCGCGACATGATTCGATACCCCTCCGGCCCGACGTGCGAAGGTGTTCATGATCTATCCCGTCGTCGACGGTGCTCGGCGCGGCGCGGATCGCCGAGTGTCGGAAGCAGGACAGGCAGTGCGTCTAGTTATCGATCACCCTTCCGCGGGGCGAAGCCTTAGAGACGCCTTGGCCTCAGTCTCGCGCGGCGCGGCTCTGCGCGCCGGCGGCGACGGCAAACAGGAGCAAGGCGAGCAGCAGCAAGGGCAGCAGGCAACGGGCGATGGACGGCGTCTCGCCGAAGAGCAGCGCTCCGCGGAGGGCTCCCACCGCGAGCGTGAGCGGATTCAGCTCGGACGCCGAGGCGAGGAAAGCGGGCATCTGCCGGGTCGGCACGAACGCGGTGCTCGTAAAAAGAAGCGGCATGTTCACCACGTGGACGAACACCGCCATGCTCTCCGGGGCGCGGGTGAGCAGCGCGATCGTGCACGAGAGCGAGGCGAAGGCGAATCCGAAGAGGCCCAGGGCGATGAGGCTCACCATCACGCCGGGCAGCGAAGGAGAAATCCTCGCCCCCACCGCGAGCCCGAGCAGAAATACCAGCGTGGCCTGGGCGAGCAGCCGCGTCACGTCGGCGGTGAGCTTGCCGATCAAGATCAGCCGCCGGTCCGCCGGCGTGTTGAGCAGTCGCCCGAGGAAATGCGTCTGGATGTCTCGAATCATCTCGATGCCGGATTGAGACGCGCCGAACAGGACGGTCATCGCGCAGATGCCGGGGAGCAGGAAGTCCAAGTAGCGGATTTCACCGCCGAGCCGCTCGATCCGATACCGCTGAAAGAGAAAGCCGAAGAACAGCATCCAGATCATCGGTTGGACGAGCGAAAAGCTGAGCACCACCGGCCGGCGCAGCGACTTCATCCACGTTCGTCCGCAGATGGCTGAAATGATCCGAAGGGCGCCGGTCATGACGCCTCGCGATTTTTCGAGCGACGCTGGCCCCGCAAGCCGGGTCCGCGAGCCGGTCGCTCGTGCTGCTCGACCGCGACGCCAGTCAATTGGAAGTAGGCGCTGGCGAGATCGGGTGCCTCGACCTGAAAGCTCCGTACGTCGAGGCCTCTTTCGGACAACATCGCGAGGATGCGCTCCCTGGCAGGGTGCTCTTCGACGATGTCGATCGACAGCTCGAATCCGTGCCCGCGGACCGCCTTGACACCGGGCAACGCGCCGAGCTCGGCGAAGAGCGGATCGGATGCCGGCGGGCTCGCGGCGAGCGCGACCTTGACCGTCCGCCGCGCATGCGCGCGCACGAGGTCGACGGGGCTTCCGTAGCCGAGCAACTTGCCCTCTCCGAGCACCGCCGCGCGCTGACAGTGGCGCTCCACCTCCCCGAGATCGTGCGTGATCACGACGATCGACGCCGAGCCCTCGGCCAGGCTTTTGAGCAAGCTCCAGAGGAAGGCGCGGCCCGCGGGATCGAGGCCCGCAGTCGGCTCATCCAACAAGAGCAGCTGCGGCTCGTGGAGCAGACCCAGGGCCAGATGGAGCCTGCGGCGCAGACCTCCCGAGTACGCGGAGACCCGCATTTCAAGGTGCCTCGCCAGCTCGAGAGACTGGGTGAGCCGTTCAATCCTGGCGGCAAGTTGGCGGCGGGGAACGCCGTAGAGGGTGGCGAAGAGCTTGAGGAGCTGCGCGCCGGTCATCTCCGGGTCGAGCGCGATGTCCTGCGAGACGAAGCCCAGATGCGAGCGCAGCCATGGCGAATCGACGCCGGGGTCGACCCCCAGAACGGTCACCGTGCCCGAGTCGGGAGCGAGCCTGCCGGCGAGGATTCGCAAGAGCGTGGTCTTGCCCGATCCGTTGGGGCCAGTGAGGGCGGTGATCGCCGCGCGCTCGACATCGAGGTCGATTCCATCCAGCGCCGCCCTTTTGCCCTGATAGCTCTTGCGCAGCGAGCGAACCGCGGCCACCGGGCCGCTAGCGGTCGGCGTGAACGATGGTGCCGACGTGGTCGCCATTGAGTGCTGCTCCCAGCAGCTCGGGACGGCGCCCGTTGATCACCTGGAAGCGATCCACGAGCCGGGCCCGCTCGAGCAGGTCGATCAGGACGCGGTCGAAAGGCAGGGTGGGAATCGCCCGCTTGCGCAGCTCGGAGACGCCGATTTCGCGGATCAGGCTCGCCGACGGGTTCGCCTTTGGATCCGCGTCGTAGAGTCCGTCGACGTCCTTGACCAGCGTGAGGGACTTGCAGCCGAAAGTCTCGGCGAGCAGAAAGCAGCCGGCGTCGGTTCGATGCGGAGGGATTCGGCCGAGAGAAGGCGGATGCTCCCAGAGAGAGTAGGGGGGCACCCCGTTGAAGATCACCCCAGGGACAGCGCGGATGAGCAGCGGGAGCAGATGTCCGAACATCTCGGGGGGAATCGCCACCACCCCGTCGGGTGCGAGCAGCGTGCCCAGGATGTGCGCGTTTCCCAGCGCGTCCGCGGCGGAAAGCTGGGCGAGCACCCCGGTGGGCAACCCGAGGTCGATCCCGATCGAAAAAACGTGTCGGCTGCGAAGGCCGCCGCCGGTGCCGATCACCAGGCGCTTCGTGGTGAGGATCTGGCGAAGCGCGACGACGAGCGGGTTTACGAGCTCGTGGCCTTTATCGATGATGCTGGTGGCGCCGATCTTCACCACGTGCACCTCGGGAAGCATCCGGACCGCGGGCGCCTCGGTAGAGGCCATCACGTCGCGGTCCACCAGGCTCTCCCGCATCAGACTGGATTCGAGGTGATGTCGCTGATCCGGACGGCTCATGGGGATGCTCTCGCGCAGTCGCGGTCGATGAGGCGAGAAGTGTCTGACATTTGCGGGCCGGGAGGACCCAAAATGTCATACAGTTCGCCGCGGTTCTCCCGCATCGGACTGGAGTCGAGGTGATGTCGCTGATCTGGGCGGCTCATGGGAATGTTCTCGCGCAGTCGCGGTCGACCGGGTTGTCCGGCATCAGACTGGATTCGAGGTGATGTCGCTGGTCCGGGCGGCTCATGGGGATGTTCTCGTGGAAGGGCATGGCGTTCTAGTCGGCGGTGATCACCGTACCGACCGGTTCTCCTTCGAGGGCGCGGGTGATGTTTCCCGGTTTGAGCCCGTTGACCACCTGGATCGAGCGGCGGTGTTCCGCGTTCTGCATCAGCTCCAGAACCGCGCGCTCCACGACGAGGTCGTTCAGACTCAGCTTCTGCAGCTCGGAGACGGTGATCCGCGGGATGTGTTTCGCCTTCGGGTCCTTTTTCGGATCCGCGGTGAAAAGGCCGTCTTCGTCCTTGATGTAGATCATCGACCGCGCGCCGAAGACCTCGCTGACCAGATACGCGCCGGTGTCCGTGCGGTGGGGCGGAATCCGTCCGACCGCCGGATTCTGGTGCCAATAGGTGTACGGCGGCATCCCGAAGAAAACGGCGGCGCGGCGCTCCTCGAGGTAGAGCGGAAGCTGGGCGAACTGCGCCGGCTCGATGAAGGGGATGCCGTGCTTGGCGAGCAGGTAGTGGATCATCCGCGCGTTCTGCATGCTCACGAAAGTCCCGAGCACGCTGAGCACTCCGGTGGGCATGCCGAGATCGATCCCCACGCTGTAGGCGTGACGCGCGCGCGTCCCCGCGCCGGTTCCGATGATCATCTTGTGCCGCTTCAGATTGGCGAGGATCTCATCGATGATCGGGAACACCGCCGATCGCCCGCGGTCGATGATGCTCTGTCCGCCGACCTTGAGGATGTTCGCGTCGGGCAGAATCGAGACGCCCGGGCCGGACCGGGTTTGAGAAAGGAGGGAGTCGTCGGTCAGGGACCCCGAGACCAGGGCCTTGCCCAACTGCGTCAACAAATCGCTCTTCATCGCGCCGTCTGACATGGGTCACGCAGCGGGAATCCGCACGCCCTCCAGGAGGTATTGCTCGGTGGATTGGAAAGAAGTCTCGAGGTTTCTGTAGACCTGCTTCGCCCACTTCTCGAGATCGGAAAGAATCTCGTTCTTCTGCGAGTCGGGGAGGTCGGTTCCGCCGAGCCCCGGCTTTGATTTCCAACTCCGGAGCGAGTCCGCCGGACTGTGCATGGTGGTCCATCGGGCCGCCACCACCGGATCGAAGGCGGTGGCTCCGCGAGCGATGAGCGCTTCGATGAGCCGCTGCGATCGGTTCTGGCCGTCTCGATCGCCGCCGCCGCGCTCTTCAAGGTGGCGATGCATCTCTTTTCGCATTCTCGCGTTGACGCTGTTGGGATCTCGGCGGATGCGGCCGATGATCAGCAGGGCGCCTCGGTGGCCGGCGACGCGAAAGGCTTCCCCGGTCAGGCGATCCGTGGAGAGGAGGTGGAGGCTCCGCGATCCGAAAATAGCGCGCACGCTGGCGTTGGGGAGCGGCCAGGGGGCATCGGCGTCGGCGACGAGCAAGACCGCGTTGACGCGCGCCGCCTCGAGCCGGTGGCGGAACACGCCCAACATCGGACCGGAGAGATCGAGGCCGACATAGCGCGGCAGCTGGCGGGCGAGCTCCAGGCCGATCTCGCCCGTCCCGGCGCCCACGTCTAGCAGCAGATCGTCCGGACGCAGTTGAGCGAGCTCGATGACTTTGAACGCAACGTCGCGAGATGACTGCTCCGGCAGCCCGGCCCGCCGGCCGAAGCTCTCTGCTTGCTCGTCGTAGCGGATCGCGTTTCTCCGATCCGGCACCTTATATGGGATCCGGTTTCAGGGGGCTACGGAAAGGCTTGGCAGGGGTTCTGGAGCCCACGTCTCGTTCGTGCAGCGATTGGCGAGCCGATCGTCATGCGTCACCAGCACCAGCGCGCCCGGCCACTGAGCGAGCGCTGTCTCGAGCCTTTCGATCGACGGCAAATCGAGGTGGTTCGTCGGCTCGTCCAGTCGAGCCTCGCCTGGGGACGGCGCATCCGTCGCGAGCGCGTGGGCCGGGTCGAGCCCCAGCGCCGCGATGAGGGAAAAAGCGCGCCCGATCGACGCCTTGTCCAACGAGCGGAGCTCGCGAAGCACCGCGCGCCCCTCGGCCACCGTCATCTCTTGTGCAAGATAGAGGATCCGCTCCTTGGGTAGACGAGAGCCCGCGAGCAGCGCGCGAGTCAGCGTCGTCTTTCCCACCCCGTTGCGGCCAGCGATGCGAATTTTGTCGGTGCGCCGGACGACACGACCCCCGAGCTCGAGCAGGACCGGACGCGGCGACGGCTCGTGGCCGAGCCAAATCGATTCACGTCCGAGATCCTTTTCCACGACGAGCCCGGTCTCCTCGTCCGCGGCCTTCTCGAGCGCTCGGCGCATGACCTCGACCTGCCGGCCTCGCTTCCCGGCGGCCCAGTCCGCGAGGGTCTGCGCCGCCATTGCGCCCGCCTCCGAGTCGTTCGGATTGCGCATTCGCCGCCCGGTGCTGCGCGAGCCTTCCGCCGCCTGATGCTCACGCCGCGCATCGGCGAGCCTTTCCGCCGCGCGATCCCGCTCGTGTTGAAGGCGCCGCTTCTCGCTCTGCCGTTCGGCGCGTGCGTGCTCCCAGGCCTCACGGGCTTGCGTGTAGTTGCCTCGCCATAGCCGCGACGAGCTCCCCGCGAACCGGAGGGTGTGGTCCGCCAGGGAATCGAGAAGCTCGCGATCGTGTGAAACGAGCACGCCGATTCCGCGATAGCGCTTCAGCGCGGTGATCAGCCATGCTCGTCCTCCCGAGTCGAGATGGTTCGACGGCTCGTCGAGCAGCAGCACCTCCGGCGCCGCACCGAGCGCGACCGCGATCTGCCAGCGCTTGCGCTCGCCGAATGAGAGCGTGTCCCACCGCGAGAGCTCGGCGAGGTCGAGTCCGAGCTGCCCGAGGATCTTGTGGAAGCCCGGCTCGGCGATGAGCTCTTCCGTGTTCGGTGGCTCGCCGGGCGACAGTTGCGTCGCGAGGACTCGGGTCGACGCGTCGATCTGCAGATGGCCGGAGGTCGGCGTCAGCTCGCCCGAGAGCAGACGCAGGAGGGTCGTCTTGCCGGCGCCGTTTTCGCCGACCAGCGCGGTCAGGCCCGGCTCGAGCTGAAATGACAGATCGGAGAACAGCGGACGTGAATCGGTGAACGCGAAGGAGATCGCGTGGGCACGAAGTGAAGGCATTTGAGTTTCTCGGTTCCAGGAAAAGACGAGGGCCGCGGTGGGCGCGGCTGCCGGACATCCGTCGTTTTTCAGGAGCGAGTGATCATCGACGCTTCCGTTGGGGGAAGCAGGTTGCGGTTTAACGGTCTTTCGCCGGAGCCGCAAGGCGCACAGGGTCGCCGGCTCGACTGTTGACAGGCCCGACGGGCGAAAATTGGGTCTGGGACCGCTGGGCTGTTGGAGTAAATTCCTACCGGTGATAATTTACTCCAACGCTGCGGTCGGATCGGAATCGATCGTTGGCGGATCGGGCAGTTGACGAGGTCCGTGGTAGCGCTGCTCGTGTAACGTTGCACTCTGCACCGAAGAGGGTGTGGGGTGGACCCCACATCTCGCCCTCGATCACCAGGCCGAACGGGCCAAAGTTGTCCCGAAGGAAGGGCGGGCGGTCGAAGCTCGAGCTCCGGACGGCGGAACGTTCCACCTGCGAACCGTTCGCAATTGCGTCGGATTGCTTCGAAGCAATTGCGGGGAAGAATCCGTTGAAGCTCGAGCTCCGGACGGTGGAACGTTCCACCTGCGAACCGTTCGCAATTGCGTCGGATTGCTTCGAAGCAATTGCGGGGAAGAATCCCTTGACGTCCAAGCCGCCGATTATTCCGTCGGTTGAGAAGATTTCCCGACGCCGAAGGCTCGTGACCGACGGCGCGGCCATCAACGAGAGCGCCCGGTGAAGACGCCGCACATTGCGGACCCCTCGAGGACGCTGCTCCTTCGCCGATTTCCAGTTCGCCTAAGCTGCCGTGTCATATGGGAATCGCGCTCGTGCGACTCACTGCCCAAGGAGTGGCCACGCTCGACGGCGAAATCGAACGGCTTCACTCGGCGAGCTTTGGCTGGGCTCTCGCGTGCTGCCGATGGCGCAGGCAGGAGGCTGAGGATGTGTTGCAGGCGGCTTATCTCAAAATTCTCGATGGCCGGGCTCGTTACGACGGCCGTTCCTCCGTGAAGACATGGCTTTACGGCGTCATTCGCCGGACGGCGGCGGACTGGTCGCGGACGCACTGGCTTGAGGCCCTGGGCCTTGCTCGATGGACCCGCACCCGCGCTGTTCCGGAAGATCTCGCCGCCGCGGATGAGCAATTGGTGGATGGGCAGCGCCGCGGCCTCATCCTGCGCGCCCTGGCCAAGCTGCCCGCGCGCCAGCGCCAAGTGTTGGACCTGGTTTTCTACCACGGGATGACGATCGCCGAGGGCGCGGAGGTGATGGGCGTGTCGGTCGGGACGGCGCGCGTCCATTACGAGCGCGGCAAGCAGCGCCTATCGGAAGAACTGTCGATCGAGGAGTGCCGATGAGCTTCCGATCATCTTTCCGACCCCCCGCAGTAAGAAGAATTCTTACTGTAAGAATTTTGAGCGAAACGAACGAAATGAACGAAACGATTACCGCAATGGGTGTGCCAAGATGAGCGGCACGGATCCCGATCGTAAGCTCGCCGAGGCGTTCCGGGAAGCGCACCGCGCGGACGACCCGCCGCCCTTCGCGAAGCTCTGGCGCAGCGGCCAGATGCGGCAAGTTAGCCGCAGAGGTCGGCGGATCTGGGTCCCGGCGCTGGCCGCGCTTCTTCTGGTCTCGATCGCCGGCGGCATTCGCGCTTACCGGATGCATCGAGAGCTGGAGCTCGCCGAGCAGCTGGCGTTGCTGCAGCAAAAAGACCCGCTCGCATTCCTGCTCGACACGCCCGGGCGAGACCTTCTTCGCGGTATTCCCACGTTCAATATGAAAGGAGAATGGCCATGACCGGTTTCGGTTCAGCAATCGCACAGAGGGCAGTCGCTCGAGGCGCGCAGGCGCGGAGGAACGGGTGGCCGGGAGGGTGGCTTGTCTGCCTCGTCCTGCTCGCGGCCGCGGCGGGGCGAGCGCGCGCCGAAGCTCCGCCGGAGCCATCCGGTCCGCCGATGCCCCCTCACGCGCATGCTCCCCACCCGCCCCAGGATCCTTCGCTGCTCGGCGCCGATCAGCTCGGCCAGAAGCTTTTCCCGCCCGAGCTGATCATGAGTCATCAGGACGAGCTGGGAATCACCGCGCAGCAGCGCGAGGCGATCGTCAAGGAGATCGAGGCCGTGCACTCAAAGATTTTCCCGCTGCAGTGGCAGATGAGCGCGGCGGCGGAGCAACTCAGCAAGGCGCTGGACGCCCCGAAGGTGGACGAGGCAAACGCGATTGCCCAGGCGGACAAGGTGATGGGAATTGAGCGCGAGATCAAGCGGACGCACCTCACCGTGCTGATCCGGATCCGCAATCTGCTCAACGATTCCCAGCGGGCGAAGGCCGCCGAGCTGAGGGCCAGGGCCGGGCACTGACGCCCGCAATCGCGACCGATCGCTTGAATCGATCGCGCTTTTCCGCTACTCCCGCCGGCAGCTGGCGACCATAGCTCAATTGGTAGAGCATCGGACTGTGGCTCCGAGGGTTAGCGGTTCAATCCCGCTTGGTCGCCCTCGCTGGTTTTCAGGCGCCCGTAGCTCAACTGGATAGAGCGTCGGACTTCGAATCCGAAGGTCGGGGGTTCAACTCCCTCCGGGCGCGCTGTTTCCGAGGGGTTACCGCGTTCAAAAAGTGCAATAGGTGCATTGAGTGCAGCGATTTCCGCCAAGTTTGCTGCACCGGCGCTACAGTTGGACCGGCCGAGATGGGCGATCATCTGCACCCGAAGCATCTCCGGCGTCAGCCGAGCATAGACCTTCTCGGCCATGGTCGAGTCCACGTGTCCCAGCACGGGCGCGATCAGGTGAGGAGGCAACCCGGAAGCCCGCAGCCAAGTGGCGCAGGTTCTGCGCAAATCGTTCGGGGAGCAACGAGGTATGCCGGCGCGTCTGCATGCCGCGACCAGGTCTCGATTCACGTTTTGCCAAGGCGCGAAGAGCTTGCCGGATCCCTTCTGAGCGTGAAGGAGCGCGTACTCGAGCAAAGACCGATGCTGGCGAAGGACGATGGGGATCGTGCGCAGTCGCGTTTTCGTTTTCGTCCCGCGAAGAAAGACCGTGGAGCAATCCTCGGTCACATCTTCCCGTCGCGCGAGTTCACTTTCTCGCCAATTGGCTGACGTCGCCACGATGAAGGCGACCCGAGCGGCGTGTTCGGGTGTCAGCTGTGCAAGGAGCTTGTCCAACTCTTCGATGGAGAGGAAACGGACCCTCGGCTCGTAGTCCGACTTGAAGCCTACAGGCAGAATGGCTTCGGGCGAGCCATGCCACTTTTGTGCGCGTCGGGCGAGCTTCAAGGACACGCGAAGCGCCACCAGTTCTTTGTAGACGGTCCGGTCGGACGCGCCCTCCTTACGCCGGCGCGAGATGTAATCGTCGGCGTGGGCAGCGGACAGATTCTTAAGCAGAAAGGGGACGTGGTCCTTGCCAGCGTCCGTCTCCGAGGCGTGCTCGCCGCAAACCGCGCTGCCGCACTTTCCGCAAGGATATTCGAAGACGCGCAGAATGTGCCCCGCCTTTTCTTTGTAAAATCGGACGGTGCTCTCGCTGAGGTTCCCTGCTCGAGCCCCGGCTTCGCGGCTCTTGATCATCAGGCAAAGCGCGTCGCTCATCGTCGCCGTCGCGGCTGGGTTGGTCGCAGTATCGGCGTTCCGTTCCCAGTCGCGGACTTTTCTTTCGGCCGCACGGTGGTCGTGACATTGCGTGCTGCGCTGAATTCGTTCGCCGGCTGGGTTGTAGTACTGGCCGTACCAGGTTTTGCCTCGCTTGAAGAGCCGCATGAAAACACCTCGTTGATGTACTTTTCCCAATCGTGGGCCGAAACCCGGAGAAGCCCATGAGAACCGCGTGGACGCTTCGCCACGCGGCGCAGATGGATATACGCCGTGCTTCGAGAGCAACCAAGCACGCGCTCTACGTCTGCGACGGATACGAAGAGCGTAAGGGGTAGAACGCGACCCTCCATCTTAGGCGACCTCGGGGTTCGTGATCGGCACGTGAGGAGCTAGAGGAAGACGTGCCCAGGAACGACTCCGGTTCACAGTGGTCGCCACGTCCTTCAAGCCGGGGAGGCTTCCCTTCCGCAAGCGGGTGCTCGGTCCATCAGGTGGCATGGAGGATTCCTCCGCTTAAGGAAGGCCCAGCCGGTGGGAGCGGAGGCAGCCAGCGCTTCACTTGCAACCGAGCTCCGTCTTTCCACTCCGTTTTTTCGAGCTGCACGCGCAGCGTACTGCCAATCAGTCGAAGGGCTGCGTCACTCGCGCCACGGGCAGCAGGAGGCAAGCCGCCGGACTTGAACAGCCAGGGCCAGGCCGTCGAATTGCTCTCAACACCATGCGAGAATCGAGTGCCAGCGTGCGGACCCGTGACGACTTGAAGGTCGAGCACGACGCGCCCGCCGACGATCAAACCTGGCTGGATTCCGAGGACGCAGACGAAGGAATCCGTCGCGCTAGAACGGACGAACGTGATTGTTCGTGCCAAGTATGCGTCGCCACGCTCGCGATATTTTTCGCCGATGGGCGATGTGGTGAAGACGAACTTAATCTCGGCATCCGAAGCTCCTGCATTGACGAGCGCCCGAATCACCGCGCCATCCACCTCACTTCGAGATCGATATCCATCTCCCGGCAGCTTCCCGCGCTGGATGAGGTTTTGAGCCCAGGCCGGGAGCAATTCCCACAAAGCGGAGAGGCGCGTCGGATCAATTGGGCCAACGGGTTGTAGTGAAAACGTCCCCTTGCTGGGCTGTGGTTCGACCTTCGGCACGCCGAGTGCGTCGAGCGCGCGATCGAGTTCCTCGAGGGTTGTTTGCGCGGTCCGGCACGCCCAGACCCCGGTGCGAACCGAGGATCCGGTCTTCCAGTTGAACGAGCCCGGAAGGCGCCAGCAATGGGCCAGCGTGTTCGTCGGACCGGCACCGAGGAAATGCTCAAGCCTGCGATGAACGATCTCGACGAGCTCGAAGCGAGTCTCAGGCCTTTCTAGCCGCAGGAAGACATGGCCGTGACCTTTCGTGCCCGAAGACGAGATCGCGAAGATCGGGATCTGCGCGGAGAGTTGCGCCACCCGTCCCCACTGGGCATCGCTGTCTTCGTCCAGGTCGAAGCCGAGGGCGAGCGCTTCCGTGACATCGGCGGCTTTGCCACCGAGCCGGAATCGCGGGTTGACGCTGAAAAACAGAGAACTCTGTACTCTACAGTTCACGCCTAGGAGGAAGCCGAGTTCGGCGTCCCGAGGCTGGCCCAGGGGCGAGCAGAAGGCATGCCGAAGGAGCTGTCCACCCTTGGCTTGCGGGGCGAGGCGCAGTTCCAGGAAGGAATTTGGCGCGGCGTTCCTGAAGAGAAGGTCAAGGAATTCGGTTGTTTCGATTCGCTTTAGGCAGTCGTGCCAGCGTGGGGCTTGGGGCTCTAAGAACACGGGAGGACAGGGGAACTGTGCCCGCGCGGAGTCTTCCCCTGTGCTCTTAGGGCTCGGCTTCGTGCCATCGTTCCCTGGGGCGTACTCTAGAGTGCAGTGTGAAAAGCCCTCGCCGTTCACAAATCACCTCTGCGGTCTTCGACTGGATGCGACCACCCGCCGGACCCGCCGGGTGATCTCGAGCAAAAGGCGGATTGCGCGCTCTCGCAGAATCGGTCGATGCCGGCAAAACCCCCTAACACCCGGCGGATGTTTGCTAAGGAATGGCCTTTATTCATGTTTTGGCTCGCAGAATGGTGAATCACCCGGCGGATCAGGCGGCGGATTGGCGGCGGATTCGGCAGCTGCGAGCGCGGCAGCCTCGTCGGATTGCACTCTGTAGTGCGCAGTAGCTTCCGCGTCGGCTAGTGCAGCAGCTTCCGCACCGGAATGCGCCCCGTGGTGCGGAGCGGCCTGCGCTCCGTATTGGGCAGGAGCTTCCGTGAAGGAAATCCTTGCTCGCAGTTCGAGGGGGTAGAGGTGGACATTGTGGGGTTTCGCGGGCTCGTAACCCAAAGCCTTTACCTGCAGGGCAAACTTGTTGTTCGGAACTGGTCTCTCGCCGTTCCTTTTGGCCCAAGAGCAATACGCTTGATAAAGGTCCATGCCCCCCACTCGTCGGTCGAGGGATTGCGCAGGCTGCGTCTCGTCCTCCAGGAAGACGGCGACTTGATCGGAGAATCTCTTCCATTCCGCCAGCGCCTCTTCGTGGCTGCTGGGCACGCTGTAAGTGCCATACGGCCCGCGCTGGGCCTGGCGCGCAGCTCCGTCGATGATCCAGGCCACGATGCCCGCGCGTTCTTCTGCGACGATTCGTTTCGCTAGATCTCGGTCACGCTTATTCGGTGCGAAGTATCGATTAAACTTGACTATGAGTATGCGTTCCCAGAACGCGCGACTGAGATCCGCGACTCGCGGCAAGCTGTTTGCGGCGAAGACATGGCCGGCGATTGGGTAAACTGTTCTTGGCTCCTGCCGAATTGGACGGCCTATGATCGGATCTCCAGCCACAATCGCCTTGAAGGCCTCGCCAGAAACAATGTCGGCCGACGGCATTTCCGCGACGCAGTTGAGACGAACACCGTCAAGGGCGGCGCGTCGATATTCCTGAGCCCACTCTTGAGGTGCAATCGCGGCGAGCGCGTTTTCTGGAAAAGCTGATCGGGCAATATTCAGGAGCGTTGATTTCGCGTTTCGACCCGACCCGAGGAGGATTACAGCTTTTGCATACGATGTTGCCGTGCCAATGAACGAAGCCCCAAAGAATTCCTGCAGACAGTCGCATTTCGCGGTGGCATCGGTGTCCCCGCGAAAGACTTCCTCCAAGAATTGCCTCCAGCGGGGGCAGGGACTGTTCGGATCGTAGTCGAAAGGCAAACTCAGAGTCGAGCGGTGCTCGTGCGAGTGGGGATGCAGAACGACTCCGGTGGCACCGATCTGAACAAAGCCATTCCGAAAGGTCAGGCCAGAGGGCGCATCCTTGAAGAACCTAGGCTGAGCAATCCGCGCTCTTGCCAGCTGAATCGTACCGTGAACTGCCCCGGCAGAAATGCAAAGCGGGCGTTTTTTGCCGAAGACCTGCAAGCCCGCGAAGGCCTGCACCCTTCGAGATTGCTCATCGGGCGAGATCGGTTCCCAGATGCCAGTGCGCGGGTTGTACTGATGAGTCTCGCCCACGTCATAGACGAGCTCAACCGGCTGCTGACCGCGAAGCTCCTCGAGAAGGGCTACGGCCAATTCCGCTTCGTCCCCCCGACGAAATGTGCGCGGTCTCTGCTGAGGTCGGCCGTCCTCTCCAATGACAGACAGATGCACGCGGGCACCTGGCGCGGGGTTCGAGAGCGAGTTAGAATCGTCTTCGTTTGGATCGCGAGCCATCGTCGCGCTCCTTTCAGGGCGGCATCACGGCGGTGCGCCCGCCGTGATGACCGCGAAAAACCAAAGAACAACCGTCTGGAATTAACGTGGATCGGGATCAGCGATCTCTTCCACCTCTGTCTTCTTGGTGAAGGGCCAGTCGGAGCAGGCGACGATTTCACATGTCGCTTGCTCGCCGCAGGCCGAGCACGTGCAATCGACCAAGTCACCTTTTTTGGCGAATGCGAGTTTGCTAGAGCGTGGTGATTCTTTTACGAAATAGCCGTCGCACAAATTACACACTAAGCGAATGAACATAGAAGCTCCTCCCTGCTAAGTTTCAGGGCGTCTGCGGCAGGGGCGCATCACGACCTGCACAGTTTTGGTGGAACAATTGTAGGGTCGAGACGGATGAGGATCTGGATGCTTGTCCAAGCTGACCACGCGCACATTCAACATGGTCGGTGTCGTTGACTTTAGTCTGAGAGGCTTGATGTCGACTGTGATCGAACTGACTTGTTGCGGTGCGGACGATACGATCGAAACAATCCGGTAACGGCGGTGGTGAATTCGATCGGGCAGGGCTATGATTGTGGCAGATGTGGACGCGAGGCATCGTCGCGCTCCTTGTCGAAGCGGCCCACGGCGGTGCTACCCGCCGTGGTGGCCGCGATTCAAATCATCGCTGACCCTTCAGATTCGAAATCAGCTCGTCGAGGTCCTGTAGATCGATCAATCGCCGCCGGCCGAGGGAGATGCTTTTGAGCCGTCCATCTCGGATCAATTTTTCGACGGTACCCCGGCTGAGCGAAAGCGCGGCCGAAACTTCGACCACGCTGAGGAGCTTTCTTGCGCGCTGGTTTGCAATCATGAGGGGCCAGTACCAGCCCGCGCACCAGCGTGCCTAGCCGACAAAGTCTCGGGACAAATGTCGGGTGTTACCACTCGTCTTAAAGCAGCGGTTTCCCATCGTTTTCAGGACAGAAGCGCCATCCCGGGACTTGGCCGGCAGGGGTGCATTGCCGCAAACGTTGTCCGGAAGGGCGAGGACCTTCAATAGCGCTCAGACCCGATTTCAGGATCGGGTCCACTTGCTGGAAAGGAGGAGGATTTCTATGGGTATGGTTTGTCAACAACCCGCCTCAGAAAGTACGAGGGGCTCATAGGCTTGCCCCGGCTGGTGAGGAGGTCCTGTGAGGCGAGCATTGCGGCCACCCGTCGTGACACGGATTCGAAGTCCTTCTTTTTGGGAGGTACCTTCTGGCCAGTCAGGTATGCCAATATTTCTCTCTGCTTGGGATGCTTTCGAATGGTTTCGACGAGCCAGGTGTGCGTTCCGACGTGCTTTCCGAGCGTCTCCAATGCTTGGTCAGGTGAAAGTCGTTTTTGGTCAGGTGAAAATCGTTTGAGGTCGACTTGTCCAAGAATTACCTGAATGATGTGGAAGTTCAAGAACGCCTGCAGCGTACCGCTCTTCTCGATGGCCGGCAGCTTCGGTAACTTTTTGGGCTCAATCAAATTCAGAAGTAAGTCGATCAAAGCCAGTTCAACTTGTTTCGGCCGATCGTCTGAAGGCTGCTTTGGGTCGAGCATACGAGCTTCTTCTTCATAAGGTGCGATGTGAAACCCTGACAGCTCTGCCAATGCGGCAGCCAGTTGGTCCACATATTTCATGAGCTCGCGTGCGTATTCGCGCAGTTCCTCGATTCGATGGACTGCTTCGTCGAATCGAGGGCTATAGTGCAGGCAAGCTCCGAATGATTCGAAGTACTCCTCCAGGGTTGAAAAGTCCCAATATTGATCTTCGAACATGTGGAATCTCGGTCTGCCTGTTCTCAGCCGATCCGCCGCTTGTTTACCGATAGCCTGAAGCTCTTCTCTCGGCGGGAGGCGGTTCATCTTCTCTCTGGCGCCTTTCTTCAGTTTGCGACCATAGAAGACCATCGTCTCACTCCCTTCGAGCGCAGGAAGCGATAGAGATAGATGATCGCCGATCGCAATGGAATGGCTGTTTCCCAATTTGCAGAATTCCGGGGCAATGTGCGCCGCGGGCCTGGAGTCAGTCATCAATCGGGCAAGCGTCGAGGTCCCCACTGTCTCGTCCATCGGTGCATGTGTGCCGGAAGATCTCCGAGCCCGACGAAGGAAGCACCTCGTCGCTGCTTGCCCACGAAGCACTGGATCATTCTCACGCTGAAGTTTGGTGCGCCGATTGGCGCGCACGCACGTAGCACGTGAGACGGCTGACCCGCCGCTCGTCGCGCGAACCGGGAGCTGGCCCTAACCGGGATCTAGGGACTGCCGCAGAGCCCGCACGCGGGCGTGCCCAATCGCGCAACGTTGCAACATGCCACACCAGAATTTCCGCAGCTTGCGTCACCCGTGCAGTACGTCGTGCAGAACTGATTGCTTCGAGAGTCAGTCGCGCAGTGGTACGCCGACCCGCCGCAGACGACAAAGCTACCATTACAGCCGTGCCCAGGATTTCCATCATCGGGCAAGCAAATATAGGGGCCGATGATGGCGTCGGTGCCGCTCACGGTGGCGATCGCCGGCGCGCAGGCAGGCCTTAGGGTATCGGCGGTGCAGTCAGAACTGCGGTTGCAGCGCTGGGCACATGCCAGCGCCGCAGTGTAATCACAAGCCTGATTGCTCGGGCAACAGCATCGGCCTGCAGTGACTTCTGCAGCGTGGAAGTCACTGCAGCTCAGCGCCGCCAACGTCGCGCACTTCGTCGCGGGATCCTGCCCCTGAGCCACGTATGAATGGCAGAGCTGATCCCCACTCTGTGCCGTTTCCGTTCCTCCACAGCAGCTCGTGGCTTTTGCGCTCGCGTTGGCGCATGGAGTCCTATTCGCATCGAGTGTGCAAACGTCCACGCAGGCGTTGTTCGAGCACGTCTGGCCCGTCTGACAGTTCGACGCGGCCCCGAATACAAGGCACTGATTCGCATCGCGGGCGCAAGTCTGCTTTTGGTTGCCCAAGCATTGCGTTGCGTTCTCCGTACAAGGTGCTGGACACGAATCTGTACTCTTCCCGCCGCAACCGAACCAAAGAATCGGGAAGAGAAGAGCTGAGAGCGACGTCAGGCGGCTGAGCATGGGAACTCCGTGATGTTGTTCGCGCTCGCGTCGCCAGGCTCTTGATGGATTCCAGAAGTTAGGCGCGGCGCCAGCTCGTGCAGCGAGAGTATCGGCATCATGACGAATACGTCTAGGCGGATACGTCCTGGTGATGTCGGTGGTCGGCGCCTACGGTCAGATTCAAGGAGCGAGACCAACGGTGTCCACGACGATCGACGTCGCGAATGGAGTAAAGCGGGCTAGGGAAGCGCGACACTTCACGCAGGCATCCTTGGCGGAAGCGGCCGACACCTCTCCGGAAACCATCTCACGAGTGGAGCGCGGAATGCTCGAACCCTCGGCGTCGCTCCTCGCCCGGCTGGCCCTGGCGCTCGATACGACAATGGATTCGCTGGCCGGCCTCAGCCCGCACAAGAAGGCGCCCTCCAGAAACGGACCTGAGGTGAAACGAGTGGTGCGCCACCTTCGCTGCCTCGGTCCGGATGCGGTGCGCCGCGTGGCGGCGGTCATCGAGCTGATTGAGCCCCAGCAGAGGGGTCGTCGATCAAGGCGTTGAACGAGGTAGCTGGAGTTAACGCCGCCGCGGAACCGGGCGATCGTGGCTGGCGATCAGGCGACGATAGCGCAGGCGCCAGCAACGGGTGGTCCGCTACCGCGCCGCGACCGACATTACATGCTCACGGTCGGTCACCCAATGTCGCTCGAATAGGCTCAAGAAATCCTCGGTATACAACGGGTGTTGCACGAGGCTGAATTCCTGATGGGTATAGTCCCGCGGTGGTACGTGTATCCGGCCTTTCAGTCGCATCGCGTATCTGAGCAACTCCCTCAATCGCGCAGAAGCCGGAGAGCCGATGTCCGGCCCCAACACTGTATGCAGAGCCAGGTAGGGCTTCCCGTTTTCGGCGAGGGCCGTGAGAAGCGTATGCCGGGCGTGGGAATCTGTTGGCGGAAACCGATAGCCAAGGAACACGACCGCGTCGGCCGACTGAAGGGCCTGAACAGCCTTGTCCCATAGATCCTTCAGCGAACCTGTAGCTTCCAGCTTTTTCGGTCCTGGGCTCGCTATTCCAATCGCCGAGTCGTTACAGATCAAGGAGAACTCCTTGTTATCCGTCCGTTTGAATACGCCATTTGAGAATCCCCAGTCGACGCTGCCGTGAAGTTTCAAGGCTGGGGCGAGGTCCGGTTCAAGCTCAGGCGTGGCTGGATCTACTACGGCGAATTTACAGTTCGGCAGCATCGCCAGCAAGTCCAAAAATATGTCGTAGTTGAAAGTAATCACCGTGTCTTTCGGTCCAACCCGCTGAGCCCAACGAACAAACGGATCGCAGCGTTCCGATTTCAGATCAATTCTGGAAAGAAAGGCCGAGCACTCCGCGGCAAGCAGTCGGCGAGCCGCAGCCGCCAGTTCATCCACCGCGGGGATCGAGATCGATACTCCGGGATGCTGGAGCGTTAGGAATTTCCCTGCTAGCTGCTCTATGCGGGCCTTCAATGCAGCGGCTGTGGGAGCTGTGGCTGCCGTATCGAGGTAATCAAGGAACTCCTCGGCGTTCGCCCAAAGGGCTTCACCGTCGAATGTCCAGTTCCAGGAAATCGACCGTCCCAGGGTGAACCGACGACCATGGTTGTACAGCCAGTGGACGGCTTCAGCAGTCTTCGAGCGCAGTTTGCTGAACCTGGATTCACCGTACTGAATGGCATACAAATCCCAAGTCGCAGGGAGGAACAGGTCATCTAGAAGAGGTGCTCCCAGCGGCTTGCTGAAACCTGCCCCGAGGATCCAAACGATCCTCCTATCCTCTGCGGTGACTGTCATTCCGCTCCTATGGATGCTCCCGCTCCGTCGACGCCGACGTCTCAGTCTTTCGAGGAACTGTCTTACCCACCGGTGCATAGCACGGCTCTATTCAGGTGGGTCTAATATGGCCACATCCGCTATTTTTGGGTCGTCCGGTAGGGTTTCCCGTAGGTTGCGATCCCAGATTAATTTGGCTGCCAATCGGATTCATCTTAAGAGGGAGGCGTGACGAATTCGTCACCTCGTGCCTGAGCGGTCATTCGCAGAAAGTTCTAGAGTCTACGGAACAGGCGGAGTGATGCGTCGGATGTCGAGGGGTCCTACTTGGTGGTGAATTCTCCAGTCTGCGTCAGCGACGGAACGGTCAAAGATACGAAGGAAAGGGGCAGTCACATGAGGATTAAGAAAGTTGGGTTTTCGGCCGCGGTTCTTCTTTTCGTCCCGCTTCTCGCTGCAGAAGCACAGGACGTTGACGTCCCAGGCAATCTCACGTTGGTCAATTCGACGGCAAGCGAGGGGAACATTCTCAAGGATGGTGCGCTGTTCATCCACAACTTCGGCAGCGGCAATACGTTTGTCGGCTCCAATGCAGGCAATCTGACCATGAGTGGCGTCGGTAACACCGGGATTGGGGAATTCGCTCTGGCAAACAATACCACCGGCTACTCCAACACCGCTTGCGGGTCCGTTGCGCTCGCGAGCAACACCACTGGATACATCAACACCGCGAGTGGAGCGAATGCGCTCTTTCGCAATACCACCGGCAGCTACAACACGGCGAGCGGCTTCAATGCGCTCCTCAACAATACCAGCGGCTTCGCCAACACGGCGATTGGCGTCGCTGCGCTCGCGGGCAATACCACCGGCGAGTACAATACCGCTACCGGGGACTTCGCGCTGGCGGGCAATAGCACCGGCTACGGTAACACTGCCGCCGGGCACGGTGCGCTCTGGCATAACACCACGGGCAACGACAACACGGCCAGCGGCGCCAGTGCGCTTGCTTTCAACACCACTGGCAGCTTCAACACCGCCAGTGGAGTCACCGCCCTCTGGTACAACAGCACCGGCAACAGCAACACGGCCAGCGGCTTCGGTGCGCTGGCCTACAACACCACTGGCGACAACAACACCGCCAGTGGAGCCAATGCGCTCGAGCATAACACTACCGGCTTCAGCAACACGGCCAGCGGCTTCAATACACTTCAAAACAACACCACTGGCGCCTACAACACCGCCAGCGGGTGGAATGCGCTCGCCAGCAATACGATGGGCAACAGCAACACGGCCAACGGCGTCATTGCACTCCAGTACAACACCACGGGCACCTGGAACACCGCCGTTGGGGTGGGCGCACTCTGGCGTAACACCACCGGCAACAACAACGCGGCCAGTGGCGTCGATGCGCTCCATAACAACACGACTGGCAGCAACAACAGCGGCAGTGGGTTCAATGCGCTCTATCGCAACACCACCGGTAGCCTCAACACCGCCAACGGGTTTGGTGCGCTCTACAGCAACACCACCGGTAGTAACAACACGTCG
>WNFF01003260.1_pt1 | contig 26614 bp, 27 predicted proteins | sample 5400441 | NCBI WGS metagenome assembly WNFF01 (sample SAMN13153345, study PRJNA577476) | soil metagenome | isolation source: 120 cm saprolite under Douglas fir tree site 2 hole 3 replicate 1 | place: USA:California | collected 2015-04-18
CGTCTACCCGCGCACCGCGTCCGGCGACGTGGCGCCGATCCGCCGGATCGATGGAAAGAAATCGCAGATCAGGTTCAACCGGTCCTGGGGCATTGCGCTCGACCTGGCGAACGACGAGCTGTTCGTGTCGCACCAGAAGCGCCATCAGATCAGCGTCTTCGCCCGCACCACGAACACCGATGCCGATCCGAATGCCACGGCGAAGCGCACCATCGTGGGCTCCGCTACCGGGCTCGCCAACCCGCACGGGATCTTCGTCGACGCCAAGGCGAACGAAATCTACGTTGCCAACCTCGGCTATAAAATGACGCAAGATCGAAAAACGGGCCTGCCGGTCGGCTCGACGCGCCCGCCATCCATTACCGTCTACGCGCGCACCGCCAAAGGAAATGCGGCTCCGCTGCGCGCCATCCAAGGCCCGAAGACGAAGCTCGACAACGCCAAGCCGATCTTCGTGGACTCCGAGCGCCACGAGATCGTGGTGGCCGACGGCAGCCCAACCAACGCCTTGTTGTTCTTTAGTCAGAAGGCGAAGGGGAATGTCGCGCCGATCCGGATGATTCAGGGCGAAAACACCGGCCTCAGCGATCCGAGCGGCGTGTTCGTCGATACGGTCCATCACGAGGTGCTGGTCGCCAACTGGGGCAACCACACGATCTCCGTCTATGCGAGCGGCGCCGGCGGCAACGTCAAGCCGCTGCGCGTGATTTCACCCACCAGGAGCCGGGTGGCGGCGGGGATCGGAAACCCCGGAGCCATCTACGTCGATCCAGAACGAGACGAAATAGGCGTCGCCAATTGAGTCAGCCACCCCCGCCTGGCCGTGTATGCCAGGCAAGGAAACGGGCAGCTGGCACCGCTTCGCGTCCTCGAAGGGCAGAAGACGGGCATCACCCGCAGCCTTCATGGCGTGTACATCGACATCCCGAATGACGAGGTCATCCTGCCGAGCAACGTCTCGGCCTCGATCCTGGTATTCGGCCGAACTCAAAGCGGGAACACCGCGCCCCGCCGGGTGATCCAGGGCTCGCGCACGCACCTGGACTCGCCGCAGGGAGTGGCCGTGGACAACAAGCACAATGAGCTCATCGTCTCCAACGATACGCGGCTGAGCATCCTGGTGTTCGCCCGGGACGCGAAGGGGAACGTGGCGCCGTTGCGCGAGATCATCGGCCCCAAGACCGGGATCACCAGCCCGCAGGGGATCGTGGTCGATCCGGTGCATGACGAGATCATCCTCTCCGATGAGGGCAAGGGCAAAGACAGGAGCCGGATCGCGCCATCGTTGCGGGTTTTCCGACGGACGGATAAGGGCGACGTGGCGCCGATCCGCGTGATCAGCGGGCCGAACACCGCGATGCTACGGCCGCGCCAGATCCAGCTCGACACCGAGCGTGATGAGCTGGTGCTTGCCGATCGCGGGCTCCCTCAAGAGTTCGTCTACGACACGCCGGGCTTCCTCGCCGTTTGGAAGCGGACCGACAGCGGCGATGTGGCGCCCAAGAAGATGATCCGAGGCACGCAGAGCCAGCTCACCAGCCCTCGCGCGGTCTACGTGGACACGAAGAACGGCGAATACGGCGCCGGTGACACCACCAGCCATTCGATCATGGTGTACCCGCGGGACTTTTCGGCCGACGACACGAAGCCACCCACGATCCCGCCGTCGCGCTAGCGAGGCCCACGGTCCTGGGACTATCTGAGGGACGGGTCACGAGCCACGGAGTATAAGGCGTTGGCCCCGCCTGCGACTGCGCTCACTGCCGGCGAGGCCCCGTCATCGATAACGAGGCGCATGGATGTCCAGCCAAGAGGCGCATTGATGTCCCGCGAGTTGGGGAACGAGTTGCCCGCGGCGCTGCTCTCGCTCCTGGACGGGCACGATCTGCCCGCGAGGATGGGCAAGGCCATCTTGATCACCACGGTCGATACGCAGGGCTGGGCTCATCCCGCCCTCCTCTCGTACGGCGAGGTGGTCGCCATCGACGCCCGCCGGCTGCGACTGGCGACCTACCTTGGCAGCAAGACCTCGAGCAACCTGCGCCGCTCGGGCCGCCTCACTCTGTGCCTGATCGAGGCGGGCATGGCCTACTACGTGAAAACGCATGCGCTGGAGCAGCAGGTCGCGGCGGACCTTGCCGGGCTGGCGCGGTTCGAGGCGACCGTGGACCAGGTGCTCTCGGATCAAGCGCGAGAGGACCTCGAGCCGGGCGCGAAGATCACCACCGGGATCGAGCTCGACGCCGGCCGGCCCCCGTCGGAGCTGCTCGCCACCTGGGCGGCGGTGATTAAGGCGCTTCGCTCCTGAGCGACGGCTCGGAGCTCGTGCGGTCCGCGGACGACGCGCGGGTGACCACGAAGTTCCACGTGGTGAAACACGCGTCTCGAGCGCAGCTGCGCTGCAGCTCCAAGGGATTTCACCCACCTGCCCGCGGCGCTGTTTGACAGTCCGTTTCAGCCTGTGTACAGGCCTCGAAGTGCCGCAAAAGCACAAGCGAACAAGATCTCCGTAGGAGCCGGCGATGATTTGGCACGACAACCGCGAGTTCATAGAAGCTCTCCGCGAATCGGACGATCTCGTGGTCATCGACGAAAAGGTGAGCTGGGACCTCGAGCTGGGAGCGATCAGCCGCCTCGCCTGCGAGCGGGACGCGCCGGCCGTTTGGTTCACCAAAATCGCGGATTACCCAGAAGAGCACAGCGTCTTCGTGAACCCGCTCGCCACCTGGCGACGGGTGGCGATCTCGCTCGGCCTCAAGCCGGATGCGAGCGTCAAAGAGATCTACCAGGAGTACGAACGCCGCGAGCAGAAGCTCATCCCGCCAGTAGAGGTGAAGACGGGCCCCTGCAAAGAGGTCATCGTCCGAGGCGACGAGGTGGACGTCTTCAGCCTGCCCGCACCGATGCTCCACGAAGGCGATGGCGGCCGCTACATCGGGACGTGGGACCTGGTCGTCTCCCGCGACCCGGAGACGAACTGGACCAATTGGGGGATCTACCGCTTCATGCTGCACGGCCGGAACACGCTCACCGGCTTCCCGCGTCCCACCAGCCATCTCGGCAAGATCTTCCGAGAGCAGTTCGTTCCCAAGGGCAAGCCGATGCCAATCGCGATTGTGATCGGCGCGGATCCCCTGTGCCATCTGGCGGCGGCGGCCACCGTTGCTCTGGGCACCGATGAGGCCGATCTGGCGGGAGGGATGCGGGGCGCGCCGGTGGAGCTCGTTCGCTGCGAGACCAACGCTTTATTGGTGCCGGCCACCGCCGAGATCGTGCTCGAAGCGGAGATCCTGCCCGATCGGGTCTCCCTCGAAGGTCCCTATGGGGAGTATCCGGGCTACCGAACGGGCGAGATGGGGAACGGGATTCTCTGCCGCGTCAAGGCGATTACCCACCGCCGCCGGCCGATCCTCACCGTCGATGCGACCGGTTACAAGGACGACAGCACGACCATTACTTCGATGAGTGGAGCCTTGAGCATCAAGCGGCGCCTCGCGAAGCACGGGATAGAGGCGGTCGAGGTGTACGTGCCGGCGGAGGCGGCCGTCCACGCTGCGGTGATCTCCGTGGCGCGCGGCGGTCCGGAGGTGTGCCGCAAGATCGTCGAGATCCTCACCTCCCGCCGTGCTCTTCTCTCGAAGATCTTCGTCGTCGAAACGGACGTCGATCCGTTCAACATGGAAGCAGTGATGCACGCGTTCGCCACCCAGTGCCATCCCGGGAGGGGGATTCACGTGGTTCATTACGAGGGCGGCGCGAATACCCTTACCCCTTGCTACAGCCAGGACGAGCGCCTCGCCAAGCGGGGAGCGACCGTGGGATTCGATTGCACTTGGCCGCCGGACTGGTCCCGCGAGTGGGACGTGCCGGTCAGGGCCACCTTCAACTGCATGTTCCCGGAGGAGTTGCGGCAGAAAGTTATGCAGAAGTGGCGGGGGTACGGGTTCAAGGATCAGGGATCACTGACGGCCGAACGGGGATGAGGCACCGGGGGCCTGATCAGCCGGGCGCCTTCGGTCAAAAGGGTGAACGAAGGAGTCGTGAATGAGGCTTCAATGCTTTCGCTGGTTCGGCGCGATGCTTTTTTGCGCGTGCGCCCTCCTGACGCTCCCGACCCCGGTCGGCGCCGCGGGCGAGGCCAAGGACCCGTTTTCCGCGATGAGGGTGCAGCGGCTCGCTTCGCCGGTTCCGGTCGGCAACCTCGTCCTCCAGGCGACCGATGGGCGCCCCATCCGATTGTCGGACTATCGGGGCAAGGCCGTCCTGGTTGAATTCTTGATGGTCGGTTGACCGCCTTGTCAGCGGGAGGCTCCCGCTATCGCAGCGCTGCAGCGTGAATTCAAAGGACAAGGACTGGCCATGATCGGCGTCGATTTCGGGGATGAGCCGGCCGACGTCGAGGCGTTCGGAGAGCGGTACGACATCCCGTTCCCTCTCGCCATTGAAGACCAGGATCGGGCGAAGAAGATGTTCGGGATCCTTGGCTGTCCTTCCACAGTCCTCATCGACCGGAAGGGCCGCATCGTCGGACGCGGCGCGGAATTCGGGAGGCCCCCGGGTCAGAACCCGCTCCGACCCCCGCGGCCGCCAAGAAGGCGCGCAAGGCGGTCCATCTGATCAGCGCGGTGATCCCGAACGACGCGAAGCTGAACGAGATCCTGGCCGAGGCGGCGGACGCTCTCAAGGCGGGAGACGAAGTCTCGATCCTGTTCGACGGGCAAAGCGTGGGCGCCCTGCGGACCCACGCGCAGAAGACGCCGCTGGAGAGCGCTGAGCTCACCCGCAAGCAGCGGAGCACTCTGGCCAAGCGACTGGGAGCTTCGCCATCGACGGCGCCGCGCAATCAGCTCGAGTACATCCAGCAGCTGGCGAACGCGGGAGCGAAGGTTCTGGTGAACGTCAATGCAATTCGCGCTCTGGGGCTGGCAGACGCGGAGATCCACCCCATCGCCAAGCGCGTTTCGGTGGTCGAGATGGCGAAAATCGTCGACGAATCAGACGCCTGCCTCAACTACAGCCACGAATAGGAGCAGGCGATGCAAAGTTGGGAGCTTGCCAGACCGTTGTGAACGCAGGAGCGGAGGCCGTGATGCAGCAGAGCGCCAGGCGAGTTTGGGAAACGTTTGTTCGGAACCGGGAGCAACTGAAAGAGGGAGTCCCCATTCCGATCGCTTTGATCGACCTGACGCCCGGGCCTCGCAAGTACGCGCTGCGCCACGCCGTCGTCGTCATCGATCGGCGTCCGGACGCGTTCCCGGAGGGCGAGACGCTGTGGGTGAGGACGCCCGTGGGCGTGCGACTCCCCTCGCCGTACGCGATGCGGATGGTGCGGGAGCTGCCGTCCGAGCTACCCGGTATCGGTTACCACGACTTCTTCGAAGCCCTCCGCATCGCGGGCAATGGCTAGCCTGCCGACGTCGTTCGCGGAGGTCTGGGATCGCCAGGCGCGCGAGCGGGGTGAGCAGCCGGCCCTCTCCGATCGCCACCGGTCCCTGAATTGGCGCGAGGCCTCCGAATTGAGCCAGCGGGTGGCGCGTGGATTGCTCGCGCTGGGCGCCGAACCGGGGGCGGTCGTCGCCTGCTGGGTGCCCAACTGCGTGGAGCTCTACTTGCTCCGGGTCGCCTGCGAACGGGCCGGGCTCATCTGGCTTCCCATCGCGGCCAGCTTGCGCGAGTGGGAGCTCCACAACATCCTCGGTCGTGCGGAGCCTGCCGTTCTCGTCGTCCCTGAGCGTTTTCGCGACCGGGACTACGTGGCGACCGCGCGGATCCTACTGTCGAACCTTGCCAGACCGCCTCACCTGGTTGTCCTGGGCAGCACACCCCCCGCTGTCGGAACGTCGTTGGACGAAGTCGTTCGCCTCGGGAGTGGGCCATCGGCTCCGATGCTCCCAGAGCAGCCACCAGACGATGGGCTGGTCATCCTTCCCACCTCCGGTGGCACGGGAATTCCGAAGTTCGCCCGATTCCGTGTCTCGGCCTGGCTCCAGCGCGCCCGGGCGCAGGTCGACCTGCTCGACCTCCGCGAGGACGATATCGTCGCCGCGCTCAGCCAGGGAATCGGCCCGAGCATCATCCCGCTCTTCGCCGCTCCCACCGTCGGCGCGGCGGTGCACCTGATCGACGAGTTCGAGCCGGACCTGGTGCTCGAGATCCTGGCCCGGGTGCATCCGACGATTGTGTGCGGTGTTCCTCCGCAGATCATGTCTTTGCTCGAGCACCCCCGGTGGTCCAGAGCGATCGTCGACCGGGTAAGAATCTGGTACACGACCGGGACGGGTTTTCCTCCGGCCGCTGCCGCACGGGTCGAGGGCAGCACCGCGGGCATCGTCCTCTCCGGCTACGGAGCCGTGGACTTCGGCGGCTGGACGGCGCCTTCTCCCAAGGATTCTCCGGAGGTCCGTCTTCACACCGTGGGCCGCGCGCGGGGGGACACGGAGCTTCGCCTGGTGGACGACGCAGGGCAGGAGGTCCCCGCGGGCGAACCCGGCGAGATCTGGGGACGGGGGCCCTGCTGCGCCACCGGGTATTTCCACGACGATGCGGCTACCCGCGACGTGTGGACCCCAGACGGATGGTTTCGCACGGGAGACCTGGGCCGCTACGACGCCACGGGAAATCTGATCATCGTCGGACGGAAGCGTGACGTCATTCGGCGCGGCGGGAAGAGCATCCAGCCCGGTGAGATCGAAGCACTCCTCAGCGGCCATCCCAAGATTCATAAGGCTGTCGTGGTGGGGTTCCCCGACCCCCTGTTGGTCGAGCGCGCCTGTGCCGTCGTCGTTCCCAAGCCGGGCGAGGTCGTCACGCTCGACGACGTCACCGGATACCTGCGCGCCCAGCGCATCGCCTCCTTCAAGCTCCCCGAGCGCCTGGAGCTGATCGCCGACCTGCCTTTGCGGGGCGACAAGATCGATCGGATGGCGCTTCGCCGCACGATTGAGGAGCGGGTCCTGGGCGCCGCCGAAATCGGCGTGCCGGCCCGAGATCGATCATGAAGCGGATCGCGGTCCTCGATGATTACCAGGGGGTCGTTCTTTCCCTGCCGTACTGGGAGCGGCTCGCCGGCCGCGCCAGCGTCGACCTCTACCGCGACACCCCAGCGGACGAGGACGCATTGGTCCGCCGGCTGGGGAAATACGAAATCGTGGTTCCGATCCGGGAGCGAACCCCTTTTCCCGCTTCGCTCCTTGGCAGACTGCCGTCCCTCGAGTTGCTCGCGCTGACGGGCAGAAATTCGGGCCACGTCGACCTGGAAGCGGCGACCGCGCACGGCATCCTGGTAGTTGAAACCGAAGGCTCGGGCACGTCCGCCATCGAGCACACCATGGCGATGCTGTTGGCCGCTGCGCGGCGCATTCCACAGGAGGATCGGGCGATGCGGCAGGGCGGATGGCAGATTGGCCTCGGGGTCGAGCTGTCGGGGAAGACGCTCGGCATCGCAGGCCTGGGGCGGATCGGCAGCCGCATCGCGGCGTTCGGGAAGTTTCTTGGCATGCGCGTGCTCGCTTGGGGCCCGACCCTGGACGACGATCGTGCCGCGGCGGCAGGCGCCCGCCGCGTTTCCCTCGACGACCTGTTCCGCGAGAGCGACATCGTGAGCATCCATCTTCGCCTCTCGGAACGCACCCGGCACATCATCAAGGCGGAGCAGCTGTCGTTGATGAAGCCGACCGCGTTCTTGATCAATACCGCCCGCGGTGCCCTGGTGGATGAAGAGGCGCTCATCGCCGCGCTGGCGGAAAAACGCATCGCCGGGGCGGCCCTAGACGTCTACGAGGTCGAACCGCTTCCCGAAAAACATCCCCTCCGTTCGTGCGAGAACGCGGTGCTGTCGCCTCACATGGGCTTCGTCACGCGCGAGGCGTATGACCTCTTCTTCAGTCAGGCGGTGGATGCCATCGACCAATACTTACAAGGGAAGGTACCCTCGCGCGCCCTCAACCCACACGCAATCGCGCGCCGCGCCACGCTGGCGAGATAGGATCGCCCTCGAGGCGATGAACGCCGGAGGGTAAGACGACATGCAGAGCCTGGAGCGAAGCATCGGAATCCTCAAGGCCCTGGCGGCGGCCCACACGGAGGAGCTGCGGCTCTCTGACGTCGCCCGGGCCGTGCGCCTGAGCAAGGCCACCACCTCGCGCATCTTGTCGGCTCTCTGCGATGAAGGGCTCGTCGAGACCTCTCACGAGACGAGGACCTTTCGCCTCGGTCCCGAGCTCGCCTTCCTCGGCTGGTCGGCGGCCCACAGCTTCCGGCTCACCCGAATCGCCCGGCCGGTGGTCGTGAGGCTCGCCGAAACCACGGGCGACACCGCTTTCCTCACGGTCCGAAGCGGCACCGAAGCGGTCTGCGCAGACCGCGTGAGCGGGAGTTATCCGGTGAAGGCGCTGACGATGGAGGTGGGGAGCCGACGACCTCTCGGGATTGGCTCGGGGAGCCTCGCCCTGCTCGCTGCGCTCCCGGACAGCGAGATCGAGGAGATTCTCAAAGTCAACGCCGACCGCCTTGCCCCGTTCAAGGCGGTGCGTGCTGCGCGCATCTGGCGGGAGATCCAGCAGGCGCGGGTTCGCAAGTACGCCATCGCCGAGGGCCACGTGGTCAAGGAAGTCTCGGGCGTGGGTGTCGCCATCAAGGACCCACGAGGGCATCCGATCGCCGCGGTGAGCGTGGCGACCATCTCGTCCCGCTTCCAAGACGCCCGGCAGGCCGCGTTGATCCGGGTGACCCAAGCGGCGGCCAGGGAAATCGAGCGCGCGTTGCGAGACGCGAACGGAGGATGAGGAGATGCCGCACATCATCGTCGAGTACTCCGCGAATATTCGCGAGAGAATCGGGCCGGAGAAGCTGGTCGAGTGCGTCCACGAGGCGGCGCTGCGCACGGGCGTATTCCCCATCGGCGGGACGCGGACTCGCGCCGCGGAGCGATCTTGTTACCGGGTCGCCGACGGCCACCCGGATAACGCCTTCGTCCACATCGTGATGCGAATCGGTCACGGCCGCGACCTCCAGACGCGGCGAAGGGCGGCGGAGGAAGTCTTTGGCGAAGTCTGCACGTTTCTCGAACCGCTCTTTCAAAGCTCCCCGTTGGGCATTTCGCTCGAAGTCCAGGAGATCGATCCGGCGGTGAGCTTGAAAAAAAACAACCTGCACGAGCACGTCCGCGCCCGACAGTGAAGCTCCTCTCCTTCGAAAGCCGCGGCAGGCCGAGCTACGGCGCCTTCGTGGGGGGAGGCGTCGTGGAGCTCGGCCACAGGCTGGGCAGCAAATACCCGCGCCTGCACGACTTGCTCGAGCGAGAGGGCTTGAGCGCTGCCGCGGAGATCGCGGCGAGCAATCCGCCGGACCACTCGCTGGACGAGATCGTCTTCCTCCCGCCCATCCCCGAGCCGGAGAAGATCATCTGCGTTGGGATCAACTACCGCGACCGCAACGAGGAATACCGGGACGGATCGGAGCGGCCTCGATACCCCAGCATCTTCATGCGCGCGCCCAACTCGCTCGTCGGCCACCGGGCATTCTTACGGAGGCCGCCCGAGTCTGCGCAGCTCGACTACGAGGGAGAGATCGCGGTCGTGATCGGGAAGCGAGGCCGCCGCATCCCGCCCTTTGAGGCGCTGCGGCACGTCGCCGGCTTCACCTGCATGAACGAAGGCACCCTCCGGGACTGGCTCCGCCACGCGAAGTTCAACGTCACGCCCGGCAAGAACTTCGACGCGTCCGGCTCGGTCGGCCCCTGGATGGTGACCACCGACGAGCTCGAGGGATTCGGAGGCATCCGGGTCACCACCCGCGTCAACGGCGAAGTCCGGCAGGACGACACCGCCGCGAACATGCTGTTCTCGATCCCCGATCTGATCGGCTACATCTCGACCTTCACCACGCTCAAGCCGGGGGACGTGATCGCCACCGGGACGCCGACCGGCGCGGGTGCGCGGCTGGATCCGCCCCGGTTCCTCGTTCCAGGCGACGTCGTCGAGGTCGAGGTCGCCGGCGTTGGCGTCCTCGCGAACACCGTCGCCAACGAAGAGATCACCAGCGCCTAAGCGGGCACGCTCTTGGAACCCGAGCTGGCGTTGGCGCCGGTGATTCCCAGGGCATCGAGGATTTCCCGTTGCAGCGCCACCAGCCGCGGATCCTCCATCTGCCGATCGCGGGGGAGGGTGACCCGAAGGCTCTTCATGATCGTGGCGGGTCGACCGCTCAAGATCAAGACCTGGTCCGCCAGGTAAACCGCCTCGAGGGCGTTGTGGGTCACGAACATCACCGGTTTTCTCTCCTGCTGCCAGATCCGGAGCAACTCCGCCCGGAGAGAGCGAGCGGTCAGCTCGTCGAGGTGACTGAAGGGCTCGTCCATGAGGAGGAGGTCTGGCTCGATCGCAAGCGCGCGGGCGATGGCTACCCGTTGCTGCATCCCGCCCGAGAGCGCCAACGGAAATTCGTCCTCGAACTGCGCAAGTCCCACCAGATCCAGGTAGTGCCGGGCCCGCGCTCGCGCTTCGGCGGCCGGAACGCCCGACGCCCTGAGCCCGAAGGCCACGTTCTCCCGCACGGTCTTCCAATTGAGGAGCCGGGGTTTCTGGAACACGTAGCCGATTCGCATCCGGCTCGAGTCGGCCCGCGCATTGTCAACGAGCACTTGCCCTGCGTCGGGCAGCGTGAGTCCGGCCACGATGTTGAGGATGGTGGACTTCCCGCACCCCGAGGTCCCCACCACGCAGCAAAACTCCCCCGCCTCGACGGTGAGGGTCACGTCGCGCAGCACCGCCAGGGTGCCGCCGTTCTGGCGGGGGAATTCCTTATGAATGCCTCGGAGCGCAATCTGCACGGTCAGAGAGCCACGGCCCGGCGCCAGCCGGTGACCCGCGCCTCCAAAGGCTTCAGTAATCCATACTCCAGCGCCAGCATGACAAGGGTAAAGGCCATCGTCCAGGCGAACACATCCAGCATGGAGAAGATCCCGAACGAGTAGTGGATCATGTAGCCAATCCCGTTGGAGAGGCCGAGCAGCTCTGCGATCACCGTCACCTTCCAAGCCAGCGACAATCCGAACCGGGTGGCACCCAGCAGATAGGGAACCAGCTGCGGGATCACGACTTCGCGGATCACCATCGCGCGTCCGGCCCGGAACGCCTTCGCCATCTCGATCATCTCGAGGTCCAGCGCCTTGGTTCCCTGCAGAATGTTCACGGTGATCAGAGGCAGGAGGACGACGAAGATCGTGAAGATGGGGGCGACCTCCGAGATACCGAACCACATCAGGGCGATGACGGCCCAGGCGAGGCTGGGGACGGTGAGCGCCACGACGATTTGCGCTTCGAAGAAACGTTCGGCGGTGCGGTTGACCCCCATGAAGATCCCGAGGCCGATGCTGACGAAGAAAGCGAAGAAAAAGCCTGCCGCCACTCGCAGTAGAGTCGCGCCCATGTGCACCGTGAAATTGCCCGAAAGAATGATCTGCCAAACCCTTTCGAAGACCGGGATCGGTCCGGGTAAAAGGGTCGGCGGGAAAAACCAGGAGATCGCATGCCAGACCACGAGCACGGCCAGGACAGAGGCGAGGTGGACGAGGAGCGGCCAGCGCTGCCAGATGGATGCGCCCGGGACGCCCTCACTTGAGGATGACGAAGATTTCATCTTTTGGCATCGCCTTGAGGAGCCCGAGCTCGACGTTTTTCTTGAGGAGAGAGCTCATGTTCGCGATCAGGGCGGCGTCCCATCTGGCTGCGTAGAGCTGCGCGATGCGCTCGGTGAGCCGGGCAAGTTGTTGATCGGTTTCGATCATCAGTGATTGGCGATGCCCCTGCGCGATGCCCTTCGGGTTCGCCTGGATGAGCCCCATCGCATCCACGATCGTCTGGAACAGCTTGCGGGCCGCCGCCGGGTGCGAAGCGATCCAATCCTGGTGCGCCCCGATGGCGAGGGCAACCATCGGTTCCCCGGTCTGCTCTCGCCAGAATCCGTCCAAACGCATCATCTCCCGGTGTCCTTCGCTGACCAGGCGGGTCACGAGCGGCTCGAAGATCACGAGCGCATCCAACTCTCCGCGGCTGAAAAGGGCCATCAATACCGGAGGCGGGGAGAGGGTGAGCTTGAAATCCTTCTCGAGGTCAAGGCCCTGCATCTTCGCGATGGTGGCCAGGCTGGTGTAGGTCATGGAGATGCGGTCCAGAGTTCCGATCCGCTTTCCCTTGAGGTCCGCCAGGCGGGTGGCGGTCGATCCTTTCTGGAGCACGACCGAATTGTGATTGATCAAAGCCGGTGCGAAGAGTCGGATTTTCTCGCCGTTCAGGTTCACCCGGGCCGCCGAGACCACCGGAAAAATCCCAGCGTCGACCCGCCGAAGGACCACCGCCTGCTCTGTCGCCGCCGGGTCGAAGTACTTCACGTCGAGGCGGATCCCGTTGTGCTCGTCCAGCCGGTTCTCCTTGATCACCTCGCTCAAAAGCCCCACCGCGGTTCCCGGCGCTGGACTGGCGAAGACCGCTTTCTCCGGCGGGGAGGGCGGGGATTCAGCAGTCGCGACCCTCGGGGTCACGAGCGCCACGGCACAATGCAGGAGCACTCGGATCGCTCTGCCGTTCCCGATCGTGTCCGCCCCGCGCACGCCTACTCCTCCTCGCGGTACAGGCCTAGAGCCATGAGCAGGGGCACGTCGTGCAGCGAAAAGAGGATCGCCGGTTCGGTCCCCTCGTTGGCGTGCTCGTGCCGGGCCGAAGGTGGGACGATGAAGAAGTCTCCCTCTTCCCATTCGTGGCGGAGCCCGTCGATCACGGTGGAGCCGGCGCCGCGGACGACATGGTAGACCGCGCTGCTCGTCTGGCGGTGCGCCCGGGTGTGGATCCCCGGACGGACCATCTGGAGGTAGCAGGACATGGTCGGGAAAATGGAGCGTCCAGAGGCGGGATCGACGTACTCCATAATCACATCGTCGAATGGGTTCGCCTCCAGCTCGGCAAGCTGGAGCAGCGCGGCGTGCGCGGTCTGCCACCGGTAGTGGATGAGCCGCTCTGGCCGCGCGGTCGCGGATGCCCTGACCGGGCGCAGTCCCGCTGTGCCGAAGCAGCGTTCGGACAACCCGACGACCTGCCCGATCGGCTGGCGGTCTTCGGAATAACGCTCCTGAGTCAGCACCTCGAGGTACCGCACCATCGGCGAATCGAGGCCATCGAACCAGATCACCGGCTCGCTCCCCTCATTCCCGTGGTCATGAAGCATCGGGGTGGGCGTGAGCACCAGGTCGCCAGGCTTCATTAGACATTTGTCTCCCTCGACGGTCGTGTAGGCACCCTGGCCGCGCATCATGAAGCGGAGCGCATTGGGAGAGTGGCGGTGCGCCGGGGCAACCTCCCCGGGAAGGAGATACTGGACGGCGACGGAGAGCGTATGCGTGCTCGTGCGCTCGGGGACGCCCGGGTTGGCCAGGCGAAGGATTCGCCTTTCCGTGCCTTGCCCCGGCGCGACGAAGTCCGCGCTGCGCCGGAGCAGCGGCTCGATCTCCGCCCAGCGCCAGACACACGGCTGGACGTGCGTCTTCTTCGATTCGATGAGCGGCCCGGGACGGGACCAGGGTGCATCCAGGCCGGCGGCCTGCACGAGCGCCAGATACTGCTCAAGCTCCTGGACGGAGCGCACCGCCTGCCGTGCCATGCTCTTCTGGACCTCCAACCTGGAGCAGAAAACGATCTGCCTGGAGACTCCCCTCGTTCTCGAACGACAAACCAGATGTGTCAATCGAGAAGGCTGCGCGTTGCAATCTGGCTCACGGGACGAGATCTTACGGCAGGACGGTTGTTTCAACCAGTGGAACTCGCCGGCCTAGCGGGAGAACGCGCGCCGAGCCGGCAGCGTTGCACGCGCTGCGCGACGCGAGCAACTGAACGGAGCGACTAGAAAGCGAGCTGCCCCTGTAACAGGATCTGGTGCAACCAAGGCGTTGCAACGCGGCCAGGCGTGTTGGGGAGGGTGCCGTTGGCGATCGTGTTCTGGAACTCCGTCATGATCTTCGCATTGTGCTTGTGGATGAAGAAGGTCAGGCCCCCCGCTATCCGGAGGAAGCTGTTCACCCTCGTATCGCTGTTGAACCAGTAGGAGTTCCCCTGCACCTCGATGGGTCCCACGCGGAAGCCGACCTCGTTGTGGGCGCCATATCCGGTCTTGCCCGCACCGGCGCCGTAGTCGAATCGGTAGCCGTCCAGGATGAAGACCACCTCCTGATCGCCCGGCAGCGCGATGTCCGCGTAAAAGTCGGCCGCCAGCGCGACGTAGTCGCTGACGGTCCCATCTGCCCCCACCGCGCCCGAATGCGACTGGTACTGCCCACCGACCCCGAAAGACACGCGCGTCGTCCCGTCGAGGTAGAGGGCGGGATAGGTATACGCCGTCTCGTAGCCGACCAGGTTCAGGCGGACCATGCCCGCGACCATCGGCCAACCGTTCGGATTGATGTACGGCTGCGCGAACGAGGGGGTCGTCGGATTCCCACCCGACACGCCGGTGCGCGCGCCTTCGTAGATGCCTCCTCGAATCAAGAACCGCCGGTCGAAGAGCAGACCGCGAACCTGGAGCCCGTCCTGCCGCTGAGCGCGCGCGTTCGGGTACAAGAGGATGTCCGATACGCCCTCGAGGGAGTTGGTCTGGGGTGAGGAATCGACCGCGGGGCGCGAGAGGGGCGTCTTCAGGAAGCCGCCCTCGATGTGGAAATCCTCGCCCGGCTTGTAGCCGATGTACATGTCCTGGATGAGCGACGGGATGCTGTAGTTTCCGCGGGCTCCGAACTTGCCGGATTCCAGCTTGAGGTAATAGGTGAAGCGCTTGAACGCCGTGCCTCCCGCTGACAGGCTCGCCCGGCGGAGGAAGACGTCGATGTTGAAGTGGCCGCTGGGCGCAGAACCAGACGTCGCAGTCGGCGGCGGTCCGCCGTAGGTGCCCTCGGTGCGGAGTTGTAAATTCGTGCCGATGTTGAGGGTAAGGTCCTCGATGCCGGTCCGAACGGGGATGGCCAAGGCCGTGGACGATGCGAGGAGGACCGCCAGCGTCAAGAAAAGGGTCGGCCGTTTCATGTACCTGTACCCGTCCTTTCTGCGCCTAAGCACCTTCCGGGGTCTGCCAGCGGCGGAAGAGCGTGTGCTCGACGTGAAACTGGTCGAGGATTTTCCCGACGGTCTGATTGATGAGGTCATCCACGGTCGTCGGGCGGTGATAGAAGGCAGGCACCGGCGGCAGAATGACTGCGCCCATCTCCGTGGCGCGGACCATGTTGCGCAGGTGGCCCAGATGAAGGGGCGTTTCCCTCGGCACGAGCACCAGCTTGCGCCGTTCCTTCAAGGTCACGTCGGCGGCGCGCACCAGGAGGTCCTGGCTGAACGAATAGGCGATCCCGGCGAGGGTCTTCATCGAACAGGGAGCGACGATCATCCCGTCGGTCGGAAATGATCCGCTGCTGATCGACGCGGCGAGCTCATGGTTGGAGTAGACGACCGTGGCCAGCGCCTCGATCTGGTCTACCGTCCAGTTGGACTCGAGCGGGATGGTGCGCCTCGCCCCGTCGCTCACCACGAGGTGCGTCTCTACCCCGGCTTCCTTCAGCGCCTGCAAGGTCCGGATCCCGTAGATCGGGCCCGACGAGCCGGCCAGTCCCACCACGATACGCACGTTGCCTCCTGCGGTCCTTACCGATCTTCGTTGGACTGCGTTGGAGCTCGTGATCCCCCCGGGCGCCGAGTTACACAGCGATCGGTTCTGTCTGTCAATGGGCCGCTGCATGCGGTGTTTCACTGAGTGGAACAAGGCCGTCGCCGAAAATCTGCGCGCTGCCTCAAGACTGGCAAACGGGTGGTGAATGGGTTGCGGGTTTCAGGTATGAAGCTGTCCTCCGCGGAGGGACCCACGCGATGAGCTCCAACCTACGCTTCGCCGCGCTCTCGAAGTCTGCGTTGCCGATCCTTCTCTTCCTCGCGACTGCGTGCTCGCACCGCCAGGAAAGAATGCCGCCGCGGACCCAGGACAGACCGCTGGCGGACCGGATTAACTCCTTCGAACGGGCTGAAAGAGACTCGTGGCAGAAGCCGGACGAAGTTGTCCAGGCGCTCGCCCTCAAGAACGGAGACGTCGTTGCCGACATCGGCGCCGGGACCGGCTATTTCAGCCGCCGCTTCGCCAAGGCGGTGGCGCCGGACGGCAAGGTTTACGCGGTCGACGTCGCCGCGGATGTCCTCGGTTACCTCCACGAAGAAGCAGACAAGGAAGGCCTGCACAACATCTCGACCATCGTCTCCCGTGAAGACGATCCGATGCTGCCCAAAAACGCTATTGACCTCGTATTTTTTTGCGACACGACCCACCACATCGGCAACCGAATCGATTTTTATCGCACGATGGCCCCTGGGGTGAAACAGCGCGGTCGGATGGCGATCATCGATTACGCCCCCGGCGCGCCACGCACTCCGCACCCGAACGAAGAGCACGTCCCTCGATCCCAGGTCATCAGCGAAGCGGAGGACGCGGGATTCAAGCTCGTCAAGGACTTCCAGTTCCTTACCAACCAATACTTCTTGGTCTTTGAGAAACAGTAATCTTCGAAATGAGCTCACTCAACTCTCCAATCCCACGTCTTGAAATGGAACAGATGGACCCGCGCCTTCGGGAGGCGCTGGCAGCGCGGGTAGCGCGGCTTGGATACCTGGGAGAGTTCTTCAAGTGCGCAGCCATTCAGCCCGACTCCCTGCTGGCTTTCATGCAGCTCACCGACTCCCTCCACAAGGCGGTTCCCGATCGGTTGGTCGAGGTCGTCGCGCTGACTGTCACCACCCACACCGGGAATGAGTACGAGCGCAATCAGCACGAGCGCCTCTGCGAGCGCCTGGGTTTTGGCCGCTCCTGGATAGCCGCGCTAACCGGCCGCGGCTCCGGACCCAGCCCACTGTCACCGCCCGAGCAGGCTATTCAAACTCTGGCTTTGTCCGTCCTTCGCACCAGCGGTCACGGCGTTGCTCGCGAGTTGGCCGAGGTCGTCGACGCCATCGGGCCGGCGCAGGGGATGGCGATTCTGATGCTGGTTGGACGGTACTGGACGCACGCGCTGGTGGTGAATGCGCTGGGCTTGAAACCCCCGGTCCTATCCATCTTCGCCGGAGAACAGGTGGGCTAAGGCCAGTGATCAGCCTGGAACACAGTTTCCTGCGCGGTTCGTATCCGCCCCTGGTGACGCCACTTCGCGATGGCGAGGTGGACTACGAGACATACGCCCGTCTGATCGAGCGCCAGATCGAGGGAGGCTCGCACGGGATTGTCGTCAACGGCACGACGGGCGAGCCGAGCACGCTCACCGTGGAGGAGCGGAACCGGCTGGTTGAGGTTGCGGTCAAGGCGGCACGCGGTCGCATCCCAGTGGTCGCGGCGACTGGGTCGCAGTCGCACGCGGAATCCATCGAGCTGACGCTGGGAGCGGAAAAGGCAGGAGCGGCGGCAGTGCTGGTGGTGACGCCTTACTTCATTCGCCCGCCTCAGCGAGGACTGGTCGAGTACTTCCTCGACATCGGCCGTCGCACGGATCTGCCGCTGCTCCTCTATCACATTCCAGGCCGCGCAGCGGTCGACCTCAAGGCGGAGACGATCGCTCAGATCGCCGACGGCCTGCCCACGCTCGTTGGAATGAAGCACGCCGCCAACGACCTGGGGCTGGTGACCGCGCTGTTGAAATCGCGGACCTGTATCGCGCGGCGGCCGAGGGCGATCTCGAGGAAGCGCGGCGCCTTCACGAGTCGCTGTTCGAGCTGAACCAGGCGATCTTCTTTGACACCAATCCTATCCCGATCAAACACATGATGATGCGCATGGGACTGCTGGCCACGGAGGAGCACCGGCTCCCGATGGTGCGCGCCACTGCGGAGCTGGCCGGACGCCTCGATGGGGTGTTGCGCCGGGCGGGCCTTCTCTGAGAACAGGCGACGGCCTGATTACAAATCGACCCTCGCGCTCATCTTGATCGAGCGGTCCATCCCCGTCCCGTAGGTGCCGGTTTGAACCGAGTTCCAGACGCGGATGTTCGTCAGGTTATCGACGTTCACCAAAAAGACGGCGCGGCTTGTTCCCCAACGAATCTGATAGCCAAGGCCCGCGGTGAAGAGCGTGTAACCGGGGATGGTGCCCTGGTCCTGCGGATTGACCCACCGTTTTGCGATCGCGGATGCGCCGGCATTGATAGTCAGTCCTGGCACAAAGGGTGGACGAATAGAGATTCCCGCGTTTCCGAGCAGGGTCGGCGTGTTCTCCGGACGCAAACCGTTGATCGTCGGATCATTCGGAGAAACCTGGATCGCCCTCAGCCACTGTCCCGCCGCACTGACGGTCAACGGACGCGCCACCTCGAATACGATGGTTGCTTCGATGCCCTCGTAGTCGATCTTGCCGTTCTGGGCGAAAATCAGGGTCTGGGGGTCGGTGATCGCGTTTGCGCGGTTGATCTTGAAGGCGGACACACTGACGGTGCGCCCTCTCAAGTTCGAATAGCGGATCCCTACCTCGTCCTGCGTCGATACTGCCGCCGGCATGATCTCGAAGGCATTGATCGCATTGGTCGGCGCCGTGGCTCCCGCCTCGAGGCCTTCCATGTAGCTGGCGAAGACGGTGAGCTTCGGCACGATGTCCCACAGCGCGCCAAAGGCAGGGGTCAAAACCCGGGTCGTCTTGGGCGGCACCCTGCCCTGGTCTTCCTTGTCCCAAGTGAGGCGCAGTCCGGCCAGCAGTCTTACCTGAGGAATGATGGTGATTGTGTCATAGGCGTAGACACCGGTTTCGGTGCTGGTTTGTCTCGGCAGAGAGGTCGGGTCCGTGGTGAAGACGGGAGCAGGTAACTCGATTGGATTGAAGATGTTCTGCCTTTGGGTCAGGTTGACATTGTTCTGGGAGGTGGTGTTGCTGTCCCTCCCGGCTCTTGAGGCGCCGACGGTCAGATGGTGTGTCAGGAACCAGGTCGGGAATCTGCCGAGCAGCTCGACCCGTTCGAAGGTATTGAGAAAATCCTGTGTCGCGGTGGTGACTCTGACGACTCCTCCGTCGCCGGTGTCGAGGTCGTAGCCTGAAATGCGAGTGGTAAACCGCTTCTTGAATGCGTAGGATCGCCCGACTTCGGCAAGGACCTTCAAGCCGTCCAAGAAAACGTAGTCGCCGCGCACCTGGAAGTTCTTGGTGTCTGCCGTCCCCTTCGCCCACCGCCCCGAAAGAAGATTTCGGGGATCTGGAACCTTGGTGATCGGAACGACGCCGTTCACTGGCGCCGCGAGGCTAACGCCCCCCTGGTCCGCCACGTGCTTCGCGAAGTACTCGACGTCGCCGACGAAGGTGAGCCGGGAAGTCGCACTCCAGTCGAGCCCGAGACTGGCGAACTCGCCGTCCCCGGTGATGCCTCGGATGCCATTTTCCAGTCGCGCCACGGACGCGTTCAGCCGGACACCGATCGGCTTACCGGGCAAGAATCGCCGGCCCACGTCGACCGACCCGCCCAATTGACCAAAGCTGTTTCCGAGAACACCGAGTGTGGTGACATCAACCGGCCCGGCGCGCTTGGTGACCAGGTTGATGATTCCGGCGGGACTGGCGATGCCGAACATCAGTGCATTGGCTCCCTTCAGCGTTTCGATCTTCTCCTTGTCTTCGGTCGGAACGGTGAGGACGCCGGCCGTGGAAAGGCCTCCGTTGAGACGATAATTGGAGTAAAGGTTGAGCTTGATACCGCGAATGTTGACCGAGTCGTTCGGCGTACCCTTCGAGTTTGCCGGCGACACGCCGGCCACGTTCTTGATCGCCTCGGAGTAGCCGTCCTGCTTGGTGTCCTCCAGTGCTTCGCCCTTCACCACCGACTTGGTCATCGGCAGCGACGCGTCCTTCTCCTCTTCTTTTTCCTCCTCCTCCTCGGCAGGCGTGAGTTGGAGCGGCTCGACCAAACGCTCCAGCGATGGAATTGCCTGACGCAACTCCTCCGCGATCGCCCGCGCTTTCTCGATCAGCGCGTTGGTGTCCGCGCCGGGTTCATACGAAAGCATCATCGACAGCGTACCGATTGGCTCGCGCTTCGCGTCCAGCAACCGGACGCTCACCCTGGCGTCTCGCCCGGTTGCCTGGTTGACCTCAATTCGCGGCGCGCCGGCATCGAATACGCGGATCTCCGCCTCGGAGGACCGGTGCCGGATTCGGGCGGGATCGGTCGAAGCGATGACCAGACTGCCCAGCTCCTCCTCGTCCGGAACCTTCGCGTGAATCTCGAGCGAGGTCAGCTCAGGGTGCTTCGCGGCCGTTCTTTCCACCAGATCTTGTGCGTAGATTTTCGCCGCATCCTCGCGATGGCTGGGAGTGGGTTTGAGTTGTGAGTCTACTTCGAGGGCGATCGCGGACGTGGCAAGCGCGGAGCAGAGAGCCGTGAGCCGGGCGGTGGGAATGACGGAAGCTGTCAGGGTCCAGCTCAAATGGTGTCTCAATCGAGCTTTTTCATTTGTTCGCGCAGGTAGTCCGGGGTGAGCGGCAGATACAATCGCTTGCGGTCGACCTCTCCTTGACCTTCCTGGCTCAACACGTAGCGCAGGAACTCTTTGACTTTGGGATCGACGCGCTGCCCCGGTGGATGCTTGATGTACATGAAAACGCTGCGCGTTAGTGGATAGGTGCGGTTGTGGACCGTTTCGCGCGTCGGCAGAACAAAGGGGCCGCGCTCATCCGGCGCGAGCGCGATCGGTTTCAGCTCCGGAAAGCGACTGGCGTGCGGTATTCCGGACCACCCGATTCCATACTTATCCTTCACCAGCTCTGCCAGCATGTGGTAGCTGCCGCCGCTCTCGTCGGTGACCATTTTCGTGTCCGACTCGACGTATTCGCGATAGTTCGGATTCCATTTTTCTCCGCCGTTGAAGACCTTCAACTCGAAGAACTTGGCCATCCCCGTGTTCGCGTAGCCATACGTCTGGATTGGCTTGCCGGCCCACTCGCCGGTGAGCCCGAGCTGTTGCCAGGTACGGATGTTGTCCGACGCGCTTCGAGCCGCCCGGCTCGTCCATTTGTAGCCGTCGTATCCTCCGGTGCGCTCCGCGCCGAAAATGCCGTCTAATTGCTTCATCGTAAGCTTCGTCAACGGATTGTCTTTGTTGACGAAGACGACGACCGCCCAGGTCTTCCCCTTGATGTCGTAGGCGCCGGTGGCGACCGCAACGGTCTGGAGATCGTATTTGAACGTCTCGTTGAACGAGAGGAATTCAGTCAGGGTCGGCTCCCGCCCGCTGACGCCGATGTCGGCCACACCGGTGATCAATCCCGCCGTTGCGCCATCGCTGGTAGGAAAGGCGTCCTCGAAGCGTGCTTCGGGATGATAGGCGCGGAACCCGTCCTCCCAGATCTTCACCATTCCGCCCAATTCGCCCCCGAAAATGCGGACGGCGCCGGAGATCTTCCCTTCGGGCTTGTAGTGGGGGAGCGAAGTGGCGCTTTGCCCGCCGGCGGCAGCCCCAATCAAGGTCAGCGTGAACACTGCTGATCGGCAGCGCCGAAGCATCGTTCTTTTCATTGCAGTCACTCCAGTTTCTTCAGCTGCTCCCGCACGACTTCGAGAGGCAGATGCAGATAGCGCCCCTGAGCGATCAAGATCTCTTGCCCCTGTCGGCTGAGAACGAATCGCAGATATTCTTTGAGGTGGGGCGCGACCGGGTGCCTGGGCGGCCGGTTCAAATAGATGTAGATGCTTCGCGTCAACGGATAGGTCCGGTCCTGGTAGCTTTCCCTTGTCGGGGCGATTGCCGGCCCGCCCTCGTGCGGCGCGAGCGCGATCGGCTTGAGATCCGGAAATTGTTTCGCGTAATGCAGCGGCACATAGGCGATGCCCGCCCGGTCCCTCGAGAGATCTGCGAGCATACCGTCGATCGTCAGGCGCAGGCCCTCCTTGCTCGTGCGATCGACCATCTTCGACTCGTTCTCGACGTACTCGCGGTAGTTCGGGTTGAACTTATCGGCGCCGTGGAAGACCTTCTGCTGGAAGAAGTAGCGCATGCCGGTGTACGCATAGCCGTAGGTGTTGATCGTTTTGTTCTTCCAGCCGCCGTCGAGACCCAACTGTCCCCAGGTGCGAATGTTGCCCTCCGGCCCGCGCGCGTATTTTGGCGTCCACACGTAATCGTCGAACCCCCCGCTGCGCTCCGAGCCGAACACGCCGTCGAGCTGTTTCATCGTGAGCTGGGTGAGGGGATTTTCCTTGTGGACCATCACCGCGAGACTCGCGGAGCCGCCCTTCTTGCCGGGATCCCAGGCGCCGGAGGCGACGATGATGCCCGTCGGCAGGTAGCCGAAGGTCTCGACGAACGGCAGCAGGTCCATCACTTGAGCCTCACGGCCCGAGGGACCCAGATCGGCCGCACCGCTGTAGAGTCCCCCGATCGACGCTTCGCTGCTGACGAGCTCGTCGACGAAGCGCGCCTCCGGATGAAATTTCCGGAATGCCTCCTCCCATGCCTTGTATTGTCCTCCGAGCGTGCCGCCGATACTGCGAATCGGGCCAACGACCCGATGGTCGATCTTGTATTCGGGGTATGAATCGAGGCCGACTGGGCTTTTCTCGGTTGCCGAATTTGCGCAGATCAGAGCGGTCGTCGCGGCAAGCGCAATCATCGCTCGCCTCACTTCAGCTTCTGCAATTGCTCGCGAGATGCGGCAGCGGTCAGGGGTAGGAACTTCCCGTCCCGCATCACCTCGCGCTGGCCCTCCTGGCTGAGGAGGTAGCGGAGAAATTCGTTCACTTTCGGATCGACCGGGGTGCCGGGCTTTCGGTTGAGGTAGAAGTACTCTTCGGCGTATAGCGGATAGGTGCGGCTCTGCACCGTCCCGATGGTCATTTCGACGTACGGACCGCCGTCTTTCTCCGCGACGGCAAGCTGCTTCACCGTATCCTGCGCCGGATAACCGCGATTGCTATAGGCGATCGCGTATTTGTCCTTGCTGAGATCGTCCAACAGGGACGCCGTCGAGACTTTTTGTTTGCCGGCGGGAGTCTCGTCGTGCGCGTATTCTCGGAGGGTCTCATTCCATTTGTCACCTCCGTGGAAGATCAGCCGCTCGATGTGCAGTTGCTGATGATATTTCAGCGGCCGGCCGAAGACGTGGATCGGTTTGTCTTTCCACTCGCCGGTCAGACCGAGTTGTCCCCAGGTGCGGATGTTTCGCTCAGGCCCTCGGGCGGCGGCGCTGTTCCACGCCGTTCCGTTCCAGCCTCCATCGCGCTGCGCGCCGAAAATCCCGTCGAGCTGATCGAAGGTGATTTTGCTGATCGGGTTCTCTTTGTTCACCACGATGGTGTCGGCCGGCGCCCAACCCGGCACGTCGTACGAGCCGGTAACCATCGAGATCTCGATCGGTGAGTAGTTGAATACTCGTTGAAAGGTCAGCAGCTCGTCGAAGGTGATGTGCCGGCTTGCGCCCAGATCGGCCTGGCCGGTGAAGAGTCCCGACCAAGCGACCAGGGCGGTGGGCGTAAACCAGCTGAACGTCACGCCGGGGTGATACTTGCGGAATCCCTCTTCCCAGTATTTGGCGAGCTTTCCGTCAGTGAGATAGTTCAGTCCCCAGATGCGAAGGGTTCCGCTTATTTTCTGCTCGGGCGCATACTTTGGCAGCCCGCTTAAGTCGAACACGTTGGTGTAGTGGACTTTCTCGCCGCGAGCCTTGACCCGCTTCTCGCGCCCGCGCTGGATGTTGATCGACTTCTCCTCGGCGGTTTGGGAAAGAACGGTCGCCGAAGCCGCCGCAACCAGTGCGATTGCCCCAAGAATCATACGCACCTTCGACGCCATGAGAGCCTCCGATCCTAGTCCAGCTTCCGAAGTTGTTCGCGAGCGGCGCTGCCGGTCAGCGGTAGGAAATGCGCGTCCCGCTGGACCATGTCCTCACCTTCGCGGCTCAAGACGAGCGAAAGCGGCGCTGACCGACAAACCGAACGCGAGGGTAATGCTCGCGATGCGAAACATGCCTCTTCTTCCTTTAAGGTTCAGTCCAGCTTTTCAGCTGGTTCATCGGCCTCTCCTGTGCGAATTCCGGTTTTGAGGTGGGAGGCCCGGGGAGCGATTGCACCGCCTTGAGCGCTGGCGCAGAACAGAAAAGGTGGGCTGCGTTCTTCATGCTCTCCTCGCGAACGAACATCCCAGTTGAACCCATCGCATGGTACCTGCTTCACCTGAAGCCAATCTGAATCAGTGCTGAACGCCTCGCGCCTACGATCTGCCGTCGCCGAAGCTTTAAGCTGAAACACTATCCGTCGAAGGAGGAGCGTTCGCTTCGAGCGGCTACTCCTCGCCGGCGTCCTCTTCTTCCCGTGCGCGGACCAGACGCCCTACGAAGCCAATCAATCCGTCATTGCTGGCGCCCGTTAGCCAGCTTGGACAATTCGGGTTCCCATCGACGGGTAGACCGAAGGGACACTCCTGCGCGAAGCCGACCCACGGCGTGCCGCTCGGGGACATGGTCATGCCAAAATAATCGACGCGTCCCCCCTGTTGCGAAGGCCCCGCCCCCGCCGTCGCGCCAATGGCATAGTTGGGGCCATTCGGCCCGATCATTCGAATCGACGATGGCGAGACGCCATACCAAACCGGATAGGCGGGATCATTCAGCGTCGCGCTCCAGAATAAGGGCCGAGCAGCCAATGCGTCCCAACTCTCTGTCACATACATATCCCAGGTCTCATCCTCGTAACCCGCGCAACTGAGCGAGGGGGCCTCGATGAGATTACCGGAGAGCATACTCACCCCGACGATGCAGCGGGGCGGGAACGGAAGCGGCGCATTCGTGCTGCCGTAATAGCTGACGGCGACTTGGCCTCGTGCCCCAGCAACCAGTTGAGGGATCGCGGTTTCGTTCACGCCGGGAGCAGCGACCGTCATCGGTCTACTCCAATGCCGTCCGCGGTCGCGAGAGATACTGAGTCGGAGCAGCCGGTCCGAGGCATCTGACCACGCCGCGTACAGGTTTCCCTGCCTGTCCATCCCGAGCGGCACCTCTCCGTAGCCGATGGTCTCCGTGTCCGCGACGAGGGACAGACGCCAGGATTCGCCCGCATCGTCGCTGATCGCGACGTAGGGACGCTGGCAAGGAGTGAGCGGCAAGTACACCGTACCGTTGCGGCCGACGACGCCGTTCAGTCCATAACTTCCGCGCGGGTTGATCCCCGGATCGGGGCACTCTGGAGGGAAGGGAATGAGGACGCCGGCGTCGAAGGTCAAGCCACCATCGAAGGACCGCGCGATGTGCGCGCCGCAATAGCTCAGGCCCGGGCAGGTCGCGGCGCCTCCCGCCACGACCACGTAGACGACGTTTGGATATCCTTGAGTCAGGGCTATCAGATCTCTCGGCGGCGGCCCTGTGAAGACTTGCGTATGATCGAAACCGACGACAGTCGCTGGAAAAAGAGACCCGGCGACCCATGTCTGGCCATCATCGTCGCTGTGGTCGACCCGTCGGCTCGACAGATCAGACGTCCACAACGCCCGCCCGGTGACGCGATCGACATAGATGTTCATGTCGGCACCCGACGCGCGAACCGGAATGTCCGCGGGGAGAATGAATTCCCAGCTTGCGCCCTGATCGACGGAGCGCACGAGCCCAACCGAGCCGGTTGCGCTTGTCATGTTTGGCTGAAACAGAATGGTGCCCTCGTTGGTCACCGCGATACTCGGCTCACCCGTGCGCAAGCCGGTGTCGGACACGCAGGGAATCGGACGGGAATCTTCTCTCCCAGTCGGGCTTTCGGCGCGTCCACCGGCGCGATGGGCGATCGCTCGCCGATCCGGGGCACATCCAGGCCCGAGATCCTCGTGTTCATGTCCCCGGCTGTCGCCTGCCACAGCGAGGCGCGAAGTCGCGATCGCCAGAGCGCCAACTACCAAGAATATCGGGATTTGCTTCCGCGTGAGCGAGATCTTGTTGCCCATTTTTATCCCTCCGCTGCCACGGGTGCCGGATCAAGCGCAAGGCGAAGCAGCCTGCTCCCGGGGAATCCGACATGCAACACGTGAGTTGTGCCAGCCAGCGCCGTGACGTTGAAGGGGGTGTTGGAAATCCATCAGCTAAATATCCGTCGGGCCACAAAGAATTTGATGCGGGCTCCGTTCGCTTCGGCTACCTATCGGCCGACGGGAAGTGATCTCTTCCAAACCTGGGAGGTGGGCAGTGAAGCTCAAGGTCAATGGCAAGGAGCACGATCTGACGGCGCCCGAGGAGATGCCGCTGCTCTGGGTGCTCCGCGATGTGCTGGGGCTGACCGGTACCAAGTTCGGCTGCGGGATGGCCCAGTGCGGCGCCTGCACGGTTCACCTTGACGGCGAGGCGGTGCGCTCCTGCGTCCTGCCGGTCGGTGAGGTCGGCGCTAAGTTGGTGACCACGATTGAGGGGCTCTCCCCCGACGGGATGCACACCGTGCAGCGAGCCTGGATCGAGACGGACGTCGTGCAGTGCGGCTACTGCCAACCGGGCCAGATCATGGCTGCCGCGGCGCTGCTCAAGGCCAAGCGGAAGCCGACCGATGCCGAGATCGACGCGGCCCTCTGCGGCAATCTCTGCCGATGTGGAACCTACCAGCGCATCCGAGCGG
>WNFF01000655.1_pt1 | contig 26536 bp, 21 predicted proteins | sample 5400441 | NCBI WGS metagenome assembly WNFF01 (sample SAMN13153345, study PRJNA577476) | soil metagenome | isolation source: 120 cm saprolite under Douglas fir tree site 2 hole 3 replicate 1 | place: USA:California | collected 2015-04-18
GCCGCGCTCCACGAGCGCGAGCCGCTCCGGGGTAACTTGCGTGCCGTAAGGCAGACGCGAGGCGAGGCAAGCGGAGGCAGGGCGGTTCCAGGTCGGCAGAGCAGCGCGCTGGGAGAGCGCGCGAATCTCCGCTTTGCGCAGGCCCGCATCAAGAAGCGGCGCGAGAACACGATGTTCGGCGGCGGCCCGGTGGCCGGGGCGAAAATCGAGCGTGTCGTCGGCGTTGACTCCGTAAGCGACGGCGGCGAAATCTCTCTCTCGCGCGATCACGTCCAGGACCGAGAAGAGCTCGTCTTTGCAGAAGTAGCAGCGATCCGCGGCGTTGGCGCGATACTTTGGATTTTCCATCTCACGCGTTTCGATGAATTCATGATGAACGGCGAGCGCGCGAACGAACTCTTCGACCATCGCGCGGTCGTGGCCAGAAAAGCTGGGGGAAAGCGCCGTCATTGATAATGCCCGGGCTCCAAGAGCGCGGTGCGCGGCCCAGGATAAGTAAGCGGAGTCCGCTCCACCGGACAGTGCCACGATCAAGGAAGGGATCCCGGCCAATTGAGAAAGTAGAAGCCGCTCTTTATCTTCCGCGGCGAGCTGCGCGGGATCGGCCGGGCGGATTTGCACAAGTGCGCTGATCACACGGGAGAGTATACCTCAGCAGGGATGCACTCAGCTCCGCCGCGAGCGGTGTGCGAAAGTTTTTATTTGAAATCGAGCAGTACGTCGACGACATGCAAGCCCGGGTCGGTGCGCAGCCAGTGTCCCACCGATTCGAAGTGCACGGGGAGGTCTCCAAAGACTTGCGCGGGGTGGGTTTGAAGCTTGGTTAGGAACTCTTCGAAGATGGCCTTGTCGAAAGCCTCCCCGGCGGGAATCGGCCAAACTTCGCGGAGACGCCGCTCGTCGGCGAGAGAAATGCCGGTAAGGACGATAACGCCAAAACGGTACTGCACGCCCTCGTGCACTCTTACCGAGTAGGAGATGGTGTGCGCTTGATCGTCATAGGAGGCCACGGGATCGATTTTTGCGTCGAGGTAACCGCGATGGCCATACTCTTCACGAATGCGGTCCCAGCCGGCCTCCACTTGCATTCCGTCGGCGACATCGCCGGTTTTGAGGCCAAGATCTTGTGCCAGCGTGAACGAAGACAAGATGCTGTTGCCCGTCCACTGCACATCTTTCCAGTGATACACCGGACCAGGAGTGATGGGGACATAAACCGGAAGCTGTTCCGGCAATTTCTGGTTGGGGTTGCCGGTCAAACGCACTTCGGGCGGACCGAGCTTCACGTGGAGGCAACCCCGCTGGAGGTAGAGGGGACGCACCTGTTCGGAAAGAAAAAGGTCAATGGTCATTCGCGAATAAGGTTTGCCGAGCAGATCGGCAAGCGACTGGCGAATCGCTTTCGAGGCCGTGAGGGCGGGGTCACTGAATTCAATACTGGCAATCTGGAGCGCAGTTCCCTGGACATGAAATTCCTGGGCGGTGCCTTCGCCAAGCGGGGTGCCAATGACCTGGTGCTCGACGGCGACGTTCAATCCGTGCGAGGCGAGCAACTCATTCACCGCGTCAGTGGCCTGATCGACCGCGGCACCGGCCTCGGGCAGCGTGCCGTTATAGTAGAGCAATTTTTTCCGGATGGCGTCATGCAGCTCCGAGTCAGAAAACCAGGGAATATTGTCGAAGTAAGCCGGAATACGCAGCGATTCCTCGACATGGAAAGTGACGCTGACATCTTCTCCGCGCGTCTGAAAATTGTAGCTTACCTTGGCGAACAGACCCGTTTGCACCAGTTGATCCGCGCCCGTCTGCAGGTCCGCTTTTCCCACCTGCGATCCGGCGATAAGCCTGGAGAGCGCGACGACCTGAGGTTCGCTAAGTATCTTCATGCCGTCCGCATGTATTTCGCGAAGCGTGGCAGTGGCCGTTTCCGGCGCTTGCGCCCGGGCCCAGGGAAAAAGAACCGGTGAGATCAGCAGAAGCCCGCACAGGGAGATTCGGTGGAGAAGGAACATAGCCTTATTTTAGCGGAAAATGGCCGCGGTGCGTTTGCCGATGACGCGGACGCAGAGCCGCGGTGAAAGAAAAAGCCGGGAAATCAGACGGCTATTCGACGGTAACGGATTTCGCGAGGTTGCGAGGCTGGTCGACGTCACAACCGAGCCGCACCGCGATATGGTAGGCGAGGAGTTGCAGCGGAATAATTTCCAGCAAAGGAGAAAGAATTTCCGGCGCGGGAGGCAGCTCGATGATGTGATCGGATACTTCGCGAGCAAGACGATCGTTCTCCGTCACGACGGCGATCACGATGCCGTCGCGCGCTTTGACTTCCTGGATGTTGGAGACGCTTTTTTCGTAGCGGGTGACCGAATCGGGGTCCTGGTCGTCGCGGGTCGCGAGCACGACAACGGGAAGATTTTCGTCGATGAGCGCGTTTGGCCCGTGCCTCATTTCGCCAGCCGGGTAACCCTCGGCGTGGATATAGGAGATTTCCTTGAGCTTGAGAGCGCCTTCGAGAGCGATGGGATAGTGAATGCCGCGCCCGAGATAGAGAAAATCGGTGTAGCGGAAGAACTGGCGAGCGAGCTGTTCGTAGAATCCGGTCTCATCGGCCTGGAGAGCGGTTTCAATCTTGTGCGGGATGCGCGTGAATTCCTGCATCAGGTTGCGGGCGGCATCGGGCGCGAGCGCACCGCGCAGCTGGCCGAGGTGCGAGGCAAGCAGCAACAGAGCGGTCAGCTGCGACGTGAAGGCTTTTGTCGAAGCAACGCCGATTTCCGGCCCGGCGTGCGTGAGAATCGACCCCGCGGCTTCGCGGGTGATCATGGAACCCATCACATTGCAGATGGCCAGCGTGGGCGAGCCTTTGGACTTTGCTTCGCGCTGGGCGGCCAGCGTATCGGCGGTTTCGCCGGACTGGCTGACGCAAATGGTGAGCGTCTTCGAATCAAGAATCGGATCGCGATAGCGGAATTCGCTGCCGTAGTCCACTTCGACTTGCAGCCGGGCGAGGCGCTCGATCATGAATTTCCCGGCCAAGGCAGCGTGCCAGCTCGTGCCGCAGGCGACGATGCGGACTTGCTGAAAGCTGCGGAACTGTTGCTCCGAGATCTGCATCTCGTCGAGGAAGACCTTTCCCGTGTCTTGCGAGATGCGGCCGAGCAGAGTGTCGCGGACCGCGCGAGGCTGCTCGAAGATTTCCTTCTGCATGAAATGCTTGTAGCCGCCCTTTTCCGCCATGATGGGGTCCCAGGCGACGTTTTGCACCGCGCGCTCGATGGGGCGGCCGTCGTGATCCATCACGCGGACCCCTTGTAACGTCAGGACGGCGATGTCGCCGTCGCCAAGAAAGAATATCTTCCTCGTGTGCTCGAGCAGAGCCGGGATATCGCTGGCGACAAAGAATTCGCCATCGCCAAGACCGATGACCGAAGGCGGCCCCATGCGCGCGGCGACGATTTTGTGCGGTTCCTTTGAGGAAAGAAATACCAGGGCGTAGATGCCGCGCAGCTCTTTAAGCGATTTGCGCACGGCGCCTTCCAGCGGCAAGTCCTTCATGTGTTTTTCAACGAGATGAGCCACGATTTCCGTGTCTGTCTCGGTGACGAATTTGTGGCCTTCGCGCTGAAGCTGCTCTTTCAGCTCCAGGTAATTCTCGATGATTCCGTTGTGCACGACGACGATCTGGCCGGTGCAGTCGCGGTGCGGATGGGCATTTTCTTCGGTGGGACGCCCGTGGGTGGCCCAGCGCGTGTGACCGATGCCGTAAGTGCCTTCGATCGGGGATTTTTGAATGACCTCTTCGAGATTGCGGAGTTTTCCCGGGGCGCGGCGGATTTCGAGCTTGCCATCCTGGGTGACAACGGCGATGCCGGCGGAGTCATAGCCGCGGTATTCCAGCTTGCGCAGGCCCTCAATGATGACAGGCACTACCCTTTTCGGCCCGATATAACCGACTATTCCGCACATGCGGGGATTCTCCTGAAAACGTGATTCTTTTAGACTAACACGGCACTTCTTCCGCCCGCCGAGTTGTTCCTCCGAAATGTGGCGAATCCTGTCACGGGGACGGAGGTTCAATTACTCGACGATCTCGAAGCGGTATTCCTCGATGACCGGGTTGGTCAGGACTTCCTTCGAAATGCGCTCGAGCTGTTCTTGAGCCTCGTCGCGATTCCAGCCATCGAGGTTGAGGACAAAAAATTTCCCTTGGCGGACGTCTTTGACCTCGGCGTAGCCAAGCCCGGACAGCGCGTGCTGAATAGTCTGCCCCTGCGGGTCGAGTACAGTGCGTTTCGGCATCACCCAAACGTGAGCTTTCATGGCGCCAGTATAACATTCGCGGCGGAGGTACGGGACCGTGGCAGGGCGCAGCGTGTGGCGCCCCTACGGTCAAAGGCTCATCGAGTTTGCCTGAGCGAGCGTTTTTTGTTCTCGGGTAGAAACGAATGGTCGAAACTCATTTCCACGAGGTGGGCAAGCTCCTGATCGCTCAGGCCCATCCGGGCGGCGTTCTCGTATTCCTCGAGCAGCGTTGTGTGAAACATCGCGGGATCGTCCGTTGAGAGCACCACGGGAATGCCGTGCCGCAATAAATCGGGCAGAGGATGGTCCTCAATGCCCGCGTCTTTGCGGCGCAACTGTTTTGCCAGGGCGGCGGTACGAATGTTGCTTTGCGGGCAGATCTCCAGCGGGACGCGGCGAGCCGCTAGCAGATCCATGAGGGCGGGATCACGAATTGCGGCTATGCCGTGGCCGATGCGCTCCACTTGGAGCAACTCGACGGCCTCCCGAATTTTCTCAGGGCCGCCAACCTCACCGGCGTGCATCAGGCGATGCAGACCGAGTTCCCCGGCCTTATCGTAAACTGGGCGAAATTCGGCGGTGGCAACGCTCAGCTCGTCACCGCCGATGCCGAACGCGACGACGGCCTTCGAACCGCATCGCTGGGCGGCTGTTACCACCTCCATGGCGGCTGCCGCGCCAAATTGACGCGCGGCGTCAAACACCCAATTCAGACGCAGGCCGCGGCTTTCGAATGGCTCCGTGGCACGCGAGATGGCTTCGAAATTGGCTTCAGGGAGTTGCTTGCGAAGCAGCATCACGCCGACGGAGAGAGTAACCTCCGCATAGACTACGTTCTGTGTCAGGAGATGCTCGGCCAGGTCTTGGGCGATCAACGCGTAGTCCTGCGGCTCGCGAAGAAACGAGGTGACCCATTTGAAGGCCTCGATGAAATGCGGGAAATCGCGATAGGCGTAGCGCTGACGAACTTCGGCCTCCGTCATTCCTACCCCATGGCGTCGCGTAAGCGCGCAGACGGTGGCCGGTTGGATCGAGCCTTCGAGATGGAGATGCAGCTCGGCTTTCGGCAGGGAAGCGATGCGGTGCGGTAATAGAGGCGGATTCATCCGCGAGAGGTCAGCGAGGCGGCAGCGGGCTGCCCGCGTTTTTCCAGGCCGTCAGCCAGTAGGAGCCGACATCCATCGCCGCTTCCGAAAGCTGCCGGATTAAGGTGGCTGCCGCCTGATTGTAGAAACGGTCGTAGTAATCGTCGGTGTAGGTGTTCTCCCCTTGCCGGGCGTTGCGGTCGGCGAGGAGAATGTTTTCGATCCAACTGTGCGAACTGAGGCAAGATTCGAAGGCATGGTCGGTCGGATCGCTGATGAACACAGCATCGCTGGGGCGCATGGGGAAAAAAGAGGAATAGCGGTCAATGAGCGAAGTGCCGAAGCGCTCATTGACGCCTTTCTGGCCGCTCAACCTGCCGTCAAAGTTTTCCGTGGTGTTGAAGGGATCGTGGGATTGGGCGACGTAAGCGGCGAGAATGGCGGCGTCGAGCTTCGCTTCATCCCAGCGGCCGGCCTTCATTGCTTCGGTCAACTTCTGGCTGTAAACACCGATCTCCCAGGGGAGCAGGCCGTTCGAATCGATCTTTGACTTGCCATATTTCGCCACGGCAGCTTTGTAGCTGCGTGGCAGAAGTTCGAACGGGAAGCGGCCGTACTTGTCGAGGTACAGATAGTGATTGCGCTTCTCCGCAGGTGTTTTTGGGATGGCCTCCAGGGGATCCGTCACATGCAGCAGGAGGTAGCCGCGGTTCGAATCGAAGAAAGCGCGAAGGTCCTGCGGAAGCGTGTCAATGGCTTTGTTCACCACTAACTTTTGGCCGTTGGCGCCCCAGGCTGCGGAGCGTTGGGGAAGGAGTATGAAGACAGCTACAAGGACGAACAAGACTGCTGTCCGATTCCGGTATTTTCTTGCGGGCTTTTGACGCATGAAGTAGGTTCTTTATCCCCGATTAGCTATGCGCAGCGTGCTGTGCTTCTGGCTATAGAGGAAGTAAATTACCATTCCAATGGCCAGCCACACAAAAAATCGAATCCAGTTCTCGAGCGTCAAACTTGCCATTAGCACCAGACACGTTACGATCGACAGAATCGGAAGAACGGGCACGAAGGGAACGCGGAATCCGCGCGGCCGGTCGGGCTGGGATTTCCGCAGAATCAGGACGGCAATGGCGACCAGCACGAAAGCGAAAAGTGTTCCAATATTCGAGAGATCAGCGAGCGTCCCAATGTCGAATATTCCGGAGGGAATCCCAACAAAAACACCGGCCACCCAGGTCGCCACATGCGGCGTGCGGAATCTCTTGTGTACCTTCGAGAAGGCTGCGGGCAGCAAGCCGTCGCGCGACATTGCGAACCATACACGGGCCTGTCCGAGCTGGTATACCAGCAGCGACGAAATCATGCCCATGAGGGCGCCGAAGGTCACCCATTGTTGCAACCGGCCCAGCCCGATGTTTCTGAGGGCAGTGGCCACGGGAGCGGCATCGCCCTTGAAAATGTGATACGGCTGAATCCCCGTGAGGACTACCGCCACCCCAACGTAGAGCGCTGCACAGACCAGCAACGATGCCATGATTCCGAGCGGCAAATCACGTTTCGGGTTCTTGCATTCCTCCGCCGCTGTGGAAACGGAATCGAAGCCAATATAACTGAAGAAAACGATCGCGCCACCGGTCAGGACGCCCTGCCAGCCGTTCGGCATGAAAGGATGCCAGTTCACTGGCTTGATGTACTTGGAGGCGAAAAAAAGGAACAGGCAAATCGCTACCAGCTTGATCCCCACCATAATGCCGTTGGCGCCGGCAGTTTCCCGGATTCCTACGACGAGCAAAACCGTAAGCAGCATCACGATGAGAAAGCCCACGAGATTGAAATGCAGCGCCCACCCAGCTCCCGGAGCGTAGGCAGGAGTGCTTAGCGCCACGGGCAGGCGAATCCCAAATGTTTGCAGAAGGCTGTCGATGTAGGCGGAAAAACCGACGGCGACGGCCATGTTGGAGACGGCATACTCGAGAATCAAATCCCAGCCAATGATCCAGGCGACTAGCTCACCTAGAGTTGCATACGTGTACGTATACGCGCTGCCGGCGATGGGAATCATCGAAGACAATTCCGCGTAGCACAATCCCGCGAATCCGCAAACGACAGCTACCAGAAAAAAGGAAAGCGCGATGGCCGGTCCCGCGCCCGGACGGCCAGTAACTCCCGCGGCGTGCGTCCCATGCAGTAGTACATCCAGCACCGGCGCTTTCAGGATCGACGGGTAGAGCACTTCCTCCCCCGCCGCCGCGGTTCCGGTCAGCACGAAGATCCCCGTGCCGATAATCGCGCCGATCCCCAAGGCTGTCAGGCTTATCCAGCCCAGTGTTTTTTTTAGACGTTTTTCCGGGTGTTCTGAGTCCGAGAGTAGCTGGTCAATGCTCTTGCAGCAGAAGAGATCTGATCCCACTCGTCCTCTCCGATCGAGCCCGGGCATCCCCAAATCCCGACTCTACAGAACATTACTTTTGCCGTGGAGTTCGCGCCTCAATGTATCCTGAGACGCGCTCTTTCGCAACCTTGGCCGGAGCGGAGATTCGGACGAAAATCCGCGCGGCGTCACACTTGTTCGAGCTGGGCGTATCGCTCGATGAATTTTTTTGTGCCGCGCCCGGGGAAACTGACCGAGAGCCGGCGGTCTTCGTCATCGCCTTCGACACCGACGATGGTGCCCACGCCAAAGTTCGGGTGGCGAACTTTCTGACCCAACAGGGGATTTTCATCGCCGCGGCGCTTCGCGGTGGAGCGCCCAAAGGTGCTTTCACTTCGCGCACGCCGGGCTGCCGCGGGGACGGAGGCGGGCTTACCTCGCGCGCGGCGGAGGAATTCCTCGGGAGAGTAAGAATACTCCGGGTCAGGTTCGTAGCGGCGCGTTTCGCCAATTTCTGCCATCGAGCCGCGAATGGTGTCCACTAGTTCGCTTGGAATTTCAGCAAGAAAACGAGAGGGCAGGGAAGCGCGCAACTGCTGCTCGTTGCCGAAGATCCGGCGGTAGACGGCGCGCGTCAGCGTCAACGACTTTCGCGCCCGCGTCATGCCGACGTAGACTAGGCGCCGCTCTTCTTCAATCCCTTTATCTTCGTTGGCTGAGCGGCTGTGCGGGCAGATGCCTTCTTCCATTCCCGTCAGAAAAACATGATCGAATTCAAGCCCCTTGGTGCTGTGCAGCGTAATCAGCGTCACACCGGGCTTGCCTTCGAACGAATCCGCATCACTAACCAAAGCCGCGGCATCCAGGAAATCGATGAACGTCTCGCCGGCCTCCATGCTTTCCGCGACTGCGCGCGTCAGCTCCTCGAGGTTTTCTATGCGGGCGACGTCCTCGGGAGTGTTGCGATCCTTCAGCATGTCCAGGTAGCCGGTCTCTTCCAGCACGGCATGAAGGAAATCGGCCGGGGCTTTCGTTTCCAACGCTTCCTGGAGCTTGCGGATCAATTCCTGAAATGAGCGGAGCGGGGCCACTGCGCGGGTGCTCGCTGCACCTGAGAGGGATTTTTCAATGGCCGCCCACAATGAAGCGCCGCCACGCGCCGCTTCGCGCAGGGCGTCAATTGTGGTTTTGCCGATTCCCCGTGGCGGCACGTTGAGAACGCGCAAGAGAGAAATATCATCGTCGGGATGCATCGCGAGCCGCACGAAGGCCAGAGCGTCCTTCACTTCAGCCCGATTATAGAAGCTAAAGCCTCCGACAAGTTCGTAGCGCAGGCCACCGCGCCGAAACGCTTCTTCGAAAGCGCGGGACTGAAAATTGGTTCTATACTCGACGGCGCAGGTCTGGTCCGGATCATCGCGCAGTATCGTTTGGAGCTCGCCGGCCACAAACTCCGCTTCGGCTTGGGCGTCGCGCGCTTCGAAGTAGCGCAGGTTTCCGCCCGCCCCACTTTCCGCACTGAGCGATTTGCCCAGGCGCTCCGGGTTGTGAGCAACCACGGCGCCAGCGGCGTCAAGAATGTTCTGCGTGGAACGGTAGTTCCGTTCGAGTTTGACGATTTGGGCGTTAGGAAAGTCTCGCGAGAAACTCAGAAGGATAGAGACGTCTGCACCGCGCCAGCGATAGATCGACTGGTCTTCGTCACCCACCACGCAAACGTTTTCCTTCGGCCCGGTGAGCAGCCGCAACAGGTCATACTGCACGCGGTTGGTGTCCTGATACTCGTCCACGTGAATGTACTGGAACCGTTGCTGCCACTTTTCCCTCACGGCGGTGGCTTCTCGGAGCAGCTTCACTGACCGCAACAGCAGGTCGTCGAAATCCAGCGCATTGCTCTGATGCAGCAGGTTCTCGTAGGCCACAAAAACATCAGCGGTTCGGCGCCCGTCCTGACCGAGGGCCTGGCCGCGGATCATCTCCGGCGTTTGCGCGTGATTTTTCGCGTAACTGATTCGGCTCAAAATATCCCGCGGGGTCAGGTTGCTTTCCCCGATCCCCAGCTTGCTCATGGCCAGCTTCACCGCGGCGAGCTGATCGTCATCGTCATAAATGGCAAAATCGCGCGACAATCCCGCTCTCGGCGCCTCGCGGCGCAGCAACCGCGCGCAAAGCGAATGAAACGTTGATAGCCATGGCTGCGCCGCCGGAATGCCTGCGCGCAGCAGCAGCGCCGACACCCTGTTCCGCATTTCCTCGGCTGCTTTGTTGGTGAAGGTCACAGCCAGAATAGCTTCGGCGGGCACGCCTTGGGCGATCAAGTTGGCCATCCGAAAAGTAATGGCGCGCGTCTTGCCCGTCCCGGCGCCGGCGAGGATCAGTACCGGGCCTTCCGTAGTTTGCACTGCTTGCCGTTGTTCCGGGTTTAATTCATCGAGAAGGTTGAACATTTGCCCGCGATCGTTGAATGAACTGCATTGTCATGGTAGCCGACCGTGTGTGCCCGCGCAAATCTGCGGGTCTGGTGAAATTTCGAACGACGCGGAGGAGACGCGAGGCGCCAATCCCCACTCGTGCTCAACGGAAAAACACTGCTCAGCGGTCCGGCGGCCGGCTCAGGTCAATTTCAAAATAGAGCAGGGGATGATTTTTCTCGAGAGCCGTCACGCTTGGAATGTAGAGGTGCGCCGTACTTAGCAGATCAAGCTGGCCCTGCAGATTGAAGTAGAGCAGTCCCTGCAAGGAGCGTTGCGGCGGAACGATGGTTCCAGGCATCCCCGCCTGGGAAGCCGCTTCCTGTATTTCGGTCCAGTGCTTGTCGTGGCCGACGCTCGGTTTGTTCCCCGGAAAAGGAAATGTCTTGCGCTTGGCGGTGGGGTCCTTATTTCCCGCATTCATCACCAGGTCGGCTACGTCTTCCGGTCTCAGGGGCAAAAGACCCTGACGGTTGTCTTCCGACAAGAGTACGTTCAAACGAATGCTCTCCAGATCAATCTTCACGCTCTGCTCCGAATCATTGCGAAGCGTCAGCTGGATTGCCAGTATGCCGACGGCAAACGGAGATTTCTTCGGGAATTTCTGTTTGTATTGCGCCGGGTCTGTCCAGGGCTGCGCCGAGATAGTCACGCCCTCGTGCGATTCGAGAGCGGCGGCTTTCAGCGTCGCCTGCGGAGGGCGGGAAGTTCCGGCGGCAAGGAACGCGGCAGCAAAGAAGGCAACAACGATGGCTGGGATTCGCATCGGGTTATAATAGACTTCTCTCATCTGGACGCCTTCGATTCCTGGGGGATGCGCAGGGTTGCCATGCGTTATGCACTGTCCGCTCGCGGCGGTGCGTGGGACGGACCGGAGCCACGTTTAGTGTATTTCATTTATAGCCTGCTGATGGGCCTCGCCGCCCTGCTGCTTACACCATACTGGTTGATCCAGGGATTGCGGCATGGGAAGTACTTCTCAAATCTCGGCCAGCGGCTTGGTTTTTCGTTTCCGCCCCTTGTCAAGCTTCCCGTAATGCGGCCTGGCGCCATCTGGATTCACGCCGTGTCTGTCGGGGAAGCTCTCTCCAGCGTCGCCCTCGCCAAAAGGTTGAAGGAAGCTTACCCTGCTCGCCCCCTGTTCGTCTCGACGACTACAATCACTGGACAAACGCTGGCCCGCGAGCGAATGCCGTTTGCCGATGCGATCTTTTATTTTCCGTTGGATTGGGCTTTTTGTGTCCGGCGCGTCTTGCAAGCCGCGAAGCCTTCGATCGTGGTGATTCTCGAGACGGAGATTTGGCCGCATTTCCTTCGGGAAGCGAGGCGAGGCGGCGTGCCCGTCATTTTCGTCAGCGGTAGAATCTCCGATCGGTCCTTTGCTCGCTTTCAAACTTACCTCGGTGTCATGGGGTTTTTCTTGCGGCCCTTCCTCAGGCGCGCCCTTGCCGACGCTGCAACGTTTTTGATGCAGAGTGAAAAAGACGCCGAGCGAATTCGGGCTCTCGGCGCACCGCCGGAGCGAGTTCGCGTCAGCGGCAATCTAAAATACGACCTCGAGCTGCCCGTCCCTACGCCGCTCTCTGATTGGCTTGGAGCAGAAGTCCGGCGTGGCGGCCGATCGCCGATCATCGTTGCGGGAAGCGTCGTGGCCACGGAAGAGCCGCTCGCGCTCATCGCTTTTGGCACTCTCCAGGGGGAATTCCCGAACGCTTTGCTGGTCCTGGCCCCGCGCAAGCCCGAGCGCTTCGAAGCCGCAGCGGAGTTCATTGACGAATCCCACCGCAAGTTCATTCGACGGTCGCAGTTGCCGATTCCCGTTCCGTCGCAAAATGGGCAACCTGCGGGCGAAGCCCCGATTCCGGATGATGTGACTGTTCTGCTGCTCGACAGCATCGGCGAGCTCGCCTCACTTTACGGCCTCGCCGACGGTGCCTTTGTGGGAGGCTCGCTTGTTCCTTCCGGAGGCCACAACATCCTGGAACCTGCCGCCTTCGGTAAGATTCCCGTGTTCGGTCCTTCGATGGAGAACTTTGCGGAGATTGCCGCGAGATTTACCGCGGCCGGCGCGGCGCTGCAGGTCGAGAGTCCCGAAGATGCCGGTGTCGCGTGGATTGAATTGTTGCGCAATCCCGATCGCATGCGGAAGATGGGCGAAGCCGCTCGCAGCCTTGTCGAAAGTAGCCGCGGAGCGACCGGACGCGCGCTGGCGGAAATCGCCCGGCAGCTTGAGGGCGGTGGGCGAGGGACGCGATGAACCTTCCGCGGCTCGCGCGGCTTCTTTTGTTGCCCCTTTCTGTGGTTTACGGCGCATACATGCGAGTTCGGGCCTGGCTTTACGCTAGCGGCTTGTTGAAGCAAAAACGCCTTCGCGGCATCGTCATCAGCGTCGGGAATTTGACCGTCGGCGGGACCGGCAAAACACCGATGGTCCTGTGGCTGGCGGAAAGATTTCTGGCCGAGGGGAAGCGCGTCGCGATCCTCAGCCGGGGTTATCGCGGCTCGGGCGGCACGAGCGACGAAATTGAACTCATGAAGTCGCGCCTGCAGAATCGCGTGGCATTTGGAGTCGGCAAGGACCGCTTCGAAGAAGGCCGGCGAATTGAGTTGCAGCAACCGGTCGACATTTTCTTGCTCGACGACGGGTTCCAGCACGTAAAGTTAGCACGGGATATTGACATTCTCATGCTTGACGGCTCGAACAAATTGAAAGACCAATGGCTGCTGCCATCAGGAGTACTGCGCGAACCCATCTCCGCATGCCGCCGCGCTGATATCTTGGTTGTCACCCGCAAGACCGAGCGCCCGGATATCGAAGCGGGTGACTCTCACAAATACTCAATCTTTTATGCGCGGACTCGCTTGCTTGGTTTTCGCCGTTATGGGGGGATGACCGGCATTAATTATGTTAGCGAAATCGGGCCTGGCCCGTTCTATGCTTTCTGCGGTATTGGAAACCCTCAAGCGTTCTTTAATGATCTCGGCCGCTGGCGCGTCTCGGTCGCCGGCAAAAGTGTCTTTCGAGATCATCATCGCTACTCAGCGGGCGATCTACGACGTCTGGAGAGCGCCGCGCAGAAGGCGGGTGCTGCTGCGTTTGTGACAACAGAAAAAGATGCGCAAAACTTTGAACACGGGAATAACACTGCGCTCCCCATCTTTGTCTCCGTGATCGATTTTGTGCTCACATCAGAGAGTGAGTTCCTGGCCGCGATAGAGCGAAAGATTCATTCCCTCCGCGGAGCGGCGGCATGAAAATCCTGATCCGCGCCACTAATTGGGTCGGCGATGCCGTCATGGCGCTGCCTGCTCTGCGCGCCGTGCGCGAGCGTTTTCCGGACGCGGAGATCGCCGTCGTGGCCCGGCCCCATGTTGCCGACCTTTACCGCTGCCAGCAGATCTGCGACAGACTCATCGCCTATGATCCTGGCGGCGCTCACAGGGGTCTGCGAGGTCGGGAGCGTTTTGCAGCGGAGCTTCGCGCGCAGAAATTCGACGTCGCGTTGCTGTTGCAAAACGCCTTTGACGCCGCGTGGCTCGCCTGGCGCGCGGCGATTCCTGAGCGCATCGGCTACGCTCGCGATGGCCGTCGCTTTCTTCTCACAAGGGCAGTGAAGGTCCCGGAGCCAGGCGAAATTCCCGCTCATGAACAGTTCTACTACCTGGAGTTGCTTCGTCGCGCGGGATGGATCGATGCCCTCCCAAAGGAGAACCTCATCACTCTCAATGTCCCGGCAGAAAATCGTAAGAAGGCAGGTGATTTTCTTTTGGGCGCGGGAGTGCGGCCCAACGCGTTGCGCATCGCCGTTGGCGCGGGCGCATCTTACGGCTCCGCGAAATGTTGGCCGCCCGATCGCTTCGCTGACTTGGCGAACCGGCTGAAGGACCATACTGATGCCGACGTGATTCTTTTCGGCACAGCTGCGGAAGCTGCGGTGACATCCGCCATTGCCGCCGGCATGCACCATTCACCCATTGACCTCACGGGCAAAACATCTATCGTGGATCTTCCCGCGGTCCTTTCCCAGTGCCACTTCTTTATCGGGAACGATTCCGGCGCGATGCACGTGGCAGCCGCTGTGGGTCTTCCAGTCGTTGCCGTATTTGGACCGACTGACCCGCACGGAACCGCACCCGTTACGCCACGTTGCAGCGTCGTGCGGGAAAAACCGCACTGCAGCCCTTGTTTTCTCCGTCGCTGCCCGATCGATCATCGTTGCATGACGAAGATCACGGCGGCGGCCGTCGAAGCCGCAGCCAAACCCTGGCTCGCCTCCTTGGAGGTGCATCCTGTCTGATTCCGGCACGCTTCGCCCTGCCGTTTTCCTCGATCGCGACGGCACCATTGCCGAAGAATATGGCTACTTGAATCATGTGAGCCGGTTTCGTATGTTTCCGGGCGCAGCGGCCGCCATTCGCCGCCTGAACGATGCCGGGCTGCCAGTTATCGTCGTGACGAATCAGTCTGGGGTGGGCCGCGGGTACTTTCCGGAATCGCTTGTGCACATGATCCATGAACTTCTGATCCAGCAACTCGCCGCCGCCGGCGCGCACGTGGATGGAATCTACTATTGTCCCCATACGTCTGCGGACAGTTGCGATTGCCGCAAACCGAAGACGGGCATGCTCGAGCGCGCAGCACGTGAGCACTCCCTTGATTTGGCCCGGTCGTTCGTGGTCGGCGATCGCTACGGAGACGTGGAGCTTGCGGATCGCGCCGCCGCGCGGAGCGTTCTCGTCCGCACCGGATACGGCGAGGGTGAACTCCTGTGGCATTCCGGAAACTGGGCATTGAAACCGCATCACGTGGCGGCTGATCTCTCCGACGCCGTCTACTGGATCTTGAGGCAACTGGAATGACGCCCCGGACAAAGGAAAACGCGCCATCGGCCTCGGTGGATCTTCTCGCTCTCGCGGAATGTGTCGAGCAGTTTTCGTCGAAAACCGTTCTCTTACTGGGCGATTTCGTCGCCGATGAATTTCAGTTTGGCGAGATTTCACGCGTTTCCCGCGAAGCGCCGGTCCTCATCCTCCGCCATCGCGAAACGCAGCTCGTCCCCGGGGGCGGCGCCAATGCCGCCAATAATCTTGCCGCTCTCGGCGCTCGCGTGGTGCCCGTCACAGCGGTTGGGGACGACCCAGCGGGCCACGCTCTGATCGGCTGTTTCAGGAGCAAGCGCCTCGACGTTTCCGGCATTCTCCGTGTCCGAGGCTGGACGACGCCAACCAAAACGCGCATCCTTGCTGGCTGGGCACACACCGTCGGCCAGCAAGTTCTTCGGGTTGATCGCGAGCCGCGATCTCGCTTGCCCGAAGCTATTCAAAAAAAATTGCGCTCCACCTTGCAAGCGAAGCTACGCTCCGCGCACGCCCTCGCCGTTTCCGATTACGGATTTGGCGTTGTTAGTCCGAGTCTGGTTCGGGAAGCGGTCTCCAGGCGAAAGCGCTCCCTTCCAGTTTCGCTTGACGCCAGGTATAACCTGCACGCATACGCAAAAACAGGTGTGACGACGGCTACGCCCAACGAGGCGGAGCTGGAGGCCCTGCACCATGCCTCAATTGGACAGGACATTGGCGAACTCACTCGCTGCGGGCGAGCAACACTTTCTGAATTGAAGCTGCGCGCCCTCCTCGTGACGCGCGGACGGGACGGCATGGCTCTGTTCGAGCCGGGGAATCGCCTCACACAAATTTCGATTTACGGGAGCGATCAGGCAATTGACGTCACCGGCGCCGGTGATACCGTTCTTGCCGCTTACACTCTGGCCCTTGCTTGCGGGGCTTCTCCCCTTGAAGCCGCGCACATTGCCAACATCGCTGGCGGCCTCGTGGTTATGAAGCGCGGCACTGCAACCGTTTCGCGCGAAGAGCTTCTCCGCGCTATCCGCGGCGAAGCGAGTGGGGCGCCCTCCTGAGTTATGCCCTACACCGAAACTAAAATCATCGGGCGGGATGTCCTGCGCGAAAAACTCGCAGAGCTCAAGCGCCGTGGCCGGCGCATCGTCTTTGCGAATGGATGCTTCGACACGCTGCACGTCGGTCACATCCGCTATCTCGAAGGCGCGCGGCGCGAAGGCGACGTCCTGGTCGTCGGCGTGAACACCGATTCGAGCGTATGCGGGCTGAAAGGGCCGGGCCGCCCTATCCTCGATGAAAACGCTCGGGCCAGGCTCGTGGCTGCGCTCCGCTCTGTGGATTACGTCGTGCTCTTCGGGGAGCCCAACGTCGAGAGCTTGCTCCACGATTTGCGTCCCGACGTTCACACGAAAGGCACCGACTACACCGCGGATACCGTTCCGGAACGCGCGACGGCGTTACGCCTGGGCATCCGCGTGGCCATCGTCGGCGATCCCAAAGATCACTCCACGCGCGATCTGCTTGATTCCATTCGCAAGGCCCCTCATGCCTGAGCCGCGCTTCTTGGTGGTGCGGCTGGGCTCTCTCGGCGACATCGTCCACACGTTTCCCGCAGTTGCCGGCCTCCGCGACTCCTTCCCAAATTCAGAGATTGTCTGGCTCACGCACCCGCGCTGGAGATTCCTGGTCGAGAGTAGCGCGCTAACGTCGCAGGTCTGGACCATCGAGACGCGGACTCTTTCTTCAATTCGAGGAATTGTCCGTCAAATACGCAGCGCGCGCTGGGATGCCGCCATTGACTACCAGGGGTTGTGGAAGTCCGCGGCTCTGCCGTTCCTGGGCGGCATCAAACGCCGGATCGGCTTTTCTTCGGATACCATTCGGGAATACGGCGTCCCGGTTCTTTATACGGAGCGCGTGCGCAGCGCCGCAGCCCACATTGCGGATCAGAACGGAGAATTGTCGTTGCGAGCGGGGGCACGCGACCCGGTGGCAAGTTTTCGATTAGACGTTTCGCAAGAGGATGAAGCGGCGGTCCTTGCAGAATTGCAAAAATCTGGCCTGGGCCGATACCTTGTTCTAAGTCCCGGCGGTGGCTGGCGCTCCAAGTGTTGGCCGCCCGAACGCTTTGGCAGCCTCTGCCGCTTGATCCACGATTCACTAGGTTTGCGCTGTGTCATCAATTACGGTCCTGGCGAAGACGACTTGGTCGCGGCCATTCGAGCCACAAGCGGGAATGCCGATCCGTTGCCGTACGACGCTCCCCTCAACCGGTTGATGGCTCTCTTGCGCAACGCGCTTTGCATTGTCGGCGGCGACACCGGCCCGTTGCATCTGGCCGTTGCGCTCGGCACGCGCGCCGTTGCTCTCTTTGGCCCAACGGATCCCGCCCGCAATGGCCCGTATCGCGGCGCCGGTTCGCCGGGCTCACAGGCCGGCGAAGATATTGTCCTCCGCAGCCCCGGGGCGCATACAACCTACAAGCGCGGCGAGCAATCAGACCCGTCGATGCTAGAGATAAGCGTTGAAGCTGTCTTTGACGCCGTCCGGCGCTGCATCGGAGCGTCCGCATGAGCTCCTTATCCGCATTTCTTGCGCGCTGGCGCGTGCGTCTCAGCTACCCCCTTGCCATCGTCGTCTTGTGGTTTGCGCGCCCAACTCCGCGGTCCATTCTTCTGGGTGCGCTCGTGGGCGCGCTCGGATTGCTCATTCGCGCGCTTGCCGCGGGCCATCTCCACAAGCAGGAAGTCCTCACCGTCACCGGACCGTACGCGTACACGCGCAATCCGCTCTATCTTGGCAGCGCGCTTCTTACTCTCGGCGCTGCCATAGCCGCACACTCGTGGCCTTCGGCTCTCCTTCTCTGCGGTTATTTTGCCCTGGTGTATTCGATCGTGATGCGCCGCGAAGAAGAAGAGCTCCGTATGCGGCATGGCGCCGCGTTCGACGAGTACGCGAGCACAGTCCCGCTGCTTTTCCCGCGGCTCACTCCCTGGAAAGGCCGGTCAGCAGACGCAGCCTCCTTTTCGTTTTCCCAGTACAAGAAGAATCGTGAATATCAGGCGGCCATCGGATTCCTACTGCTGCTTGCCGCGATGATTCTCATCTGGCGCTTGCGCCTGCCGTGAAAATGCCACTCGGGCGGGTTCCAGACACGCCACATAGCAACTAATCTGCAACTGCCTTCCGTCAGTCAATACATGCACTGCGCCGTCGCGGTCCGTACGCAGAACCCACAGGCCAGCTTCTTCCAGCCGCTCCAGCAACTCCGGGCTTGGATGCCCGTAAGGGTTATCCTCTCCGGCGCTGATCACCGCGATTTGCGGCCCTACCGCGCCGAGAAACTCCGGAGTCGTGGAATTCTTGCTGCCGTGGTGCCCGATTTTCAATACATCCGCGTGAATTATTGCGTCGCTGTTCTCTGCAAGAATCTGGCGCTCTGTCTGTTTTTCCGCGTCCCCGGGAAGCATCAGGCTTCGATCTCCATATTGCAATCGCAACACCAGGGAGTCGTTATTCTTCGGCGAAGGCGCGATTTCTTCGGGTGAAATCTCAGGCCAGAGAAATTGAGCTTCCACGCCATCCCAGGAAAAAGCCCGTCCACGAGTCTCATGCACGACCGGAATCTTTCTTTCATGCGCCAGCCGTTCCAGGTTCGAGAGCGCGGCAGAAGAAACTTCCCGCCCTATCCACAGGGAGCCTACGCGAAAATTTTCGAGGATCGCGGTCAGGCCGCCGATATGGTCCTGATGTGCGTGTGTCAGTGCAACGGCGTCCAGCTTCTGAAATCCGCGCGACCACAGATAGGGCGACACGGCATCCTCGCCTGGATCCGGGCCGTTGTGTTCCTCGTGTCCCGGAAACCCTCCAAATGCTCCTCCGCCGTCGATCAGCAGCGTTCTTCCATGCGGCGATACGACAAAGAGAGAATCGCCCTGACCTACGTCCAGAACCGTCACTTCCAGTTTTCCTTTCGACCATTTCGGCCCGAAAGGAAATAGGGCGATGGTCAACGCGCCTGCCCCCAAAACTCCACACGCAACTCGGGCCATCAATCTTCGCCCAGGGTGGATGATTCGCAACGCCATTGCCAGCAACACACCCGCCAGAAGAAAAATTACGACCAGCCACGAAGGCGGACCGGGAGTCCGGTAGCTCCACTGCGGAAAATGGGCGAACCACTGGACGATGCGCAAAAGCAGGAGGGTTGCCCATGCCAGCGGCACTGCAACGAGCTTTCCAAGCGCAGGGAAGAGAAGCGCGGTTCCAAGCGTCAGAAAGCCCAGCGGCACGACTACACCGGTCAATGGAACGGCAGCTAGATTGACGAGCGGAGCATCCAGGGTGATGCGGTGAAAGTCTCGCGCCATCAGCGGCAACATTCCCAGCTGGAGCGCCATCGTGATCACCAGCAATTCCCACACGCGCAATGAAAATGAGATCCCCGTCGCCAGCGAGTTCTCCGCCACTTCGCTCAGGCGCACCGGCAAGCGTGAGGACATCCATCGTGACAAGGCGCGAAGGTCGATTCGAAACTGCGTCGGCCCGGGAAGATTCGCCGCATCTCTTGTGATGTCGCGCCACCCGCGGAGCGCCCGAACATAAGGTTGTACGGTCCGCTCAAGCCATGGCGCTGCCAGGCCTGCGATGCAGCCGATCGCCAGAAAGGTCAATTGAAAACTCGAGTCGCGAACCGCTAACGGCTTTGCAATGAGCAGCAGCAATGCGGCCACGGCCGCCGAATTCAGCAGCTCCAATCGGCGAAAAAACATTCCTCCCAATACGACGATTGCCGTCATCACCGCCGCACGCAGCACCGGCGGCCTCTGCTCAACGACAGCGACGTACGCCAAAAGCAACGACAGCGTCAACAATGCGGTTAAGAGCGGCGAGAGTCGCAGTTTTCTTCCCACCCAAAAAAGGAAAAACCCGAGCGCGCCCACGTGTAGCCCTGCGACCACGAGCACGTGAAACACGCCCGTCTTCTGAAAGTCTGTCGATTCGGCCCGGTCTACGAAACTCCGGTCCCCGATCAGCATCGCACGCAGCACACCCGCGACTTGCGCGTTGCCGGCAAATAAGGTGTCGACCTGTTCTCTCAATCGGCGTCGCGCTCTCGCCAGCCGAACGCCAAGCGTCGGCCCTGCCACAGAAATTCGCTCCATCAACTCTGGCGCTCTGAGCGTTGCGACCACATGGATGTTCTGTTGCTCGAGATATGCCCGCCGGTCGAACGCGCCATCATCTCGGTAGTTCTGCGGTCGTCTTGCTTGCGTCAGCACCGAGACTTCGTCTCCGGCGTGAACGTCTGGCGCCGCCTCCTCTTTGGTCTGCGGCGCAAAACTCAATCGAAGACCACCGCTTGCCGGGAGCAGCCTGCCCTCAGATTCGACCCCGGACAAATTAATTTCGTAGCCGAAGCCCCACGGCAAGCGCGCCGGTTCGTCACGGAGCCGCCCGTGCCAGCGCAGCGGCGTCTTCAAATCCAGAGCTCCGGCCTCCAGGAGCGATAAAACATGATTGGCGGATCGTGGCTGTTCTGCGATTCCCGCGGCCACTACTCCGAGCACGGCCCAAGTGCCTAGAGAAATCGCCGCTGCATGGGGAAAGCGATACACCTTTAGGAATAGGATTCCCACGAAGATGAACAAGAACGCCAAAGCAAAGCCAGCGCCAAGTAAGGGCTGCAAGGAAACTCGCTGTGCTACTGGCTGCCACTGGCCGAAGACGATTCCGCCGGCAAACGCGGCGGCGATCGCAACGGCCGGAACCCTCATGAGACTCTTCGCAGCCTCACGAGCGTTTCGATGTGAAAAGTCTGCGGAAATAGATCGAACAGGTGCACATCGCTGATCTCGTACCGGATACTCGGCCCAATAATCTCCTTCGGCTTCCTCGCGGAATTCGTCAAAACAGAAAGATCTCTCGCCAAAGTGGCGGGATCGCAGGAGAGATAGGCGATTTCCGCCGCGCCTAGCTCCGCAAGCTTCTCGGCCGTCGCGGCCCCCAGGCCTGCCCGCGGTGGATCCAGCACCACGAACTCCGGTTTCTCTTTCGTCTTCGTCAGGAATTCCTCGGCGTGCTCATTGTGCGAAGCGATCTTTACTCCGGCAGCTTCCGCATTCGCGATCAGATCGCGTGTCGCTGCAAGGTTTGCATCAACGCTCGTCACTTTCTGGAAGGCCCGCGCCAGCGGGAGCGTGAAAAAACCAACGCCCGCATATAGATCCAGTGCCGTCCCGCCCTTCGCGCCCGCGATCACGGTCTTCAATAGATCCTCAATCAGGAATCGATTCACCTGGAAAAAAGAAAGGTGACTCACGCGGTACTTGAGGCCGCCCGCCTCGTGAACTAAAAATCCCGGACCCGTCAGCTCGAACTTGTTTTTTTTCTGGTCGAGCAGCAGCAGGCTTTCGATTTCTGGCACTGCTCCGCGCAAGACCGATGCCAGCTCCTCCGCCGGCTTAGGAAAGCGCTCGAACGCCACATTCAGCGCGATTTTCGTGTCCGTGGAATCAGCGAAGGCCTCAATCTCCAGAATCCCGGCGGGCAGCGTTCCGGAGCGCGCCATGTCTTGCAATCGCCCAAACGTTGCCGCGAGCCGCGGGGATAGCACTGGACACTCATCGATCGGCACAATCACCGAACTCTCCGGCAAAAAGTATCCGATCGCGCGCGGCATCCCGCTGCGCACCGCCCACTGTGCCCGGTTGCGATAGCCATACGGTGCGGCCGTGTGTTCGTGAATCGTCCCTTCCCAGGCAATCCCGCCCAAGCGCGACAGTGTCTCCCGCAAAATCTCCCTCTTCAGCCGCAGCTGCTCCACTGCCGGTATGTGCTGGTAATGGCAACCGCCGCATGTCTGAAAATGCGCGCAGCGCGCCTTCTCGCGGTCCTTCGACGCGGAAGTCACCTCGAGCAATTCGGCCCAGACCAATTTCTTTCTCTTCGATTTTGTCGCCGCGCGCACCTCTTCTCCAGGCAGCACGTACGGCACAAACACGGTATTTCCATCGGCGTGCGCCAAGCCATCACCGCCATACACCAGCTTCTCAATCAATAATCTTAACTCATCCGCCATCTGTTTACAGCCCCATTCTGCGATGCTTCGCGTGGAAAGGAAGAATGCGTGCTTCCGGGAAGCGTCTCTCAGGAAAAGTAGTATAAGCTCAGCCGCGGCAACCCAAATTCTTCGAGCATGCGCTTTTGCAAGTATTGTTTCTCGACCAACGCAATCTGTTCCGCCTTCATCTTCCGCCGGTACGCCGCGAGCTGCCCATCCATCTCCCGCCGGATCTTTAGCATCAACTCTTCGCTCGCGTGGCTCGTCAGCGCGGCCTGTATCTTGTCATCCAATACCGTCAGCCGCCGCTCCAGGTCCTCCAGGTCCAGTGTGCCCGGCCCATCCAGCAGCGTCAGGACCGCCTTCAAGCTTCGCGAAACGTCTCGCAACTGCACCGAGAGCCGCGCTTGTTTCGATTCGACCTTGTTCGCCGCGTTGTCAATCTGTACGGCATTTTTTGCAATGTAGGCCCCTAGATCCTCGCGCGAAAACGCGTCCTTGGCCCTCGCGCTTCCATTTTTTGGCGCGCTTCCTGCCGACGCCTCAAGTTGTTCTTCTGCCACTTCTAGCACCGCATCCGTGCAGTACGCCAGGTTCTTTAGCGCCTTGCCCGCGCCCCGCCGCGACCTCTCGTAACTCTCAAACGCCCGGTCAATCCCTTTCAGCGCGGCCTCCAGCGGCACGCCCGCCTTCTGCCACGTTTCCATAATCGCCCAGTCCAGCGGCGATACCAACAGGTGTGCGCCGCGTTTCTTCCAGAAATATTCTTCGATTTCCGTGAAGTAGTTGAAGTAGTTCCAGCCGTCCATTTTTTCAGTTAACCGCGGAGTTCGCCTCTCGCCGTGCCAGCGGTGAGGAATTGGTTCCGCCGCCGGCTATTTCTGCGTCTTTTTCGACGGCGCCTGCGCCGGCTCTCGCGTTTCGCGATTTGCTGCGGCCGCTTTCCCCGTTTCCGCTGTCTGATTTTTCTCCCAGATTAGCCGAAGCCCCGTAAGCGTCAAAAACTCGTCTGTGTGTTGAATGTGCTTTGACCCGCGCGCGACCAGTTGTGCCTGCCCGCCGGTGGCCACGACCTTGGCCTCGCCGCCAAGTTCGCTTTTCATCCGTGCGAGCATCCCGTCCACCATGTCCACGGCTCCGTAATAGAGTCCCGCCTGCATGTGCGTGATGGTGTTGGTCCCGATCACTTTTCCCGGGTCCTTGATCTCCACCCGCGGCAGCCTCGCCGTCCGTGAAAACAGCGCCTCCGAGGAAATTCCCAGCCCCGGCGCAATCGCTCCGCCGAGATATTCCCCGCGCGCCGATATCGCGTCGAAGGTGATCGCCGTCCCAAACGCCACGACGATGCACGGTCCGCCATATTGTTGAAACGCCCCCACGCAATTCACAATTCTGTCGGCCCCTACTTCCAGCGGGTTATCCACCAGCACCGCCATCCCGGTTTTCACTCCCGGCTCCACGAACAGCGCTTTTTGCCCAAGGTATATGCGCGCCATTTCGGCGAGAGTCCCGTTTACCGGCGGCACCACTGAGCTGATGATCACGCCGCCAATCGCATCGCGGTCCAAACCGGCCACAGATAACAGGTTGCGTGTCAGCATCCCGTATTCGTCAACGGTCTGCTCCTGCGCCGTCGTCAATCGCCAATTGGCGATCAGCTCTTTGCCGCGAAAGAGGCCCAGCTTCGTGTTCGTGTTACCGACATCGATGGTCAACAGCATCTAACGCGCCTCCGCGACATCGCCGGCAATGACTGTAACCACCTCTCCGTCGTCGCGCTTCACCTGCAGCAACCCTTCCCGTCCGAGCCCCGCTGTCGTGCCCGCAAAACTCTCTATGCCGTTCGTCACGCGCACGCGTTTTCCCTGCGCGTAACTGGACACGCCCTCAAATCTCTGCGTCACACTCGCCGCGCCTTCCCGCAAAAACCGATTGTAGTCGTTGTCGAATTCGCGCAGCAACCGCACCAGCAATTCCAGCCGCGATTGCTGCTTGCCCGTTTCTATCCGCAGCGAAGTGGCAACCGAGCCCAGCTCGCTGGGGAATTTCTCCTGATTCACATTCAGTCCCAGCCCAACGATCACGAAACGCACTTGCCCGGGCTCGGCGTGCATCTCTGTCAGGATTCCGCCCGCCTTTTTCCCGCGGATCAACAAATCATTCGGCCACTTGATGTCCACGGCCAGGCCCGTCTGCGCCTGAATCGCCGCGTGTGCCGAAAGCCCCGCCATCATTGTCAGCAGCGATGCTTGCACCGGCGCGATCCGCGGCCGCAGCAGGAGCGTCACGTAAATCCCCGCGGCCCGCTCTGAATGCCACACGCGGCCGGCGCGGCCGCGCCCCGCCGTTTGCTCCTCTGCCAGCACCACTGCGCCTTCCGGCTCGCCGGCATGTCCTAGCTCCAACGCGACGCGGTTCGTCGAATCCGTCTTGAAAAAATGATAGATCCGTTTCCCGAACAAGCTGCCTTTCAGTTGTTGCCTCACCATGTCGGGGGTCAGGATGTCCGGCACCCGTTCCAAATAATATCCTGTGCGCGGTTGGCCCTTCACACGCACGCCAAGCTCGCGCAGGCGCTCCACCCATCGCCACACCGTCGATCGCGACACCCCGATTTCCCGCGCGATCCTTGCCCCGTTGTTCACCACCGTGGCGTTTTCCGCCAGCAGTGTCAGCAGCGCGGCCAATCGCCGATCGGTTGTTCCCGGTAGAATCTCTTGGGGCATTTCGATTCCGGCGCATCGTCTTGCGCCGCCTAAGCTTACGTTCCCTTGATGTTAGCTACAAGCAGGTTGAGTTTGCGGCCAGTGCCACGCAGTTCTATGCGCAAGAACTACGCGGAATGCGCACCTTTTTCGAATTGTGCCAGTCGATCCAGAAGTTTTTTCAGTTCCACGCGCCGCTCTTCGACCGTTGCTTCCATCCCCCGAATGATTTTTTCCGGCGCGCGGCTCCGAAACGTCTCATCCGCAAGCTGCCGTTCCTTGGACTCGATATCCTTCTTCACTCGCTCGATTTCCTTCCGCAAGCGCGCTTCCTCCGCGGCGGCGTCCACCACCTCCGTGTACGCGATGCGCACGTCAAATCGCGCCGTCGACCGCACCGCGCCGCCTGTTTGCTGCTGCGGCTCTTCGGAGATCGTTAATTGCGAAAGCGCCGCCAGTCTCACAATCCCACCTTGATTTCTCTGGATTGTTTCGTGAGCCAATCCGTCCCAAACGGAAACCTCTGCTGCCACTTTCTTCTTTGGGTCCAGTCTCATTTCAGAGCGGATATTTCGCAGCGCAGTTATCACTTCTTGAATCAGCTCGAACTGCTCCAAGTGTTCAACACCCGTCTCCCCTTTGCTTGGCTCGGGATACTCAGCCAGTGCAATCGATTTTGTGCCAGGCTTCTGAGGCAACTGGTGCCAAAGCTCCTCCGTTAGAAATGGCATGAACGGATGCAGCAGTCGCAGCGCCACATCGAATGCTGCGAACAGGTTCCGCCAAGCCGCAATCGCCCTCTCCCGAACCGTGCTATGGAGCTCCGGCTTCACCCACTCGATATACCAGTCGCAGAAATCTCCCCAAAAGAAATGATAGATATTCTGCGCGGCTTCGTGAAAACGGTAAGTTTCGAGTGCGCTCTTGATTGTGCTGGCAGTGATCTCCAGCCGGTTGAACAGCCATCCATCAACAAGCGCTAACCCTCCGCTCGCCGCATACGGTGCCTTCGCGCGAACTTCCGGCGCCACCAATTGCTCGAGACTCGCCCCGCTTTGCTCGAACTTTTCCAGATTCACAAACAAAAATCGCGCCGCATTCCAGATCTTGTTCGCAAAATTCCGCGAGCTTTGGATGCGGTCCTCGGTCCAGATCAAATCGCTTCCTGGCGCCGCCATCGACGCCAGCGCAAAACGCATCGCATCGGTCCCGTACTTCCGGTTCACGTCGATCGGATCGATTCCCGTTCCTTTGGACTTTGACATCTTCTGCCCGTCGCTCGTCCTCACAATCGAATGCAAATACACATGTCGAAACGGCACTTTCCCGGTGAAGTGCAGCCCCAGCATGATCATCCGTGCCACCCAGAAAAACAGAATCTCGTATCCGGTGATCAGCACGCTCGTCGGGTAGTACGTCCTGAAATCCGCCGTATCGTCCGGCCACCCCAGCGTTGAAAATGGCCACAGTCCGGAGCTGAACCAGGTGTCCAGCACATCCGGATCCTGCTCCAGCTTTGCCGATCCGCACTTTGGACACCTCGCCGGCGCTTCCCTGGCGACGGTAATCTCTTTACAGTTCCCGCAATGCCAAGCGGGAATCCGATGTCCCCACCAGAGCTGCCGCGACAGCGTCCAGTCGCGGATGTTCCTCATCCACTGGAAATACACCTCGCGCCAGTT
>WNFF01002007.1_pt1 | contig 26524 bp, 23 predicted proteins | sample 5400441 | NCBI WGS metagenome assembly WNFF01 (sample SAMN13153345, study PRJNA577476) | soil metagenome | isolation source: 120 cm saprolite under Douglas fir tree site 2 hole 3 replicate 1 | place: USA:California | collected 2015-04-18
TTGCCTTTCCGGACAAGCTCCCCAAAACCCGCAGCGGCAAAATCATGCGTCGTCTGTTGAAAGCCCAGGAACTAGGAAAAGAGATCGGCGATATCTCGACCTTAGAAGAGTAAGCGGGTCAATCCCGGCGAATGGCCGCGCCTAAACATCGGGGCCGATCAGTGTTTTCAGCGTGCTTTTGCCGCCGAGATTGCCGGCTCGCGAAACCGCTTTACCGCCCTGATGCCAATCACTACGAAGAGCACCAGCACAACAACCTGTGCAATCAGGAACGGCGGCTCGGACTGTGTGGGAGCCAGCTTTTTGAGCGCCGGGGACTTTTGAAAAGACTGGACGACCAGCACGAAGACATTAAAGTAGAGCGCAGTTACGGCGGTAATCACGTAGGTCCGCCGCCAGCCCCCGGCCAGGTGGAAGACGTAACGGGCGAGAATCGCCAGCGCAAGCAGCACCAGCGAGATGATTCCCAGCCCGATGGCCGGCGTGAACTTGTGGAAAGGAAAGCCAAACCCCGTCGCGCTCGTCGCCACCGTGGTAAGGAGAAAAAGCGCGGTCCAGGCATCGAGCCGTTTGCCGGCCAGCAGCCCGAACATGACCACTAGTCCAGAAGCAATTCCGACAAGGCTGATGATTACATGAACCAGAGTGTATGTTTCTGTTGACATGCCCAGGATCACAATGCACGTCCTTTCCAAGACCATGTGATAGTACGACTCTTACGGCAGAAATTGCCATCTCGAATTGGCGGACGGAATGAATGTGAAGCATGCCTTTGCGCCGCCCCTTCCGGGCAAATTGCCAGTCTATTACTCATCTCGTCACCCTTACTTCGGTCATCTTTTCCACTTCCGCCTTCCACGCTAAAGTGAGTGGCTATGAGTTCTATGAGCGCCCTTGCATCCCAGATGCCGGCCAGCCACGCGGCTGCCGCCCAGCGTGTGCGCTTCATTACACACGCGGGACAGAATGTCCTTTTGATCGATTACAGCAACTGCGACGTCACCATGTTGAAGCTCGTTGTGGAAGAAGGACATCGGGTGATCGCACGCGAATTGCCCAATTCCGTGCTCACGCTGAACGATGTTACCGGCACCAGCTTTGACGGTGAATCGGTTGCCGTGCTTAAGTCCCGTGTCGCGGCCAATGCTCCGTATGTGAAGCGGGCAGCAGTCATCGGCATTAGCGGACTGCAAGCGCTTATTTATGCAGGAGTGCAGACGTTCTCGAACCGTCGTATCCCGTTATTTGGTTCTCGCGCGGAAGCGCTGCAATGGCTGACACAGGATTGAATTCTTAGCAGGACCGTGATCGCCCGATCCTCCGGGCTACAACTCACGGACCCCGTGGCCACGGACCATGAAGTAACCTGCCACCGCTACCAGCAGAATCCCGTTGCAGACCAGCACGATTGGTGCACCGAACTTGCTGGCAAAGTATCCGCTGACAAGGCTGCCCAGTGGCATACCGCCACGGAAGGCTACCATGTAGATGCTCATGACGCGCCCGCGCAGCTCGTTAGGCACAACCAGTTGCACCAGCGACGTAACCGTTGCAAAGACGATAATCAGCGCGGCCCCGGTACAGAAAAGAAGGATATCGCTCAGCCAGAGTACCTTGGAGAGCGCAAACCCCGCGATCAGCAAACCGCACAATGCCTGGACGATGAGTGCGGTGCGTCCCATACGCTTGTATTTTCCCAGCCACGCCACCAGAATCGCTCCCACCACCGAGCCCGAACCTGAGAACGCCATGAGCCGCGTGTATTCGCCAACGTCTTGATGAAAAACCTGTTTGGCGAAGAGCGGAAGAAACGTCAGTACCGCGAAGGCAAGAAAGGTCGTGGTGAAGGCCAGGACGGTAAGCGCCAGCAAGCTACCCTCACGCCGGACGTAGGATAGCCCGCCCAGCAACTCCTCGCTAATCCGACGTGGTGTTGCCGGCGGCGTGTGTTTTACGTGCAGCAGCATCAGGGCAACGATTACCACCAGAAACGATAAGCCGTTGAGCGAGAAGCAAGAGGTCATACGCTCGATTTGGTTCCGTCCCAGGGTCGCCAGGGCGACGCCGGCCAGCAGAGGTCCTATGACGCGAGCAAGATTGAATTGAATCGAGTTGAGCGCGATGGCATTCGGGAGATCGTTCTTTTCTACTAGCGTTGGAACCAGCGCCTGCGATGCCGGTCCTCCGAAGGCCTGCGCCGAGCCTGTGATAAACGACAGAACCAGAATGTGCCAGACCTGCACTCTACCTGAGAAAACCAGAGCGGCCAGCGTGAATGCCGTCGACATCTGGATGTACTGCGACACCAGCAGCGTCTTACGTCGGTCGAGCCGGTCGGCGAGGACCCCACCGAGCAAGGTGAAAAGCATGATCGGAAGCTGCTGCAAAAAAGCATCCAGACCAAGGTAGAACGCCGATCCCGTCAAAGAAAGCACGAGCCAGTTTTCCGCGACGTTCTGCATCCAGGTACCAATGCTGGACGTACACGAGCCCATCCAGAGGATCCGAAAATCGCGATACTGGAACGCAGCCAGAGTCCGGCGCACAACATTCACAGGGACCGGGGCTGGAGCTATGACGGAAGGATCAAGTTGTACGGAGTTGCTCAAAGTGTTCCTGGACGTTCCCGAAAGAAATCGCGCAGACTTTAAGGCTATCACACGTCTGCGCGAGGCCAGCCTCTAGATAGACGGTGGAAAAGTAAAAAGGTGGGCAGCGGCGCTACTTCTTGTACTTCTTCCCTAGCCGCTCGAAAAGCGCCGCGACCATAATCGGCAAGCCGACAGTGGCGTCCAGGAAGACTTCGCCAAATTTTCCACCTTCGGCCGGTGGGACGAATTTGCCCCAGGAGATGGCCTCAGAATACGGCGAGACCGCCGCCGATGGTGAAGATGCCAATGCGCTTCTGCTTGAGCAAGGTGTCGGCGAAGTGGTTAAGGTCAAGAAATGGATTGAAGTTGATCAGGGGCTGGCCCTCACGGGCGCGCATACGGTTGTTGAGCGCGACGTCCAGGCCGAGTTCGGAATCAGTGAATGCCGGAACGAAGACCGGCACGCCTTTTTCATACGCTGATTTGAGAATGCCCCGCCCTTTTGTGTGCTTCTTCAGATGCCGGCCGATCTCCTGATTGAGCCGCCAGGAACACATGGTCTCAATGGAATCCCAGTCCCCGAGGACTTTTTCCATCACCAGCTCAACGTGGTCAAGGTTCTGCTCCGGCTCCAGCGTGTCGTAGACGCGGTTGTAGCCCGCTTCGTAAAGCTCAACGTCATTCATGCGCGGATCGTAGCGATAGTGCTTGCAGCCGGTTGCTTCCACCAGTCCGTGCGCCATGAGCGCGCCGGTGGAGACAACGGCGTTGACCAGTCCGCGGTCAATCAAATCGCAGATGATCAGCCCTTGCTTGGCGACTGTCATCGCCCCGGCCAGGGTCATCACCACAAAGCAGTCTTTGTCGCGCGCCATGGCTTCCAGCACGTCAACAGCCTCGCCGAGTTGGCGCCCGGTAAACGCCGTATCGGCCATGCCGCGCACCAGCGCGCTGATGGTCCTGGCTTTGGACAGGTCGAGCGGAAAAACCGGAGACAGCTTGTCCTTCACTGGGTCGTGCAGCTTGCGGTCAATACCTGCGCCTTCACGCTTCTTGGTCAACGCGTCACCTCGACAGAATGGGGAACCTGAAAAAGTAAACGGTTGTGGAGGGAGAGTCAAACGCGGAAGATTACGGCTGGCGGCTCCTGTCTGCATTCAGTCTCTCGCTTTCGGCCTGCAGGTTGTGTCATGCTGTCTTCATGAAAAACAAGAACATGCGGGAATTGGAGAAACGCTGGTCAACGGAGGCCGCCAAGCAACGCAGGGCTGCCAAGCCGGTCAAAAAGAACACACCCCCTCCGGAGAATGGCACCGGAAGTACTGCGCCGGCGACTACTAAGGCGACCAAAAGCTAGCGCGCCGGACTTTAGATTTGAAATCTCAGGATTGCGACGGAACCCGCGCATTGATCGCGGTGTCAGAAACAATATGAGGTTGACGCGCGCGTTGTTTCGGGCAAGCCGGATACTTCTGGTGATGGCCACCGCTTACTGGACGTTGCTGCTTGGTTTGATACTTCCACCGCTTTTCGCTCACGGACTGGACGGAGCTCGCGGCCAGCTATTTCATGTGTGGGCACTTGGACAATTATCAGAACCCTGGCGTTGCGCGGATTCGCTCCGCATTCTTCACGAGGGGTATACGGGCCTGATCTTCCTGCTCCTGCTCACCTGGGGAACGCTCGAAGTGAAACGCTTCCTGCGCCGAAGGCTGCTGGCGACTACGCCGAGATTGCCGGAATCGTCGTAATCGCCATTATGTGGAGCTTTACAGCGTCTGCGGGTTCATCAGGTACGCATTCAGACGTATGAACCACCCTGCTTCCATGTTGTACCAGGGACCCGGGAAGCCAGTCTTTACGTACATGTTCTCGATGTTCGTGAGATAAGTCCTCACACCGGCGCTATCGCCCATCACGGCTGCGGCGCCGCCAATCATGACCCACGGAAACGGGTCCTGGCTGCTGAAAGAGAGGTTCGCCCATCCTGGCCACGCGTTTTTGAAGTTGTTGTAAGTCTGGACGGCCTTGGGGTCGTTGCCCGCGATTACGCCTTGCATGACGGGGAACATTTGCGACGAAGCGTCAGCGTACCAGGTGCTCATGACGGGTAGAGGTATTACGCCAGCTCCATCTTTGTACATGGCCCACGTGCCGCTGCCCAGATACATTCCCATCAGCCCGTTCATGACCTGGTCGGCTTTCGCATTGTAGTACTGCGCTTTGACCGGATCGTTGATAGCGTTTTGGAAGACAAGCGCCACATCCCGCAGTCCTCGATAGACCTCGCAATTGTCCATGAGGTATTTGATCTGGTAATCGGGCTTGGCCCAGGTGAGTCCGTCTGACTGCTGCGTCTTTACGATGACCTGAGCGACGGTGTCGAGTTGGGAGGCCAGCGTTTTCACATAAGCCTGCGCGCCCGGGTCGCCAGTGCTGTAGTAGGCCCACGCGAGCGTCAGGAATGTTGCCGCGTAAGAGTCAGTGGAATCGGCATCAACGTGCGACGTTTCTACTCCATTTACATAGTCGTAGTCGTACGTGGTGCCGCCAAGTCCCCACTTGTCCGTGGCGTTGAGATGGCTGACGTACCAGTTCATCCAGTTCTGGACGATTCCCAGACTGCCCGGATCTCGGGTAAGACCGACAGCCGCCAGATTGCTGTAGTAGGGATTGATGGTGTTGCCGTAAGTGAGCGCGCCGTTGGAAGCGACCACATTTTTGGCCATCCAACCGGCAGTAGCGCTGATATTTGCCTGGTACTCGGGATTGGCCGGTGGTGGCGGAGTAGTCGGTGGCGGTGCCGGCGGTGGGGGAGTAGGCGGAGGTGGCGTCGTCGGTGGAGGCGTTGTGGGCGGAGTTGTCGGCGGAGGCGGCGTCGGGGGAGGAGCGGACGGATTCGACCCCTGCGCCGGATTTGTGAATGCGGACACGCTTGTCGAACCTCCGCCGCATCCGCTGACCACCAGGAGAGCACCCACAAAAATCGCTACCACCAGAATCTTACTTGAATTCGATCTCTTGGAAATTCGCACCCTTCACCTCCGTGACTGCATGAGGCTACGGGTGGATCTACTCTGGCTGAATCAGGCAAGTACCTACTACTAACGGGTTAAAGTGCCGTAGACAGCCGGGCTCCTTAGCTGCGGGCTAAGTGAGAGTGCTTAAGCGCTCGCTCGTCAACGCCACTAAGGCCCGTGCGCGGAGGAGTTTGCTATCCTATGGAATCAGTATCTTGAGAGAGGAAACCGAGTGCCGTCTGAGAGCTTTATCGTCGGGTTAGTGCAGATGTCATGCTCCCCTGACCCTGACCAGAACCTGGAGCGCGCGGCCGCAAAGGTCCGCGAGGCTGCACAACAGGGCGCGCAGATTGTGTGTTTGCCGGAGTTGTTTCGGACCCAATACTTCTGCCAGCGGGAAGATGCGGCGCTCTTCGATCTGGCCGAGCCAATTCCCGGGCCTACGACGGAAAGGCTCTCGGCGGTTGCGCGGGAAGCCAAAGTCGCTGTCGTAGCTTCAGTCTTTGAGCGTCGGGCGCGCGGGTTATATCACAATACGGCTGTCATGCTGAATTCTGACGGGAACAGTCTTGGAATCTATCGCAAGATGCACATTCCCGATGATCCTCTTTACTACGAGAAATATTACTTCACTCCTGGCGATCTGGGTTTTAAGGCCTTTGATACGTCCTATGGACGAGTAGGCACCCTCGTGTGCTGGGACCAGTGGTATCCGGAAGGGGCACGGCTTACTGCCCTGCAAGGGGCGAACATACTTTTCTATCCCACGGCGATCGGCTGGCACCCCGACGAGAAAGCCGAATACGGTCAGGCGCAGCACGATGCCTGGCGCACCATCCAGCGCGCACACGCCATTGCCAATGGAGTTTTTGTCGGCGTGGTGAACCGCGTGGGGCACGAGTTTGGCGACATCCGCGGTAATCGCGCCACGGGCAAAGGCCTGGAGTTTTGGGGAGGATCATTCCTGTGCGATCCCTTTGGCCGGGTGATTGCCGAGGCTTCACACGACAAGGAAGAGATCTTGATTGGCAAATGCGACCTGGGACAGCTTGAAGATATCCGCCGCAACTGGCCGTTCCTCCGCGACCGCCGCATTGATAGCTACGGCGGCATCACGCACAGGTTCCTGGATTGAACCCGCAGTCCACCCCATACGAACTCGGCTACCGCATGCCTGCCGAATGGGAGCGCCATCAAGCCACGTGGCTGGCATGGCCGCACAACCGTACCGACTGGCCGGGAAAATTCGACGCGATTCTCTGGGTGTTTGCCGACATCGTCCGCCATTTAGCTCGGGTGGAAGATGTAAATCTCATTGTTGGAAATGAAAATGAGAAGAAGCAGGCGCGCAAAATTCTCGGCGACAGCCAGGTTGGTCTGAAGCGCGTGAAATTCCACGTCTGGGGAACAAACCGGATATGGACACGCGACTCTGGTCCGATCTTTGTGCGCCGCGGTTCCGGGCCTGATCGTGTCGCCATTACAAACTGGCGCTTCAGCGCATGGGCCAAGTATCCAGACTGGAAGCTCGACAACCAATTACCCGAGCGCGTGGCGAAGAAACTTAAGCTGCCGCAATTCAGGCCCATGATTGAGCACAATGCCAGACCTTATCACGTTGTCCTGGAGGGCGGCAGTATTGATGTGAACGGCGCCGGACTCATGCTCACCACGGAAGAGTGCCTCCTAAGCAAGGTGCAGCAACGCAATCCCGGGCTCTCACGTAAGGAGTTGGAAAAGATCCTGCACGATTATCTGGGAATCGAAAAAGTGATATGGCTCGGGCGCGGTATTGTTGGCGACGATACCCACGGACACGTGGATGACATTGCCCGCTTTGTCTCCACGGACACCGTGGTGACGGCCGTGGAAGGAAACCGTGTTGACGCGAACCATGCTCCTCTGCTGGAAAATCTCAACCGTCTGAAGTCAGCGACTGACATGCTCGGGCGCAGGCTCCAGGTGATCGAGCTGCCGCTTCCCCGTCCCGTGGTTTTTCGCGGACAGCGCCTGCCCGCCAGTTATGCTAATTTCTACATCGCCAATGAGCTGATTCTGGTCCCGACATTCAACGATCCCAATGACAGGCTTGCGCTCAACATTCTGGCCGATCTTTTTCCCGGGCGAGAGATCGTGGGAATCCACAGCGGCGACTTCATCTGGGGACTCGGCGCCATACATTGCATGACCCAGCAACAGCCCGCGTAGTTCGGAGCAAAAAAGCGCCCGGCGGCTTGCGCCCGCCGGGCAGTCTTACTTCTCAGTCGTCGGTTGATGTTATTTCTTGCGGGCGATCAGGCCAGAAACCAAAGATCCGAGGCCAAGCAATCCCAACAAGGGCAGCGGAGACGCAGTCTGCGGAAGCTTCTGCGCATTGGCGCTCTGGTCAGCGTTGCCGGCGTTGGCGGCATTCTGATCAGCGGAGGCGCTGGGAGCTGCTGCGTTCTGGTCGATGCTGCTGGGGGTCGCGCTGGTGCTCGGAGTGGTGGCGGACTGGCTAGAGGTTGCTGAGCTCGTGCTGCTGCTCGGTGTCTGAGTTTGGTCTGCTGGAGCGCTTGAGCTGGCTGAGGTCGACGGAGTCGTTGCACTCGGGCTGCTCATGCTTGAACTCGGAGCAGAACTGGCGCTGCTGGCCGAACTGGCAGAGCTGCTCGGAGCGGCTGCCGCACTCTGATTGCTCGTGTCCGAACTCTTGCTGGTGTCTGGACTGGGCGCGGAACTGGTGCTCGGGCTGGCCGAGGCTGCGCTGCTCGGGCTCGCTGAGCTCGCGTCCGGCATTCCGGAAGAGGCTTGGCTCGTGCTGCACGTATCGGAAATCATATTCACCGATTTTACGGTCAGCGAGGAGCTGTCACTCCCGCGGGTTCCCTGCACTTCCACCTGATGCCCGTCATGCGGCTTCAGCGTGGAATCATCGCCGTTCAGAGTTATGTTTTGGCCGTTCGAAGACAGCACCCAATTCCCGCCTGACTGTTTCAGGCAGCCGCGCAGTACTGTGTCCTGTGAATTGCTGGAGGCTGTGCTGGTTTGGCTGCTTTGGTCTGGGCTGGAAGTGCTGGGTTGCTGGCTGGGCGTCTGCTGACTGGGTTGAGTACTCGGTGTACTGCTGCTCTGACTACCACTGCTGCTGCCGCTCTGCGCGAATGCCAAGCCGGTTGCCAGCATCAATGACAATACGAATTTCTTGTTCATGTGTTGCTCCTTCGAAGTTTTCACTGCCCGTCGGGCGAACTCGGTCCCCCGACGCGAGTGAATCGCAGGGGGACAGACGTCATGACCTTTGTTTAGAGATTAGTAAACAGTGCCGGGTTGACTGCGGGAAAAACATTATCCAGAACGGCAGCCGCTGATAAAATCAGGCACACTCCGGGTTACAGTTGAGGAATCTGCTGCTCGGGCGCAAAAGACACATTTTATGGGGCTTACTGACGACATCGCATGGATGGAACTCGCCATTGAGCAGGCGGCTCTGGCTGCCCAGGAAGGCGAGGTCCCTGTTAGCGCTTTAGTAATCAAAGATGGCGAGATCGCCGGACGTGGACACAACCGTAATCTGCTCGACCATGATCCCACGGCCCACGCGGAGATTGTCGCTCTGCGCCAGGCTGCCGCACGGCTGGGAAACCACCGCCTGGGGGGATGCGACATCTTTGTTACAATTGAACCGTGCGCCATGTGCGCCGGCGCTATGATTCACGCTCGCTTGGCGCGCCTGGTATACGGCGCCAGTGACCCTAAAGCCGGAGCTGCAGGGTCCGTGCTCCATGTCATCAACCATCCAGCATTGAATCACCGGATGGAAGTGGTTTCAGGCCTCCTTGCAGACAGGTGCTCGGAAATCCTGCAAAGCTTTTTCAAACAGAGACGGAGCTGACCTGCTCCTGATAATTCAAGAACGCTCCTGCTAAGCCACGCCGCAGGAGTGCCGCGGAGAGATGGCCGAGTGGTTGAAGGCGCTCGCCTCGAAAGCGAGTATACCTTGACGGGTATCGGGGGTTCGAATCCCTCTCTCTCCGCCAGAATTTGCCAGATCCAACTGGTGCCCGGGACTCCCTGCCGTCTCAGGCCGACCCTGCCCCCCAGGGAAAAACCCAACCCATAGGAAGTATTGACCTGGAACTAAGCTATTGAAGCTAAAGATTCGCCCTCAAGTGTCGAAATATCCAGTGAGGTTTTGTGCATAGGATGAGACTGCCTCAAAGCAGATTCCAAAGCAGATTCCAAGGACTGGTCATTGGGGCCGTAATCCTTTTGTTCGCCGCACATGCGGGGGCTGCCTGGCTGCGGCCCATGCTAAAAGACCAGGGCCTGATTTCAAACATTGTGATGCTGTTGGCGTGTCTGCTGGCGCTGATTACTTGCTATCGGGCCTCGCGACGCTCCACGCATCTGGGCCACAAGTTTTGGCTCCTGATCATGGCCTGGCTCGGTCTTTGGGCAACCGGACAAACAATATGGATTTATTGCGAAAACTTCATTCACCGGCCGATGGTACGGCCCTGGCCGAGTGACATCATCTTTTTTATCGCGCTTACGCCCCTGGCTACCTCGATCTTTCTTGTTTCAGAAGACAATTCAGAAACCCAGGACTGGGAACTGGGTCTGGATTTTGTTCAGTTAGTCATTGTTCTGGCCGCTTGCTATTTCTTTTTTGTTAATGTCCCGGTTTTCTGGTGGGCCCGTCCGAAGCACATAGGCTGGACGATGGAACGAATGTGGAACGTACGCAATTTTTCATTGGCGTTCGCGTTCGTGCTCCGGGCTTGCCTTTCACGTTCTCCCGGAGTGAGAAAGCTCTTTGGATACATGGGCGGCGCGCTGTTGTACATGGCCAGCGTGAACTCTCTGGGCATACATGCAATTGATCGATTGAACCTGCCTTCCGGCGGTTGGGTCGACTTAGCGTGGAGCACTCCTTTTCTGCTGATAGCGTTGATTGCTTCCGGCTGGAAGGACGCATTGCCGGCAGTGTCGTCCGACCCTCGGCCTGGCCGGCGGCTCGGTAGTTTGCTGACTCTAACGGTGTCTCCGCTGGTTTTGCCATGCCTGGTTCTTCTGCTCGCCGCGCGCATCGCGGCATCGCAGATCACGGTCGCTTTCGTCACAATTGTTGCGTCTTTTGTATGTTTCAGCCTTCGTTTGCTGATTACTCAGACGCGTCACCTGCACTCGCGAGAACTGCAACAAGCCAAGGAATCGGCCGAGGCCGCCAGCCGTCTGAAAAGCGAGTTCCTGGCTAACATGAGTCACGAGATCCGTACGCCCATGAACGGCATCATCGGAATGGTCGATCTTGTGCTTGACACGGAATTGAATAACGAACAGCGGGAATTTCTATCCGCGGCCCGCGAGTCCGCGGTCTGTCTCCACTCTATTGTGAACGACATCCTCGACTTCTCTAAAATTGAGGCTGGCAAGTTGCACATTGAGCGCATTCCAGTGGACCTTTACCAACTGGTCGACTCTTGCCGGGCAGCTTTTGCTCTGGCGGCACGCCAGAAGAAACTTGAGTTTACGAGCGAGATCTCGCCGGATACGCCGCGCTTCGTGCTCGGTGACCCAACACGTCTGCGTCAAGTTCTTTTCAACCTGCTGGGAAATGCCATCAAGTTCACTGAGCACGGAGGGATCGCTCTGCGCGTGATTAAGTCTCAAGCGCTCGTCCCTGGCCCGGCATGGCTACAGTTCTCCGTCGTGGACTCAGGGATTGGTATTCCAGCGGAAAAGCGAAAGGTAATCTTTGAGGCGTTTTCTCAGGAGGACAATTCCACGACGCGCCGTTTTGGCGGGACCGGTCTTGGCCTCACCATCTCTTCGCGACTGACTGGCCTTATGGGCGGGTCCTTATGGCTCGATGCCGCTCGAGACAACGGCTCCGTATTCCACTTCACTATTCCTCTGATATCCAGTGCGGCTCCGCCAGAGTCCATAGGCACTGGAGCGGACAATACTTCCGGCATTTCCATGGACCGTGCGTTGGCCGGCGTAAGCTCGGGCAGCATGCAGGATTCCTCCCTGCCGGAGTCCCAAGAGCGGCCTATGCGCATTTTGGTCGCGGAAGATAACTTAATCAATCAAAAGCTAGCGCGCAAACAATTGGAGCGCCTGGGCCACTCTGTTGTGGTGGCAAATAATGGAAAAGAGGCAGTGGCGCTGCACGAGAAGGGCGACATCGACCTGGTCTTGATGGACGTGCAGATGCCGGAAATGGGCGGCCTGGAAGCTACGACCATCATGCGTCTCCGGGAGCAGCTGACCGGCGCCCATGTGCCGATTGTTGCTCTAACCGCCATGGCATACTCGGACGACATTGAACACTGCCTGAATGCTGGGATGGATGCCTATCTCTCAAAGCCTTTCGAGGCTGATAAATTGAAGTCAACCATATCCGAAGTGCTGGCGCGTTTGAAGTCGACAACCGCACTCGATGGAAATTTTCCGCCCGTAGCCAAAAGCGCTGCTTTACCAGGCCCAGGCTCTGTTGTGAACTCAGCCGATTGACGCCTCAATGACCGATCGCACAAGCGTTCCGCCTCTCCCTACCATGTGTAATGCACCGTATAAGTGACCGTCTTCTCCTTATCGGGCGGCGCCTGAACACGAAACTCCACGGTCTGCGAATCGGTCTTCTGGAAGTCGTCGGACTTCTGCGAGATCGTCCAGTTAGTCCAGCGATAAAGGTGTTCGACCACCCTGACCTCGGCAGAAGATGATTTATGGTTGCGCAGCTTGATCTCAAAGCTTTCATCCACCCAGCGTTCCTGAGAATTCACTTTGTAGTAGGTGCGGCGCCGCTCGCCCACAACGTCGAACGCATTGCCGGTGTAGAACCGGACAATCTCGTCGCTGGGCGTATGGTCGATTTTATCTTCGCCGGTGAATTCCATCTGTCCATCCTGGTCATGGCGATAGAAGCGTACGCGGCCCATGGGCAGCGGCATTCCCAGCCCGTTGCTCTTGGAGTTCTTGAACTCCATCATGACCCAGACCTTGGGATTGGACTCGGTCCCATATTCCGCTTGATTGCGGATAGTTTCATAATTCCACCCACGATACTGCTGAGGGATCTTCACGCCGTCATAAACATAAAGCCGGTTGGCGTGGACCCCCGTAGCGCGCAGAAACTCCACTTGCTTGACTTCGCGATCGCGCAGGGTAGTCGCGCGCTCCAAAGTGTAGAGATGGTATTCGTCAAAAGTCTTTTCCGTCACAACGGGAACGCTGGAGTCCCTCATCATCAATCCTCCGGCGGACCCAGAGCCGTAGCCTACAGGCTGCTGGATCTTGGAGACGTCGCCGGCCATCAGCTTGATGTGCGCATCCTCAAAAGTCTTGCCACTCTGGTTATCGAGCGTGACCCAGCCAACGATGTCTGCGACATCGCTGTTCTCCGGGGACACAATGTTGTAGTCCGCGTGCCAGCTCATGCCACCTGAGACGTATGAGAGCTCGGCCGTGTGGCGCCCTGCCTCTGACGACTGCAGTTGCCAATCAAACGTCGGATGGAGAATCGTGTCGACGCCAAGCGATGGGTAGACCGGCTTGCCAGGAAGACTGAACTGAAGCCGGCCGTCGACTTCAATGATTGGCTGGCCTGACCCGCCCTGGACCATCGCCATCTGCTGCTGGTAATACTGCTGTCCGTAACGTTGATAGGCCTCATAGTGGGGCACGTAGCCGCTGCGGATGACCTTTCCCTTCACGATGATGGGATGTCCCTGTCCGTCGTTCATCCCGGTTTCAAACTCAATCGTCTTACCTTCAAAAAGACTGAGCAGCAGCCCCTCGGAGATGGGATCGTTGCGGTAGTTCTGCTCCAGAATCTGCAAACGTCCGCCGCGGGGATCGCGCAGGACCACGGAGTCGGGCTCCACGTGCGCCGTGATATTGCTGTAGAGCACGTGATTGACTCCCACTTTCAAGTCGAGGGGCACGCTCTGGCGCACTACGGCAAAGTTCTGGTTGTAAATAGTAAGCGAGGGTGAGTCCTGCTGTTGGGCCGCCGCCGCGGCAGCCGCTGCCATAAGTGTGGTCCACAAGCCTGCTACGAGAATTCTCCGCATGGCGCCTCCAATAAACGGTATCTACATAGAATGGTCCGCAATCTGGAACTTGCGTTGATTATTGTCCGTAAATTTGTTCGGAGCAATAGCTCAGTCGTGCTGATCTTGCGCTAACCTGTTAATCGATGTCCTGGTTACGTGCCATCTCGGCAACGGCCGTTGTCTGCGGATTAACCGTGTTTTCTCGCGCCGATGATTTCAAGGAGAAGCATGAGCATGCGGTGACGGAAAATCCTCCCGGCGCGCACTTCACTATCTCGCTCAGAGACAAGCAACGCTTCCGAATCGGTGAGCGAATCACCATCGACTACAAGTTTACGGCGGATACTCCCGGGAAATATCTTGCGGGCGCCAGCGAGAAAGACCTTTCAGGCCGCTCCGTCTTCGAACATTTTGTCGTTGACCGGCCGGCGGAAGCCAGCGACCCCTTGGGTGGTTTCTTTGATTTGTATTCTGCGCTGTATTGCTCATTTATCCGGTATTTTCAGGAGCCGCGCAAGCAACTGGGGCCGGTTTCACCCGCCGATGAGTCGGTCTCGTTGACGCAATATCTGCGTTTCAGCAAGCCCGGACGTTACCGTATCTATGCGGTGACGCGGCAGGTGATTCTCGCCGATGCCCGGCGGCCACTCGTAAGACGCAAAGACCTACGCCCATCGGTGGACGACAGTTCGCTGTTCTATTCGCAACGCGATTTCGCGGGACCGCCGTTGACCTCAGAGAACATTGTCGAAATCGAAATCCTTTCCCAGGACAAGGCCGCTGCGCGTGAGGAGATGGAAGGGATCAAGACCCGCACCAGGGCCAGTTATGATGGCAGGCTGACTGCTCCAGATGCGGTCCGCTTATTCGAGATTGGCACGCCCCAGGCCCGACAGGCTGCGGCTGAACTTTACCCTTCGAACAACGACTACTACACCAGTACCGCCTCTTCCTATGAAGGGCTTGCCGCGGTGCTGGCCGCGGCGACCCACGCAGAAGCGGTCAAACTGCTGCAGCAACGCTCGCTCAATCCGCAAATCGCCCCGGACTACGAACTCTTTTTTGAGCTTCCGGTATTGCAGTTGCTGGAGAAGAACCCGAATCTTACTGGCGATGAAATTCGCAGCGGCGGCCAGTTGAATGGCGATCGCTGGCGCAAGCTTATGATGACCAATCTGATGGCGGAATATCAGGCAGTCAAAGCAACTCTCGACCAGAGATCGCCCGCCGGCCGCGCCGTTGCCATCAGGTTCCTGCAATTGAACATGGATACTAAGGTCCATAAAGCATGTTCGGTCCCGATTCCGCTTCCCGCGGAAGAAGCCGCACAATTGCGGACGCTGCATCTGGCAACGTTGATGGATCTTCCCCCGAACGAGCAGCAGCGCGACCTACTGAGCCTGCGGTGGACGGAAGGTACACCACAAGACCAATTGCTGCCACTGCTCGAGAAAATTTACGACAATCTTCCGCAGAACTCCGATCTTGCCCGAATCGGCATTCTGAAAGAGGCCGGCAACTTTGATCCTAAGCTTGCAGGAAAGATGTTCCGTCGCAGGGTCATTGCGCAGGGATGGACTCCCGACCTTTCAAACTTCATTCCGGAATCGTGGCTCGATGCATTTGGCGCGCCCGACCTGGACGATTACTTCGCCAAAGTTTTTGCCAGCATGCACACCGACGAAATGGAGCATCTGGCTCCACTGCTGGCCCGATTCGGCGGCGCATCCATCCTTCCGCCAATCAAGCAGGCGTATGAGGTACAAGGCGAGAAATGGCCGTGCTCCATGCAGGCGGGAACGCTCACCTACTTCCTTAGAACCGATCCCGCCTATGGCGCTGCCAAGACCTCAACTGCGCTGGCGTATTCTTTCGCCCAGGCCGAACCGGGATGTCGCCAGGAGAGCCTGCTGATCGATATGGCCTTGCTGCGCAACGCGCCGGAACTGAAAACATTCGCTGATGCGATCGTGGACGACCCCCGCCCAAGGCTGGCCCTGAGCGGAGTTCGGGTTCTGGGGCTGGATTACAAGCACATCCCTTATGAGCGACTGGCGCAGCGTTTGCGGAAGTTACATGAAGAATGGGGTGACTATCGTGACCACGCTCAGGACCAGGAGTATTTGTCGCGCTGGAACTCGGGCTATGGCCGGCTGGAGCAGAATATCGTCACCCTGCTGACCAGCACGACCAGCCCTCAACTTGCTCCGCTGTGGAAAGATGCGCTGACTAGCTGCATTACTGACGACTGCCGGGCGCGCATCGGTGGACGGGTAAGGGACTCTGTTCGGTAGAAGTCCGTGGCTTGTGGTCTAAGCATGCATCGGCTGAAGAGCCACGTCCCTCTGCAGCGACTTCAACCTGGGATTGACGGAGCAGCACGGCTCTTGACTAAAGATGTCTCCGGCTACGGCGTAAGCGCGGGCACGTGAGCCACCACAGATCTGCTTATACTCGCACTCACCGCACCTGCCCCGCAGGTTAGCGCTGTTTCGCAAGGCCTTGAACAGCTCCGACTTACGGTAGATGTCCGCCAGCGAGCGTTGGCGGACGTTCCCGGCTGAGATGGGGAGAAACTCGCCGGGACAAACCTCGCCGGTATGCGAGACAAAAACACTGCCCTTGCCGTCATTCGTCGGAAGCTGTCCGGAAGTTCCGTTTTCCGCGCCGTCTGCGGTATTCTTCTGCCGCTGCTGAATCACGTACCGACGAAAGTGCGGCGCTTCCGCAGTCTTGATTTTGAACGAAAACTCTTCTGACCATTGGTAGAGTTTGGCAAAGACATTTTCGAACTCTGAAGCGTAGGGTAGGTCATTCATCTGTTCGCGGTCTCCGGGAACCAGGAAGAAGAGCCGCCACAACCCAACGCGAAGGTCCTTCATCAGGTGCGCTATGTTCTCCAGATCGCGCAGGTTCCGCCGCGGAATCATGGTATTCATCTGAATGGGAAGATGGCATTCATTGGCCCACTGGATCGCCTGAAGCGTTCGCGCGTAAGAGCCGGGGACGCCGCGAAACGTATCGTGCCGTTCCGGGTCCGAGCCATCCAAACTCAAAGCGAGCCTGCTGAGTCCGACTTTCTTCAGTTCCGCGATGGCAGTCTTGGTCAGCAGAGGCGTCGTGCCCGGCGCGATGGCGACGCGCAAACCCTGCTTTATTGCGTACTCCACGAGGTGATAGATATCAAAACGCTTGAGCGGATCGCCGCCTGTGATAATGAATATCTGTGGATGGAAGTCAGCAACCTCGCGGATGAGCTTTTCCGCCTCTGCTGTCTCAAGTTCGAGAGGATGCCGCTTGGGCTGGGCATTCACGAGACAGTGGAGGCACACCAGATCGCAGGATTGCGTTGCTTCCCAGATGACAACCGACGGACAACGATCAAGATCGAAGGCCCGCTTCATATTCTCAATCGTAGGATGGCCTGATGGCCGCGGATGTGACAGCGGTCACACTCAACCGTGACAAGAACTATTTGCCGGGAGCCGCTCCTCCCTGACCTTCAGCCGTCACACGCTTGCGCTCGGTCCGCGCCCACTTGTAGACCAGGTCTACTTCCGCATCGGAAAGCTTGGCATTGCGGTGGATGAGCAAGTATTGGGGCAGCGGCATTTTTCTGTTGTGGACCATGGTGGCAATGCCACCGAGTTTGTCCTGGCGCTCGTCAGGAGTGATTTCGCTCCAGTGCGACATGTTCCAATTTTTTCGGCCGTCGCTCACGTCGCTTTCGACCAGCCACGACATAGGGGCCACGTAGCTGTACAAAGGCCACCTCGTTTGTTCGGAATGGCAGTCAATGCATGATCGTTGCAAGGTACTCATGACCTGCGGCGGGACCTGCGTGCCTTGCAGCAGCGCGGCGTCGGAGTGCACCGCTTTGACGTTGCCGAAAGGATGGATGAACGAGCAGACGACGACCAGTGCAATCAGAATCATCAGTATTGTGCGCCAGCGTTTTTTCAATCTCACTCCTTAAAGTTCGTGATGCTAGAAATTTATTACACCTTGCTGGCCGGAAAGCTGCTTCAGCTATGCTGTGGCGCCAGTGTCCCGATAAATTTATCAGGATCAGTCACCCATTTGTGGAGCGTAGTGCCATTCCAGATAACAGTGGACGGCAGTCCGAGTCCTGTCACTTCACGATGACCTTCCCGGTCATGGTGGGATGAATCGAGCAAAGGTACTCGTATGTACCCGGTTTATCAAAGGTGTAGCTGAACTTTTCGCCCGTATCAAGCGCCTTGGACTTGAAGGCGCGATCTTTCTCCACGATATTGTGGGGAATGTCGTCTTTGTTGGTCCAAGTGACCTGAGCGCCTGCCGAGACCGTGAGTGTTGCGGGAGCAAAAGCGAAATTCTCGATCTTCACTTCCAACGCGGGCTTCTCGTCAGCCTTCGCATGAACGCTCCTATATGTAGTAGTTGCGAGAACGGAGACTGACAGGGCGGCAATCGCCACGAGATGCAAGGTTTTTCTCATCGGGGGTATCCTTCTTTGTTCCAAAATTCAAGCCGCTACTGGCTCGACAACTGCTTGAGGTACGCGATAATGTCGGACCGCTCTTGAGGGTTTTTGAGACTGAGATTCATGTCATTATCCGGTATGAACTTGTCCGTATCGGTCAGCCATCTGTCTAGTGAAGCGGCATCCCATGTAATCTTCGCGCCCTGCAGCGCGTCAGAATAGTTAAAGCTTTGGATACTGGCCGACTTGCGGCCAAACACTCCACGGAGCCTTGGGCCTTCCTTCTCTGAATCGAGGCTATGACAGGACGTGCAGCGCCTTTGGAATAGGTCCAGCCCACGTTTCGGATCGCCATCCTGCGCCTGTCCCGACGCGGTGGCCGCAGAAGTACAGGACAGCATGGCCACGACCCCAAGGGAGAAAATTGCCAATGCCAGGCCCAGGCGGCGTTCCGGGGCATGAAAGATCGAATTGAACGTCACGAGTGACTCCTTAGACTTTAAGACTTAATTGCTCCCTTGGGGCGTTTCAACCTGGGCTCCAGGAAGGAAGAGCGGGCCTTGTCCAATTCGCCCGTTTCACTGCGGCGAACGCGTGAATTAAGAGCGAGGGGATAGCGACAACGGCAAACCACAAGAAAGTACCTATTAATTTTTCCTCATATGAATGTTTTCTGTGGTCGCCGTTGCCATCGAGCAAACGACAGATTAACGTCACCCAGTCGAGATGAAACCGCCGTATCTTCTGATTACTTGTCGGACAGCGTTTGAAGATAGGCGATAACGTCCGTTCGCTCACGCGCTTGCGGGACACGGAAAAACATGTCGCTCTTAGGGACGATCTTTTCAGGATCCTCCATCCATTGGTTCAATGAAGGAGCATCCCAGGTAACATTGGAAGCTTTCAACGCCTCGGAATACTCAAAGGTGGTCGAGAGAACGGCTGCTTTCTTGCCATACACTCCACGAAGCCTTGGTCCTTCTTTGTCTTCATCGAGTGAGTGACAGCCAGTGCAGCGCTTCTCGAATACCTCCTGTCCACGCTTGACGTCTCCCTTTTCGTCCTCTGTCTGCGCTGCGGACAGGGCAGCAGACTGAAATAGAACGAACATGATTCCCATCACGAAGGCTGCCAAGCCGATGCCCAGACGACCCTCGGCGGGAATCCGGCGCCAGAACAACTGCTTCTGTATTTTTCGATTCTCCATGAAGGCTCGAAACCAGGGGAGAATCGACAATGGCCAGACTATGGTTCTGGGCGACATAGTGAACATCGGTTATTCCCAGTACCGATCGCAGCTTTTCGGCCGGGACCTTCATTGGTCCAGGCGCAGGAGCTGATCCGGGTGCGGGTTGTGGGAAAGCGGTTGACATGGCGGTATGGAACGTGGCGTTTCCTTCAACTTTCTGCAGCACCTGGTGAATGTGTCCATTGAGGAAGGTCACAGATCCGAAACGCTTGAGGTAGGCCAGGGCTTTCGCGCTGTCCTCAGTACCCCATCCCCACTGGGGATAGACGGTCCAAAGAGGGATGTGCGCAAACAGAACTACCGGGGTGCTGCTGGTGACTGATTTCAGGTCGCCCTCCAGCCACTCCAGCTGCTCCTCGCCAAGTTTTCCCATGCCCTCAACCTGCACCACGTTGTTCAAGCCAACGAAGTGCACGCCTTTGTGGTTAAAGCTATACCAGCCCTTGCCTTTGGTCCCCTTGCCGTAGCGCTCAAGGTACTGCTTGCCGTCGTCAATGTTCGTGTCATGCTCGCCGGGCACGTAAAAGATCTCTTTGGTGTGGGCGCCCTTGAGAAGCTGCGATACGGCGTCAAACTCCTCTGCCTTGGAGGAGTGCGTGAGATCGCCGGTGTGAATCATGAACTCAGGCGCGTCGGGCAAACCGTTGATCTTGTCGATAGTGGCCTGAAGAGTGCCGCTTACATCAGGGTTTGCCGGCTTGTTGAAACCAATGTGACTGTCGCTGATCTGGAGAAAGTGCAAATCGCCCTTGCCGCCTTTATGGTGTGCAGTCTGGCCAAAAACCCGGGAAGTGGGAATGCCCCCGGATGCGATTGTCCAAACTACTCCTGTGCCGGCCCAGGCCATGCACTTGAGAAACCCTCTACGGTCAATTCCATCGTCGTTGTGATCATGCAGAATCTCGTCTTTTTTGTTTTCGCTCATCAGTTATCCCCTTTGATCTTCTTAATGTGCGGCTTCTGCCGACTAGAACTCAGGACCTGAGGTTTTATTCCGTTTTGGAGCCATCAGTTATTTCCGCGGCAATAAAAATCCCCCTAGCCCTCGGAAAACCCGAGCCGCGGCGTTTTATTCCCGCAAATTCCGGTTAATTCTTGGCCCCAAGGCCCTTCTGCTAGGAATTCAGGGCATGACCGCCGCGGAGCAGGAGTTGGGCGCGGAACTCCGTGACTCGCTATGCACTACCAAGGTGCTTAAAAAAATGAGGGTGACGGCGAAGAACTATAGTAAGAATTCCCTACTGAGGGGCGGCTTTCGGGCTATAATCCGCACCCATACCGTGGAGATCTGAAAGTCAGTCCCACCTGAAAAGGGGAATGTGGCACGACACATTCTCCTTTTTTGTTGCCCACGCGAATTGCGCCCACTTCAAACAAGGAGCATGCACTGCGCTCACTACCGGACTCTTGGCCCGTCAGAATAGAATGGTGTTCGCCACGCCCCAGGAGGCCGAATCGCAATGAATATCGGTCAGGACATTCGTTTCACCCTGCGCACCATGCGCAAGTCCCCGGCATTCACCGCCGTCGCCGTAGTAACGCTTGCGCTCGGCATTGGCGCGAACACGGCAATATTCACCGTGGTGAACGCGGTGTTCTTCAATCCCATCCCGGTGAACGATCCTAGGACGCTGGTTTCGCTCTTCACGACCGATCAACGCAACAAGACTGCCTTGCAGAATTTTCTGCCTATTTCCTATCCCAACGCTGACGACATCCGCCACCAGGCGCAGTCTCTCTCAGCCGTTGCCATCGGCTCGGGTGCGCCGGTCAGTATGACCATTAACGGCACGGCAGACCAGTTCGGTGCAAATCTGGTCACAGGGAATTATTTCGATCTGTTGGGAGTCAAACCGGCAATTGGACGCACGTTCCGTCCCGAAGAAGACGGCCAGCCCGGATCGGGGCCGGTCGTGGTACTCAATCACGGATTGTGGGAGCGCCGCTTCGCCAGTGATCGGAGTGTAATTGGCCAGACCGTGCTGGTGAACGGCCAGGGATTTACCGTTATCGGCGTGGCCCCGCGTGGGTTCCAGGGCACGGCGGTCCTGGGCGGGCCCGACATGTGGATCCCCATGTCCATGCACGACGTAATCTTCACCGGTTTTCAGAAAAAGTGGTTCCCGGAGCGGCGATTCCTCGGCTTCAACGTGGTTGCGCGCGTCAAGCCGGGAACAAGCCTGCAACAGATCAAGGGCGAACTGCAATCCATCGGCACGAGCCTGGAACACGACTTCCCGGTTCCGAACAAACAACGCAGCTTCACCGCCGTGCCGCTTCTGGAATCAAGCATCAACCCGAATCAGCGGGGCGCTTTCGCTCTGGCGGGCACAGTGATGATGGCGGTGGTCGGCCTGGTGCTGCTGATTGCCTGCGCCAATATCGCCAACCTGCTGCTGGCCCGCGCTTCCGGAAGAAAGCGCGAAATCTCGATACGGCTTGCTGTAGGAGCCTCACGCTCGAGGATCATCGCCCAGTTGCTCAATGAGTCGTGTGTCCTGGCCCTGGCCGGAGGCGCCTTGGGTCTGGCAATAGCGGTTGAAGGCCGCAACCTGCTGTGGCAGTTCCGTCCCCCATTTCTACAGCAATCCGGATTGGACCTGGCTCTGGATGGCCGAGTACTCCTCTTTACACTGGCTATCGCACTGCTTACTGGAGTGATCTTTGGGCTGGTACCGGCGTTGCAGGCATCGCGTCCTGACCTGGTCACGGAATTGAAGGAGCGTGTTGGCAGCGAAACCACATCCGGCGGCCGGTTCTCGATTCGCAATGCTTTTATCGTTGCTCAAGTAGCGCTGTCGCTGGTTGCGTTGGTGGGTGCGGGCCTTTTTGTCGTAAGCCTGCGCAATGCACAACAGACTGATCCGGGCTTCGACACACATAATCTGGCCATGCTGACGTTTGACGTCAGCGCCCTTAACTACGACGTCCCGCGCGCCCGCGAGTTCGAGCGGCGCGCTCTGGAGATAGTGCAGAACACGCCGGGCGTGAAGTCGGCTACTCTTTCCACTAACATTCCGCTGTTCGGAGGAGGCTTTGGTCGCAGTGTCTTTCCCGAAGGTCAAGAAGGAAGTGCCACGCGCAATGGCGTGCTGGTCACGATCGACAGTGTGGCTCCAGACTACCTCAAGACAATGGGAATCCCGCTGATGCGCGGCCGGGGATTCGATACAGCGGTGCGGGAGGACAGCCCCAGGGTGGCGATTGTCAACGAGACCGCCGCCAAGCGCTTCTGGCCGAACGAAGATGCCATCGGCAAACGCTTCAAGTTCTTCGGTGACAACAACTGGACACAGGTGATCGGCGTGGCCCATGACGCCAAATACGTCACCATCGGCGAAGACCCCAATCCTTACGTCTATCTTCCGCTGATACAGAATCCCAGCGGCGCGGTAACCGTGTTTTTCCACACTAATAACGATCCGAACACCGTCCTGAGCGGGGTCCGCGCACAAGTGCAGGCGCTGGATCGCAATGTGCCGCTGACCAACGTTTGGCCCATCGGTGAAGTCATTTCCCAGTCTCTCTGGGCGGCACGCTTCGGCGCGGCGTTGCTGGCGATCTTCGCCGTACTCGCCATGGTGCTGTGCGCGGTTGGAATCTATGGCGTCGTGGGATACACGGTGGGTCAGCGCGTGCGCGAAATCGGCATCCGCCTGGCCTTGGGCGCGCGTCCGCGTGACGTTCTCTTCATGGTCGTGCGACAAACCGCCGTCACCCTGAGCATAGGTCTGGCAGTCGGGCTCGCAGCCTCGCTCTTTCTGGCCCGCGAGATCACAGACCTGCTCTTCGACGTCAGTGCAACAACACCACTGCCCTTTGTGGCTACAGCCCTGATCTTGGCGTTTGTCGGTCTGCTGGCCAGCTATATCCCAGCGCGCCGCGCGGCCAGGGTGGATCCCATGGTGGCACTGCACTATGAATAATGGATGATTTTCTTCTCGGAAACGCGTCCGAGCCGGGCGGACATTTCCCCTAAGACCCAATCCTGTCTTAGAATTCTGGTTGACACTGTCGGTGCTGTGACCAGGCTCACACTTTGTCCCGACTTCTGGCGCTAAGATGGACGTTTAACGCTCCAGCAGCCGGGAGAAACATCAAGCCTGCATATCTGCTAGTGTGAGACTGCGAATAACCGGCTGATTCGCTCTCGTGCATCACAAGATATCTGCTGGGACCACGGGCTATCCGACAATTTAAAGGGGAGACCTCTCATGAACACTCTTCTCAAGGTTGCTGCGGCAAAGACCGAACCTGCTGGCACACAGTTTGTCTTCTCCTTCGGCGACGGTCACGCTGAAGGCAATGGCGCCATGAAAGCCGAGCTCGGCGGCAAGGGCGCCGGACTCGCCGAAATGACCAATGCTGGTCTTCCCGTACCTCCGGGTTTCACCATACAGACGGAAGCGTGCCGCCAATTCCTGAAGCGCGGCGCCGTGCCTCCCGCTATGGAAGAGCAGATGCAGGAGGCCCTGCAACGTCTGGAAAAACTCACGGGCGAAAAACTGGGGGACAAGGATCATCCGCTGCTGGTGAGTGTACGGTCGGGTTCGAAATTCTCCATGCCGGGCATGATGGATACCATCCTGAACCTTGGGCTAACCGACCAGACTGTGGAAGGCCTGGCGCGGCGCACCCGCAATCCTGAGTTCGCCTATGAGTGCTACCGCCGGCTCATTCAGATGTTCGGCACCGTCGTGCTTGAGATTCCTCGCGAAGAGTTCACCTCCGTTGAAGAGAAGGAAAAAGGCGGGAATGCCCTTGACCGCCTAAAGAAAGTCATTGCCCGTTTCAAGGAGTTGATCAAGGCAAAGACCGGCAAAGATTTTCCGCAAGATGCTCGCACACAACTTGTCATGGCGCGCGATGCCGTGTTTCGGTCGTGGAACAACAATCGCGCACGGCACTACCGCCGCATCGCGGATATTCCTGACGATCTGGGCACTGCCGTCAACGTCCAGAAGATGGTTTTCGGCAACCTCGGCCAGACCAGCGCAACCGGAGTCGGCTTTACGCGCAATCCCGCGACCGGCGCCAACGAGTTCTATGGAGAGTTCCTGCCTGACGCGCAGGGCGAGGACGTTGTGGCCGGTATCCGCACGCCGCAGCCCCTGGCAGAACTCAAAGACCTGATGCCTCCGGTATATGACGAGCTGAGGCGCGCGACTTCCCTGTTGGAAAAGCATTATCGCGATGTGCAGGATTTTGAGTTCACAGTGGAAGAAAACAAACTCTATCTGCTGCAGACCCGCAACGGCAAGCGGGGCGGACGCGCCGCCGTCCGCATCGCGCTCCAGATGATCGAAGAAGGCCTGATCACAAAAGAAGAGGCGATCTTCCGCGTGGAAGCAAACCAACTCTACGACTTCCTGGTCCCGAGCCTGGATGAATCCGCCGGAGACGTCGAAGTCCTCACGAAAGGCCTGCCTGCATCTCCCGGAGCGGCGGTCGGCCAGATTTCGTTCACTGCCGAAGACGCCGTTGCCATGGCCGGGCCCAAACGCGACAATCCGGTAATCCTGGTGCGCGCCGAGACTACGCCGGAAGATATTGCTGGCATGGAAGTGGCGGCAGGCATTCTCACGGCACGCGGAGGCATGACCAGCCACGCGGCTGTGGTCACGCGCGGTATGGGCAAGTGCTGCGTTGCCGGCGCGGGAGAATTGGACATCAGGGAAAAAGCGCAGGAAATGCGCGTAAAAGGCCACACTCTACGACGCGGAGACTGGATCTCTCTCGACGGCAATACCGGGCGTGTGATCCTCGGCAAGCTTCCGACCAAGGCCGCATCGCCAGACGATCCTGAGCTGATGCGCTTCATGACGCTCGCGGAACCATTCCGCGAGATGCGTGTGCGTGCCAATGCCGACATTCCTCGTGACGCCGTGCAAGCCCGCGCGTTTGGCGCGGAAGGTATTGGTCTCTGCCGCACCGAGCACATGTTCTTTGCCGAAGACCGCATTGACCACATGCGCCGGATGATCATGGCCGAAGATGAGCCGAGCCGCCGCAAGGCGCTCGAGAGCCTTCTGCCCATGCAGCGCGAGGATTTCTTCGGACTCTTCAAGGCCATGGACGGATTGCCGGTGACCATTCGCCTGCTGGATCCGCCATTGCACGAGTTCCTGCCCGGCCGTTCTGAGCTCAAGGAAAAGATCGCGGAGCTTACGGCCAAGGGCGGCCACGCAGCCGAAATCAAAGAGGCACAGGCGCTGCTGCAGCGCTCTGAAAGCCTGCATGAAGTGAATCCCATGCTCGGCCACCGTGGCTGTCGTTTGGGCATCACCTATCCGGAAATTTCCGAGATGCAGGCCCGCGCGATCTTTGAAGCCGCGGTGCAGGCCAAGAAAGCCGGAATCAAAGTCATCCCGGAGATCATGGTGCCGCTGGTCGGCTTGGCTAAGGAGTTTACGCACCAGGAGGCGATCATTCGGCGCGTAGCCGAGGAAGTCTTCCAGCGCGAAGGCACAACCGTTGAGTACCTTGTAGGCACCATGATCGAGCTGCCACGCGCGTGCCTGGCCGCCGCGGAAATTGCCGCACAAGCCGAGTTCTTCTCCTTCGGCTCCAACGATCTCACGCAGACTACGTTCGGTTTCTCCCGCGACGACGTGAGTAAGTTCCTGCCCATCTATCTCGATCGCGGCATACTGAAACAGGACCCTTTCTCCGCTCTCGATCGTGAAGGCGTCGGAGAGTTGATCAAGATCGCCATTGAGCGTGGACGTAAGGCGCGTCCACATCTCCATATCGGCGTTTGCGGAGAGCATGGCGGCGATCCTTCATCCATTCAATTCCTGAGCACGGCGGGCCTTGATTACGTTTCCTGCTCGCCATACCGCGTGTTGACCGCTCGACTTGCCGCGGCGCAAGCGGGAGCGGCGAGCAAGAAAGCAGTTGAGGCGGGAACAACGCGGTAGCGACTAAGCGGTCAGTGGAATCATTTACCGCAAGGGGCGCAACGGACGCAAACTTAAGATTTGGCTACAAGCCTCTGCGTCCTTCGCGCCCTTTGCGGTCAAACAATCCGAGTCGCAAAGAGTCTGATAGTATTCTCCCCTCATGAGTAATCAGGCCCCGGAGTCAGCCGCACCGGCGAAAATCGCGAGATGGTCCCTCCTGGTTCTGGTGGCCATCAACATCCTGAATTTTTA